>Ga0247734_1001908_pt1 | contig 14800 bp, 15 predicted proteins | sample UWRJL103311B2_FD_180933 | JGI IMG/M metagenome (GOLD analysis project Ga0247734, IMG submission 180933) | Plant litter microbial communities from Arlington Agricultural Research Station in Wisconsin, United States - UWRJ-L103-311B-2 | ecosystem: Environmental > Terrestrial > Plant litter >... | reverse complement strand
TGCATCACTTTTTGATGTCAGCCATATGGTTCAGCACTTCATCAGGGGGCCTGGTGCTAACGCATTCCTCGAAAAGATCACCCCTGCTGGAATCAAGACATTGGGGCATAGGAGTAGTACGTTGAGCACATTACTTTGGCCTGGGACGGGAGGAATCGTTGATGATACTATCATAACACGACTAGGTCCGGAGATGTTTTACGTAGTCACAAATGCCGGGTGTAGGGAGAAGGATCTTGCATACTTGACAGAGCAAAAGGCACTTTTTGAGAAGAATGGAGGAGAGAAGGTTGATTGGAAAGTCCTGGACGGTGTGGGATTGGTTGCTTTGCAAGGACCGTTGAGTGCAGAAATCTTGCAGTCATTAGTAGCATGGCCGTCAGACAAACCGGAAATCACCAAACTATTGGAAGATTCAATTGTGAAAAAGCTATACTTTGGGCGTGCACAATTCGTCAAGATTAAACTTCTCAATGGAGAGTTATCGGATGATTTACTCGTGAGCCGAGGAGGCTATACCGGTGAGGATGGGTTTGAGATCTCAATTCCAGCCCACAATGTGGTAGCTGTTACACAAGCATTGCTTCAAAGTGCTGGGCCTGGACGATTGCAACTCGCAGGACTTGGGGCTAGAGATAGTCTGAGATTAGAAGCCGGAATGTGTCTCTATGGGCATGATCTCAATGACTCGACCACTCCAGTGGAAGCTGGATTGAGCTGGATTATTGGCGCTGACAGAAAGAAAGAAGGAGGCTTTCATGGTGCAGATACTATTTTAGCACAATTAGTACCCGCGAGCAAAGGCGGTGCTGGGGTCAAGGAACGCCGGGTTGGTTTTATTGTTGATGGTGCACCAGCTAGAGAAGGCTCTGAAATCGTTGATTCTGATGGAAAGCACATCGGAGCTATAACGAGCGGATGCCCAAGCCCAACGCTCAAGAAAAATATAGCGATGGGTTATATAAAGAGTGGTTTCCACAAGGCTGGAACGGATGTGGAAGTTATTGTCAGAGGCAAAAAACGCAAGGCGAAAGTTGCGAAGATGCCCTTTGTGGCTAGCAAGTACTTCAAAGCACCTGATGGAGAAACCGAGGCCAAGAAATTCAGCGAGGAGGAGTTGAAAATTATAAAAGATTATGAGCGCAACCAAGAGGAAAGTTATTTTGAGAATGTTACGAAATGAGAGTTCACGTCCCAGAATAACTTTTCCTATACACCGGATAGAACTAGACCTCCTCAACGAGAACCAAGCCATTCAGAGTTTTCGCCAGTATTTACTAAATATGTTGTATCGTGAAGTACCCTCCCTTACCAGCTTCTGGGCTGGGGGGGCATGTTTGAATCTCAAAGCCGTGTCATTCAACAAGGCAGCATCTTGGGAGGGACTATGTACGGGCCTCATATCAACACAGATGAGCTAGTAATGCTAGCTACTTTTAATACCAAATTCATTTCTAAGACTACTATAAGTTATCATTTGACACACAATAGATGTTGAATGTCGGCTGGGAATTCACACTCACTAATTAACATCCTTACTAACTGCAGAATGTGTCTACTCTACAAGAATACAACGGAATTTGTAAGCGTTTCCTCTTCAATATATGTGAGTTAATATGACACATTATAATCTGCTTAGGTGGAGAGTTCAATAAAGCAAAAGGAAGAAAACAACTAAGTATTGGATGGGAAAAGGCTTCTGATCAATCGAGCGTCTCATTTTATGCTTTAACTATATCTATCACGCTTCTTCCTCCTTTTCATCATTCGCTCCTTCCTCAACAAAAGTTCTCAAGAACTTTTGATTGAAATGTGTCAGGTTACATAACACAATATACTTTAATAACCTTTAATAGAAACCTGTCATAATAATGCAGGCTATGCTTAATGCTCTGGAGGTAATCAATTGCCCACAGCTCGACTTAATCCCATTCATTTTACTATCCCTTATGCTAACTTGTGATAGGCTATTTTTTAAGAGACGGGCGTTTCTATTTAGCGTGTGACATAGGACCTCTCGAATATTTATTTGTGAAGAGGATACTTGCTCTACACTTCCTGTACTCTTCTAGAGACTACACATACTTCTTTAATCTCTCACTCTCTCACTTTCCATATTTTGAAAGCTAGAGATAAAAAGATTTTCAGATCTGCTGTGACCAAAGATATGGACACTTCAATAACACTGGGGGGATGAATATATAAAGAAGTAGGATACTGGTTGGTATGGATTTAAAGGACATGGAAAGAAACCCCCTCCACAACATGAACTCTTGCAGGTGTTAATTTTCTGTTCTGTCACAGAAAGATATTGTTCAGATTTCCAACCAAGCTTGGTTGATGCAAGTATAATCATGCTCTTCAGAAATTCACTCCCCATGTATTTGGTGGGCCATACATTAGCACGAATTCAAATCGGATCACGACGTAAATATTGCCAAATTCAGACAGACAAACTTTCCAAACACTGGTTGAATTGGTAATTTTTCGTTTTGAATTCCCGCTCCTTGTTTTGTCTTTCATATTCTCATGGTTTTATGTCTCAACCCATTGGCTATGATATTGAGCTCCAATAAATCCCCCAAAGCTGGCTAGTACCAGCAGTAAAAAATGGTTTGAAACTTCCAACCTCCAAACCCCTTTTCATGCTTCTTACTTTTATTTGCACGAACAAGCCAGAATGACTAAAACCAAAAAGGATGAAGGCAGTCATCCACAAAATGTAGTGGCGGAAGGTGATCCTGAGAAGCAAGTAGATTCTTCAACCTTGACCGATCCTGTACCTGTGAATATATCACCGGCATGAAGCTCTGGCTCGTATTGGTATCGGTCACGCTTATTATCTTTCTTATGATGTTAGACGAGACCATCATTGTAACAGTGAGTTCAATCTATGAGAATAAGTAGACGTTCGGGGTCTTGGGCCATTTCGCATAAATTCGTAATACCGGAGCTGCACCGTTGCATTTATTGTGTGCTAACTCATATCTAGACTATTCTTCAAATCAATAGTGTCCTTTATGCCTTGTCTGATGTTGCATGGTATGGCAGTTTATCTATTCACAATATAATTCAAGCTTCAAACCTCAACGCTTATTAGACTAACTGCAAGTTTAGTTGTATTTTTCAGCCGTTCACAGGTAGAACATATTCTGAATTCAGCTCCAAGGTCAGTTGGTCCGATTTAATAAGTCCCATAGCTGCTTGGCGACTTTGTGCGTTGCTAAGACCCCTAGCCATATAGATGGATACGCGGACTTGTAATACCATTGAGACGTCTGTGACTCCTTGAATGTTAATTGGTATTTCCCTCTATATTCATCGGCGATGCTATCAAGTCATCCAAACCCTTAATACCGTCTCGGCTGTTCGAAGTTCGATATTTCTAGCCCAAGACTGTTTTGGGGAACTTGTTATTGTTTCGGGTTTTGCTAACTTTTTATACTGTAGTATTCGCTCTTATGTTTCCTGGTCATCTTCGAACTAGGTTCAGTTCTATGCGGCGCTGGCTGTTCTTCTGCTATGCTTATAATTGGCAGGGAAGTAGCCAATATAAGAAGATCGAGTTTGACAAATGGAGCAATAACAATTATCAGAGCAGCTGTTCCTATAGAGAAATAACCAGCAACGCTAAGTATTGTGGATATCAATATCCCAGATTAGTATAGTTATTGCTCCGTTGCTTAGAGTCTTAGCGCAATACTCAACCTGGAGCAGGTGTATCTTCCCTATATCAATATAGCATGCAGCTTTTACCTCAACTTGCCAATCAGCGGCCTGGTTGGCCTCTTCCTTCTCCTAATCAGAATACCTAATCGAGTCGATCGTACTAATAACGCTTCTCATCTCACTATTTTCGGTCTCGCAAAGAAACTCGTCATCACCACAGGGTTCTTAATATTCGCGCCTCCTATAGTTATGCTACTCATGACTCTTCAGTATGGTGGGACGGAATACCCATGGAATAGTGCGAAATCATCGGGCTCTTCTGTGGACCAGGCGCTACGCTACATTGATATCTTTCATAATTTGGGAGTACTATGTGGGATACAGCGCTATGGTCCCCGGCTGAGTTGTCCACCGTCGAGTGGTCTGGTCCAGCTGCATTTATGCGGCCTTCTTCATTGGTAGAGTAATAACCTTCACATTCTACATGCCTATATATTTCCAAGCCGTAAGAGGAGTTTCTCCTTGTTAAGTGGCGTATACCGGTTACCAAGTATCCTGGGCCAGATGATTACCGCAGCCTTGTCAGGCGTTATAGGTAAATTTGGAAGTCGATGCTATTAAGATGACACTAATACCATCTAATACCATCGTAGCGGGCAAGATCCACTATTGCTTTCCTTTCAGCATAAGTAGCGGGGTATTTGTTGTTATCAGCGGTGGCTTATTATCAACACCAACTACGCCCTCTTCCAGGTGGATAGGCTACCAGATACTGTTGGATATTGGTCGTAGATTTGGTTGTAATTTTATTTGAGATGTGTATATAGAGTTTCAAAATACTTAAAATTGTACCTAAGATTAGTTTCCTGCACACTGGGATATTCGGTATGTAAAGATAGAGATTGGGACGGACATGTTTATCATATTTCCATTATGTTTTAACAGATCAGAAGATCGAGCACCTTTAGAGACTATAGAGCAATTTAAGTCGTTCCATAGGCAGTCTATAGAAATAAACTTTTTACTAGGCTATCCAAGGAGTTGTTCCATTGGAATTGGTGATTTACTTTGGAGGGCAGGGAGTGCATGGATTCTCATTGATTTTGAGTTTGAATGATCTTTTATCATACTCTTCCCATATGCGTCTTGAAATATCAGTGGCTCTGAATCTCAACCCCCATACCACCATCAAGGCATGGTGTTTGATCGCCTTACGCAACAGCTGTTGCTCAGCGTCCAGGAGCGGCTTGAATCTCTTGAGCTTCTGAAGAACGACATCTTCGATGTTATTAATCACGGCTTTGCAACGAGCCGCACCAAGAATTGTGTTGGGAAACTTCTGGCGAGCGGCTTCCGTAATTCGTCCCTTCATGTAGTTGTCGAGTTCAAGCAGTTTAGAAACCACGGCAATGGGATTCGGTGTCCTCTGTTCATGGTCTCTATTGTTAGCGCTTCTCACGCACTCATCGCTGGTGTCCAGAGTGAGGACTGGCCTATTTTTCAGAGATGGTGCTTGTCTGGGTTCATCTCTCAAGAAAGAAAGATCCGGAAGGCCTGCCATATTTAGATAAGTCTATTTTTCAAATGCAATTTCTACTTTGAATTAGAATACTTACAACGGGAGGAGGTCGAGTTCTAGGTATCAAGATAGTGGGATGCTATTTGATAGAGCGGTAGTTGTACTTAACCACACACTTCAACCGTGTTCATTTTCTCGTCTGGGTTTGAACTGGATGTTCAGTTAAGCCTGGATCAAAGACGGGCCTTTGTCGTTTATTGTTTCGTCTGGTCTGTTAAAACAAAGATGTAGATTCCTCAGTGCTAAGAAACTGATTTTGAAGCTAGGGCATATAACAAAGGCGGCAAACAAGTCCCTATAACAACATTAAGAAACTTAATACAAGTGTGTCTGATATATGCAATCCAGGGAACATATTCCATATGCCAGCTAATCCAAGCTAATTTGGGTTCAGCAATGAGACTGCAGATCCTGTAGGTCTGGTTCAATCCATAAGGGGAAATTTAGACATATGTAATACTAAGTAGGCAAAGCCTTCGAAGAACCGGCTTAGCGAGTTTGAGAATTCTCTTGGTAAGTTTGAGTTCCTGGTCAATAAAACTATGAATAAGCTTAGCTATGGCGCGATTAATAACTGCTGTCTTGCTGTCTTCACCTTAATGGAGCGACAAGAAGGAGAGAAGATCATTGCCTGGCCGTGCTTGTTAAGGGATAAAGAACTAACATAGACAGCTCCAAAGCGATTCCTTTATGTGAAAAAAACCTGATCGAGTCACAAGGGTACAATATCCACGGGTGTGTCCACGTATGGACGATCTCTGTTCTTAATCAGACTTGGGTTAGGACCGCGATCTAGCCAGGCTAGCTGTGAAATTTGTTGGATCACATGTTCTAGAAGAAAGGAGTGTTCGGCCATGGGCAAAACACCAAATACGATCAGCAAGACTCTAGATAAACACATAATAGCCAAATGAACTAGGAAAGTACTCTCCAATGCCAATATCCCTTAAAACTAATCTAGCTAGATTTCTCATCAACCTTCTCGGCCAGTGATTCACTTCCCAACTCACCCGGATTGCGCACCAGAACAGAAACACAATACCCATTTGCTCCGGCCTCCTTTCCACCGCCCCAAACACCCAAATCCAGGTTCAGGACATGCACCACCTTCCATCCATAGCGCAAAAACGTTTCTGGCCATGTAGTTTCAACGACAACGGTATGATTCGCGAGCCCAAAATGCTCGAAGCCCCACTGAATCATCTCGCCTTCGATACCTTCTCCCTGATGCTCCGGAAGCACATACAGGTGCCGCCAAAGAACATACTTCTGCTCTCCCATCTGTGTAATTTGCAGGCGCTCGAGCTCCGTATGTGTAGATTCTAAGAGTCTCGAATTAAGAGACTGAGGCTGGTGTCGATAAACGGCCGCTACCTCGCTAGACGTGGAATTAGAAGCGGGGGATACAAGCTCTCTATTAACAAAGTTGATAATGCTTAGACCGACGGCGGTTTGTTGTTTTCGCAACATGCTTGTCTTCTCTATGACGGCTTTCCAGACTCGGCAGTTGTCGCTCTTGATGCCGGACCAGACAAGCAACTCGATGTAATCAAGCTCATCTTGTGCGTTGCTTGGCTGGCTTCGATCAAACAAGAGCTTGTGATAAGGGTCTTGCTCCTGGGCTCTTAAAACAATAAATGCGAGTGCTTTAAAGTCCATGTCAGTAGCAAGAGATATTCGGGTTGAAGCTTTGGTCATCTTAAGCGATTTTCTCCTTGTGTATCTATAGGTGTAGCTTGGAAAGAGAACTACGACCAAGAGTTATCAATATGTTATGTCGAAAGGTATGATTATAGAATTGTGTGTTTGAGAGGTAGAGTGGCCAGAAAAGGGGAATGAAGCCTACACGACGATGGAGCATAGTGGTAAGGCCTCAGAGCTCGGATAAGAGCATATTGTAAAGTATTAGGGATATTATGAGCTCGATGGTGGAGCTGTGGTAGAGGAACCCTATTACGCTATAAAAGGACACCCTTTGTAAATTAGGCGTGTGACCGACGACGTGAACGTAATTTTCTAGTTGTAGGGGTTTAGGGTGTCCAGGAGTGGCCTCGGAACATAACTTATTTAAAAAAGTATAAGAGATATTGAGGTGTGCAAAGATTTTGAAATGTTTAAAGTTAAAGTACCTATCATTTCCCCCCAGCACGTGGGGTTTTCCGTTACGCTTACGGAGGGATGGACGTTAGCTGGCTCATCTGTCTTACGGTATGGAATTCGTTTGCATTCCCCAACCCATTTGCCGATGTCACGTATAATATGAAGGGCAGATCCTCTTTCCATACCGCCTGTTATTAGAAACTCCTCAGGGTCAGGGGTTCCTGGTAAATCAATTCTAGGATCATATATTCTCCGATTATAATGTCGTAAGCCTTTCGATACCATCTTGCTTCTACGCTGATTCTCCAACTTTGAACCAATGCCACGCACAATCCTTCTTTACTACTCGTATCGCAAAACCCAGGGATATTCAATAAAACGCACAACAGATTCGTTTATAGCTTGGGAGGATCCTGGATAACGAATCTAACAAGACGGCGTAAATTATGTATCTATATTATTAATTAGAGGGACATTTGGTATAGATATCTTATGATCATTTTGACGCCTCTCGAGAAACTGCTGCTTCTTTGTATATAAATCTAGATGGACCTTTTCTGGCATATTATTCTGTATCTCGAAATAATGGCCTTCTTCTACAAGTTCAAGTATATCCTTGAAATGGTTCCTTTTTAACTTATAGTGCTTCTTGGCCATGGGGTTAATCCAATAATAGGGGCCTAAGTTATAAGGAGATTTGGAATAACACAATATCTTATAAACTCTCTTTGTGATAAAGGACTGTTTAGTGGCTTCTTCTTCTGTATTAAGCTATATTTCTCGTTAATAAAGCTGTTGCTAATTAGTTGAAAAACGGCCTCTTCTTTCTTTTATCTCTCTCTCCTTGAGTGATAGTTGATTAGTCTCTACCTATTCATAGTTGAATGAGATTTCTATTGTTAATTTTTTGTTTAGGTATTTGTTAGCCCAGAGCATGAGCTATTTCTCTATCACTGGCCAATTAATGTTTGTTTTATTACAGCTTTTGAAAAAACAAACACTATTTACTAAGCGTTATACAACTTTTAATATAATTTTTATGTCCTTAAATTTTATGATTTTCCTTCTAGTTCGCATTTTAGATAGATAGACTTAGTTCAACTTAGGTTTAAGATAATGACGCCAATATAAAGCAAGCTCAAGAACTAGGTTATTTTCCGTATTAATTAACTGCATTCTGTTGTAGATCTTGGAGCTCTAATAGATCGAGTAGTATATATACTTTGCCGGACTTTCGTTGTATGTCCGTCCTCCCTTCCTCCCAACCACGAAGCTGACAAAACCCAAGCTTTTTTTTACATCCTGCAATTGTGTATCTTGTTAGCTAGGAAAGTCATCCTCGAAAGAGTCCTATTATCTATCATATATAATTCAACTTCATGGAAAGAGGAAAGGCTCGTTATTATCGTCGTCAACAGCTCTATGCGGTTCGAAGACGGGCGTCAAAGAGGCAGAGAACACGGCTGGCGGATACTAACAGATACTGCCAGTTGCTGCCAATACCGTAGACTAAACTAACTGCTCAAATTCCTTGAGGCTTCAATTCCCCATTTCCATTGTTTGACAGACAATTATATAGCCATCATGTGATGTGATAACCCCGTTTCCGGTTATAAAAGCAGCCAAGATGTCTTACGAGGACAACTCCAATAATAACCCAAGAAACACAACTAAATACAATTGATTTAGTGATGCTTGACGCTTGACGCTGCGGGGCGCTATGGCGTAATTGAAAGAGAGAGTTTACAAAGGGGACGCCGATTTCGAATGCGACTGTAACCGCCCAGGTTTAATTTATCCAAGAGCTTGTTGTATAGGTGACTTTTATAGGAACATATGATGAATCATAGTTAGAGACACATATGATAAGTGTATCTGAAAGTTGTTTTATAACCGGCCGCTCTTATATTATTGTCAAAATTTCGTATAGGAATTGGCACTGCTGGAAATTGTTGTTTGCATTTCATCCCAGCCATTATGATATGATTTCAAGTCCCAGGGGGGTTTCAATGGAAAATAATACATTCCAACATACTATAACAATCCCTTACAATCCTTCCATCAGCGCAACCTCTTACGGCATACTCTCTCATCTCAAGATTCAAGCTCCAACCCCTTCCACCCAACCAAGAAGTCCCAGACTCAGCTTCGACGACGACAGCAGCTCTTCTTTGTTGGCAACAAGCTCCTCAACATCCCAGTTGGACCAAGCGAACTTGCCTCTCAAGAACTCGGCCTCAGGACTAGTGATCCACACGACAAAATTCGTGGCCAACTCCTCTATCAACCTTTTCGTCAGCATGTGCAAGGTAGAAGAATTCCACAAGGGCCAGAGGGGAGAAGAGGGGGGAAAGAAGGGGGAAGAAAGAAAAGAAGCCATACCCTCATCATAAGGCAACTCCAATCCAGCTTCCACGCTCTTGTGGTTCATCGGACTATGCAACACCCCCGGATGGATGGTGTGGAAGCGCACGTGGGGATTCTCCACCGCCGCATAGTCCACCAGCTTCGCGGCCGCCAGCTTGCTCGCGGCATAGGCGCCCATGCCTCCCATCAGCGCCGGGGCATGCGCGCCGCCGGTGCTGACGTGCACCAGGATCGGGTGCGCCGATGCGTTGGCCAGGAAGGCTTGCAGGATGTTGAGGTTTCCGCGCACGTTGATGTCGAAGCCGCGCATGAACTCATCCGCGTCGCTGGTGGCCAGCGGAGTGACATCGGGCAGGTAGCCGGCGTTGGCGATCAGGATGTCTACGGGGCCAAACTTGTCTTTGGAGGCCGCGAAGGCGGTGTTGACAGCGGCTGCGTCGACGATGTCGGCGACGAGTGCGAGGACCTGGAGACCGGGGTGTTTGGCTTCAAGGTCCTTTTTGGTGGCTTCTAGGGTAGCAGCTGTGCGGCCGATGACTGGTGGGTGTTTTGGTTAGCAGGTGAGTTTACTAAGGTTGAGGTTATAAGGTGCTGATGGGAAGGATGCCCTGCTTTTGTGTTTTCGTTTTTTAACTTACTTGTAATCTTTTTAGCTCCAGATGTTGCAAAAGCATGAGCAATTCCTGGCCCAATTCCCGAACCACCGCCAGTGATGAATATAGACTTTCCTGCTGTCGAGAGTTCAGGTCGGGTGGCAGATATTGCTGCATATGGCGAAGTATGCCATGTCTTGGTGAAAGTTGGGAACGCCATTACAAGTGTTCTAATTAGTCAAATGTCTAAATATGGATCTGGATTGTATGGTATGAGAAGAATATGTTGGTTGCTGAGTTCGATATCTAGAAAATAAGATATTCCTCCTCCTCCTTCTTATATTCATACTTCATACGTGTGTAACGTCTCCGTCTCCATTACATAGATTCCTCACTAATCGCCGATTCAGCATTGATTATAAATATGAACGTTGGTCTCGGAAGCAGCTTGGTCTCGGAAGTAGCACAAACACTGCAAGCTAAGATTGATTGGAAATACCGCATTCTATCGGCCGTCTGCAAGTTTACACACCATCGTGGTGATTATTGGCCATTCCGTCATTCCAGCTGCCGAATCAAATGAGATCTGGAAGAACCTCCACCTGCAAAGCCAACCAGAGCATCACTTCCTAAAGGCGTCCTATAGTTTTCATAGTGCTTGCATTTATAATCGAAGCTGGTTTCTGAACATAATGACGGGGTGGTTTTCTAGCATTCCGACTTTCGATGAGAAAGAGTTCCGTGTAAGCGAGTAAACCAATTAGGGGCGAGGAAATATAGCGGAAAGATCCCGTTCGTGGACTAGTTCAACTGGCTTACTGATTAGTTGGATTTATAATAAACAAAGAAACTCGATAAGGGTATTCCCTATTCTTGTATTGCCTCTAGTCGTAACCGGTATGTGCTGGCCTGAGCTAGAAGCAATGGCTTTTAGCTATACCACCCACGGCTCTAGTGCAAGGTTCTTGCAGATAACCTCTTCTCTTCTTCAAACAGTCAGTTAGTTGGCTTCGTGTGGATATCTCGGAATCAAGAGCCGGTAGCTGCAACGTCGTAGCCTTTCGTTTCCCTGGATTCAACTTCCATATCTATATTTTAGGATAGCCGGGGCCGACGGAAAATTCCCATGCGGAGGTAGGTCCAATACCAGGACTTGGACACGCTAGCATGGCATAATGGGGCCAAAAACGAATGAGCTTGTTTTTCGCAAGAGCTGTGTTTGCTCGTTCCAAAAACCATTTTGAGGATTTTTCACATTTATCCTAAAGCTACAGCTGCACCCAAGCCTTCCCCAGACGAACTTGTGACCTGGGTGATTGCTTTAGCCAAAGTGCTTCCAAGAAAAATCTCACCTTCCCGTAGATGGTTTCACTTTGTTTAAAAACCACAAGCATGTCTCGTAGCTTGCTCTTAACTATATCTCCATCTCCTTCCACTCGAGTTTGAACGGAGCGAACTAAAAAACAAACTCCGATCACGTGACCACTATGTTTGTTAACCAAATTCTGACTTTATCATTCGCCGTAGGAGCTATTGCTTTGGCGGTGAATAGACAAGAATTAGGGGCAATCAACCGTACATTCATTTGCGGAGAAACGAAGTGGGGGGGATGCTGTAGCGGTGTCGATGAGCTGGGATATGGAATTGGATGTCCGAAAGCCCATTTTTCGCTGCCCTCACCTATATAAAATTCTTTTATTGCATTCTGACGTGTATGATGTAGGTAACAATGCCACGTTGGTGAGGGAAAACGTAGGCGGAAGTACGATGGGTACGCGAAATGAGTATGGGTGTGCGGTGGTTGCTCCGAGCGTCTGGTATCGTACTTGTCTATGTTGCACTCACTATCCAGTCTGGGTAAGACTCATATTGAGATTGAGATTGCGGTTGCCAGTTACTGATGAGTCGTAGAGTCAGAATTTGGAATGCATGAAATGGGTTGATGGGCCAGTATGAAAAGCGTATTCGAGAGGGGTGTCTGGCGTGATAGCTTGGAGGAGCACGGAATATTAATTAAACTAGCTGATGGAATGAAATGGGCATCGTGACCACAATATGAGCATTAGACAAGGCCCGTATAGAATATATCAGCAGAACTACCAATAACCAGAGAGCTTTTGACCTTTGAGGGTGAACTTCCTTTCTGAAGGAGAAAGAAAATGAAGAGAAGAGAGAGCTAATGAAAGGGGAAGAAGTTCGATCCTTGTTTTATGTAGAAGAAACCGATTTAGCAGGAGTCGGATACTCTTTTGGGGTAAGTTCCAAATGTCTGCTAACATATTTGCCATAGCCTCATCTCAATACTTAGGGTTAGGACGTATATACAACTAGTAATCTAAAAGATACATAAAAAGAATCTATGTATTACTGTACAGCACAGTATAGTGTACGATGTACAGCAGCGACACATGCATGCCACGATATACTTACAAGTTATGATTTATGTAAAGAACACAACTGCAATACAGCACTTGCATTTCCCCAATTTGTGGCATGAAATTCTGAAATTGTAAGCAGAGTGGTAACTGCTTGTCGTCGTCAACAGTTCGCATGCAACTTCACCATTAGGGACTGGTATTGGCACCGCCAAGATAGCTAGGTAGGTACTGTACACAATGCCGTTCAGAGATATATCCCAATCAGAGAAACTTGACGGTCCATACATAGCTAGGCTTTTTGTTTTGTGACGCAAATAGCAGGGCGGCAATGATGATCGTCTTATCAGCGAAATTGCGAGACGGTGGAGTTTTGATGCGCTGGAAGTGTAGGATGTAAGAGACCGGGGAGGTTTGCATGAATCGCCATCCTACCAGACAAGTTTGGTCCTAGGAGGGCATAGTATGTACAACGTATATGGATTATATTTTCAGCATTGCCGTTGATCAGCAATGCTTGTTTTAGAGTTCCCGGAACGATGATGCTTTCTGGGTTTGCTTGATTTGGCGAAACGTGCAGCTATTCAGTTTTGGTGTATTGCTTGGGTTGCCGATAGCTAACTAGGTACAGTGCTGTATGTATGTACCATAGTACATAAGATACCTGATCCGTGTTAGTGTTAGTGTTAGTTGTTGATGGATGTTGTATGTGATGTGATGGTTTAAACTTTTACCGGATCAGCCAACGAGCGATGGGGTGATTACTGAGAATCCACGCGAACCGTTTTCTCAATCCACCGGGGACCAACCAGCTGTTGTGACATGTGTTTGGATGCTTTCTCGTGACCCCATCGTTATCTGGGCCATACAGTATGTAGGCTCTGGGCCATTGGCTATGGATGGACCATGGAAAGGAAGAAAAGTAAGATTCGTGAATCAGTTGCTAGATAGCTAGTTCGTTAATTGCCAACCTCAGTTAGAAGAGAGAGAGAGAGAGAGACACAACCCGAGACCGCATGGGGGAAGCTTGACCTATAGACTGCTTGCTATCTTAATTCGGAACCAGGAATATAATATGGGTTGGTCCGCCGGAGTTGGAAATAATGAAGCCGGATAGGATATGGCATGGGGGGTGGTGGATTGGCGTAGGATTATTGAGTGGATGGGAAGGGAGGTTGAGCTGGACTGGCGATGACGATGCCGATGAACGATGACGAATGCAAACAGCACGGTTAAGTACTGTGTCTCTCTGTCTTTGTCTTATTATTCTTATTATTTTTATTATTTTTATTATTTTTATTCTTCTTTTTCTTCTTCTTTTTCTTCTTCTTCTTCTTGCATAACTCAACTCACACCTTTCATCCTACCTTCAGGAGACGACTCCTCTCGTTTTTCTTTTATTTCTTTTCACCACCCCAGCCCATCCCTATGCCCATCCACCATCGGCAACTTCCTTGTCTTTGTCCCCTTTGTGGATGAATAATAAAAAAAGATTACATACATACCGTACCATACCACCAGACGAAACATCCCAACTTGCACGCGCTTGAACCAATCCCAAACAAGCAAAAGGCTAGCTGCTGCTACCGCTGCTATACTACTATTTCTACCACCACTACCGGCGGACCGAAAGTTTCCAGTCCCAGTCGCAGTCCCAGCACATATAACTGTACTGTAACTGTAACTGTAACTGTAACTGTAACTGTATGTACGGATAGTGCATTCCTTATCATTTATCGCATCACACGAGCATGGGCTGCCAAGGCCAGGGGTACAGTACAAGTGCACCAGCCTGACAGCCCAACAGCCCAACCATCCATCCATTCATTATCCCCCGTACGACCCCCGTACCACCATCCACTGCATCCACTGCACTGCATCCGCTGTACAGTGTACTGTACTGTACAATAGACAGTGGACAGTGGACAGTGGACAGTCGAGACAGGGTGTACTGTACCACTGTACTGCACACATCACACCCACACCCCCTATATGCATACATCCATCCATCCATACATACTAAAGTCCCACTATAAAAAAACAAGACACGCTGCTCATGACGCTAATCACCCCTCAGCACACCTGACTACACTACTGTCTGTCACCTACTGTACAGT
>Ga0247734_1001906_pt1 | contig 14819 bp, 7 predicted proteins | sample UWRJL103311B2_FD_180933 | JGI IMG/M metagenome (GOLD analysis project Ga0247734, IMG submission 180933) | Plant litter microbial communities from Arlington Agricultural Research Station in Wisconsin, United States - UWRJ-L103-311B-2 | ecosystem: Environmental > Terrestrial > Plant litter >... | reverse complement strand
CTCGCGATGCGCAGCGGATGGGGCTTTCTGGCCAATTCGCTCGGCCCGATCATCGCATTGACCGTAATGTGGCCGTTGTGGCGCCGGATCGCAGTGGTCTCAAAGCGCGAGAATGTCAGCTCGGTCGCGGACTTCATCGCGTCGCGATATGGCAAGAGCCGGACGCTCGGTGCGCTAATCGCGTGTCTCGCGATCGTCGGCGCATTGCCGTATATCGCGCTGCAACTGATGGCTCTGTCGAAGGCAACCGCGATCATCGTCGGTGTGCCGATTGCGCCGCGCGGCGCGACGTTGATGATCGTCGTAACGCTTGCGGGCTTGGCGATCCTATTCGGCGCACGGCGGCCTACTCTTACGCAGCACAATCGCGGGCTCACGCAGGTGGTCGCGCTGGAATCGGTGGTCAAGCTCGCCGCCCTGATCGCAGTTGCCGGGCTGGCGATCCTGTTACTGGCGCGCGCGCCGGTGTCGCCGAACTGGGGGGGGCTTATCGCCTCTCCGGAAATCGACCAGAGTTTCGTCATCGCGACGATGCTCTGCACGGTTACGATGTTCACGCTGCCGCGCGTTTTCCACATGGGCTTCGTCGCGTTCGAAGAGGTCACCGATCTCTCTATCGGGCGTTGGCTGTTTCCCGCGTATATGGGCCTCTGGGCCGCCGCCATCGTACCAATAGCGGTCGCGGGCACAACGCTTGGAACGTTCGAGCCCGACACGGTCGTGCTTAGCCTTCCACTGTTGCAGGGCGGGATGCCAATCGCAGCTTTCGCCTTCCTCGGCGGCATTTCTGCAGGCTCGGCCATGGTCATGGTCGAGACGATCGCGTTGTCCGCTATGATCTCCAACGAACTGATCCTGCCCTGGCTGGCCCGAGCCAGGTGGGTGGGAGCATATGGGAAGAGCGCAGGTGCGCTGATCGTGAACGTCCGCCGGGGGGCGATCGTCGCGATCCTTGCAGCGTCATATGTCTTCTTCCTCGGTATGTCCGGCGATGCCGATCTGCCGCACCTCGGCTTCGCCTCGCTCGCCGCGTCGGCCCAGCTGTTTCCGGCGCTAATCGGCGGCGTCGTCTGGCGGCGGGGGCATGCACGCGGGGCGATCTGGGGCATTGCGTTCGGCACCGCGATCTGGCTGGTAACCATCGGTGCGCCGCAGATCGGACTGGGCAGCGGGCGCGATGCGGCCGCCATGCATTTGCTATTTGATATCGGCGTGTGCCTAAGCCTCGCGGTGAATGCCGCAATCTTCGTCGGAATGTCGCTTCTGTCGCGAGAGAGCCTGATCGATCGAATTCAGGCCGATGCCTTCGTCGAGGATAGCGCCTCGGTGTTGGGCGGTGGGCAGCGCGAACTTAGCGGCACGATCGGCGATCTCCGCGATCTCCTTGGTCGTTTCTTGGGACCTGCCGAAGCGGCGCTCGGCCTTGCCGATTTCGACCATCATCGTGGCCAGCCGCTTGGCGATGGAGAGCCCGTTACTCCGGCGATCGCGCGCGCTGCCGAACGCAAGCTCGCCGGCGCGATCGGCGCCTCTTCGGCGCGCAACGTTATCGCCCTCGCACTGGCGCGAGGGGAGAAGGATGCGCCGGACGTCAGCCACATTCTCGACGAGGCAGCCCACGCCGTCCTCTTCAGCCGCGAAATCGTCCATGCCGCGTTCAACGCGATCGATCAGGGCATCAGCGTGGTCGACGGCGATCTCCGGCTGGTAGCGTGGAACGAGCGCTACGTGGAGCTTTTCCAATACCCGCCTGCCGAGGTCTATGTCGGGAAGCCACTGGCCGAACTGATGAACGACAGCGTCCTTCGCCAAGGCATGTCCGCACAGGACCGTGCCGCCGCCGTTGAACAGCGGCTCGGTCCGGTGCGCCGCCGCGAGCGTCAGATGTTCGAGCGCGTCTGGCCGAACGGGATGATCATTCGCGTCGTCGGCCGCCCGCTGGCGAGCGGGGAGTACGTTACGAGTTTTTCCGATGTTACCGCGATGAAGGCCGCGTCGCACACATTGGCGCAGATCAACGAGGAGTTGGAGGCGCGGGTTCTGGAACGCACGCGCGAATTGACCAGGGCCAATACGGCGCTTGCGGAGGCGAAGGCGCTCGCCGATCGCGTCGTGACTGCGCAGAACCGCTTCGTGGCAGCAGCGAGCCATGATCTGTTGCAGCCGATGCACGCCGCCCGCCTGTATCTGGGCGCCGCGCAGGAATCCCTCGACGATCAGGATCGGATCAGGCAGCTTATGATTCACGCCGACCTGTCGATCGAAGCAGCGGATCGCCTGCTCAAGGCACTGCTTAATCTTTCACGGATCGAGGTCGGCGGAGTTGCGCCGGAATTTGCACCCGTCGATCTGTACGGGCTGATTACCGCATTGAAGCGGGAGTTCGATCCACTGGCTGATACCAAGGGGCTGACGCTTCACGTTGCCCGCACCAATTGCTGGGCGCGAAGCAATCCGGATCTGCTGCGATCGGTGCTTCAGAACCTGTTGAGCAATGCCATCCGCTATACGTCCAGGGGACGTGTCTTCGTCGGCGTGCGTCCGGACAAGGCGGGTTTGCGTATCGAAGTCCGTGACAGCGGACCAGGCATCGCCATCGAGGCTCGCGAACTGATCTTTCGGGAATTCGTTCGTCTGCCCGAGACGAGCGGCGTCTCGGGAAGCGGTCTTGGACTTGCTATCGCAAGCCGCATCTGCACGGCGCTCGACCATACGTTGGCGGTGCGGTCCGAGCAAGGGCGCGGGAGTGTCTTCTCGATTGCGCTGCCTCGTGCCGAGCCTTTCGCCGCCCCGCATGCCGCGGGGACGCGTCAGGGAGCGCTCAACGGCTTGGCTGTGCTCTGCGTCGAGGACAAGTTCGAGGTATTGCACGCTCAACGGCTTTTGCTGGAGCATTGGGGCGCTAATGTCGCTTCGGCACAGACATATGAGGAAGCGATTTTACAAACCGAGTCGTTCGACGTGCTAATCGCCGATTATCATCTCGGCCCCGGCCCGGACGGTCTCGATCTGCTGGAGCGCATGGCTCGGACCGCCCGGCACCGCCTGTTGCTGACGGCCGATATCACGGATTCTGTGCGTGAGCGGGCAGATGCGCTCGGCGTAACCGTCTTGCGCAAACCAGTGACGCCGGCATCGCTTCGGGCGTTCCTTACGCACGCTGCAAAGGCTGGCCGTACCGCAACGATCGAAGTGGTCTAGCGCGCCGGTTCAAAAAGCAGGTTCGCTACCGAGCATGACCATCGCCTGCATCCGATTAGTTACGCCGAGCTTACGGAAGGCGGCGGTCATATGCGCTTTTACAGTATGCTCGGTCACGCCAAGCTCAAAGGCGATCTGTTTGTTGAGAAGGCCGCGCTTGAGACCGTCCACGATACGAAGCTGCGCAGGTGTCAAGCCTACGAGCGCCAGCCGCTCTGAGGGGCAGAGCGCGGCGGGGCGGTCGCGAGGTGTCCAAACCTCACCTTCGGCAATGGTCGTGATTGCCTCGGTGAGATCCGCCAGCCGCGCGGATTTTGGAATGAAACCCATTGCGCCGAGATCGATAGCCCCGTTGATCGTGAGATCATCCTCGAGCGCGGACACAATGGCGACAGGCACGAATGGGAAGCGCTCCCTGATCGTCCGCAGGCCGCTGAAACCGCTGGCATCGGGCAGGCGCAGATCCAGCAGGACCAGCGTCACCTCCGGCTGCTTGCGGAGCAGTGCGATCAACTCCGCCAACGTCTCCACCTCTTCGATGCAGGCGTCGGGACATGCGAGCTGCGCCGCTCCGGCGAGGGCTTTGCGTACCAGCGGGTGATCATCTGCAATGACGATCTTGCCATGGGGCAGGTGTGTTTCGGCCGATTGCTCTCGCAGCGGCAGGGTCATGACGTTCGCGCTCTGCAACGCATCCTCCCGGTTCAGGCCGCATCATGGCGACTCTTATGTACGAACCGTTACGGGAATTCCGGCGCGCCTGCAAACGGGTGAGCTTGAACGGCAACGCTTAGACATTCGTCTAAGGGCGCGGTGAGGTGCCGGCCGGTATAGTCGATGGGAGGAGCGCTGCCGCGCTTATGCAAGGCAAGTGCCTGTGATCGGAGACGGATGTGGGCATAGTGGATCCGGTTAAACCGTCGCGGCGGGAGGCTTTTGCCCTGTTTGCTTCGGCAGCGTCGGCCGGGATCGCGGTTGCCGGACGCGCGCAGCTCACGCAGCCGACACCCCGCCCGCGCGAAACGCCTAATCTTGCCCTAGTTTCGCGGCACCTTCAATGGACCAACGCCGAAAATGGCATCCGGATCGCAAAAGGTGCCGGCTTCCCGGCGATCCTGTGGACGGTTCGCCGCGGCGCGCACGTCGAGCCGGCGATGGTGCGCACGGAGCTGCCGCGGATCGTAAAGCTGACCCGGGATGCGGGCCTCGCGACGCCAATGCTGATCACGGGGATCGGCGATGTGACGTCCGATGGTGCCGAGGTGGTGCTGGCGACGATGCAGTCGCTCGGCATCAATCTCTATCGAGCCGCCGCACCCCAATATCGCTACGACGTGCCGATCCAGCCACAGTTCGATGCCTTCCGGCGCAAACTGGCTGCGGTTGCGCGGATGAACGAGAAATACGGAACGACCGCCGCTTTCCACACCCACGCATATGCCGATACGATCGGTGGTAGCGCTTGGGATGCGTGGATGCTGATGCAGGACCTAGATCCCCGCTATATTGGTCTTAACTACGATATCGGACATGTTACCGCAAAGGGGGGTGCCGGCTGGCGCGAGAGCATCCGGGCGGTCGGCCCCTATCTGCATTCCTGTTCGATCAAGGACTTTTACTGGGAAAAGGAAACGGATGTTCCCGCCGGCCAGTGGCCATGGCGAACCCGGCTCGTCGCGCCAGGCGACGGGATGGTCAATTTTCGGGATTTCTTCCGATATCTTCAGACGATCGGCTTCAAGGGGCCGCTGGAGACATATTTTGAATATAGCGTCTCTGTGCCTGGCCTCTCCAAGCCGTTCGACATGCTGGGCACCGACTATGGCAAATGGACGCTGGCGATGCCGGAGGACCGGTTCGTGTCCTTCTTGAAGCGGGATGTCGCCTTCTACGATCAGGTGTGGCGAGAGGCCATGACGACTCCGCCGGCACCGCCCTTCTCGGTCAAGGCACGAGAGGCGTCGGCGTGATGAGAGAGAAGACGATGTCGCTTTCGCAGATGATCGGAACGGCTTTGGGCCTGGGAGCTATGCTCGTCGCGAGCGCCGGGTTGCAGGCGCAAGCGCCTGTCGGGGAGGTCCGTCCTGCGGCAGCAGGAGCCCGCCCGCCATCCGGTCCGGGCGCCTTCTGCAATGCGCCCTGCGATCCGTATCCCGGCAAGAAGAAGCTGCTGGTGATCGCGGACGTGCAGACTGGCTATCAGCATGCGGCAATCAATCATACCATGGCCGTGATCGAACAACTCGGCCGCAAGACCGGTAAATTCGTGACTTTCCTTCGCACCGACAGTCAGATCGTCACGAAGTCACCGATCACGGTAAAGAGCGTTCGCTATGCGCGCGGAAACATCAACGCGCGCAACCTCGACTATTTCGACGCGGTCTTCTTCCTCGGTAGCGGGGAGGGAACCATGTCCGATCAGCAGAAGGCAGATCTGCTCGCGTTTGTCCGTGACGACGGCAAGGGGATCGTGCTGGGCCATGCGCAAGGCGTCAATTTCTACAACTGGCCGGAATGGGGCACGATGATCGGCGGCTTCATGGCGAGCGAATATCCGCCTGCAGGCATGTGGGCCAAGGTCGTCGATCCTTCATGGAAGTCGGCGGCGGCGTTCGGCAGGAAGAGCTTTTTCTGGGCGGACCAGTGGCCGGTGCTAACGCCCGAATTTACAAAGGGCGGCGTCCACACCATCATCTCGCTCGATCCTGCCAAAATGACCCCCGAGCAAATGACGCGTGCAAGCCGCACCGACAATTACCTCCCGATCGTCTGGGCGAAGAGCTACGGCAAGGGGCGCGTCTTCAACATGACGGGCGGTCATAACGAGACGACGCTCGACGATCCGAAGACGCAGGCACTGATCCTCGAGGGGATCGAATGGGCGCTCGGCCTGCGCACGGAAGACACGACCCCCGACAAGTAAAACCGGGATACCGGGCAATATTCCAGGACAGGATAGCGGCAAAATGCAGATCAGGTTGAAATCTCTGGCTTCCGTGGCGTTCCGCGCCTCGCCGCTCGTCTTGCCCGCAATACTGGCGGCGATGTCGCTGACGGGGGCCATATCCCAGGCACCGGCGGGCGGCGCCGGTGCGATGCAGCTTCCGGAAGGGCCGGGCCGCGAGACGTTCGCGAAAAGCTGCTCCACATGTCACGCGCTCGGGACTGTGACCGGCAAGCGCCGCACCCCGGACGAGTGGACCGCAGTGATCCAGCAGATGATCGTCGGCCAAGGCGCCCAGATCGACGCCGACAACGCCAAGGTGGTCCATGCTTATCTCGCGGCAAACTTCGGGGTGCAGGATGGTTCGGGTGTCAAAGTTGCATCCGTCGAGCCGGAGCCCGCATCCGCCAAGACCTATCCCCGCCCGACAGGTGCGCTGCAATGGCCGGCCTATGGCGGCGGCAATGCCAACACTAACTTCTCGGCGCTTACCCAGATTACGCCTGGTAATGTCGCCAAGCTCAAGCCCGCCTGGACCTATCACTATGGCACCGGCATCATAAATCAGGGCGATCAGGGCATCGACTTCCGGTTCGAGGTGACGCCGCTGCTGATCGGAAACGTCCTATATTTCTCCACTCCCGCCTCGCCGGCAACGCCCAACCTGAAGGCGAGCGTGACCGCGATCAGCCCCGAAACGGGCAAGCTGCTCTGGAAATATGAAAGCCCGCTCAACATTCACGGGCGCGGCCTCGCCTACTGGCCTGGCGACGATAAAACCGCACCGAGACTGATCTTCGCAACCGACAACGGCATGATCATGGCAGTCGACGTCACCACCGGACGTCCGGCGCGCGGCTTCGGTCTCAATGGTCAGATCGACGCCTATATTGGCGTCTCGTCGGAAATCGTCGGCGAGAATCGTCGCAGGAGCTTCACCGTTCCTAATCCGGTGCTGATCCATAAGGACCTTTTCATCACCGGATCGCGCCCCGGAGAGGACGGTCCGCCCGGCCCGCGCGGCGACATTCGCGCTTTCGACGTGCGGACGGGACGTCAGGTGTGGGCTTTCCACACCATTCCCCAGCCCGGCGAGCCCGGCAACGAGGACTATAAGGGCGATGAGTGGCGCGGTCTGACCGGCGCCAACGTCTGGTCGACGATGAGCGCCGACGACGAAAATGGGATCGTTTATGCGGTTACCGGAGACGCGAATGCCCCACCCGGCATCGCCGGATCGCAGCGTTACTCCAGCTCGATCATCGCCCTGGATGCGAAAACCGGCGCGTTGAAATGGCATCACCAGATCACGCATCACGACGTTTGGGACTGGGATTCGCCGACGCCAATCGTCCTGATGGACGTAAGGCAGAACGGCAGAACGGTGCCGGCCGTGGCGATGACCGGCAAACACAGCCTGTTTTTCATGTTCGATCGGCTTACGGGCGCCCCGCTGAACGGCTTCACGGAGCGGCCGACGCCACAGCCGGTCAAGCCCGATCCGGAAGTCTGGCCAACGCAGCCTTTCCCGGATGCGCCGGGCCCACTCGCGCGCACGCAGATGACACGCGATGAGATTCCCGATCTCGTTCCCGGTATGCGTCAGGCGTGCCAGGCGATCTGGGATCAGCACAAGACGACCAGTGACCCGCTTTATGCGCCGCGACGCAGCCCGGATCATGCGGTGATCACCTATCCAAGCTCGGTCGGCGGGCCGAACTGGGGCGGCGGGTCGTACAATCCGGATCTCCACCTCTATGTCGTCAATCTTCAGAATCGGGTCACGTTCACGCTACCGGGCAACCAGCCACTCGGCATGGGCCATTCTTCGCCCGAACTGGCGACGCTGGGCGGGGCGCCGCCGCAGGCGCGGCGCGGCGGGCGCCCCCCGGCCGTTTTCAGCTTCACCACCCCCGAAGGCATCAACCTGTCTTGCGGCGCGACACCCTGGAGCGAGCTGGTCGCTGTCGATACGGAATCGAAGAAAATCGTCTGGCGTGCGCCGCTCGGCATTACCGAAGGAATCGGCGCCAAGGGGCTGACGGCGGGCACCAGCAGCCTCGGCGGCAATATGGCGACTAAGTCAGGGCTGATCTTCGTGGGTGCCACGAACGATCGACGCTTCCGCGCCTTTGATGCGAAGACCGGCCGCAAGTTGTGGGAGACCACGCTGGAGGCAAGCGCCGCGGCCACGCCGATCAGCTACATGGGCAAGGACGGCAAGCAATATGTCGTCGTCGCCGCAGGGGGCGGGACGTCGGTTGGACAGAAGGTGATGTCCGACGCGTTGGTCGCGTACCGTCTGCCTTAAGAATCCTCACTTGGCCGGCGGGCAGCCACATGCTCGCCGTCCCTTCTCTGCTGTCGTGTTGCGTTCCCACGCTTCGAAGAGCCGTGCGTGAATGCCTCGGCCGAAAAGTGTGCCCGCCGTGCATCAGGCATCCGCGAACGAAGGCCTTACACGTTCGTCTAAGAGGCCGGCCCGACGACATTCGCTATCCTACTCCCAACAAGCCCCTCCGGCGGACGAAACGCTCAAGTTTCGCTGATCGAGAAGCGCATGGGTCAAATGGGAGAGAGCAGTGAATCATAAGGCATCGGGCCTCCTGCGGAGCGCATCTATCCTCGCCGCCGTGTCGGCATTGGCAGCGCCAATCGCCGCCCAGACTGCGCCGCAGCCGCAAGTTCAATCGGATACAGGGGCGACAGGTGCGGCGCCGGCCAATCCAGCATCGACGTCCGGGCAGCCCGCCGATCAGGCCAATCCGGGAGATTCGCTTGCAGCCGACGGTAAGGCGATCGCAGAGGGCGCGGGGTCGCCCGGCCTGCAAAGTGCCACCAACGCGGCTGCTGCGCCGGGCGCCCGCAGTGGAGATGGGCAGGAGATCGTCGTTACGGGAACGGCGATCCGTGGCGTAGCGCCGGTGGGTTCGGCTACGCTCAATATCGGTCGCGAGACGATCGTCCAATCGGGGGTGCGCGATGCGGCGGCTCTCATCACTCAGCTGCCACAGGGGTCGGGGCAGGGCACCACGCTTGCCAATAACGGTGGACGCTCGGCCGGCGTCAATCTGCGCGGCCTCGGCAACAATGCTACCCTGCTGCTGTTCGACGGCCACCGCACGGTCGCCCAGGGTGTCCAGACGATCGTTCCGGATCCAAATACGATTCCCTTCGGCGCGATCGAACGGGTCGAGGTCGTCACCGATGGTGCATCCGCCGTTTACGGATCGGACGCAGTCGCGGGCGTCGTCAACTATATTCTGCGTCGACCCTTCAACGGTGCTGAAATATCCGCGCGCTATACCAACACGCTGTACGACGAGGGATCAATCAACGCCGTCATCAGCAAGACTTGGGGCGGCGGCGGCATCCTGATCGCGGGCACCTACGAAGGCAATTCGCGTGTCTCGCAGGGCAAGATCGGCCGCCTGCGCGCCGATCTCCGCCCGTTCGGCGGCAACGATAACCGCTTCCAGGCGACTACCTTGTTTTCGCCCAACGCCAACGGCGCGCTAATTAATGGCAACACGGTCTATGGTTTGCCGAGCGGGCTGAACGGCCGCACGCCGACAACGGCCGAGGTGCTTGCGCTCCGCAACAATCCGTCGCTGGTCGATGGTTCGGATTACACCGATTATTATACAAGGCGGCAACGGCGGAGCGTCGTCGTCCGTGTTCAACAGGATCTGGATGATCTTGGCGAGATCAACGTTACCGGCATCTATAACCGCCGGACGAACTTCGCGCGTGGCGCCGGCGATGGCGCTTTCCAGGCGGTGGCAGTCGCCGTTCCGGCCACCAGCCCTTATTATGTCCCCGGCCTTGGCACGGGCAGCCAGTCGGTCGTCTACAATTTCCGCGTCAACAATCCCGATCGAGCGCTGAACCGCAAGGATTACGAGAATACCGGCAACATCCTCGTCGATTACAAGGTCGGTCTGTTCGGTGACTTCCGCTTCAGCGCCGCAGGCGGCTTCGGCATCTCGAAGGGTTGCGCGGTCTGCCAGCCGCAGGCGAACACAATCCTGACCAGCACCATTGCCGGCGCCGCGACCGCATCGCGCTTCAATCCGTATCTTCAGGGGCCGCAGGCAAATGCCGAGGGCATCTTCGGGGTCTTCATCCAGAAGGTGCGCAACAAGATGTTCGATTTCCTGCCGAAGATCGACGGTGCGTTGTTCCATCTTCCCGCCGGCGACGTCCGCATCGCCATCGGCGGCGAGTTCACGAGGACCGGCTACAAGCAGGAATCGGATTATACGCTCAATCCGACGACGACCCTGCAGATCTTCCGATACGCCAATTCCTTCCGCAACGTCACCTCAGCATTCGGTGAAGCGTTCGTGCCAATCTTTGGGCCGGACAACGCGATACCGGGCTTCCAGAAATTGGATCTGTCGCTCGCGGTCCGGCACGATCGTTATTCGGATTTCGGCACGACGACCAATCCCAAGGTCGGGCTGACGTGGAAGCCGTTCGGAGATCTTCTCCTGCGCGGATCCTACGGCACCTCGTTCCGCGCGCCGACGCTTGCCGAAACCAACTTCAACGTCGTCGGTGCCGCGAACCGCACGTTCATTAACAACAATCTGGGCAATCCCGCGATCCCGGTGACCAACACTACCAACGGTACTACGCTGATCCTGAATTCCACCTTCCGCTTCGCGCAGCTCGCGCCCGAGCAAGCGAAGATCTTCTCGCTAGGGACGGACTATACGCCATCCTTCATTCCAGGCCTGAAGCTGGGCGCCACATATTATAGCGTCGACTATAAAGATCGTATTTCGGCACTGCCAAACCCGGCGACCGCTTTGTCGAATTCAGCGACCTACGCGCTCTATCAGAGCTTCTTCACAATCGCGCCGCAGCCCTCGACGTGTGTCAACGGATCGGTCAACGGAAACCCGGGGGCTCCGCAATATGCGACGTACAACCCGGCCTATCTGCCGTACCTGAACGCGCGCGGCAGCTTCCCTCCGACCACGGCCAATGACTGTCAGCTGGTCGGCATTCTCGATGCCGCCACGCGGAACCTTGGACGGGTCAAGCAGAGCGGCCTGGATTTCACTGTCAACTATCGCCACGATCTCTCGTTCGCGACCTTCACCTTCGACGGTGCCTTCACCAAGGTGCTGAAGCTCAAGCGCAACCTGCTCCCCGGCGCGCCGATGTACGACGCACTTGATACGATCGGTGAGCAGCTGAGCGAGCGCGGGCGGGCTTCCATGGGCCTGACGCACGGGCCGCTCTCCGGCAACATCGCCGCCAACTATCTGGGTAGCTATCTGAACAATCAGACGCCGACCGTGAACAGCATCAAGCTGCCCGACCAGAAGGTGCCCTCGTGGACGACGTTCGATGTTAATGTCAGCTTCGCGCCGGACGTTGATGGCGGTGTTTTCGGCGGCACACGCTTCACGGTGAGTGCCCGCAACTTCACCGACAAGGCGCCACCGACCGTGCTCAGTAGCATCGCCATCAACGGCATACCTACCGCGGTAGACCTCAGCAATCACAACGTGCTGGGCCGCATCCTGACGTTCGAGATCTCAAAGAAGTTCTGACCACGTATCCATCCGGGCAGCGCGTTGTTACGACTGGCGCCGCCCGGATGTTGGAAGAGGAGAAGGCGAGTGCCGTTGCGAGGATCCGCGTTTGTCATCATGTGGCACGATATCGCGCCCGACGCGGATGCCGCCTACAACCTCTGGCACACAAAGGAGCATATGCCGGAGCGGATTGCGCTGCCCGGCTTTCTGCGTTCGAGGCGCGGGCTAAACCGGGCGCTTGATCGTCAGATCTATTTTACGCTCTATGAGTGCGACGATCTCGGCAGCACCGTCTCGCCCGAATATCAGCGCAGCCTCAATTTTCCCACCGAGTGGACCCAGAAAGTCGCGCCGCAATTCCGCAACTTCAAGCGCATGTCCTGTGAAACAACGTTCACCAAAAGCAGCGGTGTCGGCGGCGCTATCGCAACGTTCCGTGCGGATCTGCCGGCAGGGGAGGGCAAGGCGGAGGCGTCGGGCTCGCTCACGTCGGCGATGGAGGAAATCGTCAATCTTCCCGGCATTACGGGCGTACACATCGGCGTGCCCCGTCCGGATTTCACCAATGGTGAAACGACCGAAGTACAGATCCGCCCGGCGATGACAGAACCGGACTTTGGGGTTGTGATCGTTGTGGAAAGCATCGGCCTTGCCGAGCTAACCGCCGAACAGCCAGGGATCCAAGCGACCCTCGCGCGAGCCGGCCTGACCGGCATTATCGCTCAACCCTACGACATGGCCTATATGCTCGATATCGCGACAGCTGCATGAGCATCGCGGAGCAGGGTATGAAACCGTCGCGCCAGCGCTTCGTCGTCTTGGCGCTGATCACTGTCGCGACGATGATCAATTATCTCGATCGCACCTTGATGTCGGTTGCCGGCCCCTATCTTCAGCGCGATCTGGGCCTCGATGCGGCGATGATGGGGCTCGTCTATTCCGCTTTCTCGTGGAGCTATGCGGCCGCGCAGTTGCCGGGCGGCGTGCTGCTCGATCGATGGGGCGTACGCCGCGTCTATTTCCTCTCTCTGACGATATGGTCGGCGATCACGGGCCTGCAGGGTGCGGTGACGAACGTGGCGATGCTCTTGCTCGCTCGGCTCGGCGTCGGCGTGGCCGAGGCACCCTGCTTCCCCGCGAACAGTCGCGTGCTGGTCACGTGGTTCCCGCAGCGGATGCGGGCACGTGCGAACAGCGTCTATTCTGTCGGCATGTATTTCGGCATCGCCTTCCTATCGCCGCTTCTCTACTGGTTCACGATCAATCTCGGCTGGCGTTTGCTGTTCGTGACCGTCGGAATCCTCGGCGTAACGTACGGTTTCGTCTGGCACTGGCTGTATCGCGATCCGCATCATCAGCCCCGCGCCAACGAGGCGGAGATCGCCCTGATCGAGGAGGGCGGCGGCTATTCCCGCGTCGAGAATCTACCGTTCAGCTGGAGCAACGTCGGCTGGTTGATGCGGCAGCGGCAGGTTGTCGGCGCGGCTATCGGCCAGTTCGCTACCAATGCGACGCTGTCCTTCTTTCTGACCTGGTTCCCAACCTATCTGGCGGTGGAGCGTCACATGGATTGGTTGAAGGTCGGTTTCTATACGGTGCTGCCCTTCATCTGCGCCTCGATCGGCGTTCTGGTCGGCGGGCAAGTCTCCGATTACTTGATTCGCCGGACTGGTTCGCTCACCTTGGGGCGCAAGCTGCCGGTTATCGCGGGCCTCATCCTGTCATCGACTATCGCGTCCGCCATCTGGCTGAAGAGCGACGAGGCGGTGATCGTCGTGATGTCGATTGCCTTCTTCGGTCAAGGCATGTCCAATCTCGGGTGGACGCTCATTTCGGAAGTTGCGCCCAAGGAAATGGTCGGGCTCACTGCAGGATTGTTCAATCTCTGCACGAACCTGGCTGGCATCGCCACGCCTATCGTGATTGGCCTGGTCGTGCAGTCGACTGGATCTTTCTACGGGGGGCTTGCCTTCATGGCTGTCGTGGCGTTGGCGGGCGCTGTCTCGTACATCTTTATCCTAGGGCCGGTGAGGAGGCTCGAAATCCGTTAAATTGTGCCTGTATCTAGTCGGCAGCGTCGTCGGAATAGCTACGGCGTGCCGAATCATCGCTTGAGCTACCTAGCGACGATGCGGGGGTTGGCTGGCGGTCCGCCCGGCAGCTACTTTCGGTGAGCTTTCGAGCTTTCGAGCTTATATAACGTTGAACCGAGAACCAGCCGCCAAGATGATCCGATGATGGCTCTGCGGGCCGTTAATTAATGCTCACCTCGCCTCGTCTCCGATTGACGTATGAACTGGATAGTTCATACGTCAATCGAGAGGGTGATGATGACGTCCGATAATTGCACATTGGCGGGGCTGATCGGCCAATCGATCGCGCAGTCCCTGTCGCCGGCTCTTCATGAAGCGGAGGGTCATGCGCTTGGGCGGGATTATCGATATCGGTTGTTCGACATCGATCACGAGCCTGCCGGCGCGGCAGCGTTGCCCGCTATTCTCGATCGGATGCAGGCGGAGGGCTATGCCGGCTGCAATGTGACCTTCCCGTTGAAGCAGGCGGTGATCCCGTTGCTGGATCGGCTCAGCCCGGAAGCGGACGCGATGGGCGCCGTCAATACGGTGCGCTTCGACGCCGATGGCAGCCGGGAAGGCCATAATACGGACTGGTGGGGGTTCGGCGAGAATTTGCGGCGCTCGATCCCAGCGGCGGCGGTGGACACGGTCGCGATATTGGGCGCGGGCGGGGCGGGTGCGGCGGCCGCTTATGCACTGTGCCGGATGGGCGCACGCGAACTGCTCGTGATCGATCGGGATGTCGAGCGCGCCAACGCTCTGGTTTCTCGGTTGAGCGGCGGATCGACGACCCTGCTGCCCATCTCGTTCGAAGATGCCGAGGCGCGGCTGGCGGATGCGGACGGACTTGTTCAAGCCACGCCGATCGGCATGACAAAGCTGCCGGGCATGCCGATCTCCCCGACGGCGCTACGTCCTGAGCTGTGGCTGGCCGAGATCGTCTACGTGCCGATCGAAACCGAATTGCTGCGCGCGGCGCGCCAGCTCGGCTGCCGTACGGTGGATGGTGGCGGAATGGTCGTATTGCAGGCCGCACGCGCGATGGAG
>Ga0247734_1001904_pt1 | contig 14825 bp, 25 predicted proteins | sample UWRJL103311B2_FD_180933 | JGI IMG/M metagenome (GOLD analysis project Ga0247734, IMG submission 180933) | Plant litter microbial communities from Arlington Agricultural Research Station in Wisconsin, United States - UWRJ-L103-311B-2 | ecosystem: Environmental > Terrestrial > Plant litter >... | reverse complement strand
CTGGCATCCGTTTGCCAAACGCGGGAATAGTCCGAGTTGGGGGACGTGACCTAGCCGCGTTGGGGTCGGTTGGGCGCAGTGAGTTGAGACTTCGTTCCATCGGGATGATCTTTCAGTTCAGTGATCTCCTGCCAGAACTATCGGTAGTTGACAATGTCGCGCTGCCCCTGCGGTTTGCTGGTGTAGGTAAGTCCGAGGCCCGTGCGCGTGCGGCCGCGCAAGTTTCGCGCCTGGGTCTTGGCGACCTGGTGCGCGAGAAGATCGGGCGCCTCTCCGGGGGTGAGAAGCAGCGGATCGGGATTGCTCGCGCAACCGTTCACGCGCCGAAACTGATTCTTGCCGACGAGCCGACGGGCATGCTCGACGATGACAACACGGACAGCGTGATGGGGTTGCTTCTCCAAGAGGTGAGTTCTTTGGGGTCCGCTCTGCTTGTAGCTACGCACGATCGCCGTGTGTCACAGATGTTGGCGTCCACGGTTCAGGCCGAGGACGCCGGGTTGAGCGTCCTGCAGGGCCGCCAATGATCGTTCGGTTGCTGCTGGGGGTGGCGTTCAGCAGATCGAAGGAGCATCGCTGGCGGCTTGGCGCAGTGACTGTCTCGTCCTTTCTTGCGGGTCTGCTCGTCTTGACCGCGCTAGGCGTAATGCACCTTGTGTCCGAGACATCGTCGCGAGGAGAGGCACGCGTCGGTCTGCTGGCGCAGACGAAATCCGACAGTGACGTGTTCGTGCTCCCGACAGGCGACTCCTGGCGGGGAAACGGGATCGAGAAGGTCTGGTGGTCGCCCGCTGACCCGAACACGCAGCCGCAGGTTGCCGCTGGGTTGCCGCCGCGAATCTCACCCGGCACGAGTCTCGTCTCTCCGGCGCTTGATCAATTGATCAGCGATAACCCCGAACTCGCAAAGCGGTATCCGAACAGACGCGTACTCGGTTGGTCAGCGATCGCGGACAGTAACGAGTTGCTTGCGTTCGTCCGTCTCCCGGAAAGCATCGCTTCGAGCGGAACGAGGACGAGCACTACGATCGCTGACCGCTCGGAGCAGAGCGATACCGAGCAATCAGGCGACGCCGACTTCGTCAGGCTCAGCCGTTTGGGATCGGTCTCTAGAGCACCTGAGGTGCCCGACCTGCCTCTGTTCGCTGGATTGCTGATTCTGCTGCTGACGCCTGCGACGGTGGTCGCGGTGGCGGGTTTGGGAACCAACAGTCGGGTGCGAATCGCGAGATTCGATCTCTTGGTGCGCTTGGGAGTCAAGCGGCCGACGTTGGCGCGGTTCGCGATCTTCGAGGGATTCATTTGCTCGGTGCCGGGGTTCCTTGCCGCAGGTGTCGCCTATACGTTCGCCGCCCAGCAGTTGAGTTCGCTGCCGTTCACGGGTCGGTTGCTCGCACCGGGCGACCTTGTTGTGCCCGCCTGGCAGGTAGCCACCGCGCTCGCAATCTTTGCGGCGTTCGCAGGTGCCTTCGCCACGAGTTTTCGGACTATGAGAACTTCGCCCGAGCTTGCTTCGATGTCGGATGAACCTCGACTCAAACTCTGGTACCTGCTGCCGACGGCAGGCAGCGCCTGCCTCTACTACATCGCAGCACAGAACGTCGTGGCGGAGATTTACACGCTCTACCCGGCCACCCTGCTAGCGCTCGCTGGCACACCTTTGGTGGCGCTATTCGTGGTGCGAACGTGCGGGAGGTGGTTCCTTGAATCGTCGATCTCAACGGTGCACATCGTCGGCGGGTCGATGGCTCACTTCCCGCGTCGCGTTGCTCGGTCTGTGCTCGGTCTGTCGCTGATGGTGGCGACAGGCATCGCCCTGGCCGGTTGGGGATCAGCGGTCCTTCGCACAGAGACGCCACCTGTCGCTCAACACGGCTTCTCGTTTGCTGAGATCAACCCGGCCTTCGCGTCCGACGCCAATAGCCTCGTTCGCAGTGTCATCGACGCGCCAGTGACCGTGATGGCCCTACGCATACCCGGCCTGGACGGGCCGTCGCGACCAGAAGGCATGTCTGAACCGATCGTGCTGTCGTCCACGTGCGAGCAGATGCAACGACTTGAGCAAGACTTCGATTGCCGCCTCTCGGAGTTAAGCGGAGACCTCAAGGAGCGGCTGTCGAACACACTGAGTGCCGCCTACCCGATTCAGATCGAATCCTTATCATGGGAGCCCCTCGGTAACGATGTTCGCCCCGGCGATGTCGTCGCGGCCGTCGGATCACAAACAGTCGAAGACCTCGATGCAACCGTTCGCGAGTGGGCGCAAGTGACTGCACCAGGCTCGCAAGTCATCACGAACTACAACCAGAGACAGTTGCCGAATCCGCTCATCTACTGGATTCTCGCAGGCGTCATAGCCTCCATCGTCGCGGTCTCACTCTCCTTCGTGGCCGGGTTCGTCGACCGACAGCTCGGGGACCGGGCGGATCGCAATCAACTGGTCTCCGTTGGAGTCAGGCAAAGGACGGTCATGGCGCTGGACGGACTTGGCCTGGCCCTCCCGTACGCAGCGACAATGCTCGTCGCGATCCCAGTCGGACTGTTCTGTTGCTTTCGCTTCCTCGGCCACGACGATCCGTTCCCCGCAATGCTTGTGTCAGCGATCGTGGCGGGTTGCGCAGCAGTCGGGATCCTCGTCTCAGCGTTTGCCATCGCCCTAGGCCAGAGGACGACATTTCGAGTGCGGGACTGATGGAGCGCCACCACCGGTTGCCGGGCTCGCAAGACCTTCCTCGAAGCAGAGGCGTACGCCCAACTAGGGCCAACCTTCGCGTTTACCCAGTGGTGCGGGTGGTGTCTGGTTTACTCGGGTGGGGTCTGGTTTACGGAGTGTCAACTGTTAGTTGACATAACCTATATTATCGGCCACTTGGGGAAGGGGCTCGCATGAGTGAATCTGACGAGGCGGCACGACGCCGGCAGGACGCGTGGGATCACGTGCAGGAGAACCTCTCGAAGAAGACGTACGAGGACGACAACCCGGTCGTTCTGACCGCCTACCAGGCCGCCAAGTGCGCCGCGATCGTCAGCGCGGCTCTAGCAGGTGATCCTGCCTGGACGGAGCTGGCGCAGAAGGTCGGAGCGTTCCTCGACGTGTCGGCTGCAGAGGCCAAAGGTGAGCTCATTCGACCGACCGCGGCCGATCTGTGGGCTCAAATCGACCCATTGCCGTGGCCGATGGCCACCCCGAGGCCGTAGCTCGTTCTCATCGCGGCGGAGATCGTTTCGCGGGAAGGGTGAGGCGCGTGGATTACTCCGCCAGAGTTTGAGCTGATCGCGTCGTGAGTCGTCGTGCGAGAACAATCGCGCTAGAGACGAATCCTCCAACGATCGCGAATTCCACGAGAATCACGAGCGGGTTGAAGCTGAAATTGACGAGGCTAGCGAATGCCATGGTTGGCGCGACGCTTAGTGCTCCGGCGACAAGAATCAATGGACCCGCGAAAGCGATAGTGCGTCCGATCGTCTTGTCGTCACGAAACCGCCACCAGATTGCTGCTACCGAGGACAATAGGACAACGGTGGCAGCGACGGCATGGACCAGCACAGCGAACGCGGTTTCGGGCATGGCTGTGAAGTCTGGAAGACGATTAGCTAGTGGATACACGAACTTCCACGCCACGACAGCGCCCAGCGCCCCTCCAGCTAACCCCGTAGCAGCGAGCGACCGGTTGGTCGCGACGGCAGCCTGGGGTTGCGCTGCAATTGGAATGTCGTTGGCGACAGCAACTTGATCAGCAAATGCTGCTGGATCTTCGGCCGTCAGCGACGCGACGGGTGCGCCGTTCGCGAGCGCTTCCAGTAGATCCTTCTCGAGGTCGCCTCGCAGTCGCCGCTGGTCAGAGCGGGAAACGCCGACGTCAGCCCAGCGGGCCACGACCAGGCCGATCCATGCTGCGATTGCTTCGTGATCATTATTCGAACTGGAGCGCATGAGCTTCGCCTTTCGCGGGTGCATCGAGGAGCGCCGAGATGTTGGTTGCCGTCTGCTGCCATTGCGTGATCCACCTGGCCATTGCTGCTCGCCCGTTCGGAGTCGTGGTCAGGATGTTTCGGGCTGGTCCGCCTGTACTTGCTTCCGAGTGCTGATCCACTAATCCTTGTCGGCGAAGCCGGGTGACAAGCGGGTAGATAGTTCCGTAGCTGATCTGCTCGAAGCCGAACGCGGCCAGCTTTTCGACTACGCCGTAGGCATGCTGGGGTTCACGGTCCACGAGCACAAGCACGCACATATCGAGGGAGCCGCGCAGCAGCAGACTCTGCCGGTCGAGCGCATCGTCATTCACTACCATGCGCAACACAGTAACTGGCGGCGCATGATAGAGCAAGAAGGGTCGTAAGGGACCACCGCGCGGTGGCCGCCGCCAACACCACGGCGGCCGCCACCGTGGTTCGGGCGCATCTAATGGACCCAATCACCGCGGAACTTCCCCACTAGGCGACGCGTCGCTGGCGGGAGGCCGACCCAACCGGCCTGGCGGATGACGCTCGCAACTTCTCACGAGGTCAAGGGGTCACGGGGCCGTCCGACGTGCGGCACTGTCCGAACTCTTTCCTGCTCTTGCCCAGCGTGAACGTGTCGATCTGTGTCGCTCCGTCGGCAGAGTAGACCGGCAAGACCGTCGGATTGCGCTTCCTGGCCATCTGTTCTCTGAGTGCTTCCTCAGGCGAAGTCGGTGGGTCAGCCTGGTACTGGGCGTTGAGAAGATCTTTCGGCACATAACCCTCACAGCCGTGGTCGCCGAGGACAGCGACCAGATCGGGCATTCCCCGTGTGTCGGCGCCCATGTCGACGCTCGGAGGAACTCCGCCATACGTACGACCATCAGGCGTGGTCTCGAACCAGTTGTCTGCCACGACGGCGCTTCCGCCTCCGGCCACGATGAGGGCAACGACTCCGCCGGCGAGGAAGGTCCGGCGTCGGCGCCGGCGGGCCCGTTCGACGGTGCGGTGCCGCAGATGCGGATCGATGGCGCGGCGAGCCTCCGCAAGGAAGACGACGAGATCGTCGCCTTGGGGAGGTGGTGTGTTCGTCATCTGCTCACTGTTCATTGGTGCGCACCTCCCTAATTGCCGCTCGACTACGTTCCAGCCGTTTGCCGACTGCCGATTCGGTGAGATTCAGCTGGCGGCCGGCCTCCCTGTAGGTGAAGCCCTGCAGTAGGCATAGGACGCACACTTCCCTGTCGATAGGTGGCAAAGCGTTAATAGCTTCAAGCACCCACTGGACCATGTCGTTCTTGGACGTGTCTGCTTGATTTGGTTGCTGCTTCATGAGTGCCGTTACTACGCGTGCGGCACGAAGCTCGGAGCGACGCTGGTTGGCCGCGAAATTCTTCGTCGTGACCAGCAACCAGGGCAGCAGAGACTCGCCTACCAGATCGATCTTGTCGGACTTTCTCCACAAGGTGACGAACGTGTCCTGAACGAGTTCCTGGGCGGACTCTCGCGTCGAAGCGAGTCCCCAGGCATACCGCGTGACGGGGGTTGCGTGCCGCTCGTACAGCTTGTCGAACCCAGCAATAGAGCCAGAGATGACGTCGCGCAGCAGCGCACGATCACTCTGCTCGTGTTCCATGCTCATACCCCGTTATGTCCAAGACCAGATCAGTCCTGACACATATCTGCGTCGATTCATCGGCACCCTGGTCCGCGAAGGGAAGGGGATCAGCCATCCCGCGACTGACCCGTCCATAACGAAGATTGTCACGCGCGGCGACTCGCAAGACGTTGAGCTCATCAACTACCAAAGATAGGGAGCAATCAAGCGGACGGTGAACCGCCGGACGACCCGTTGCTCACCGCCATTCAAGCTCCGCTGAGGGCGTGCGCATCAGTTGAGCCCAGCTGATCGAGAAACTTTCGCACTAGCTCGGACATTGGCCCCCAATCCGGACATATAGGTGTTGTAAACGGACTTGCTTCAAGGCAGGAGGCGATCATGGACCATGAGTTGGATGCCCTACTTCGTGGGTCTTCCCCAACGCTGGTAAAGCGGACCGACGATTTGCAACACGACCTGGACGTCCTGATTTCTGAGACGGAAATGGCTGTATCGCTGCGTAAGCGCCGTGTCACCCGACGAGTCGGCCTCATTGGCCTGGCAGTGTCGAGCATGCTTGGGCTTGGAGTAGCGGCGAGCGCGGCGGGGTTGGTCGCCACGCCCTGGACCACCAGCCCCGACGAGCCATTCTCTTATCCGGGGCCATTTCTGCACGCAGACGTCCTGCAGCATGTAGGGACGAACTGCAAGTACGTCTATGGCGCGAGCGACGTGGAGTATCCGAAGCACCCTGTGGGCAAGGAGGACCGCTACCTGGCGCGCGTGCACGCCAAGCAGTTCGTCTCGGATTTCGACCTTTCGACAATCTCCGTTCCGGCCGCGGAACGCCGGTATCTAGCTGAGTACTCACAGATGGCTGCCTCGGCAGGCCCTGCGGACGCTGAGGCGCCTCCAACGCGACTGACGCCTGAAGGTTCGCCGGACGACATCAGGACTAGCGCGGTCCAAGCCGAATTGGATCGCCGCCTGCAGGCTGATTTGAAGATGCGCGGTCTGTCCACTCACGCAGTCAGCGTCGTAGGAATGCCCGAATGCAAGAACCTCTACGACTTGCAGGAGCTGCACCCGAGCGAGACTCGCCCATGAGGGCAGACGAGAGAGCTGCGTTCCGGGCGGCGTTGCGCAAGACGTCTAGCGATCTACTCGCCTATTTCGAACGCCGGGTCCGATCTGCCGAAGATGCGGGGGACCTTCTCAGCGAGACGATGCTGCAGGCGTGGCGACGAGTCGGTGCGTTCCCAGTTGATGACGACACACGCCAGAGGATGTGGTTGTTCACCATCGCCGCGAATGTTCTCGCTAACCACAGTCGGTCCAAGCGACGTAGGACCGCACTCGCGGATCGACTTCGCTCCAGCATGGCCGCAGCGTCCCCGCATCCGGACTTTGCCGAGGCCACTGCCGTACGGGACGCAGTGCTTCGTCTTCACGACGCGCACCGAGAGCTCGTGATGCTCATCCACTGGGATGGGTTCACCATCCTGGAGGCAGCCCACGTTCTGGGTATGAACCCATCGACTGCACGTAGCCGTTACGCCGCTGCCCGCGATGTCCTTCGCCAAGCACTAAGAGACAGCGCACCGCCCGATCCGGCAAAGGCCGAAAATGCGGCGCAACGGCGACGATGAGCTCGCGGCCAGCGGACCCATCGCCAACCCACTACTGGATTCGGCGCCGGTAGCGTCGGCGCCGCAAGCGGTGCAGTCACGGCTGCCCTCACCCCCGCAGGTTTTATGCGGTGTTGGCGGGACGTCATCCCCCCGCCGCCAGTTTAGTTATCTCGACGCGACGAATTGACAGGCTGTCATGAAGGTCCGCACACTGTTCTCAACTCATCTGATCTAGGCGGGAAATGAAGCGCGTTCTCACGGCCCTAACCGCTGTCGTCGGTGCCGGACTCATCTTTGCCGCGGGCACGGTTCTGGCTGATGGCACCGCACGTTCTACGGCCTCCTCGCAAGCAAGCGCTGCGACAGGCAGCGGCTCGGCCGCAGCGCAAGCGCGGGACAAAGCGCAGGCAGAGGATGCGCTCGCCGATGCCGTCACGAAGCATGCTGAAGAGTCGGCAAAGCGTCACAAGCTGCAGGTGACTATTCGCGATGAACCTGCGTTGGATGATCCTTATGCCGCGGACGCTTATGTGGCGACGTCAGCCAGCGAATGCAGCGCAATCATGTGGGACGAGGGCACTGAGCAGCTGGGCGAGCTGGTGGTCAGCGCACCCGACGAGACGGGCGAGCTCAGAATGCTTAAACCTTTCGATCTCCCACCCACGGCCCGCTTGTTACCGGACGGAACATGCGAAGCCGTCATGACGATCGACCTTCCGTACGCATCCCGGTACGTGCTCGGCGTAGGAATCATGGGGCGAGGCATCAAGCCTGAGAACGCCCCGAAACCGCCTGTTGTCATCACCAGGGGCGAATTACAGAGCGTCGTCGTCGCGAAGTAGTGGAGTGAGCTACATCCGCACCGACGCTAGTAGATCGATCGGCTGGACCGCGATCAACGCCCGTACGGACCATTTCAGCGACGCCCGCCCGGTCGCATATGCCGGCAACCACGAAGCGCTGCGCGACGTCATCGGCCCTACGCTGCATCCGATCGAAATCGACCAGTGGTCAAGGAGGTGCCGACCCTGGTCTACGGACTCAGGTGGAGCGCCTAGGCCGATGGGTCATGGCTTCGGGCGCGCCTGGCCGTCGCTCCCTGTGTGAATTGGCCCAAAGACAGCCTGGGGCTGCCGGGTGATGAATGCCCAGTAACGGTCCCCGTAGGACCAGTGCCACCACTCGGTGGGATAGTTGATGAGCCCAGCGCTGGACAGTGCCGTGGCGAGAATGGTGCGGTTGAGGCGGGCCTTTGCGGAGATGTTGTCGGCGGCGAAATAGCACGCCTGATTGCTCTGCTCGGGAGTCGCGTCGATAGCTGTCCCCATGTCAAGAGCATGACCGTCCTCGTCGATGATCGTGAGGTCGACGGCGGCGCCGGATACGTGGGGCGCGATCTGGGGCGGGGAGACGAACTCGCTAGTTCTCAGGGATGCAGCTTCCTTTGAGAGCGTCGGGTCAGCGTCCATGAGCCGACGCTCACGACGATTGAAGTAGAAGTCCTGCTGCTCGTAAGGGCGGTACCCCTCGGCAATGAGTAGCCGAAACCCGCGCGGGAGTGTCTCCTGGGCCTGGAGCAGTCGCTGTGCTACAGAGAGGCGCAGGAAGGCGTAAGTGCTGTTCTGGGGGTTCTCGTCGGGGGTCGACTCCAGGCCGACCAGTTGTCGAGTATCGACCAGTTCATCGCCACACTCGTTCATAGGGATTGCCGCGATGCGTGGGTCGCCCATCAGCACGATTCCAGTCACGGCATCAGCCTGCCACGTGCGCGGTCAGATCCGGTGGTTGCGGATCCAGCCGTCTACAGTTGCGGGTTGCGCGCTGGTCTCGGGCTCCACGGTGATCATGAGTTTCCAGGCGGTGTGCACGCGTGCGACTTGGACATCGACTCGCTGCGGACGTATGTCGTCGAGGCCTGGGTGCGGCGGTCGCCGAAGTTGCGAGTTTATGCCGAGAGCGTGCCACGGCGACCGGCCGGCGAGCCCTCCGACCAGATTCAGTTAAACAGGCTTCAGCTGCCGCGTAGACGATTTTCTCTTTCGGAGATGGTGCACTGGCGCATATTGGCCAGCGGTGATGGACGTGAGCTGATGACCGATCACCCCTAGAGGGCGTGTACTCAATCGGCGCACTTGAGCGGTCTTTCGACGGGGGACTCGGAGAGATTGAGACGGACCGGCTTTGGGAGAGCGAGGACGCAGGATGGACACCTATAGCGCGCCCCTGATGACTGCGCGAGACGCCGCCGCGCACTTGCAGATGCCAGAGTCGACACTCGACGTTTGGCTTGCCGACAAGCGAGGCGATGAGCCGCTCGTGCCCTCCGTCGCCCCAGAACGCCGTGGGTGGCCAAGAGTGACCTTCGCCGGGCTGATCGAGGCACACGTGCTTCGGGCGCTGCGAGAGCTGGATTTCAAGATGGACGAGATCCGCAGCATCGCGGCGATCGTCCGCGATGAGTTTCGACGACCCATTCGCGCTGGCGACTCAACGCATGGCCCCCGATGGGGCCAGCCTGAACTTGCGGACAAGACGCTGTCAACCAGCACCGCCAGACGCGGATTCGTGAAGTTGTCCAACAGCATTTGAAGTTCATCACGTGGGACGAGGTTGGAAGCCTTCGCAGTTGCGCTTGGGGCAGTATCCCGATCGTGCCGAAGTGATCATCGATCCTCGGTTTGCTTTGGGCAGACCGATCAGGGCCGCGACAAAGACTCCGATCGCTGCAGTGGTCGAGTTGTGACACCCGGGTGAATCCATGGACCTAGCTGCTGAAGAGTTCGATTTGAGCAGAGATGTCGTCGAAGACATCTGCAGAGTCGCCGCCTGACTACTTCGTCGATCGGAGTCTGGTTCTGAGTGTGCAGCGATGGAAACGAGCCCGTGGGTGCCACGTCTTATGCCAGGCCAGGCCGTCCACCGCGCGACTGCGCAGGCCCTCGATCAAGCTTACGGAGGGCGGTTCGTCTACCGGACCCGTGGGCCAGATTTCCTTGACACTCAGACTAGAGAGAAGTTGGAGCTGACGACGCCAGGCCAAGTGGCCGCACACCGGCGCCGTCCTGGTCATTCCGATGCAACGATGTGTACGATCGATCTTCCTCGATGCTGACATGAGCGACGAACCGAGCGAGGTAACTTACGACGACATGAACGCAAACCGAGTCGTGATTGAACATCAGAACGTGGTGGGCGAAAATTTCGGTGGCCAGCGCATCTCGCAGTTCGTCTCGATTGAAAGTCGCTTCGACAGCTGCACGTTCGACGGAATCGAAATCGCGAGTGCCTCGTTTGGTGCCGGCAGAGGCATGTCGGAATACGTTGGATGCAGTTTCATGGATGCGCGGATCCATATGAATGCGGGCGGATTTGCAAGATTCATCGATTGTTCCTTCGAGAAGGTTCAAATCGACCATTGGTTCTGCTTTGCCGTTGAGCTAATCGGTTGCACGTTCTCGGGCCGGCTCTCTAAGGCGATATTTAATGGGTCAGTGCCAGCAGACAATCACGGCATGGCCGGTCGTGTAGTCAACCGTTTCGAAGGTAACGACTTCTCCCGTGCCGACTTGGTAGACGTCAGTTTCCGAACCGGCATCGACTTGGACAAGCAGCGCCTGCCTTCTGGAGATGGTTATGTTCGACTCGCCGATGCGGTCGATGCAATGCGCCGAGCACGTGTCGCGTATGAGTCGTGGGAGTCGGTAGAGGATAAGGCGGCAGCACGTGGGGTTCTGCACGTACTCGAGCAAGATGTGGCCGCTGGTCAGCGTCAGCTCCTAGTTCGTGTTGACGATTATCCTCCTTCGACCAGGCATGCAGTAAGGGCGTTGCTCAACGCGGCGCAGCCATCGGATGAGGTTTGAGTTCCCGACGTGCCGCGCATCACCGCCGTGATGAAAAGGGTCAGCACGACAACCGGGCAATAGACGGTAGCCACCCTGACGTCGTCGATAGCCCATAGTTCCTGACGCTGCGCGGTCATCGCGCGCCCCAAACCTTGCGTCGGGTCGGGTTCAGACCCTTGCCTCTGGCTCGGGGTTGCAGTGGGCCGACTGGACGATCGTGGCGTCTACGGCCAGCCGATCCGATGATGACCTCTTGGATTCCGTGTTCAAGCCTTGGTCTGGCGAGCACATGAGTGTCTATCGCGACGGGACCCCGGCCCAGGTCAACCATCGACGATATGAACTCATGAGCCGCGCCAACGACGCACGGTCGAGGGTTACGTGGATACATTTTCGTTGACGGATTCAGGAGAGGCGACACCCGATGAAGTGGACGAGGGGTTTCCGTCGCGTGCATCAGTCCGAATTCCGAGTCCTGAACGTGGCTCATCTACAGCTCCTAAGCGAAAGAGCGAAGCAAGCCAAATTCAGTGCAGTCGGCCGAACGAACTGGGTGAGGCGGCAGGAGCCCAACATCGAGTCAGTACTGATTCACGTCTTCGGTACAGAGGGACCTGGGGTTTACCGCTGCATCGCAACTCTCATCATGGTCCGAAAAGAGGTCAGGTACTTCACGCTGGACGTTTCGCACGCTGATTTCATTGATCTTCCCGTACTAACCCGTTCCCATCTGGCGGACATTGGAGGGGAGCTTTTACGAGCCGCGCGTCACGTTCCGGTCGGGTGCTAACGCCTGGGCTGACCATTTTTGGGGACGGTTGAGCCACTTTAATGTCAACGAGTCTGACGCGGAGCCTGTGTCGAGTCCGGGGGCGATACACCAGACGACGGCGTATTGCTCGAGCCCGGTAATTGCGGCTGCAGACCGGCTAGACCGCGCCCGCGACAGGCGCGTGGCCCGGAGCAGTTAAGCGATCAGCAGCAGCAGTCGGCCGGCTCGCGTTGCGCGTAGTCGGTACCGCGACGGGCGGCAAAGTCTCGCTGGCGCGCACCAGCGGCCCGCGGACGACCGCCTCGGCTTGTTCTGCGGCCTGCTGCTGACGTGCCGCCACCTGGTCGTGCATCGACTTGAGCAGCTGCATCATTGTGTGCAGCAGCAACGCCTGCGACGCAGCCGACGACTTGGTCGAGGTCGCCTGCAACAGCTGTATCGTAGCTTGTCTCATCCCCGGCTGAGGCACACGTTTGACCGGAACTGTCTTGGCCTGCACCCGGCTGAACCTCGACAGCGCCACCGACGCGTCAGCCAGCGGGCGAGGCTCGACCTCGGTCTGGATCGACTACGCGTCGAGTACCCCGGACGTTTCCTTGGCCAGCTGAGCCCATGCGGCGGTGTCGTCGACCGAGACGGCCGCCATCCGCTCACGCAGGTTGGCAACGTCAGACAGGCACTCGGCCCACACCTGCGGGTCGACTTCCACGACCTCGCGGCGCCCGATAGCCTCCACCGCATGACGAATCAGCCGGAAGGCGCGAGATCTTCGGCTGGTTGGCTCGGATCGTGGAAATTGCATGTGCTCTTGCTTGCGTTGTTCACGCTCGGTCTCGTCCAGCCGCTGCGCTCATCTGCGCCATTGGTCGCCATCTACTTCCCGGGCGCCTTCATGGTCATGGCGGGCTGGTCCATCATCCGATCCTTGAGGACGTGGAGTCCCATCACGCAGCCAGTTCGCACCAACGTGCCGGTCGCGCTCTATCTGGGAGCAGCTACGACCACGCTCTTTGTCGTGCACGTCGCGTCAGATCGTGAGGTCTACCGCGTCGCCGCACTGGCATCTCTATGGCTGACCATCCCGGTGGTGGCACTAGCGACTTTCATCATCCTGTTCAGACGCCAGATTTCACATGAACCGCCCAGCGGATGAATGGCAGTGTTTTGTCGTGTGCATGAGCTCGCGGAGGTGCTGCCTGACAGGAATAGGCGCCGCTGGCTTGCGACCGGCGTCTTGAGTGGCTTGACCAAGAACGAGCCTCTCGATGTGACCATCCCCGACACCACGAGTCACACAATGTCCTCAGAATCAGCACGACGATCGGGTCGAGTCAGCCGCGTTGGGAATGTACGGACGCATGGAACGCGCTATCGAACGCGCAGGCTCAGGGTTCTGGCACGTGTCGAAGGACGGCCAGATCAAACGGATGTGGCTGTATTCGCTAGCAGCCTGAGATATCGACGGAGGTAGCACCGACCGATCCTTCCTATCGGCTTTCCGCGAGCCGGGACATGAGTGCGGCGATCTCAGTGTCGCGTCCTTGGTCGGCGTGTTGGTAGATGGCTGAGCTGGCGATGGATGAGTGGCCGTAGCGTTCGAGGAGTTCTGGTTGGGTGGCGCCGGCGTAGACGGCGCGGGTGACGGCGTGATGGCGCAGGGCATGCCATTTGAGCAGCGGCTGGCCGATGGTGGCGCGGGCGCGGTAGAACCCGGAACCTTTGGATGTGTTGGTACGGCGACTGTCGGGTCGTAGGGTGCCGGGTTGTTCGCCGTAGAGGGTGGAGGGGTGCAGGTAACCGCCGCGAGAGTTCGGGAACATCAGGCCCGCGTCGCCGTGCTGGGCGTACCTGGTGAGGTGGTGGTCGAGGTCGGCCAGGATGTGGGGTGGGACGGCGACCCGGCGGATGCCGGCGTCGGACTTCGGGTCGTCCTCGTGTGCCAGGACGGTGCCGTCGAGTTGTTTGGAGCGAACGACGGAGCGCCGGACGAAGACGGTCGCTGCGGTGATCTTGTTCTGGTCGTCTCGGACGATGGTGAGGTCTGATTTGCGGAGGGCGAACAGCTCGCCTTGGCGTAGTCCGCACCAGGCTGAGATCAGGACGGCGAATGACCGTTGGGGTGGCATGGCTTTGGCTAGGAGGGCGACTTCGGCGGCGGTGAGCAGGACGGTGTCGCGTGCCTTGGCGCGGGTGTCGCGGCCTTTGCGTTTGCGGCGGGAGCGGGCCGCTGGGTTGAAGGTGATGAGTCGTCGTTCGACACCGAGCCCAAGGACAGCACGAAGCAAATCTTCTGACTGTTCGCGTTGGCGGGCACCGGCGGGCAGTGTGGTGCGCCAGCTGGCGACATCCGTCGCGGTGAGGTCGGTGACGGGTTCGGTGCCGATGGTTGCGCGGATGAAGCGGTCCCATTGGTAGGTGTAGAGGTCGATGGTGCCTTGCCTAAGGTCGCCTTCGTCGAGGTAGCCCGCGAAGAGATCGTTGACCTTAATTGCGCCGACGGTCGTTGTCTTGATGGCACGCCTTTTCTCGGCGGGGGAGATCCACGTCCCTTGCAGGATCTCCTGACGGACGGTGACGAGGTAGGCGTCTGCATCGACGAGAGCGTCGAAGGTGCGGGGTGCTGAATAGCGGCGGTCGTCGGGTCCGACGTATCGGGCACGGAGCCTCCCGGATGGGAGGAGGTCGACAGTGCCGAAGTTCGCTCTTCCGGCTTTGCGTCTCTTCTCGATAGCCTTGAGCAGAGTCTTGGTTTCGGTCGGTGTGCGTGCCACGGTCGCCCCCTCGTTTCGTGACCTCCACGTGACCTGACATCTGTCATATCCCGTGACCTTCTGTCAGGTTTTGTCACGACCAGGATCAGTCCGTGGTGGCCTGTTTTCGTTGCAACCTAAGGCTAAATCTGGCAGCTGTGTGGCCAGCTTCAAATCCTGTCCCCGCTACCAATCGAATGGCTGGAACCAGAGGAATCTGGTTCCAGCCATTCGCATGTCCTGACCGTCAGGGGTTCACACCGGCGGTGGCGCACGGCATTCTCC
>Ga0247734_1001903_pt1 | contig 14852 bp, 16 predicted proteins | sample UWRJL103311B2_FD_180933 | JGI IMG/M metagenome (GOLD analysis project Ga0247734, IMG submission 180933) | Plant litter microbial communities from Arlington Agricultural Research Station in Wisconsin, United States - UWRJ-L103-311B-2 | ecosystem: Environmental > Terrestrial > Plant litter >... | reverse complement strand
AACGACGATGGTGGGGCTGGCGTCGATGTTGACATGATGGTGTTGCAGATATACACCTTCTATCTACGAGGCTGAACCAGAAGCCCAAATGTAAATTTATCGAACGGCGGAACAGTTCCGTATGCCAAGGTAGATCATGTGATTTCGTGCCGTGGTCCGAACATTGATGATTAAGGTATGTACGCGAGGTACGTTCATACAGAAAAGGCAAGTCAGCATCGATAAATCCCAGCTGACATTGCATCACCTGACCTTTGTGGTCGATTATGGTTGCGTCTGTTCTATTATCATGAAGTTTCCAATTTTTTTCTCCTGCTGCCGCACTATCCTGCTGGAATACATTTCAAGACGGAGTTAGTTCCGTCACTGTCGTATGGAGGTAAAATCATGCACAAGGATCTGGCTCTCGGAGCATAAATGTGGGGTACAAGTAGATCAATAGCCTATCCACGGTGCATTTCGGCCATGACTAGAAAGATGTGGATAGCTTCAAGTGGCTATTTGCTAATTAGTTTGCATTTGTCTGACATGCATTGGTCACTAATAAATTTTACTGTTGAATGCGACGACCTACATGCACGCTATCCTACACCAAAACCCCAAAAACTGAAACTCCACCGACCGCTCAAATGTCATTGATTATCAATCTCAACCCTACCTCAACCTCCTCCGGGATGTTGGCTATAATAGCACTTTTGATCTGGATAGTTTGAAGAAAAGAAAGCCCAAGACAAGGTGGCGAGAAGCAGAATTTCAACTAATCAATAAGGCAGTCTTTTGGGCGAAACAGCGAACCCAGAAAGAATTTCAGTCTGTTCGTTATGGAGGACCTCCTGATTGACCTCGATGGCCCAAGCAGCACCAGTACCCAGCTAAGCTGCACATTTATCAAATCAGGGCCAGGAGCTCCTCTCCGAACCCTCATTGTCTTTCTCAATGGCATCGACAGCCCGCAAACAGCATGGTATCCTGTGATCCGGCTCATTGCTCAACAGCTGGCCGCTGGTAACTCACCGCCCATACTCATGTATGATCGGGTGGGGCAGGGCGATAGCATATGCTCAAATGTCCGCAACAGAGATGTTATGGCTGCAGTAATGGATCTAAGGGCGTTACTGGAGAGGATTGCAGAGACGAAGCTGAGGGTGAGGAAAGATGAGGTCAACACCATACGAACTATGCTGGTTGGCAGTTCGATTGGATGCACGATTGCAAGACTTTATGCACAAACATTCCCAAGGACTATAGGAGGTCTTCTGCTTCTTGACCCGATCCCCACCAACAGAGCCATCACTTCACTGTTTCCAGACGCAAGATCTCCTGGTTTTTTCAACACTCCCCTGCCGAGTCCAATCACTCCGGCTCTGTATGAGAAAACGAGAGCGCTTGTAAAGAACAACATATGTGAAAATGCAGAGGGCATATGGATGGACAACGTGTGCGATTATCTGCCCTTCTCAAGCCTCCCCAAACTGCAAGGCCCAAAACCAAATACGCCATTGGTCACTGTGGTAGTGCATGATCCAGATGTCTTCGCGTTGCAAATGAAAGAAGTAAGTTTTTATAGTCTAGATGTGAGATAAGCCCAGTCACTGATTGCATCCAGAAACACGAATTGGAGGAGATAATGACCAAAACCTATATAACACCATTTTGGCAGGAGTATAGTCAAGGATTGATGAGAATAACATCAGCAAACTTGGGGAGAGGACCCATTGTGGCGAAGGGTTGCGGGCACTTAATACATGTGGACAATCCGCAACTTGTGCTTGACGAATTAGTCCTGAAGCTAAATAAAGTTAGACAAAGTGCGTTTAGCTTTAATCGGTCTAGTAATACACCACCATAGCCACTTGCACTCCTAAATTGCGAAGTGTATGTTATGTACTATATCTGATCATATCTTTGGAAATATAGTCCAGGTAGCAAGCAGAGTTGTCTCGCGTTTCTTAGTATTGTGTTCTCCTACATTCTTCAAAGTGACTAATTGATTTATTCCTGTAGTGCAGCCCCGGTATTTGGAATTCAAATACCGGTGGCCCAGAAGGAATTCATGCATATAACAGAGGCATATGAAGCATCTTGTTCTGATTCGATGTGTAGCTACGCGCTCACCTAAAAGAAAAAGTAGAAACTTCTTATGAACAGTCGTATTGGTAAAAAGCTAGCTCAAACAAACGGCAGCGTAGTTAGACATGTCCTCTGGTGTCACACAACTTAACGCCCAAAGCCCCATCGTGTGGTTAATGATAGGAGTCATATTTTGTATATAGAAATAGCTAATGCTATATGCATGGCAACGCCTATTTCTATATTAACTTCATATAAACTCAAGCGTAGTTCATATAGGTAATATTCTTAATCCATTAGGGGATCGCGTTAATGAAGTTTCGAAAACCAGTACCAATTTCGAAATAGAATAACTTATGTCGCCAAAAGAGATCGGCTGGCGGGTGACGGACCTGCGACACGATCAGAATTTACTGCAAGACCTCCATTATTTGGCAAGGTACTTACCTCGGATGGTTTGCTCTGATGGCTACGCTTGATATGTCTTATTTATGGCACCGGAAGCACAATGTATCAGTCAACTCAAGTGGAACTGGCATTGCAGTAATGGAAGGCCTCTCCACGATTGTGGACTATTCGATGCAGCGAACAGAGGTGAATGGAGACTTATATATTTTCTACTCCACGCTAGAAAGTGAATACCGTGGTCAGAGTTCTCTGTAGGACTTGTTGGCTGATCAGGACAGCAATCTTGCAGTTTGGGGGGGCTATTTCGACAATTGCTGTCCTCGGAAGCTCGTTTTCCACTCACTAAATTCCAGACTTTCCACCATATGGTCGCTATAAATATAACAGAGGTACCGCAATCAGAAATTTTTACGGAACCATTGAAATATCTAGATGAATTGACCCAGGTATAATTTAAAGATACATGGGAGCAGAGAGAGATGAAATTTTCGCATATTGTCTAGCTGTCGGTCCGAGCAGATTACTATGTAGGAGGACAGAATATACACGATTTGGTCTCTTGGCAAGCTTAATGTAGCTAGTGAGTGCACGATAAGCTAGCATATTTATGACTTTAAATTTCGCGATCTATAGACTTCCTAAACACAAATGGTATCAAAACTGAATCTCCAATCTATAAAACAACATCTTCAAAATTTGGCAACATCACAAACATTCAAAACAACCAAAAGAAAATTTTATGTCCTCGAAATTCAGTCCCGCGACTCATCGGTATCATCACCTCCATACCAAGGTACTGCAAATCTAGCAACTCTCCCACCCGATGGAGTGTTGCGATGGCAGACGAAACCTCCGATGAGCTTGGAGCGAGCTCTACGTGTGTAAGCGTTGATTGCTGTGGTCACTCTGGCTGTGGTGGTGATTGTGGTCTTGTAAGGTAGATGTTTTATTTATATTCATGCATAACGTTTCTTTGACAAGCAAAAGCTGTTTTCACAAAACGTTTGTAGAAGAACATTGATGGCGCGGCATTTCTCATGGCAGCCATCTTTCTCATTGGCCTTATTGTTCTTTTTGGAATCAAGTTCTCGTCTGAAGGCAATAACAATGCTACACCATGACTTCATCTTCCTTCTGCTCTTCCTTCCTGCACCTTGCTCTTCAATCTTTCAACTAGACTTAGTTGCATGATACAATAAGTATTATACGGAGCTTATTCATTGCTAAAGCAAAATTCAAGCATTCTCTACCATCCATATTGCTTTGCAACAAACACAACCAATAAATACAAGACACATATGCGGAGGCTGGGTCATGGGAAATTTTGGCTAGTGGGAATCACAGGAGTAATGTGTGTGGTTGGATAGGCGAATGTCAGTTACTAGACAGAAATGGAATGAAAATATCATACAAATTCATGTTACTTTGAAACACATATAAGAGACAACAGTATTATTATTCTTAGCTGTAAATCTTAGCAATTACAGTTTTGGGGGTGGCAGCCCCCTCCACATCTCGTATCACAACCCTTGACGAATGTTGGCGTCTGAATGTGAAGCCGGAACTGCCCTGCATGGTTGCTCACTCCATCAACAATCTTGTTTATATCGTACCATATCCACTGAAAAGTAGTTTTATGAGACCACATGTCGACTGCATCTTTTCTCACTGCAGTCCACACATTTGTTATATCGGCACCGGTGTCAACCCAGGTGGCTGTGATGTTCGGTGTGACGGACGTGTATAGAAAGTCAAAGCCATAGGTGCCCTCAGGATAACCGAGGTAAAGAGCGCCGATGCCCCAGGTAGTTTGGCTTGGAGATGGCTTGTCATTGTATCTGCGCAGAGATCAGTCACAGCCATTAATGATCATCACTGGCTGGCTATACATACCTACGCACGAACAAGGGATCGAATTGGACAAGGCTCGCCTGAAGATTTTCTGGAAGTAGGGAAGTGCATTGTTGGGATGTCCCTGTAGAGTTCCAGAAATAAGAAACTCCCGGATTAGCTCCAGGGACTGTCCCTTCTGACCTCTTAACCTGGGAACTCGAGTATTGCTGTCCAATCAAAGAAGGTGCTGCGAGATTAAACACGGTGACCGCTAGAAGAAAGAGTTTGAATAAGGACATCTTTCAAACTGGCTTGACTTTGTACATGGAGTGCGACGAAAGGGAAAAATAGGACTGAGAATATTTAAGGACAAAAGTCCCCCGACGGCTAAATGAAAATAATTGGTCAAACCCCGCATTTATCCCATCCTATTGGGGTACTATGGCCTACTTTTTCGAGCTTTCTACATGTAATTCAATCCAGACTTAGCAACCGGCATTAAGCTGACCGAGCCTGGAAATAGTCTCCATTGGCCATTCTCAAGCTAGGGTGCTCATCTCACTTTAGGAGCAAATGGTATCTTGCTACGCGAGATAGCTTGCAAAACTCTCCGCAGACTGCGGCACAATGATTTCCAGGTTTATCTCTCTTGTTTCGAGCTAAACTCTGTATAGTTTATATATCTAATTACTATATATTGCTTCGGGTCGCAGAAACCAGAATTAGCGCCATACAGCTGCGTATATGGAGAACCTTGAGATTTTAGCTAAAAATAAACGGCATAATAAAATTGATAGAGTGTGACCCTGTGAGACGGCATTACTAGATTGGCACACAGTAAGTATATTTCTGATTGATAGGCTCAGGGTTCGAAGTTGTAAACTTGTTTTTCTGTTACAATAGAGCGTAGGTCTTAAACCCACGGAACTCCATCTGCTGCCTGAGGCACCTACAATGCTCTTTACAGCAGAGCTTCAAAATACCATTCCTAATCTGGTAACTTACCACCTCCTATGTGACATAAAGCTTACTATAAACATTCAAGTCAATCTTTAGATTTATGAAGTTGACATACGCAAAAAAGGTTGAGTATTGAGCCAACTGAAATATGGTAGTAGCTTGGAAGACAGGACGCTTTTGGACAGTGAGCTCGGACATTGTCTTGTTCTCTATCTCAAGTCACATAAAGGAAAATTATTTAAAAGAACTGTAAATGGATGTTGGAAATACTCCCAGTATTTAGCCAAGCTAGCAATATTCTCAGTAATGGGCAACATTCACAACTCAGCAGACCTCGCTTCGTCCTCCCACTTCGATATTCTTTTGGCTCGAAGGCTTTTCTTCATCGTGTTACTTCGGGCCTGGAGCACGTATTTTTAGCGAATCTCTTTGGTTTAGAATGATGCTGGCTCACCATAAAATTGTACAGTCCTCTCTTTTAACTTCTCACATCAAAACACAATTTTCGCTGTAGACTTGCTTAATTTACGACTATCAGTATAATCATGACCAAGAAAAGTCCTCTACTTAAACTAAAAGGACATTTATTTCCGCGCATCATGATATCGTAAGGTTATCGGAGTTCCGGCATATGCAGTGCTTCGCTTCCGTGTAATATTACTAAGCGCAGCACTTCGGATATTCAGCTACGGTTTTAGAATACGTAAACAAAATCATGATCGATAGAAATGAGATTTGATGCAGTGTTATGCCATTTCAAAAAATCTTAATCCAAGCATCCAAACACTGAAATATTTACTAAGCACCTCGGATTGTTGCTGAACATCTTTACTTCCGCCAGAGGGCATAACTGTCAAGCACAACCCATATAACTTAATTGTAACTATCATTATCAACATGGAAGCATATGTAACATCTCAAGCTTTGTTTGGGACGCTCATTGTGAGTCTTCTTGCCGGGCTCTGGTGGATTAGTCAAATCGGTCAACGGCTAAAGAATTACCCTCCTGGGCCGCCTACACTTCCTTTGATTGGAAACCTGCACCAAATGCCTAAGAAGCATGGCCATCTTCAGTTCCAAAAATGGGCAGAAGAGTACGGACCAGTGTATTCTCTGATGTTGGGTACCAAAGTTATGATAGTCTTATCCTCTGACCAAGCTATCAAGGACCTTTTGGACAAGCGAAGTTCTATTTACTCAAGCAGGCCGGAGTTCTATATGGGGCAAGAAATCCTCAGCGCAGGAAATCGTGCACTGCTGATGGTAAGTCTCATTCTTGTCATTTGGTTCAACCCTCTTTCCGAAAATGCACCTATTGGAATCAATACTGTCCATATCTGACATTATGGAAAATCCAGGGTTATACGGATACTTGGCGCATGATTCGTAAAATCGCACATCGAGTTCTTAACGTGAAGGTTGCACGTTCGTATGTTAGTTATCAGGATCTTGAAGTTAAAGCTATGCTTGTAGAATTTCTAGAACAACCACATCGGTTTATTGATCATGCACGTAGATATACGACATCATTAACCACACAAATGACTTTTGGGTTTCGCACCACAAAGATAGATGATCCACGTTTCAAGGAAATGTTTGATGTACTTGAACCATTCCAAATATGCATTCCTGGGCTAACCTTCTGTCGTAGATCTTCGAACACTTTTCTGAGTTGATGACTTCTCCAGTGAGTATGCGCAGTTTAAATTTTGATACTCAAATATCATCTCATTTGATATGATTACATATGCATGCATTATATGGCTCACTTATGATTACTGATGTATATTATTTAACAGGCATCCGCATTGCTTGATGTTTTTCCTATCTTAAGAACATTACCAGATTTCCTTCTTCCTGTAAGGGGGTTTGCCAGAAAAGTTCATCGTAGAGAGCACAAGTTGTTTATGGACCATTATTTAAATACAAAAGAGAAGCTTGAGAAAGGAACAGCACAGGTAAGAGTGATACCAAGACATAAACGCCTAACAAATGCTGACTCCACGCAGCCATGTGTTTGTAGAGATCTTGTCGAACTTCAGAAGAAGGAAGGCTTTTCAAACGATCTCGCTGCCTATATGAGTGGTTCTCTGTTGCAGGCTGGATCAGAAACTACATCCGCAATCTTGGTGGGCTTCATTCAAGCTATGGTGATATTTCCAGAGGTTGCCAAAACAGCTCAAGAAGAACTTGATCGTGTCTGTGGTAGTCGTTTCCCGGACTTGAATGATGTTCCTAATTTACCCTACATACGTGGGTGTATTAAGGAGAGTTTGCGTTGGATGCCAACCGATCCATTGGGGGTTCCTCATTCCGTTACTTGCGACGATGAATATCTGGGGTACCTTATCCCTAAAAATGCTACTATCATCTTCAATGTCTGGTGTGTTTGAAATCCTTTCATCAGAGAGAAACAAATGCATGCAATGATGTTGCTAACCCGCTGTGTCAAGGGCCGTGCAAAATGACCCAAGGCGACATTTGAATCCTAGAACTTTCGAACCGTCTCGTTGGATCAATGATATTCAAAATTCTATAGAGGCCGCGAATAATCCCGATGTAACGAAACGGGATCATTTTGTATTCGGCGCTGGTCGTCGCATTTGTCAGGGCATGCATATTGCGGAACGCTCACTCTTCCTAGCAATTTCACGTCTTCTGTGGGCATTTGAATTTGGAAGAGCAGTTGATGAAATCACGGGACAAGAGATAATTCCTGACATGAGTGATCTTTCAGAAGGGCTTTTCGTATTGCCTAATTTGTTTAGAGCAAACATACACCCTCGTGATGCCAGCAAAGCACAGAAGGTCAAGGATGAATGGTCTGAAGTTGCAAAATTACTGGACAAGGAGATGCAGTGGAAAACAGTTCCAGAAGGATTAATATGGAGGGACTTCGAGCCTTCTGAATGACAGGCCATTGCTTTTATCATCTATTGGACTCGGTTGTGTCCTAAATCATTCAACCTTTAATCAGATTCAATACTAAATGAGCACGGAAACTTGATTAGAATAATAAATATTAGGATTTCAAATACCTTCAAGTTTGATTTCCCATTAGTAGTTGCAACTGGTCGTAAAATCCCCCCACTCCTGAGAGAAACCGTCAGGTGAGATCTTCGCTTGGAACCCCTTTATGTCCTCACGTGCTCCATACTATAACTATTGTGATGACGAAAACTGCAATATCATTGTCCCGGAAAACTTTGGGTAACCTGTTCTGACATGTTTGGACGGATAATCCGTAGAAATTGACCAATCTGGCTTATTGGAGAAGTATTCCGTTTCGGTATCTCTGGTACGGAATTCCGGTAAGGCTTATGATGTGCGCTGCTGACTACCGGGTTCCACCTTGGCTGCGCTCGGACTCCTCCAACATGTAGATTAAATGATACATGATCTTATATGATAGGGATGAAGGTAAGTGATATCGAATATATCAAACATGACGAAGCTTGACGGTATAGCACTGGTGACTGGGGCAGGTAAGTCGGATTTATTGATTCATACATGTTTATACCATGTTCTCAAAACTAATAAATACGTAGGTAGTGGTATTGGACGTGATTGTGCCATAGCATTTGCTTGTGAAGGTGCACTGGGAGTTGCCTTCGCAGATATCAACCTCGCTGCCGCCGAGCTTGCTGCGTCTGAGAGTAGAACCCAAGCCATAAACCCCGAATTTCGTGCGATTGCCATTGAAGTTGATGTCAGCAAAGAAGAGAGCGTAGAAAAAATGGTGAAGATAGTAAATGATGAGTTTGGACGTATTGACTACAGTGTTAATAGCGCCGGAGTGAGTAGAGAATTATCTAATTAAGTTACTACTTATTTCGGCAATAAATACATTCTATGCTAATGTAAAATGATTTGTAGATTGGTGTTGAGACACCTAGTCCTATTACAGAGGCTTCTATAGACGAATTTAGGCGCTTTTTCGACATCAATGTTCAAGGTACAATGCTCTGCATTCGATCTGTAGGCCGAATAATGAAGCTCCAAGAACCTCGAGTAGTTCAAGGAAGAACGGGGTCACGCAACTTTGGACGTGGAAGTATTGTGAATCTTGGTTCTGGCAACTCTTTTGTAGCAGCTGCAGCAATGGTTCAATACGTAGCGGCAAAGCACGCCGTTTTAGGCATCACCAAAACCGCGGCGTTAGACCTAGCTCCGTACGATATTCGTACCAACGCCGTGTGTCCTTCTTGGGTAGAGACTCCAATGGTGAATAAGGCATTTGCTTCTGCACCTGAGTATTTTGCTGGGCTTGTGGCAAATATCCCCGCTAAGCGAATTGCGACGCAGGAAGAAGTTTCAGACGTGATTCTGTTTTTGAGTAGCCCAAAGGCTAGCTACGTGACTGGTCAGGGGTGGGTTATTGATGGAGGAACTACGTTGCAAATGAAGCTTTGAAATAGTCTTAGATCTTTCGCTTACTCGATAGTATTGCGCCAACTAAAAGATCCAAGAACCTACCACTTCCAGCTAAATATTCTCCGTTGAATAAATGCAAATTTTGAAATTTTGAAGCTATGAAGACTATTTGGTATATTTGAAACTAGGTTAGTATGTGCCAAGGTATGTTTCAGTGATATATCAAGTACCAGAGCCAAAATAAGATATCTCACGTGGATCAAGCGCTTCTTGATTCTACCCCAGCCCAAATGTTGGAGTTTAACAGTACAAACTAAATACAAGGAGCTAATGTTACTAGTTGTTGCTGTAGTGCCCTATGATTTCAAAGCACAATATATTTCTATCTGACCATTATCAAATGTTGATCAGAGTATAGGCAATGGAGCATAGTTGTATTTGAAACACACTCGAATGGCTTGATAGATAACTATATGCCCAACAGTAAAAAGACGGATTCGTTTCTCCGAACTTGACATCCAAAGTTTAAAGAATCACTTTATTCTCACATATAACTGACTGATATTCGGAGAATTAGAATCTCAACTTTTCTGTATGGCACTTAGTTTGTGAAAGGTGGTTGCGGATCTCAAAAATTCTTAGTTGCTGCAATTTGGAGTGAAAATTTAGATTTAGATATCGAGAGCTACACGTTGCTAGTTCCCCCACTGGATAATTAACCATGTATGCATTATGGCTCACGTCCCTCGTACTCCTTTGCTAAGGTTCCGAGATAACCCTCCATTACCTTCCCATTGACAACCACTGGGTGGCAGTCAAGTAGAACATATAGCATGCGGCCTGGCATTGTTCCATTCCCAGTAATGTTGTGCCACTTGTGAGCTGTACACCGCTGGACACTAACATCACCTTGACGCATGATACGTTCCTCACCCGAGTCTAAAGTCATCTTGAACACGCCCTCTATGACGACGCCGTAATCAATTGAAACAGCCCGGTGGAGGGGGGACTCGACGTTGGGAGCGAAATCGATCATGCGGACAACTGATCCGTTATGGATGTGAAGTGGCGGCTATTTCGTTCTCAATCAGATAAAAATACATCTAAAATAGTGAATCAAAGTAAACTCACCATATTCTCTGCTGCATACGTTATATCGACATTGCCATTAAGTTCCACCGGCGTCTCTTTGGTAGAGTAGATGATATTTGCAACGGCTTGCTTCTCACCCATAACTTGGTGGTGGTCGCCACAGTCAGTGCTCAAGAAGACGCTATTTCCTTTGTCATCATGGCCAGTGATGTGTCTCACTGTACGTCTCAAGCCAGCTGCGGGAAAGCCATCGGTTATGTACCCAGCGCCTGCGGGAGGTTCTTCAGCAGGCTTTGAGGTAGCGGGTACATCAAGAGAAGCTTCGGCCGCCATAACTTCGGGAACTTTTTATTAAAAAAAATGTATGATATATAGGTATATAGGATGAGACACTGAAGTTATATTTTTTGAAATGAATCTAAGGTTGGGAGTACCGAGGAAATTAATCTAATGCTTTTACAGTCTCTAACTCTCTCTATATAGCACCGCTAACATCATTCTTGTCCGTGTACTGGCAATACCTGGTCGTAGTCATACCATACCGACATACGTCTGACGTGATACGTGTACGTAGGATAAAATTCGTTTGCTTCCGCAAGTCCGCTCCGCTGCAGTCTGCACCGGAGTACCGCATATGTCACCCCGATAGTAAAAGTCATCCGTTCCGAGTTCCGAGTTCCGCCGATCTCTACTACCGGAGTTGGGGATTTGCATACCTACACGGAGGAGTAAATTTATATATGGTTGTACTCGTGGAATGGGTAAGACACGTGATAATCGAAATACTATTACGTACAATGTTAGTAAACATTGCTTTAAAGTTACAGCCTATGGTTTAATAAGGTGTCACGCATAAATACTGTAATATAAGGGATTTTAGCTCCAATTCACAAATATAACCGATTCTACATAGTTAACATCAAAAGGAGACAAGGCTTGGAGGACAGTAACCAATTTCAAAGACCGGTGATACTAACTTAATGCATGCTCGCCTAAAGGCAAGTGAATGGTCACTAATATATCTATCCATGCGGCATAGTTGCTGCGTCTTCAAGTATCACGATGGAACTCTACAAATAAGAAACGACTATAATCAAGTTTCGTACATAAGGAGTAATATTGCGTTCTCTACCACCTCGCTACAAATGCGAGTAAAATTTTAAAACTAAATACTCTTTTTGATACCAGGAAGGGTATTGCTCAATTTAGTAAGGTCAAACATGCGGCCAAATAACCAGTCCTGCTCCTGTTAGCGACAACTATCCAATTTACCTATTATTCAAAGGAGATTACATACCCAAAAAGTTCGAGGTAGGAATGAGTCTATCAACCTCACAGATCCTGTTGATGCACCGAACCAGAACCATGCTGCTGGGGATGGTTTAAGTATTTCTTTAATAACACCTGCTGCATATTCGTCTGGTGTAATGGCATCTTAACTATTTATCAGCTTTTTGAAATCTATAGTTTATCTATGAAAATGTTGCTCACCAGGTTTCCGATAAAGATGCGCCTGAAAAGCGTCATTCAAGGGGTAGAATACGGAATCTACACGAGCTTTAGAGTTATTGCGATTAACACCGACAACAAGACTCACCCTCCGGCAAGCTTCTTCCATGATCGTTCTTAAGGATATTTGTATTCACTTCGCCTGAGATTATATTGACTACCCGGACCCTGCTAGTAGTGTCAGAAACAGTGTTTTGGGATGATATTATAGCTTCACCTACCCAAACGGACGCAACTCCACTCGTAGTGTGTTGCCATAGTGGTGCAATGCAGCTTTGCTTGCATTGTATGATGCACCATACACAAATGGGCATATTCCCCCAATAGAGCCAATGTTCGCAATAACCCCTTTCGCTTCAATAAGGAATGGATGCAAGTAGTGAACTACTCGCATTGGTCCAAAGACATTGACTCCAAACATTTTCTCAACTTCTGATACTTTCGTGTCAGTAGCAGGCATAGTATAACCTAAAGATGTTAAAATTCTAGGCTGCGCTGAGAAAGAATCCTACTCACAAATACCACTTGATTCTCAGTTGTTAGCAGGTTTCAGTGCTTTATGAAAAATTGGGTCTGTGGATCTTACGCATTATTGATAAGTATATCTAGTCTACCGCCGGTGAGTTTCTTAATGAATTCCTTGAGTTCTTGAACACTGTTGTCTTTGGTGACATCAGTGCGGACCACATGAACACCTCTGGACAGGAGATGTTCGGCGGATTCATGAGGTAGGAGAGTTGAGATAACTTGAACATCTGTACACGAAATTTGATAAGCAGGTTGATGTAAACGTGGGCGAACCAGCTCACTATTCTCTCTCAACCGGATGGAAAGAGCGTGGCCAATACCTCCACTGCCACAACTTTGAAATAAATTAGCATTTGAATGCCAAAAGACATACGGGAAGATCAATTACCCAGTGATGAGTGCAAATTTTTCGCCCTTCATTTTGTTTGTTAAGGTAGGTCCGAGTATTGTGCTCCTAATTAATTGAAGTCTTACAGTGATATAAGCATGGTATCTCTTTTATGACCATATGCATCGGGTAAGATTTGATAAAGCCCATACCACCAATCAAATAGTTTACTATAAGTCAGCTTCCTCGGAATTCCGGCCAATATGCCCGGGAAACCATGTTTAGCCAAGTTAGATGTAAATTTTCAGCAAATAACGTTTTCCGTCACAACGGCGGACAGATAGTTTACCCTAAAGCTTTAGCTACGGAACTCGGTTCAGCTTTGAAACGAAGAGGTTCAAGGGTTATAGAATCCCACTCAGATATAAGGTTGTCCCACATAGCTTGAATTTCACTAAAATAACTATACTCTTATTAAAGACACATATTGAGGATAGAATTAGATTTATAAGTGTTTTTATATGTTTGTTTTGTGCTGTACCATCCATTCTACCTTCTTTAGTCATCATGGCGCCATACCTTCAGAACGACACGATCTCCAGTAGTGATGTCTCTGGTACATCAACACCTCCACTGTTGGCAAATTCGGGCTCAGAGTCAGAACCAATAGCTATTATTGGAATGGGTAATCAATTTTCCTCGACCCAGACCATCTTTAAAAGGACGCATTCTTACTTTGTGGTGATGTAGGATGTAGACTTCCGGGTGATGTTAGATCCCCTCTTGACCTATGGAAGCTGTTGGTAGATGAGAGGTCAGGGCAGTGTGATGTTCCCGCCTCACGATGGAATATTGACGCCTTCTACCACCCAAATCCTCAGCGACCAGGAAGCATGAATACGAAAGGAGGTTACTTTCTTAACGAAGATATTCGCAACTTCGACAATGGTTTCTTCGGCATCAACAACATAGAAGCGACTTATATGGATCCACAGCAACGCAAATTGCTCGAAGTATGCTATGAATGTTTTGAAAGTGCTGGTGCTCCCCTCGAGGATATATCAGGCTCTAATACCGCCTGCTATGTTGGGACATTCACCACGGATTACATCACCATGCAGGCCAAAAGCTCAGATAACTTCCATCGTTACAATGCGACTGGAATGGGCACAACAATTTTGTCAAACAGAATTAGCCACGTTTTTAACCTCCTTGGACCTAGGTAAGCAAAAAGATAAACCCCATCCAACAAATGATTAGCTGATTGCTGGTAGTGTTGTACTCGACACCGCTTGCTCTTCATCTCTATATGCTGTGCAGTAGGTTTATTTCCTTTGAATAACCTCTATCTTTGTTACATCACCTTCTTCTCTATCAACTTGTTCATATTAGAAATCTCGCATGTTCCACAGAAAATTATGTACCTTAGCCTTTATTCTTGTTAAGCAAGCTATCGTCGATTTTAGATAGAAGATTACTGATATTGGAATAGTATGGCTTGCGCGGCTCTTGACGCTGGCGAGTGTGATGCCGCTATTGCTGCAGGCGCCAACTTAATTCAGTCACCAGAGCAGCAACTGGGTACAATGAGGGCAGGTGTGCTATCAGGCACATCTACTTGTCATACATTTGATACATCTGCGGATGGTTACGGAAGAGCTGATGGAGTTGGTGCTGTATATCTTAAGAAGCTGACTAAGGCCCTTCAAGACAATGATCCAATTTATGCCATTATACGGGGCACAGCAGT
>Ga0247734_1001902_pt1 | contig 14867 bp, 15 predicted proteins | sample UWRJL103311B2_FD_180933 | JGI IMG/M metagenome (GOLD analysis project Ga0247734, IMG submission 180933) | Plant litter microbial communities from Arlington Agricultural Research Station in Wisconsin, United States - UWRJ-L103-311B-2 | ecosystem: Environmental > Terrestrial > Plant litter >... | reverse complement strand
GAACCGTCCGATCAAAACCGGGATACAGAGCAAATGGCGCATCTGGATAGGTCACATTTGATCATAGATCACTGGTATGGAATTGTGGGAAGGAGAGTGTCTAAATATCACGTCGAGAGGCTGTTTTCGGGTAAGCAAGTGAGTTTGGAGTTTACCCGTTAGTTCACGTGACTCTAATGCCTTTGTAACATGGACGCAATCTCTTTTCTTACAACATGCATTCCTCAAGCTCACTATTACATGAATCAAATTAATTAATAAGTCGCCCCATTCTGTGACTTGCAAAAGGCCGTCTTACTTTCACAGATGGGCGTCGTTAAATTATCCCAGCTGAACCAACTACAAACCCCAATATTTTGCTACCCCGACGCTGCCAAAGACATCTGAATGCCCCGCATTTATCTGCTTAGATAGGGCTGGTTCTTATTTATCTTTGAAATGATTTGGTTGCCCTCAGCAGTCGGTGTGCTATTTTTAATTGACGTGTACGTTAACGGTAGGTAACCTCCAGTTTGAAAAGCCTCGTTGGTGGAGTAATAAACCCTACAAACTTTGGGGGCCGTCTTTGGGGTTGTTGATGAAGCCACCAAGATCTAAGCCTTATATTTGTGCTGTAATTGGAGAGTACATAGTACAGAATCTGAGAAGCTGGAGAAGTAAGATGTGGAGGCCGGAGAGATATATGACCCGGGGCTATGGTCTTAGCTGTAAATATATGAACATAATTGCGGAGGTGGGGAAAACATTCTGTCTTATATATAGCCTCATAATCTGGAATTCCTTTGGGTTTTCTTGAGATGGTCATTGTGTGTAAGGTTTAGCATTTTCAATATCACTCATTTTTACCATATCGCAGTCAAAAATGCATGTCGCTACAATCGTTCTGCTTTGCAATGCAGCTTGTGCAATTGCTACGATGGCAACCGGCCAACTACTCTCTTTCAATGCGTTGAAGCAAGTCATGGAGCGGCAGATACACTTTTGTACTCCAGTGCCTCTACCTGCCACTTGTGCTAAGTCTTGTGGATCTGGATATATTCAATGTGTTTCCTTCCCAACCTGTTATAACCCATCCCTGGGACAAACCTGTTGCTCAAACGGAAGTAAGTCACTTTTTAAGTCACGGTTTCAGGTAGACAAGCAACTTATCAGTGCCAGGATACTGCGAAGCAGGATATTATTGTACGAATGCAGGATGCTGTCCCAACGGAACACCGCTTGCTCGTTGCGGCGCAACGATATCCTTAAGCGTACTCCCGCCTGTATTCGAGACAACCACTTTCCCTAGCGAGCCAACCTTTACTTCCACATTGGCCACAATAACCTCCTCAACAGAAGTTGAAAGTACGGAAGTCGCTATGTCTGAAAGCTCAACCACATCTATTTCGAGAACCTCTAGCACAGAGATTTTTGAACCACCCACTTCAACTGAAACAGACATACCAACTGAAGTTACCCCAACTACTACTTCGCCCGAGCCACCAAGTGAAACTTCGGCAGTTAGCAATGCTACCGCACCAATCCAGGTAGTCCCAGGAGCAGGACAAAAACTGAATTTATCTTTCTTGCATGTAGGCGTTGCAGTAGCCGCGGTTTTGTTTTTCATTATGTAATTTCATGTTTGGAAAAGGAATATGAAGGCATGGGGAATTTGCTAGTTTTCCAATCACCTCAAAGCAATTTGAATGTAGGACTCATAAGTACAAGAAAATATGTTAGTTCAAATTTACAGATAATAGAAAGTTACTTCTGACGGTAAATTTACTGTACCGAGTAAACAAGATCAGACTTTATAAAATAAAACAGAACAAGGCACGTTTACTAACTGCCATAAAGTCGCAAACTGAATGCGAGTATCTTTTGACCTAGATATATAACCCTCGGAGAGAAAGCTATAAATTGAATATTTTACAAAAGAATAGATATTTCTCTATAGAAACATAGTAGAGAAGAGACGGCGGCAGCCCTAAAGTCACGTGAGCATGATAGCTGGCGAGGAATGTGGATATAACCGTAAAAAGAAGGTTGTATCTATGCTTTCGTTATCAGTTATCAGATGTTTGTGCCTACATAGCTGTTTTCGGTTTTAAAAATACTTGTAGTTATCGGTGATTGATATTAGGATCGAAACTGAGTCCATTCTCAGAATGAATGCATGGGCAAGTGGCTGTTAGTATGTTGACTTAAGGAGTTGCTTGGCTGGGCTGTGGAGATCTTTCAATTCAATTAGTAAGTTTGACAGGATGCAAAGATACATCTGCCTACCGAGTGTTCTTTTTGATTTGGCAACAATTCCAAGGATGTGTAGATAGGAATAGTAGGAAGATATGTCTCTAGATCGTGTTTCCGTCTCATCACAATGCACCTAATACAACTTTCTCTTACGGAACTGAGAAATTTGCTGAGCAGGGCCACCTACATAGAATGCAGCTAAGGTCACTCATAAATAAGGAAATTAATAACCCTTTCGAGTGCGTACTGTCTACTGCTTCAACCAAAACTGGTCACGTGCATACCCCTTGCTCAGAGGCGAGGTGCCGAGGTCTACCAGTGCTCTCATAGCTGTGTATTAGCAATCAACTCCGCACGGTAACCCTAGATAACTTTCACGCATAACATTTATATTTCAATCGTCAAATTCCTATCATTTCCTTCCTTGTTCTGTGGACAAATTTTGTAGCTATAACTTATAACGCAATGTCTCAAGTTGATCTAATCGCCGTGATTGTTCCAAAGCCGGGGAAAGCGGACCGGGTAAGGAAGCTTCCATTTGCCGGGAACAGGAGTTGAAAATGAGCTTACTGACAGGCGGTTGATTAGGTGGTAGAGCTTCTCAAAGAAATGGCAGTCTTCGTGAAAGAGAACGAGCCAGATGTTTTGAGATATCATATCAATCTCGAGACCAAGAAGAATGGGGACCAGGAAGTCATCATGCTGGAAACGTAGGCTCTTCTTCCACTGGAATAGTATTAAAGATATTGACAGATGCTCCTAGATACAAAAACAAAGCAGCAATGGGGTCGCATGGGAGTTCGAAAGAATTCAAGGCTTTTCAAAAGTACGTGTTCCCGCCCTGTTGATCGTTTTGGTAATCGTGGAATTTCAAGCCTAGTGCCATTTCCTCAAAACCCAGAGGAGTATGTTGGGTTTCGTATTTCATCAAGTCCTATACTAACGGCTGCTCTTCCTGTAGAAAGCTTGCAGATGAGGATTTGATTGGAGGGCCAATGCAGCTGAAGGTTGTAAAACCCATGGGAGGATTTGAGGCTAGACTGTAGTTATGGTAAATCAAGGGCAAATGGGTTTACTTACAAAAGACTTTATTGAAACTATATACTCTGTAATTAGTAGACCACGGTCGCTTTTATCTAAACAACTTTGTGTTTCAAGGTTCATTCAGTTCTCTATCGCAAATGTGTGCCACAACTGCCACCATAACGACTCAATGCAGTGGCTCATATACGAATAAAATGAAGTTTCATATGATCTAAAGTGTTGCGAGTAATTGTACAGCAACATTCAATTAGTGTGATGTTGTTGTTCGTTAGAAACAATGACCAAGCCAGAAGAGCTATGTTTTATTCTATATGCAATTGAAGGTCTAAATATTGCAAACAGGAAGCAGCCAGTTGGTGGTCCCGTCTTTGGTTCTTTGTTCTTTCCCAAAGCGGAAATCCACACTTTGCGCCCAGCAACACTGTGGAACATCTTCGAGTATAAACCAGCATCTACAAAACTTCATACCAGCCTTTAATCTACCTAGTAAGAGGCATTCGGCTTCTCACAAGTATTGATTCGTTTGTTGATGAACACAATGTCCTTGGCAAACTCCTCGAGCACTGAAGGCTATGACCTGGGCGGCAGCAATGGGGACCTTACTCCCAATGAATACGATTCAATGACTCCCTGCAGATCCTCTAGCAATAGTTGTCCCTCATCTCCTGCGATGGTAAATTGTTCTATCTTTTATTCATACTCAGTTGCGTAAACTCCAGTATAGTACTGACAAAACTCTAAGGATGAAATGCGAGCGTCTGTCATTGACGGTTTCATTGCCCTTGAGGTTTTGAATAAGAAAGCCGATGATGTTAATGCTAATGGTCACTCCACAGATGAAATTGCATCAACTAGTAGATTTCGTTCGTTCGTCAGATCCATCAGGTCTCGCTCTCCATCCCGGCAGAGGACTCAATCCCCTTCGGCTTCAATCGCTCCAAACTTTGTACCAGCTTCTCCTCGATCACCTCTTGCCAAAGTCTCAGAAGAAGAGTCCCCCGATTCTCCTGTTGTATTGGATTCCGGTACTATAATCGTTACTGCCTCTCCATCTCCAGTTGTCAAGTCAAGGAAACGTGTATCTACACTCCAGCTACCCACGACTATTCAGCAACCTCAAATGTGGATATCTAATGTGGATGGTAAGGCGATACCTGCAGCATATAACGAATATGGCGAGTTGGTAGACTTGGAAACCTTGTCCGCGAAGCCACTGGTTGCCGACGAACATACCATCACAGAAATACTTCGTAAAATAAAAACGGAGTTTCAAGCCGAGTTTCGGGCTATGATGCGAGAGATCATTCTTCCACAAATAGATTCAAGAACCGCTATTCGTACGTATCATTCAAACGAGATACCTAAAAAACATCAGGTTGTTACATTGCTAAGCGTTTGCTTCTCCCAGTCGACGATGGCTCTACCGAGTTTTCAATGGAACATCGCCTTCTATCCTGGGGCTTCAGTCCTGGTCCCAGTTCTGTTCGTTCGACTCCAGACGGATCACGTCCCAATGTTGCTGTGTTCGACGGGCCACCAAGAGTGTTGGAGGTGGTAAGTAACTTTGATATGTATTGGAAGTGTCATTTAAATATTGGAGTTATATAGCGACTGACTTCAGAATCTCTCATAGGGTTGCTGTGATGGGAATTGGGCTTTCAAGATGAAGAAGGAACAGCCAGGATGGATTGTTGAAGGCCTGGATGATTATTGTTATTGGTCCCGCCGACATCCAGGGTTGACACCACGGCAAGCTTATGACGAACCCTACAGCTTTCTTTATGTTCTAACTTTTAGAAAGGGACTTCATGGCACACACACCCTCACAAATATCACCAGAGGATTATTTCAGTAGAGTTCCAAGCTCACAAGACCACCTACCGAGCTTCACCGTACGAAATATCAACCAAATCCTTGACCACTCCAATCCGTTGCCTAACAACTTATATGATCTCATTCGGGGAAGGGACGTTTTTGACAGAGTGGAAAATTACAAGAGCTTTCTTGACGCTATTCGCCTGTAGGTATTGGAAGATCTCAGAGTACATTCAGACTAATTCTAGCAGGATTCTAAAACCCGATGGTGTTGTTGAGTTCATTGAGGTGGATCCACGGCCACGATTCGGGGGTTTAGGCCAAAGGCTCATGTCTCCAGCTGACCGTGAGTAAACTCCAGTTTACAACCACCAGCAGTCATGCTGATGCTTTCCTATACATCTCTCTAAAGTGGAAAGCGAAGGGGGCTCTGTTCCCAAAGAGGTAATGCAATAGCTGACAACTTTTATATAGATACTAGTCGGGCGGCTACTACATGGACAGATAGTATACCTGATCGATTTGTAGACCAAGAGGACGATGACATTGCAGTGACAGTTCCTGGCTGGACCAAGCGCATTGCAGAAAGGTTGAAGGCTAGGATACGTCCCAATGAAGACGTCGCAGGCCCGAATCTTAAGTCCTGGCTCCAAGGCGCGGGTTTTTGGGACGTCAAGCAAAGCATCCGCCGACTTCCGGTTGGAGGCAACAGTAGAATCGGCCAGCTTCTCCAACGTTTTATCCTATACAGAGTGGAACTTGAAGATTCTGTTCCAAAGGTACTGAGATCCCTGATTATTCCATATAGTTTTCTATCCTGAAATTCTCACTTCCCTGAATACTAACCAAAAATAGTTGAAAGAAGCACTTCCTGAGCTTGAAATAGATGCGATTGAATCTGGCCAATACTTCCTGAATCTACATAGTAAGTCCTCATGTAGGTTTGGCACTTGAAACATGATTATTATAGGAGCCTGGACTCGTTCGACCATATGAAACGTGACTGATGTTGGTTATAGTAATCACAGGTAGAAAGCCTAAGCCACTTCGAGCAGGACATCTTCTCCTCGACGGATCTAGACAGGAGATGACCGAGAGCAAGTATGAAGCAATGGCACGAGCGAATGAAGTTAAGCATAATCAATGGAGGCGGCTAGATAGTGAGACCAACTTGATCAGTGTCATGGGAAATATTTCCGATCAAACAGAGGTGCTAAAGTGCGAGCATGCACGTTTAGCTCGTGACCTCGGTCTTTTGGCAAGCTGAAGTATATTCCTCAAGAAATCACACACCTAGCACATGAGGGTAAAATAAGCCCCAGCCAAATACTAGACTTACTGTACAGTATGTACTAGCAGGTAAAATATGCTTTATTGAGGGTAGTATGATGTTAGGAAATAGATGAGAATAATGAAAGGCATGCTTTGTGGCTATAGCTGTAATATTTGGCTTAATCAATGATAATCCAACAGTGATTAGTATACACAAGTTTTCTCGACCAATCATCGTCGACAATTTATTGACCCCCTAATTCTTTGATTTTGGTATACTTTCCATTGAATAGGCACCCGGTCGTTATGTAAAATGTACTTATACTGTACTATATTTCACTTTCTCTTCGCCACATTCTTCTTCCAATGAAGTTATCGTCCATAGCTCCATGTCCTTCCAAATACCCAAACACCAGAACCCCCAACCGCGCGCGGATCTGCAGAATATGCAAAACGTACACTGGTGCTACCATATATCCAGCTGGTGACTTTGGCTGTCCTCCAAGTATACAGGGGAAGGTTGTGTAGTAATCTATTTTGATTCTTTGCCCCATCCCCAGACCTCAGACAGGAAGTGTGGCATGTTAACACGCTTACCACGCATCTCCGTCATCCAGGGATGCTCGAGCATCCGCCATGGGGAGGCACGGCGAGATGGATCTTTTTCTAGGCTAGAGTTCATTCGTTAGCTAGGTCTGAAGGGATCGGGAGAATGGTAGGCAGGAGATTACATACCAGCACTCGATGAAGTACTTGAAATTGTCACTCCATTTGATATGGTTTTCAGGCTCGTCCTTCAACTTGGGGATTTGTTGTCGAACGATATAGGTCAAGAGATCGATAAGACCAGCTCGTGGTTGCATCTCTGTTCCGTCAGCGGGGAAGGGGAAGCGGTGCTGCGCTACCTCCAGCAAGGTGACTCCTGTGCTCCACACGTCCGAGGTGATGGTATATGACTGTCCAGTGATTCGTTCGGGTGCCATGTAGTACGATGTTCCGATGAATGTGTTGGCATCTCCCTTGGTTCCGAACTCTCCGCTAACACCAAAATCACAGAGCTTTACTTGTCCATCTCGGCATAGAAGGATGTTGCTGGGCTTTATGTCACGGTGGATGATCTTCTTGCCGTGGAGGTATGTGAGACCATTCAGAACTCCCTCAGCAATCTTGCCCAAAACCTTCTCTCCGGTACGGCCGCCAAGTTTCTTAACCTCGCGATAGATAGAATCAAGAGATCCACCTTCGCAGTACTCCATAGCGATGCTTATGGTAGCCGTTGATGGCTCGACAAAGGCTCCGTAATATCGACAAATATGCTCGCTAGCGCAGTCCTTGTTGAACCCCAGTTCTCTCACAATTTGCTTTTTGACATCTGGATCTGGATTTGTAGTTATGACCTAAAGGAGGATTAGTGAGAATCACAACAATCTGATACAAACATACCTTCATTGCGAACACCGTCTTGCCCCCTTTCAGTCTACATTTTGTTACTGCTCCTCCAGCACCCTCTCCCAGACTCCCAAGCTCTTCTATTCTCTTCTCCAAGCTTGCGACCCTCCACCCTTCATCATCAAGTTCTTCCACATCCAAAGTCCTACCTCTTTCTATTGTTAATTTGTCAAACGCTTCGAGACCATTCATGCTTCCCTCTCGCTCCATACCAACACCGCCTTCACTCTGGTTAGAGTAGAGGGATCCCACTGCCGATGCGGGGTCGGGCGTGCCCTGCGGTTGTCGTAAGCCATATTGCGATGCAAAAGACAGCGCAGAGTATTGCGACCCCGCAGACGTAGGACCACTGACCCTGCCATCTAGAGGTCCAAAGCTACCTGTCCGTGAATGGCTGCTTTCACTGCCACCGCTCGCAGACTGGTTCGCATTTGACTGTCCGGACGAGCGCTGCTCATATGGGACTGTACTGTTCCCGTTCGGTGTAGCTAGTTGTAGTCGAGGGAGGGAAGGTCTCGATCCCATCTGCCCCGGCATCTGTAAGGACAGACCCGGAGGCCCAGCTGGTGTAGCATTGGGGGAAGGTGGAATGGCAAGGCCGAGTCTGGGGGTTCTGGCACCACTATTTTGTCGACTGCCGGGAATTGGAGGACGGAGCAAGGGCGCTGGTGAAGACATCTTTGGGGGTGTTTGGATGTGAAGAGATAGTGGGGTGGAGGTCTTGAGAAGGTTAGCAGAGCTCTACTGGAGGAAGGCTGAAAGTAGACGGCATAGGATAGCATACATATTGAGTAGAAAAAGTAGAATCAAGTCCTAAACCGGTAGTCCTGGGCTCTTTATGATCTTTGCTAGTATTGTCTGTGGAGGAGGTCTGGTCGTCCATTTAGCAACCAACTTGCAACCCGCGACCCGCTGCGGCAGACCCCTCTCAGGCGTCAACGGCCCTTGAAATGATTCCTATTCAGGGCGGCCCACTTCAGAGCTCGAGGCTTGGTGTTGGTGTTGGTATTTCTCGTGAAAAGATATCACAAGTTACATATGCGAACAACCTGCGGCGAGTGTAGTGAGTGTTGCTCGTGTTGCGGCGAATACCCTTCCCAAGCCCTGTACGTCGGTTACTAGTACGGATTTCGGGTCGTCGTTTCAAGCTTAGTGTTGGGTGAGGACGCGAAGGCAGATTATGCTTGAGTTGAGAGTGAACGACAGACGGAACAAGCTGTCAGAGAAAGGGGAATCAAGAAGAAGAAACCGGGATGACGGGGGGGCGAGGAGAGTGAAAGGGTGGTGAGAGTGAGGTGAGGTGAGGTGCGGTCTTTCAAAGCGTGTGGTGGAGATGGCAAGCGTTGTGCAAGGGTTTGCCAGAGAGCGGGAGAGTTCCTTGGTGCTTGGATGCAGTGAATTGGGGTCGGTCCACTGGACTGGTCTGGTCACATCCTTGTATTGACGCTGACGCTGACGCTTTGCAGAGTGCGTGCCCGTTTAATGTGACGATGTTCAATGCCGTGGGGCCAAAGTCATGGATTGCCTGCGGATTGGACAAGCTGGGGATACTCAGTAGTTGGGTCCGGCAAAAAACACCTCTCCCATTCGATGGCTCACGTTCACGGGGCGGCGGTTGCGATAACTACGAGTAAGGTATGGGATATGGTATGGAACGACGGTATTATGGTGTTGGTATTGGTGTTGGGAGTTGGACATGTGGAGAGGAGGTAGAGGCCATGGACAAGTGACAGGGCGACAAGGATCGAGAAATCACAGCTCAGGAGGGATGAATCAGTCAATGGCTTCACTGGATATCAATTCGGGAGTCAATAAAGATTGGGTTAAAAACAAAATTGGTGATGATGAGCTGAGCTGATATGATGCGGATGACAAAGTATTGGATGCACGATGAGGGATGGCACGCCTTACCCAGGCATGAATAACCTCAAGTTTTAGGACACGCGTAGAGCTCTCGCTGTGTTTGATCTGTCTGCTGTTGTACGTACAGTGCGATATATTGGTGGAAGGGGGATATGAATCCACAATCTCGATGTTGGCTTGCCAAAGCAACCACCACCAATATTTACCGACCAGAGCGAGTATCAGTTTTACCAATAGCATCTACATCCACCATACTACACTACACTACGTAGAATAGAAGTAGATTGGTTTGGGGTGATGTGATCAGCCCTGAATCCAGGAGGAGATACGCCACAGGGACAATGCATCGACTATAGTATCGTACCTGTCGTGCGGTAGCATTCAGTACAAATATAGCTCCGAGGGGGGCCAGTTGATGCGTGAATTATATTATGATATATTGCATGCCCTTGTTTCCCTTAATCTTTCATTACTGGTACTCTATAGAAAACGGATGCGTCCTGTACAGTATAGTACTGTACATTACAACATCTCACATATTGGTACCAACACCAAAATGAGGGATATATATATTTTCTATACTGACTAGCTCTGTTTTCGAATAGCTTCACAATTCCGATGGCCCCATACGGAATACATAGCCATGAGTGCATTGCCTTCATTTGAACGTCGCTATGGAAATTCGTGCCAAAGTCCGCATTCCCGCTTATTCATGCAGAACAGACAGAGATGATCAGTCAGTTGACGGTGATCGTGTTGGCAAAGCCGAATCCAAGTGGGCTGGTTTCCTTGGGCTTCTTGGATGGAGAGTTCTGTGTCACTATCCACCATGAATGCCATGGTGAAGCCGGAGAATCTGTTTGGGATGGCATATCTGCAGTTGGCCCTGGTCCCTGTCCTGACTTCTGTTCCTTACTGTGCCGACCTGGAATCATCTGTTTCTGACAGCCCCATGACATATGTTTCATCTCGTTGTGAGTGCTGGATTGTTGCTATATCACTTCCCCTTCCCTTTTGCAGCCAAGCACATTGAATCAATAGGCGCGCGCGCAACATCGTGCATGGAGGCTTGGAGCGTCTCCAAATATCCTCCATACAAATAACGGCACTGGTCGTCATAGCCCTTCGAGAATAGGTCAATGCGAGCGGAAAGCCTGGTTAAGCCCACAATGGGCTCGGATGTCGTCCAAAGTGGTTTTCCATGATCTTGGGAATACATACGTGGCATTGTCCTGTACTAGATTTGGCGTGCAAATGGTGCAGATGGTGCAAATTAGTTGTTGCCTGCCACCTGGGATGGCTAAACTTAAATAGCTACTACTTGATGTTGAATCTTTGATTTTTTAATCTTTGCTCTAGGAAAAGCTTGATATATATATATATGTTCACATTGTTGTATTTCCTAAAATCAGAAGAGACAAACAAATTCTCTAGGTTCTTTGGTTATGTTCGTACAGTAGTTGCTGTCCTTCATCTCGGGCGGCGACTTACTGTACTACTTGAGCTCCCCTCATCACTCTGGGACTATTGACACTTCGCCCTTGTCTCCATTGCGATGTAAATCTTATAATAAGTGTGTATATGTATGTAATAAATACATCGGAAGCTTGCTTGGAGATTGTACACTTTTCTGAAGCTTAATTCATTCCTGGAACATATTTGGTTCGTCGCATTGAAACGCCCCAAGTTTAGTAAAAGCTTCCCCCTTGGTCGATCCCAATGTGCATGGTCAATCGGCTTCCAGAACAAACTTGTATTTGCCTTTCCATCGACAGTAATTAGTTTTGCTAGTCGAAGCTTTCGAATCGAGCCAAAAGATAAATGGTGTTGAGCTAATATGGGACTGATGATGCTTGCTTATATGGTGATCGCAAGCAAGTTTGTGTGATAAAGCTTAAAAGAAAATGAAAGTGAAAAAAGGAGATAGACGAAAGTGAAATAGAAATGCTTCCAAACCATTATATCGATCTGCCTTCAATAGACAGAGCAAGAAGAGCATATCGGCTATTGCGATGCACGGAAACGCAGTGTTGATTGAATTGCAGTTCTTGATTGACTAAGGAATGCGATTAATCGAAAGCGACTCAAGGGCTGACCTCACCGACTTGTCAAGAATGCGCCTTACTACTTACTGTATGTAACTGTACAGTACTGTCAGGAACAAATCCATGGCAAAACGGTAATGCGGGGAATAACCTCGGCCTCAACAGGCTTTGTGGAGGTTAGGTTACCCCGACCCTCAGATCCATCTCATAAGAATCCCACCCCAGCCATCTCGACAGCCATTGACTGTTGTGACACATGAATTAATTGTTAATGCCACCTGGAACCCGGCCATCCGATTACACAAGAACCCCTCTCAGCTAGAATTTCCACCTTAACTTAGAATTTGTAAATAAATTACAATTGTTCTATTCCTCTGAAGCCAAGATTCTCCCCTCAAGTGCCACTTCCCACGTGCCAGGAACAAAAGGATAGAAGTGCAGGAAGTATTATTTGGAAATGGTTTCCCAGAATCAACTCAGCCAGTCTTCGTCCTACCGGTCTCAACAAGAGACAATTGCTGATCTATCTCTTTTTGAGAAGTTGAATACCATTCCCAGTATTCTAGCTGTCTGTCAGTAATACCCGAAGCACTCATTCTTCATCCAAGGACGCTGAATTGCTGATATTTGTAGTGGCCAATATCTTTGGCACTATACTTACGAGTCCCATATACTCCAAGGAGAACAAACCAAGCGGCGGTTTGTACAGAAATGTAGGCCTCACGGCAATACGGACATTGGTCTCAAAAACGAGCGTTAGACAGCAGCAGTACGTTTCGGTGCATTAATCAACTAATCTCTGAATCGAACCGAACAGTAGTAACAGATTATCGCAGTTATGTTTCCCTACCAACTGATGATGCGTATTTGGCTGCTTGTAAGAGCCGAGGATTCACTCCTAATAGTGAAATATTGGAAGACGGAACAAGGGCTCACTGGGTGAGCAAAAGTTCCATCTAGACTTTAAATACTGTACTGACTCTATAAAACTCAGGTAGGAGACAGTAAAGCAGAAAAACTGATCCTAAACTTCCACGGTACGTGCCTCCTCTCAGTTCCCTGATGCACACTAATACTAGCACTAGGAGGCGGATATTGTGTCCCAGCTTCTCCAGAGATGTTTGAGTTCATGTTCCAGATAGTCTCGCTGCTCAGTTCTCAAGGAAAATCAGTTGCGGTTCTCATGCTCTCTTATGATCTCGCACCTACAGCCGTCTATCCTAGACAACTCCAACAAGCTGCTATGCTTCTCAACCATGTTTTCAAGAACCTGAAGATCGCACCTAGCAACATCATTCTCACTGGCGATTCGGCAGGTGCTAACCTAAGCATTGCTCTGCTCTCCCACATCTCACATCCACATCCCTCCACAACGCTTTCAATCCCAAAGATTGAGATTCAGGAGAACTTCCGCGCCGCGGTGTTGATCAGCCCCTGGGTGAGTTTCGATACCAGCGACGACTCTTTCGCCCGTAATGCAAACAAAGATTGCATCGGCACGGTTGCAGGCAAGCAGTGGAGCACTGCATGGCTCGGTGAAGCCTGGCCGCATACGCAAATATCGGACAACTACAACCAAGGGATAACTGCACCCGCAAGCTGGTGGAAGGATTTGCGGGTGGAGAAGGTGCTATTGGTTGGTGGTGATGAAGAGGTGCTCATTGATGGGATCAAGAAGTTTGCAGGACAATTGATTGCCAGTCTGGGCCCTGATAAGGTGGAGCTTGTCGTGATTCCTGGTGAGTATCATGACCAGCCGAATATTGATTTGCAGTTTGGATATAAAGAAAAGGACGAGGGACAGCAGGCAAAGTTGATTAAGCACTGGATCGGAAGCAAGCTATAAAGTTTCGTCGACTGTAGTCTTTAATGCGGTTGGCGTTACTTTCAGCAGCGCTATGGAAAGGCTGATGTTGATTGAAGGTCAACAGTCACCCTAAATTAGCTACTTATATCATATCTAAACTCTTAAGCCTGAGCAATGTTTTGTGCCTTTATATGCCATTCTATAGACGCTGAGCATTTGCATCTCATATCACAGGGAGATATCTAGTAAAGCTTCATGCTGCTACTCTTTTAACTCCAGATTCAGATATGGTATTTCAACGAAGGCAGGTCAATCAAGTAGAATACAAGCATGAGGAATGAACAACTTTAAAACCTTGCAATCCTTCTACCTTAGGCTTCCAACAAGTCAGATTGGAGATATATCCTCTCCTTTCCCTTGCACTCATTTCAAGTGCTTATCCACTATTACTGATTTATGATATACCAAACGTTTAAATGCCAAGATGAGCCCCCTTTTGTCCCCTTCGCTTAAATCTGCCTTATCAGCATGGTATTATTCAGCAACAGCCCACACAACCAACCGACCTGCCCTGCCCGTGTTCCGCAGGTCGAAGCCCTGAGCTTAGAGGTTACAGTTCTGCTTTTCCGGGTTCTAACGAAATATATACTGCATCGGTTGGGACTGTACAGTTGTTTCAAGAGCATGGCTTTGCATTTTGCAATGACAGAGATGATGTTAGATGCAAGTCCGCCTAGGATGAAAGATCAACAAAGAGATAGTTATTATGTTTCAAAGTAGATGACAACCAGGATTTGCTAGACTCTCAAGGTATTAACGCTAGGTAACGATATTGTTAAAGTACGTTGGTGAACAAGATGAATAAATGAAGAGTCTCCAGCAGTCCATACATCGTTCAATCCATTGCAACTTAATCTGCTATAGTATAACTTGCGCTGGTAAAAATCTAACCTATGTATGCACAAGAAATACATACCTCTCTACATTAGTCTATATGCAAAAACCCCTTCCCCAATAGTATTGGCGCACATCGCACACTCCAGCATGCATAACCAATGTCTTACGTCACAAACTAGCCCTCAATTCATACATATACATGGTCAAATTTTCGCACCGAGTAAATAGAAGAAACCAGACACCCTTTCCAACCCCCCTTCCCTTTTCAGCACGCTAAGCGAGACGAAGGTCGTGCCAAAATCTAACCTTCACCAAATGTGGCCCGCGCTATGGCCTAGAAAAGCTTTCAAAAGAACCGAGAGACATACAGAGACCTCATTTACGCTAGAAGATCCAATGTTAGCGTCAGCAGCACATTGACCAATCACAGCGTTTTTTTTTGG
>Ga0247734_1001901_pt1 | contig 14879 bp, 10 predicted proteins | sample UWRJL103311B2_FD_180933 | JGI IMG/M metagenome (GOLD analysis project Ga0247734, IMG submission 180933) | Plant litter microbial communities from Arlington Agricultural Research Station in Wisconsin, United States - UWRJ-L103-311B-2 | ecosystem: Environmental > Terrestrial > Plant litter >... | reverse complement strand
GGCGACGGCAATTGTGGTTCAGCAAGATATTATTGAGGTGATCGGGAAGTCGTACGTGGCGATTTACGATAACGAGACGATATTGAAAAAGAATACGCCCTTCTTTCTGCTAAAGGAGGGGGAGCGATACGATCTCAAAACCAGGTCGCTGATGAATAAAAGTAATGTGGTTTCAAATCCTAAAGCGACCAACTAAGATGTCTGACACTAATATATACAATAGTGAGGTTGGCAGAGATGCTGGTACACCTGACAGGCAAGCTTCTTTCGCGGCCAGGGAGGCTTCTCCAGGTCGCAGGGATGCTGGAGCAACTGGATGGAAAGAATACGAGAAGATCCTTTTCAGGCTGGCCTTTATTTACTTTTTCCTGCAGGTTTTTCCGCTGGACTGGAAATATTACAGGCACCTCTTCAGCATCGACTGGCTGCATCTCAGCTTTGCTGAAATCTTTCAGCTAGCGAAATACACTCCTCAATTTATATCAGGAAGTTATCATCCGCAGGACTGGGAACTGGCTACTTTTGGCGACTGGCTTTTTATCCTTTTGTTATCAGTGATAGGTACGGTGATATGGTCGCTGCTGGACAAAAAGAATACACAGTACGAGCGTTTGTATGCTTATCTGAGGATCCTTGTGCGGTACCGGCTGGCGATTGCGGTCATCGCTTATGGCTTTCTGAAGCTGTTCGCCATTCAGGCGCCTTATCCATCAATCAGTGCATTGAACACACCTTATGGGAATTTTACCAGTTGGAAGATCTTCTCCCTGAGCCTGGGGATTGTTCCGGGATATCAGGCCTTCCTGGGTGCAGTGGAATTAGTAGCAGGATTATTCCTGCTTTATAGAAAAACTGCGGTGATCGGGGCGACTATCATTATCTTTTTTACAGGAAACGTGTTTATGTCCAACCTGGCCTATGAGGGCGGGGAGGTAGTTTACAGCTTTTACCTGGTTACACTGGCATTGTTCCTTGTAGTTTATGACGGACAAAGGCTGATCAAACTGATCATTCTGCATGTTCCCGTTGCGCCCGCGAAACCTGCGCTGATCTGGAAAAACAACCTGGGAATTGTACGCCTGGTGCTAAAATCGGCATTGGTACTGGTCTTCGTGCTGATCTATGGCTTCAGCGCACGTCATTCTGCAGTCGGGGGAGGTTATCATTTTACAAAAGAAAAAGGTATAAAAGATATCAAAGGCTTATATACGGTCAGCAGCTTTAAAATCAACGGAAATATCCTTCCTTATTCACTAACTGATACGGTTCGCTGGCAGGATGTGGTGTTTGAAAAGTGGGCTACGCTTAGTATTCGTATCAACAAGAATTATCCGGTGACAGAAGATAATGTAGAGCGGGTTCCAGGGGCTGATCAAAAGTCTGCTTATGAATCTTCGGGTACGATCGGAAGGTCATATTATAACTTTAAGGCCAATCCGGTTAACCATACGCTGCAGTTGCATGGCGCTTCAGCCGATACCAGGGGCGGGCAGCTTGAATATGCGCTTCAGCCAGATTCTACAGTGCTGCTGAAAGGGATTGTGGAGGGAAACCGTGTTGAAGTGGTATTGGAGAAGAACAACAAGCAGTATTTGTTGAAAGCTGCCCAAAAAGGACGTAACAGGAGTTTGAAACTATAATTTAATATTAAAAGATATGTCTGTCACCGAAAAAACAGCAGGAGCAGAAAGTGATACTGCAAAAGCGACTGACGCAAAAAATACAGCAGGTTCTGCTCCTGCGACCGGAGCAAATCCTAATGGAGGAGGAAATGCTATGACCGGAGCAAATAGTGCAGTTAACAGCATTGAAGCAGATACACAAGCCGCTTCATCAGATAATATTACTGCAAAAGCAGAAGAGCTAAATGCAGTGAATGCTGCTCGCGCCGCAGGTTCTGCTCCTGCGACCGGAGCAACTCCTAATAGAGGAGGAAATGCTACGACCGGAGTAAATAACGCAGTTACTAGTGATAATAACGCTGCTCAAACTGCCGCTAATCAAACTGCCACAGCTCAATCTGCCTCAATTAATCAAGCTGCGCCGGCAGATAGTAAACCGCCTCTGGTCTGGAAATCTTATCAAAAAATAGCTTTCCGCATCGCATTCATCTTTTTTGTATTGATGACCATCCCGGAAAACCCGCAGTGGTATACGCAATTCTTTCATTTCGACTGGACGAGCCTGCACTACCGCGACCTGTATGATGTGGCCCGATTCCAGCCCATGTTTATACGCGGGGGCGGTTATTATGGATATGCGGAGTGGCTGGTTTTGTTCGCGGTTGCTATTGTGGGTGGTCTCATCTGGACTGCTGCTGATAAAAAAAGGCAGGAATACAATGTGCTGTACTACTGGCTGACGGTGATTGTGCGTTACCGCGCGGCGATTGGTATCATCGGTTTTGCCTTCACTAAAGTGCTGCCGGTGCAAATGCCTTATCCTTCAACAGGAATCCTGAATACCAACTTCGGCGACCTGACGGCGCAGAAAATCTATTGGTTATCCATCAGTGTAGTGCCCTGGTACCAGGTTTTTGCAGGTATTGTAGAACTTTCAGCTGGTGTTTTGTTGTTCTTCAGGAAGACGGCAACGCTGGGTGCCATCATCCTCTTTGGTGCCCTCGGTGATATTGTCTATGTCAATTTCGCCTATGATGGCGGGGTGCATGTGTACAGCAGTTATTTTGTACTCTTCGCGCTGTTCCTGCTGGCCAAAGAAATACCTAAAATTTATAACTTGTTCATCCTGGAACGTTATACAGTACCGGTCAACTTTGATATCGAAATCCGCGAAAAATGGCTGCGTATTACGCGTGTAGCGCTAAAATCGGGAGTTATCATACTTTTTCTATTTGTATTCTTTTATATCCAATTGAATAATTTCCTATATGATCCGTATAAACAACCGGCGGCGAAGGGGATTTCCAAACTCAGGGGTTATTACCAGGTTTCGGAATTCAGGATCAACAACCAGGTGATCCCGTATTCCCCGCAGGATTCGCTGCGCTGGCAGGAAGTGACCTTCGAGAAATGGACTACACTCACCTTTAAGCAGAACAGACCGGTGCCGCTGGACCTTTCAAATGGAGGCGGTTCGCCTATGCGGGATATCAACCGGACTTTTGAAATCGCCGGTGTGGGTGGTGGAAGGAGGGTGTTTTATTATGAAGCGGATACGGTAAACCATATACTGTACCTGAAAGACAAATACAGGGCGCCGCTCGACTTCGCTGCGCGGAACAAAAAAAGTAAGTCTGCGGAGAACATCAAAAACTTAGCAGCAAAAACCAATGACAGACCACATAAGAAAACCAAAAACGATCCGCAACAGAACTTCCTTACTGCGCAGCAGGAATACGAACAGTTAGACCCTGCAGGATTAACCGGCAGAAGGTTAAAAGGGATCAGCGCTGAACGCGCGATGGAAACGGCAAGAAAAAGCATGACGCTACATTACAGCAGTGTGGATGGTAAAGAGGTGATCCTGAGTGGGCTCAACGAAAACAGGGACTCAGTTTATATGATTTTACACCGCATTGATAAAAAATATGCATTAAAATCCAGTACCTTGAATGCAGGAAAATATTAATGGGAACAGAAAACATAGAATATGATGCGGTAATCGTCGGCTCGGGACCTAACGGGCTCGCGGCTGCAATCACCATGCGTCAGGCAGGCCTTTCGGTGTTATTGATCGAAGGCAAGGATACTATAGGAGGGGGATTAAGAACGGCAGAACTCACCCTGCCGGGATTTAAACACGATATCTGCTCGGCAATCCACCCGATGGCGGTAGCTTCGCCTTTTTTCACGAGCCTGCCTTTAAAGGACTTCGGAATGGAATTTATCCAGCCGGGACTGGCGGCGGCACACCCTTTTGATGATGGTTCAGCGGCGATCCTTTCGCGATCGCTTCAGCAAACCGCATCTTCGCTTGGGCCGGACGAACAGGCTTATCTCGATCTCATGGGTTCCCTCGTTGAAAACTGGGAGAAGCTGGTGGGCAATATCCTTTCGCCCCTGCGTTTCCCAAAACATCCGCTCTTACTCGCCGGTTTTGGCCTCAAGGCATTGCAATCTGCAGAAATGCTGTCGAAACGCTTTGCTACGGAAAAAGCAAAAGGACTGCTTGCAGGAATGGCGGCACACTCCATTCAGCCACTCAGTAACCTGGCAACGGGAGCTATCGCGATGGTATTATCTGCAGTTGGGCATGTGCATGGCTGGCCGGTGCCCAAAGGTGGCTCTCAAACTGTTGCTGATGCGCTGAGCGCTTATTTTATCTCCATTGGCGGACAAATACAAACCAGCCGGATGATCGCTACGCTGGATGAACTGCCAAAAGCAAAAACGATCCTGTTCGATCTCACGCCAAAACAACTGCTCAAAATCGCGGGCCACAAATTCTCAGGCCTCTACAAATGGCAGCTGGAACATTACCGTTATGGGATGGGGGTGTTCAAAATCGACTGGGCTTTATCTTCTCCAATTCCATTTACTGCGCCGGAATGCCGTGAAGCGGGAACAGTTCATATCGGCAATACTTTCGCAGAAATCGCCGCGGGCGAGAAGGACTCGTCCAATAACCGTCAGGCAGAAAAACCATTTGTACTGCTTGCGCAACCCAGTGTGTTCGACAGCAGCCGGGCGCCGGAAGGGAAACATACAGCCTGGGCATATTGCCATGTGCCCAATGGTTCGCAACAGGATATGACCGCCGCGATTGAGGACCAGGTGGAACGTTTTGCACCAGGTTTCAAAGACACGATCCTTGCTAAACATACCATGAATACTGCTGAAGTGGAAGCCTATAATCCGAATTATATTGGGGGCGACATCAATGGCGGGATCATCGATCTTGCCCAGTTATACACGCGGCCAGCATTACGCCTTTCACCATACCGTACGTCAGAAAAGGGCATTTATATCTGTTCTTCTTCCACACCCCCGGGTGGGGGAGTGCATGGCATGTGCGGTTATTACGCAGCAAAAAAAGCGCTCCACGATATCTTTAATTTAAAAGCCAAGAGTCTAAAACTATAATCAAGAGTCTAAAACTATCATAAAGAAGAAACGAATGACTGACAAAACCACAAGATTTACCTTACACGAAGACTGGACAGTGGTCATCCTCGGCGCACTGGTTATATTTTCTGCGCTGTTCTTTTACGTAGTGCCTATCCCGGCCTACAAGTGGAGTAATACTTCAGAACTCGCCGTTAACGTGCTGAAGCCTATCAATTTGATCAACCTCATCATCCAGTTTTTATTTCTGCTGATCGTGGGCAGTATCGGTGCGGTAGTCACCGGTAAATCGCTGCGGAACTTCCTTTTGGGCTTCCCAGCTGTATACCTCCTAACTATCCTCGCGCTGGTTATCGCCGGCAATACCTTTATCAAATCCATCAACCTCGAAGCGGTAATCTTTAGCCTCGTGGTCGGACTCATCATTGGTAACCTCTTCAAACTGCCGCAATGGTTTAAAGATACTTTGTCGACCGAACTCTTTGTTAAAATCGGGCTGGTACTCCTAGGTACTACCGTGATCTTTTCAGATATCCTCAAGGCCGGTTCCCTGGGATTGATCCAGGCGCTGGTCGTGGTGCTTTCCGTTTGGTACTTCGCCTTCTGGCTCTGCAGAAAGCTCAAGGTAGACGACGAACTCACCATGATGATCTCCAGTGCGGTTTCCATCTGTGGGGTATCTGCTGCAATCGCAACATCAGGCGCCATCAAAGGCGATCCTAAAAAGCTCTCCTACGTCATTTCCATGGTGCTGATCACTGCCATCCCCATGATGATCTTTATGCCTTACATCGCCGCGTTTTTCCATTTCCCGCAAAATGTCACCGGTGCCTGGCTGGGCGGAAGTATTGATACCACCGGCGCGGTAGTCGCTTCGGGAACCCTGGTAGGGGAGGAAGCCTTAAAAATCAGTACCATCGTTAAATTCTCGCAGAACGTTTTACTCGGGATCGCCGCCTTCGCCATCAGTATCTATTGGTCGTACAACAAAACTGCTAAAGGTGCAGAATCCGTAGAAAAGCCAACCCTTAAAGTCATTTGGGAAAGGTTCCCCAAATTTGTGCTTGCCTTTCTGGGGGCTTCATTGCTGTTCTCCTTTTTCCTGTCTCCGGCAGCTGCGGCACCTGTAAAAGACAGTCTCAAGAACCTGCAGACCGTTTGGTTTACCCTGGCTTTTACCAGTATCGGACTCGAGACCAACTTCAAGGACCTCTTCAAAAATGAGAACAAAAAACCACTGTATGCATTCCTGATCGCCCAATTGTTCAATGTGATTGTCACCCTGATCATCGCCTGGTTCCTCTTTGGAAATAAAGCTCCAATCTAAAATATAAGCCGCTGCAAATGATGATGAATAAAAGAGTTGTCTTAAACCGTTACCTCATCTGGTATATTGCGCTGTTCATTGCAGTCGCGGCCATTTTTCTCATCATCGTTTACCGCAATGTGCCCCATGTACCCGATCAGTTTGGCATCGGCCGAAAGGCCACAGCAGCTGAGATCGGCAAGCTGGATATCGATGTCTCGCCTGATGGAAAGGGACTGCCTGCAGGATCTGGAAGTATCCAATCGGGAAAGCTCATCTACCAGGAAAAATGTATTGCTTGTCACGGAAACGGAGAGCCGACAGAAAACCCGCTTTTGGGCGAAGCGCTCTTCGTTAACCATCCTACGGAAAAGACAAAGACGATCGGAACCTACTGGCCATACGCCACTACCATTTTTGATTATGTCCGCAGGGCGATGCCTTACAATGCGCCGGGGTCTTTGAGCAATCAAGAAGTGTACGATCTGACTGCATATCTTTTGTACGCGAATAAGATCGTCCCCGCCAATGCAGTAATCAATCAGCAGACGCTGCCGAAGGTTGTCATGCCCGCAAAGGAAAAGTATTTAGAAGACGACCGCCGCGGCGGAAAGGAAATCAGATAAAGTGCCGCTATTACATTGATGAAACAGCAATTGGTACAAATGATAGCCAGAAGTCTTATCTCATGAAAGGCAGCACCGAAAAAAGAGGCGATATCAATGGCATGAAAGGCAGTAGATCTAATCACTCCACAGCAGGCCTAACGGCATTAATTGGGGATATAGATAAAGATCAGTGTAATAGGTAAGATCAATAAAATAGATGAGGTCAGCGAAATTTAAAACGATCAGCAATGGACAAGAATCCTGAAAAAGACAAATCAATTATCAATCATAAGATCAGCCGGCGCATGCTGCTTGGCGGTGCTGCGACAGCCGCAGTAGTGCTGGTGCAAACCTCTGTGGGCAAAATGGTGCAGGCGGCGGTTCCTGAATCGTTATTGGGAGACATCAACCCCGACAGTACAGCCAATACAATCATCTCGCTGAAAGATCATACCAAGGTTCCCGGGCGCGGACCAAGTGCCTCGGGCAAACCTTCAGCGTTTGAAAACCCCGAGCGTATACCTACCTTAACTACCTCCAGAACACCATTGCAGGATCTGTATGGAACCATTACACCCTCCGCTTTGCACTTCGAAAGGCACCATGGCGGCATCCCTGATATCGATCCGAAACAATATGAACTAACCATTCATGGTATGGTAGATAAACCACTGTTTTTTAGTCTAGCGGATTTGAAAAGATTCCCCTCCGTAACCCGCATTTGTTTCATCGAATGCTCAGGAAACTTCAGGTCGGGCAAGGCCGAAATGAGTCCTCAGGAGATTTGCGGACTGACCAGTCAGAGCGAATGGACAGGTGTAATGCTGTCCACAATTTTCAGGGAAGTTGGCATCCAGCCGAAGGCGACCTGGTTTCTCGCAGAAGGCGGCGACGCTGCTGTGATGACCAGAAGTATCCCGGTGAGTAAAGGGATGGATGACGCAATGATCGTCTACGCGCAAAACGGCGAGGCCATCCGACCAGAACAAGGCTATCCCGCACGATTGCTCCTGCCAGGATACGAAGGTAACACTTCCGTCAAATGGCTCCGGAGGATTGAGCTGTCCGATGCACCCTTCATGACCCGCGAAGAAACAGCCAAGTATACAGAAACTGTCAAAGGCGGCAAGATCCGCCAGTTCAGCTTCGTCATGGATGCCAGGTCGGTTATTACCTTTCCAACGTACCCCGTCCAGCTGGACAAAGGCTGGGTAGAGATCCGCGGCATCGCATGGAGTGGAAGGGGCAAAATCGCCAAAGTCGAAGTGAGTGTGAATGGAGGAAAAACCTGGAATGCCGCTGAACTGCAGGATACCATATTGGATAAAGCGCATACGGCGTTCCGCTATTTGTGGAACTGGCAGGGCGGAGGAACCGAAATCATGAGTCGCGCTATTGACGAAACCGGATACGTACAACCCACGTACAAGGAATTGAGTGCCGCGAGAGAATCCAAAGGAGGCTATCACTTTAATTCGGTCATCTCGTGGCTGGTGCAGGGGAACGGCAAAGTTTTTTTGCCTGGGGGTAAAATAAGGGGGAGTGTTTTTCTCCTCAACCTTTTGCTTACAGCAAAATCTTGCATGTCGAAAAACACTCCCCCTTATTTTACTAAATCCCAGGATATACCACATTGCCGATCCTGCACAAACCAAATGAGAATTTCCGAAATAGGCGTTCAAACCGGAGATCTGGACGTATGCATGTCGAAAAACACTCCACCCTTATTTTACTAAATCCCAGGATATACCACATTGCCGATCCTGCACAAACCAAATGAGAGTTTCCGAAATAGGCGTTCAAACCGAAGATCTGGACGTATGCATGTCGAAAAACACTCCCCCTTATTTGCTGAATTCCAGGGTATACCACATTGCCGATCCTGCACAAACCAAATGAGAATTTCCGAAATAGGCGTTCAAACCGGAGATCTGGACGTATGTTTGTCGAAAAACACTTCCCCTTATTTGCTAAATTCCAGGGTATACCACATTGCCGATCCTGCACAAACCAAATGAGAATTTCCGAAATGGGCGTTCAAACCGGAGATCTGGACGTATGCAGGTTGGATGGTTACCAGTTTTTCAGCTACCAGTTTAGCTATGGAAGGATATGCTGGTTGTACGGTTGCCAATCTTTCGGATAGGCAAAATTGTCTTTGTATGGGGGATAAAAATGGAATGGATATTCCGACTATGCAGGATAAGCAATTGGTTTTGCAGGGGCTTGTATGGCCTTTGGATATTGCCAGAGTGATACTAAATAAAAAAGCAGTAGGTGTTTTTCGACATGCGAGATTTTGCTGAAAGCAAAAGGTCGAGGAGAAAAATATCTACTGCTTTTTTACAGCTTAGACTAACCACAGATTACCCTAATGCCAATTCCTCCGTAAACTTATTGCCAAATCTATCCGTCGCCACGACTTTAACAACCTTTGTCCCTGCACCTGGCTGCGCAAAAAACAAATGATCCGTCAACGTAGGCTCAACCCATTTGTGTTTTTTTGGCACCATTGGGCCATCGTACAGGCTGTACGCAATCGGATCCATTGCCGTAAGCTGCTGCATGATTCCTTTAGAAACACCATCTTCAAAGTACTCAATTTTCCATTTCGGGTCCCAGTTCCACACATTAGCAGCGATTTCATTCGGCTGATCCTTGAAACTTCCTTTAGGATAAATCCTTAGCTGATGCGCTTTCGGTTTGCCCGTCGACTTGTAATACCACTTGATTTCCGGGCCGTCAACCTCGTATACTCCGTATCCATTAGGGCATCCATCACTGCAAACCGGACCAGTCCACCAGGCACCACATACCGTTCCGTGCACGTGTTCCATCATATTGCGGTCTTCCCATTTCTCGTTCATATGCGTATGGCCCGACATGATATGTACCTGATAGCCCTCCAGGATCTTATACAGACGTTCCCTGTTGGACAATACACCGCCCAGTTCATCTTCTTTCAGTTTGTTCCTTCTCGAATTACCTGTGTTCGTTGGGATATGCAGCGACACTACAACGGTGCTTCCTGGTTTTACTGCTTTCAGGTCCTGCTCCAGCCAGGCCAGTTGCGTTTCTGTCAGGTAACCGATGTACTTTTTCGCTACTCCCAGGAAGAAAACGTTATCCAATGATACGTAATGGATATCCCCACGGTTGTAGGAGTAATATGTCGGTCCAAAGCTGTCTTTAAACGTCCGTGTGGAAAGATCATCCGTTCTTGCATCCAAATCCATGTCGTGGTTCCCCGGAAGGTTATAGAAGGGAATTCCTGTTGTATGTACAGCTTCCTTGTAATCTTTGATCAGCTCAAAGTGGTCCCATACCAGGTCCCCGCATCCAATTCCGTGGAAGAGTGTGCCTGCAGGATAAGTTTTCAGCAGGCTTACCACATCTGGCACTGTCTCCGCTTTCATCTGATCCGCATCTTTTTTAGAGATCACCTGTGGGTCGGCCCATACAATGAAGTTGTGTTTTTTGTCCGATACCTCCAATTTTTCCAATTGGAAGTCCGCCTTAAAAGTAGGGGAGTCCTTAGGTACTGCTTTATAGAATTTCGCTATTCCACCTTCGTGGGGGAACTGGTATCCCGAGGGTACGCTGATGTAAACGAAGTCGGCAGTATGGTTACTCACCAAGGTGTAATCCCCACGTTTATCTGTCAGCGTTACGTTCGTTCCGTCGGTCACTGCTACGCCCGAGATTCCTCTGCCGGCAGCATTCACATTACCCTTCAGGGTGATGTTCGTGAGGTCGACTGCAGTAGCTGCTGCAGGCAGTTCTGCTGCCTGAATGATCGTCGCGGGAACAGCCAATAGTGTGCCTGTCAGGCCCAGGTTTTTAAGAAAATGTCTTCTGTCTAACATTCTATTTTATTTTAGTATTCGTTTGGTTGTATGAAAATGATTAATTGATATAGCGATTGTAAGAATTTGAATATTATGTTTTTATTAAAGCTGTGTCAGACATTTTGGCAGTATTATTTTGTTCGTATACCACCCTTGCCCGGTGCATATTTCCCCTCACCTTGTGCGCTGCAAAATGAAAATACAAAATAATGGCGATGCCCAACAGGGCGATGAAAGAAGCAGATATGGACAGGAAAATAAAGTGGCGTTTTACCTTGAGTGGTTCTTCATTGAGTACCGTTATCTGGACCTCCGCTTGGTCTGTGAAAGGCGGGATGTTATTCATACTTCTGCCCTGCATTACGAGTAATTCATGGTCAGACTCTATCGCTTCCAGCAGCAGAATGGTCTCCCGGAATTCATCTTCGTTGGCCTTAGTCCTGCCAACCCAGGTCAGCAATACCGTAAGATTTGCATCCGTAATAGCCTGATCAAAATATTCAGTAATCAGCTGGTGATATAGGACCTGCCGATTGTTTTGAAATTGAAAATTACCCTGACCTGTTTGCAAATGATCCCCGCCAGTTTGAAAATGATCTGAGTCTGCGGACTGATGATGACCTGTTTGAAACTCATCCTGATTTGTTTCAAACTCATCTTGATTTGTTTCAAAATGATCCGGGCCTGGTTGATACTGGTCTTGATCTGTTTTAAACTGCTCCGCGTCTGATTCAAACTGACCAGGGCCCTTTTCAAAGCGATCCTGCCCCGGTTCAGGAGCAAACGTAAAATCGCGGATATAGATCTGCGCAAACCTGCAGAGTGGTTTGTAGTGCCGGTTGAAAAGTACCTGCAGCGCGAGGTTGTCGTTTACCTCCAGCAGTGCAAATAACTCTTCGTCCGAACGTGAATGATAAACGTTGGCTTCCATTGATGGCGCCAAATTACCATCCTAATATTAGGTTAATGTTAAATCTCGAAGCTTCGCCGCAAAGGGCTTATCCAAATTCCCCGTTTTCAGGGGTAGTGAATTCCTTTTCACTTTTGGCAATCACAATCGTGGCCACACCATTTCCAATCATATTCGTGATTGCACGGGCTTCACTCATGAATTTGTCTACACCCAAAAGGAAGGCCAGACCTTCAATCGGGATTTTGTGGATTGCCGTTAACGTAGAAGCCAGGATGATAAATCCGCTGCCCGTTACCCCTGCTGCGCCTTTAGAGGTGATCATCAGGATACCCGTAATGCTCGCCATCTCTCCCAGGGAAAGGTGTACGTTATACAATTGCGCCAGGAAGATCACCGACATTGAGAGATAGATCGATGTCCCGTCCAGGTTAAAGGAATAACCCGTAGGTACCACCAAACCCACAACCGATTTACTGCAGCCCATTTTCTCCAGTTTCAGCATCAATGTAGGCAAAGCAGATTCCGAAGATGAGGTTCCCAGTACCAGCAGGAGTTCTTCTTTGATATATTTCAGGAATTGAAAGATACTCAGTTTATAATAACGCAGGATCGAACCCAGCACCAGGAACACAAATACAAACATCGTCAGGTAAACCGTTCCCATCAGCTTTGCCAATGGCACCAGCGTATCCAGACCAAATTTACCAATCGTATAAGCCATTCCGCCAAAAGCACCCAGCGGGGCCAGGTACATCACATATTTTAATCCTTTAAAAACGATCTTAGAAAGTTTGCCCAGTTGCACCACCGCATATTCCCGATGTTTCGAAAAGTTCAGGATGATCCCCACAATGATTGCGACCAGCAGGATCTGCAGCGTGAAATTTGAAAAGAAGAATTCCGCCCAGTTAAATCCTCCATGAGCAGGGGCTTTCGTATATTTTGATGGGTCCTGCACCTGCAGTCCCGTTTTGCTGATTTTGCCTGGTTGTACCAATACCGCCACTACAATGCCTATCGCAAGGGCAAAGGTAGTCAGCACCTCAAAATAGATCAGGGATTTCAACCCGATACGACCAACTTTTTTCAGGTCACCCATTCCGCTGATTCCTAATACGATCGTCAGGAAAATAATGGGGCCAATAAAGAGTTTGATGATATCGACAAAGGTCTTGCCAACGATTTCCATTTTTATTCCCGTAGCCGGGTCGTAGTGTCCTAATACAATACCTGCGATAATCGCGATTAGTACCCAGAAAGTGAGGTTCTTAAAAATGGATTTCATGTATGAGCTTTGATTTAGATAGGTAATAATAGCGATTTTTTTAAAAGAATGATATCAATCATGGAAATATGCGTGCTTATTCCATAATATTTAACCAAAATGTTTGAAAAATTTACAAATTAAATCGCTTACCGGGTGGTGAGGGCATAAAAAGGCCCCGAACTCAACCATAAGAACAGGGCCCGGCAGCTAATAGTATGTTCACGAATATAATCCTTCGCAGTGGTAGTAGTTCATATCTATCTGCAATTAATTATCTGTCAAATGATTAAACGTTTATCAGTAAATAATTAATAACCAACGATAATTATTCAAATACAGCCGCGCAAATAATTGTCTGCTTTTTTACATTTCGTGGTTAACATTCATAAATTTGTCTATGAACCGACTCGACCGCCTGTCCGCCATCCTCATCCAGCTGCAATCCCGCAAGGTTGTCCGCGCGCAGGATATTGCCGACCGCTACCAGATCAGCCTGCGTACGGTATACCGCGATGTACGCTCGCTTGAAGAAGCCGGGGTTCCCTTAATTGGTGAATCAGGAGTAGGGTATTCCCTTGTAGAAGGTTACCGCTTACCTCCGGTCATGTTTACGCGCGAAGAAGCCACTGCTTTTATCACCGCAGAAAAACTGGTGGCTACGCTTACAGATGCCGCAAGTAGTATTTCTTATAGTCAGGCACTGGACAAAGTCAGGGCTGTACTCAAAACGGCCGACAAAGATTACCTCGAACAGCTGGACAGCAGGATCGCTGTGGTAAAAAATATCAGGCCGCCGCAACTCGGCTCGCAGCACAACCCTTTGCAGATCATCCTTCAGGCCATTGCCGCGAAAAAGCTCATACAACTGGATTATTTTGCCTATTATAGGCAGGAACATACCAAAAGGCTGGTTGAACCGATGGGCGTATTTTATATTGAAACCTACTGGCACCTCATCGCCTGGTGCAGGGAACGGAAGGCATACCGGGATTTCCGCTTTGACAGGATCCTGGAGATTTGCAGCACCGATGAGGTGTTTGTTGACGAGCATCCTTCCCTGAGTTCTTATCTCGCAGATCAATACAAAGACCAGCATATGGAAGAAGTGACGCTGCTGCTCAATGACGACGCCAACCTGCACCTGGGAGAGCAGAAGTATTATATGGGTTATGTATCAGAATCGGTTACCCCAGCAGGAGTGGAGATGCAGTTCCTGACGATGTCAATTGAAGGCTTTGCCCGATGGTATATGAGTTTTGCCGATTACGCGAGCATCCTCAAGCCCGCAGCGCTACAGGATCGCGTAGAAGAACTCTTCGGGGCCATTGAAAAAAAGTTACGAAAAATAAAACACTGCTGACATAGGGTTGTCACCAGCCCGTTGTTACTTTGATATACAACCAAAAAACAAAATCTTATGTCAACTCCAAAAGAATTTTTAAAAGAGCTCAAACAGGAATCAGTAGTTACCCGCAAAATGCTCGAACGTATTCCTGCAGATAAATACGATTGGGCACCTCATCCAAAGAGCATGACGATCAAACAGCTTACCGGTCATATTGCTGAGCTTCCTGAATGGATTTCCATGGCCTTTACCACCGATGAAATGGATTTTGCCACCAGCCCCTATACTCCGCCTGTCTGGGGCAGCAATGAAGAGCTGATGGCTTTGTTCGAAAAAAACTATAACACTGCCGTAAGCTCATTAGAAAACGGAACCGAAGGACAGCTGGAACCGGAATGGCTGTTGAAAAACCACGACCAAATCCTCATGCAGCTAACTAAAGGCGAACTGGTGCGCCATGCGCTCAGCCAGACCATCCATCACCGCGCACAACTGGGTGTTTACCTGCGCCTGCTGGATATTCCTATCCCAGGTACTTATGGCCCAAGCGCCGATGAGCAAAAGT
>Ga0247734_1001900_pt1 | contig 14880 bp, 15 predicted proteins | sample UWRJL103311B2_FD_180933 | JGI IMG/M metagenome (GOLD analysis project Ga0247734, IMG submission 180933) | Plant litter microbial communities from Arlington Agricultural Research Station in Wisconsin, United States - UWRJ-L103-311B-2 | ecosystem: Environmental > Terrestrial > Plant litter >... | reverse complement strand
ATTTTAGCATCTCTGTATCTGAAAGTAGCAAATCCCATGAAGCTCCCAGTATCTGGATGCATCTTGTTACTGCTCTCCGCAATCTCGCCAAAGCTGGAGAATACGGCCGTGACGTTTGTAAAGTTGTGAAGAGGATCAAAGCCTGTTACAACAACTTGCGTAGGTGGTCCGGGTCCTATTGATGTTTTGGGGTCGTACGTATAAGATCGAAAGAGGTATGCCACATGTCTGAGACGTGATTTGGGCTTGTGGAAATCGGTGTTGATGTAACCAAGTCTTCCACCTTTCGCCAATCGCGGATCTGCTGGGGGAGCGTCATCTTCCTATAAGTCATTAGCCAGACATTCTTAACAATAGATGACGCTCCCCAGCAGATTATGTATACGTACCAAGCCAAACTCCTCATATCTGGCTTTCGCCTTTTTTCTATCATTCGAACTCAGCTTTCGATCGGTGAGGGGGTCGTATATACATTTTTCTCCCTTCACACTGCGAGATGGATCTCGAGCAGGGAGCCGAGGTTCTGTGGGGTTTGACTCTGTATTAGGAGGTTGCGCTCGCGCGACGCGATCATGAGAGGGGACGGAATTATTGATAGTAAAGCCACTCGGATTCGCCGCTTGTGCGCTTGATTTGTATCCACCTGGACTTGCGCCAAGATTTGGAGAGGAATCGATGTTCGTCAAAGGTGTAAGACTGCTAATATTTTGTGCGGTGCCAGAGTTTGGAATGCTGGATTGCTGCGCTGTCGCGCTGAAAACAGATGACACGGTACTCGAATGTGAGCTTGCTGATCCAACTCCGTTCAAAGTATCGCCAGGTAATGATTCATTATCCTCTGCGAGAGCTGGGGCAGCATCGGCACTGCAAGCATTGCTATCAGCAGGACGTGCTGAGCCACTATCATCAGCCCGGGAGCTGTTGTTGTACACCACTTGTATGTCAGCAGCGGTTCGAGATATCGGCAATTCGATAGTTTGCGACTTGGATTTCACCCGCTCCTTTGCTCTCTCCTTGGCAGCTTTGGGAGCGGCTGGGAAGAACTGAGCAAAACTGGCACCCGATGCGCGAGACATCGTGCAAGAATGATCGATCTACCTCAGCTGCCAACCTCCAACCCTCATCTCTGTTGTAGTATGAGTAGTGCAACTGCATGCAGGGGAGTCGAGGGGGTAGGGTGGTTGCAAGGTACGCGCAAATGCGATGCAGATAAATGCACGCGACTGGACGGATAGGAGGTAGGTTCTGATGTGATTGCGCTGCTAAGATCGGGCGGCAGATGTTGCAGATATGGATATCGATGGTGTCGATATTTGTACGGTGATGTGGTGTGATGGGGTTAATGAGCAGTGGAGGTATGGAGAAGTTTACCTGGAGTTGCTTTGGTTGAGGGAGAGGTTGTCGTGGAATGGGAATTGCTTCGGTCTAGGCGACAAGGCTAATCCTAATTTGGAAAGGTCAACAACCTTATTTTAGCCCAGCCAAAATATTTGAAGGAGTCAGCTTATCGACAATAACAAACAATGGTACTATGCAGCATAATAAAACACAGTAATAACATCGTACTATCCTTAATAATAATCGCTTTTCTTATCATATTGTGATGCAAAAACTTGTTTTGATTCATCACTCTGATTCTGATTTACACGTTGGTTCACTTGCTCGACTTCTTGATTCTCTTTTGAATCTCAAGCACAATGAAAATTCCGGTTACGTTGTGTTAGAATTAGTTGTGCTAGGGCTAGAGCCAAGCAGAATAAAAACACGCAAGACTCATAATACTTTTACTTTTCTAAATTCTGTCTTGTTTTTAGTCCTTTTCCTCTGTTGCATGTACAGGTGGGCGGTTCGTCCACCAATCACTAGAACTGCCCTGCCCAGTGATAGGTCTATAACCTGTCGTGTTTCCTGGTCTTGGTATTTTCGCAATCGCCGTTAAGTATAACTACGCTCTGAGAAGATGTTTTTAACCTCGCTCAACATCTCCCTCTAAGTTTGATTAGACTAGTAGTAATAAGTTCGGGTACTTTGTTAATCATCAACGCCAGGAATTCTTGCTATCTAGTTTTACACAGTTAATTTCCCTGCCAGCCAGATCAGATATTCCTAGCTAATATTTTCTAAATGTGTGAGCGGTGCACCTAAGTCAATCTTTGATATTGAAAATTACCAAGTCTCCTCTACGTGAAATTCAAATAGCTATGCTAGTCAGATACCGATGCTTTATATAAGTATGGCACATACCAACCAACTCCATTCACTATAACGGAAGAAAGCGCCTTTCCTGGATGACGGTGGAGTGTCGTCAATTTGTCCTTCATTCAACTAGTTTCCACACCTCTCTAAAGGGTGAATGGAACACCCTTGTGCCGTTTCTGGTTCTTCCCCGAACCCGAGCGGCTATCTGTACCTTCTTCTCACTGAGTACAGCAAGATCGAAAAGCCAGACCCATATCCGTAACTCTGCCTCGGGCAATAAGTTTTGACATAACATGACTGTTATTTCCTGTCAATGATAAACTATATTCCATAGGTTAATATCTTGAAAACCTTATTGTTAAGGACCCTATATCACATTGCGAGGGAAGGTTCCTCAGAATGTAAGAAGGGTTCTGTATACGGTGTAGTCAAAGGAGGAGAAGAGGCGTTACCTCTTCTCACGAAGCTATATACTGTAATACAAATGTGGTTAGGCCACAACACTTATTGAGTAAGGATGCGATTATATAAGGTAGGTAACTCTCCAGATTTTCGTGTTTTAAACGGCCAGTAAAATACTAGTGGTGATCAAATGTCTTGAGATTATTTCTGTTATCCAGTTGTATCTTAGATAAGAATTCACTGTTCAGTAAGTGGTATTTATTAACGATTCATGGCCATAGTAAACAATAAAATTCCATCTTCTCTCGATGAACTCTGGTAAGCTTGACCCTATTTAAATCATATTGGAACAAGATAGGACATCATCAGCGACAACCTCGAGCATCAGTCACATAGAATGGAGCATAGAATATACAAGACCTAGAGGGATGAGTCTAAGCACCCACAAATAGTTGGTTATTCTGGGCTCTATTATACAACAGTAGTCAGAAATAGATGAAATTGGGCAGATATGATACAATTTTGATAAACCAATTTCAAACTCAAGCCTAACTTCCGAGAACTCCTGAATATCCCTACAATTGCTTTTCAATGCCAAATAATCACCCAAAACGCCAAAACAAAGATATTTATCTTCAAAGCAGATTTACAAGCATCAAGAGCTATGCTTGGTCCAGTCGCCTACCTCAGTATAGGGACTGCTCCTAGTTGATTTCCCAGCAATCACCAGTTTTTTGGCCGCCGTATTGAAGCAATTGTCCTTTTTCGTTCCCTTGCAAACAGGCCATAAAGTGTGATCTGTCATTCTGCAAAACAATCCTTCTGCTGTGTTGACCATATCAGGTCCTTTCGATGACTTGCTCTCGCAAAGTGCTTTGACTTCATGGGATTTGTTGTCAGTGACGATGAGGCGGCCGTTGTGTTGGGCAGGATTGGTAACATTTTTAGGAAGATCGTTCTGCACAGGTTCTCCTCTAGCAGTTAGAGACTCACTAGCCACACCGTTGAGGCCTCTTCTTCTCTTGCGGCCGAACTTTATCGCTTTTAGATCTTTGTCTTTGTAAACTCTATAGGCATCGCTATCGCAGAAGTCGGATACTTTTTTATCCTTCAGATCGGTACCTCCATCTGGCGCCACGAATGCAGGGAAGTGGACATGGAAACCCGTGAGCTCTCGATCACCATTTCTATCGATCCAGAGACAAGTTGATTTATCTTTCTTTTCTTTGCCACCACCTTCAATGAATACGTTGGAATAGTACCAATCATTCTTACACCCATCTGGACCAGCCCAGTCTCCAGTCCAAGCATATTTGTCGCCATTCGCCCAAGTTATTGTCACATATGCAATACATATCGCGTCATTTCCCGCGGTGAAAAGAGCATATGAAGCCTGTTGTCCATTCTTGTGTTCAATAAAATTGCTGTCAGTTGCCCCATTACCGACACCTCCGAGCTTTTTCGTCTTTGAACCTATTTCTGCATGTGCCTCATTGTAAAGACGGACTGCCGGAAAATCCCCTCCAGCGTTGCTGATTCCGCCTGGCATATCAAGAGCAGCCGCTATAGTGACGGTTGTTCCTTTCGGGCTTGGCTTTGCAAAAGATTCTGGACTTGCAAAAATTGTACTTAAACCCTGAGCAAAAACGCTTAGGAAGCCGAGTACCTGAGCCATCTTATACTTGTTGTAGATATAAGCTGCTTGTACGAAGGGACTTGACTGAGGATATAGGTGTTGAAGTGAAAAGAAAATTGAAAGATGTTCTGGAGTGTGTTATTGTATGGAAGGTGATTTCATTTCGTGGTTACGCTTTTCCTTAAGTACTTCTGGTCAGGCCAACTTACGACGGAGTTTCGTGGATCGTACATCGTTTTACCAACAGTATTCCGATTCATTTTCTCGCAGCTATCTCACACATCACGTAGGAAGCATTAGGTGACAATGCCAGTTCTAATCCTAGAGGATGGGGTTTGATGGCTTCTTTGCTAGTTAGTGCAAACTGCACCAGTCATCATCATATTATGATACTCACTGCCAAAGATAGGGATTCTATGTAGACCTTGCTGAGCCTCATACTAGTGGCTTATACAGAGCCTCACATGTCAGCAAAGTAAATCCTCGCCATTACGGATTTTGCTCTTGCGGGCCAACAAAACCCACAACGGGCGCTTTTGTGTCTCCGCTCTCAAAAGTGACCCTGACCAGCTCCAGCTGAGCATGGAACTGCCGAATACTAAGAATATATAATATTATTAGTATTAAAGGTGACTAAACAACTTCCGTAGTACTTGCTAGAAAATGGCCGCGTAGGGATAGTTCATTGGCCGATGGTAACTCGAAATACCAACAACACCAACATTACAGCCACTCACAGGCTTGCATCCATCACCGCCGTTGGCATCTGCATATTTCTAAAATTTAAACTGACTTTATTGCCAAAAATATTTGTGTATTCAAAGCACCGAGGTTAGTTTTACATTAATGAGTCACAACCATGCACTAAACCACTTCCATTGAGACAGAATGAGGAAGACCTACGAATTTATGGGTGTTCTCGATAGTTGTTATTACTAGATCTAATATGTCTTTGACTTCGCCATCAGATTGGCCATTTCGTGTCCTATTTTTAGTTCCAACAAGATCCCGAGACTCGCTGATGATTTGACTGTTGGTTTTGGTTGTTGGGTTTCTTGGCAAATATCCGAATGGAGCCAAGGTTGGATAAACATGGGTACTAACCGAACCAGGTTATCCTCTCACCATAACAAAGGAAGTTCTTGCGGCCTCAAGCTTTTGAATCGGCAATTGATTTTGATTTTCCGAATTTAATCCACAACCTCTACTTCTAATACTAGGAATGAGTATGCGCTGGTGTTCCCGAAAACCAGCATCCGAAACATTGAGGTCACATATAAGGTTATCCCTTGATCAGATGGAGCCTCAGCCTCCCAACATATTACCGAAGATAGCCCAGGTGGCCATGATATCTTTTCGCTGGCTGGTATTTTGTAGGATTAGTCCACCAAGCCTACTTCCAACAACAGGATTTTACATGAGGCTCAGAATGTTACAGGAAGCTCAAGGCTCTCCATGAGGCTAGGATTTGCTTGGAGGTAGAGCCTGAATCCGCGAGGGTGACCGGATGCTATTTTCGGTGTGTTAGGAAAGTACCCGGCGCGTAGAATGATTCTTTATATAAAGCTAGTGATTCCCATTTCAGTGTCTTTGATACTTTCATATTGTTGATTTACTACCTCTATCCAAAAGATTTCCACGGATCCTCAACTTTCTTTCTGTCAACTACACCAACGAATCCATCATGCAGCTCATCAATTCTGTCGTGACAGTTCCCATCCTCTTATACATCCAGAGCGTTAAGGGGCAGGCACTCCCTTCTGTCATCGCCAGCTGTGCCGACGTCGATTGCCCGGATTCGGATAACGGAGGAGGCTCAAAATGCACCATTGCAGATAAGACCTTCAGTGCCATCGGACTTTCATCTATCCCTACTACTTCTGAGCAACTCTCCGGGTTGACCTGGACCCAAGGAGTTCGCACGAATGACACATGGGTCAAAGGCACAGATGGCAAGGACCAAGGCCAACGGACTTTTGAGAAGGCATTCTACCTGGGGACACCACCATCTAAGAATCTTACAGACGTCAGTGCTTGCGCTGTGTTCTTTAATGAGCTCAAGGACGATGTCGACTTTCCAGTTTCGCGTAACGGTATCTCAAAGGGAACATGTCAGGAGGCCCTGACAACCGAGTGTGTCGATGCATTGACCAAACGAGCTCTTGGGGTCGACCTTAGTGGCTTATCTAATGTTGATGCTTGCAAGAAGCTCCAAACTGCATTTACTGATAATATGGATGCAGCATGTACCTCGAAAACTCAAACTGGAAAGTGGAGGGAGGTTACTGTAACAAGTAAGTCTCGATGCCGCAATACTGAAAAGTTCTAAAGGCTAACGTTCATGAAGCACTTACTGGCCCAGGTGCCAATCTACCCATTTCATCATCTCAGAATGCCACCTCCAATTGTTGGCCAATCCTACCGAAGCAGAATAATCTCACTCCTGAAAGCTCCACATCTACCGTTGTAAGTATAATATGACATTTTAATTTTTCAAAGATTCTAACTCGGTTGCAAGGGCGACTTTACAAGTAGCATCGCGTCTAAAAGGCTTTTCAGTATCACTCCCATTCTCACTCTTTTCTACCCTGGGAATGGAAGTTTCATTTCTAAGCCAGAAGCCTCGATGACATGCCTCAAAGCAATTTCTTTTAGCGAGGCCGAGAACAAAACAATCAATGGTAGCGACAAACCCAAAAGCGACGCAAGCGCTTTTGCTACTGCGACAATTGGTATATTGATTCCATTCACTCTCTTAAGTGTGCTGCTCTTGTAAGGTGTGATGGTTGCATGAGGCTGGAATTTAAATGACTGTGTATTCCTTTCTTCATAAGCGTTAAATTTAAGCATCAAAAGGCGTTGGAAGTATTGGATGGGTTGCTTTTACCATTCCAAACATCTGGGATAGTTGTTTGTGTTTTTGGCATTACTAGTACGAATGTTCACATCCCACATATATCCCCGTTCTCTTCTGGTTGATGCCTAGTATATGAATGCAACGCTAAATTCAGAATCGGAGAACAAACTCACTAAATTAGCAATTGATATTCCCTTTCGCGTTTCTAAAGTCAGGTAGATAAAATAACACGCAAGCTCTGACGTATTCGCAATATTCGGTACCCCTGAACACTCGCGTAACTGCATTTTGCTTATAGTGCTTGCGTCAGGACAAATCAGGCAGCCACTTTCGGTACGCCTATAATTCATGGCATCAACCTGTGAATACCTAGCTAGATAGACGAGAATTAAGCAACATGTTTTCCAAAGGCTGTTTCCCACTCAAGAAAATCTTTGGATCGTTTGAAACCACAGACATGACATATATTCCTGACCGTAAAACCGCACCTCCCCACGCTCCTCGATTTAATGAGCATGGAAATCGTGCTTCCCCCCCTGCTTATACTGCAGGTCACTACTATGCAGAGGCAGATTCTTCATCGACCTGTGAAGAATATCCCATTGAAAAGCAGGAAGAACCACTATCCTTCACTGCGGAATCCGACGACAAACTTCCCAAATCGGGCCCTATTCGGTCTACATCATCAGTCACTCGCAACGGGCCGCTCAATATTTGTGGCGAGGTGTATACATCTGGCTCGCTAACTCTCAAGGACACAATTCATGTCGACGGGAAAACATTCAGCGCCGGCTCAACCAAGCTGGAAAACAACATTACCGTCCAAGAGAATGTCACGTCCTCAGGATCACTAAATTGTCTTGACAAAATCAAGATCCACGGAGAGGTATTCTCTAGTGCTTCAGTCCACTTTCGAAATAGCGTAAAAGTCGATGGAGGAGTGAAATCGTCTGGTAGTATTCATTTTGAAGACAACATCAAAGTTGGAGGTGCGGTGGGTAGCTCCGGGTCCCTGACGTTTGATGGGGATATTAAGGTTCACGGCCGAGTCTGGAGTACGGGAAGTGTGACGTTGAAAAATGGAGTTAGTATTGGGGAAGGTTTGGATGCTAATGGCTCAGTTACGGTTTCTGGACCAGGAAGTGTGGTTGTCGGTGGCAATATGGACTGTCGCAATAGTGTAACACTTGATGGCAAACTTCACGTCAAGGGTAACCTGACGGTATTTGGAAGTCTGAGACATCGTGTTGGCAGCGAGTTGACTGTCGATGGGAGGAAAATTGTTCATGGAAGTGAGGATTATGACTATGAGGTGACTTCTTGACTGGCGTACTAGGCAGCGATTGTGCCTGGAGACAAACATTGATGGACAAGGGAAAACGACATCGGCGGTGAGTCAGGTCGTCAAACTAGCTTATACTATTAATTCCAATGTGGCAAAACTCGCTCAGCAAGGCCGCAAATATATCCAGTGCTCAAGTGCTGCAGCAGAAAACATCTACCAACCAAGTAACGTGTGCGAACGTATGGAGATTTCTACTCCTTCAACATACATGGATTGCCAGGAGGTGTTCTTATTGCTTTTATCTCTTCAAAAACACAATCGAAGATAATGATTCACCTAAAATTAGTAAATCTTTTCACTTTATTTATTTATTTATCTATTTCTAACCTCACAACATAAGTCTGCCACCTGTAAAGCATCCCTAACCCTGTATATCTATCACGTGACCGTCGACTAGAATATCTCCATGGCTCATTAAAATTTTGCACCACACCTCCTCAGCCCTCAGCTCGTGTGCAATAGCAAAACCGCATGTCATACCAGGATCACTCAGTGAGTCTGGCAGCAGTCCGCGCAAGGTGGGCCGACTGTTGATATTCTAGATTAAAAGTATAAAAGTATAAAAGTTATATATTTATATTTTTTCAAGTATGTGTATATATGGTACAGCTAAGAGCGAAATCGAAGTCCTCTTTTCGTTTTTATTGACATTACAGTACGGACCAGCAGCTCCGCCAAAATTAGCTGACAGCTTAGTAAGTTTTTACAACTTCGTGCCTTCAGCGTCACCTGATTATCTGAGATACGTTTGACCGAAACCCGAGAAAGCAAGCCTAATTTCCTCTATATCGGCGCCGTTTGCTAACACGAAAATGAATTTCTGCCCAAGGATTGAGAAGTCTACACACGGCAAAAGTCTGAGGAGTAGGGTCATATCACATAAAAAAGGATACGTTACTAGTTGATTCTCTGCATTTTCCATGTTCATAATCTTTTGCTTGCGACTATTCTGCTCCATTCTTCGAGCAAGATCAAGAGAATGTTACTATCTGCCCTAATCTCCCGAACAACCTACCGCATAGATCTAAACGCCTGATCAATTGCGAATGAGATGCTAGTTTGAATGAGTTCCATCTCATAACGCATCTCCAGCATAGAAGTCTCCAGGTCAACCTCACAGAGATCGAGCGACATAATTAGAAGGTCAAGCTGCAGAGCTCGAGTTCTATCAACTGCCACATACGGGTATATGTCGAAAAGCTGTTGTAGACGACTGGACACGAACTTGTGCTTCAACATCGTATTAGCTTCTGCTGACAAAATAACGTCTAAGTTAGCTTGATGAGATACTAAGCTGGAACCATATTTTCTTTCCACGGGAATAATTATTCGACGTAGTTCAATTGCTTCACTGTGCTCATATCGTGATCTATTTGAGACGTGCTCAAGGAACTCTGAAAGCCTTTCTGGTTGCAGACGTGGAAGTCTGCCCGATTGCACCATTTCTCGCCACCTCCAGAAATTCCAAGATAGACCTATATTCGTTTCGAACACAAGCGGTATTTGAGAAATAAATGCATGCCCGCAGAGACGAGTTCCGAAATTAGCGTTGCGAGTAAAAAGCCATATCAAAAGACGCAGATCTTGCAGGAGCTTCACCATCTGCCGTTTAGTGCGGAAATCCGCTTCCTCAAAACCTTGATCTTTTATGGCTATAGCATTGAAACTTGCTTTCCCTTGACGATAACGTACTGTAATTGCGATGTCGATGAGCTGGTTAACTCGTATAGAGCGTTCCAATGCTCCTGGACTTCGATTTTCGGTTTTCTTATCCGAATCTGTCTTTGAAGCGCTGCTATATCTAACAATCATGTGATTTTCGGTGCGCGCTTCTGTGGGTCTAGGCCTATAATTTGAGGTAGGTAGATCTGTCATCTGGCCTTGCGGGAGATGTTCTTGTAGTACTGTCCCAACGCTTAGTATCATATGCATGATACTCTGCACATCTCGTACCGTTGCACAATTTTGGCGCCTTTCAGAGCCATTTGCGAGCCTTTCCAAAGCTTGCTGGGTCTGCCTCGCTATTGCCTCAATCTCGTCTAGTTTATGTTCTGTGCGGCTAACTATTTGTGCAGAGTCAAGTTGAGAAGCATTTAGTTGCTGGACTGAGTCAAGAATCTCATTGGTCTTGACCAGGTTATGAATATGAGCAGAGCTAGCTAGAATCAGATATGGAACGATGGAATAGCTCTTAAAGTTTACTTACACATTCTGGATGCGTTCAGAACTGTTTAAAAGTGTTTAGATAAGATAGGACACCGATTTCCCTCCTAGCTGTATGTGCGGTTTTTCTCAAGTGCCACGCCAGTTCGATTTACGCTCCACGCCACCATGCACGATGCCGCACGTTGTGTGTGCAAGCACTGGTGTTGATGCTCCCATTATTTTTCCCACTCATCAGCCATCTTGGGAAAACTAGGACGCGCGCTATCAGTAGCATGTATCGATCTCCCATCCATCCCATCCGTCCATCCGTCCATCGATATCCCTCTTTCCCTTCCCCCCGCCAAAATGATCTACAGATGATCGTCGATACCGGAACTAAGCAATACACCTCTTATTGCGTTATATACGTTCTCGAAAAGTCCAGTCCAGCGTCAACGCAGCGTCAATATACCTCTTATTTACTTCCAAGTCATCTGAGTCTTTTGAACCATAGACCACGTCGCAACGTGTAAGGTATGCCTAATGGACATCCAACGGCTGCATCACCGTGTCCGTTTCCGGAATACCTTTTGGCTCCCACAGTTTCCTGTATCATTTGGTTCGTAGAGATCGGAGCAGGCGTATTTGGATGGCTAGATATTGACGTACCTTTGCTAGCTAGGCATCTTCTGGACCATCAAAGTACGGGTAGTAGCAACCAACTCATCTTGCAAATTAGAGTTTTATATTTCAACCTTGGTCGGGCCGAGGATAACATTGGTCTCGAGGCCCCCAATATTGATAAAAAGTGGGATGCGTTTTCTTTTTTCTTCTTTTTTTCTCAGTGCCCGATGATTTCAAATCATAAATCTGACAACTCATGTAGTGTTCGTCAATCGCGGTATTGTCCCTTGAAGACACCGCTCTATTATTTTGGATGAAGCATTAGACGAGAGAACATACAGTTACTGCATGCCAAATTAAAAACTTTATTCTTCGGAGCTCAGTACCTCGACGAAAAACCTATGGCCACAGGATCCCTGTCATGACTGTATTTATGGCTCCTTCCCACCACAATTCGTATAATAGTAGCCAGAGCTCTGTGCCGTAGCAGAGTTAGGTCCTTTGCAACTAATGAATAGGGAAACGTAATCATGGCTCTCCATCGTGCCGTACGTTATCCGCTTTAATGAATTTTCTCGCAAATTGGAAGTCGAATCCGATGTTTCGTGATGATTAGCTACTAACTACACCTATCACCTATCACCTATCACCATGTGTTTTGACCGTCCTAGCAATGCACTTGATTAAGAATTAGCAGAAGGGGAACAGGACTATTACTAGCTCGAGTTAAACTTAAATCACTATAGGAAAGAGCTGGGCTTTATTTGTCTGCATGAAATAGGAAAGTAAACAGTATGTTACGCGATATGGGGAAAGTCTATTTATCACGTTGAAAACTTGTTGATGATACCGGGTAAGTGTAAACAATATTCCGTCATAGTTTTATTCTAATCGATGCAGATATCTAAATCTAATTCCTGTCAAAACCCATTGAATTTCTCCAATATCCACCTAAGTTGCTAAGAATTCTACCTGATCAGATGGCGATGATATCCATACTACTTTGCAGTTTCATGTTTGCACTTCGAGTGTCTGCACAGATTACGTTAGGCACAGATGCCAACTTTGGTGTTCTTGGAGCTTCTACAGTCACCAATACTGGTAACACGGTCATCGTTGGCGATCTGGGAGTTTATCCAGGAAATGAAATTTCCGGATTTCCACCAGGAGTAGTTATTGGAACGTTACAAAGTGCAAATTGCCCTGCTGTTACGGCTCAGGGTGATGCATTCACCGCATTCACAGATATCAACATAAGAGCAAGTACTGCAACACTTACAGGCGAAGATCTTGGTGGAAAGATCTTGGTCGCGGGCACATATTTCTATGATACATCCGCGCAGCTTACGGGGCAACTCAAACTAGATGGACAAAACAACCCAGATAGTCAATTTATCTTCCAGATTGGCACCACCTTAACCACGGCATCGGCTTCCAGTATTATCCTCGTTAATGGTGCTAAAGGTTGCAACGTGTTCTGGGCAGTGGGCTCCTCGGCTACGCTGGGAGCTACTACTATATTCTTAGGAAATATTGTAGCTCAGCAGTCAATCACTGCCAGCAACGGAGCTTCAGTCAATGGAGGACTTTATGCCCTTGTCGCAGCTGTTTCATTAAGCAAAAATGCTATTAACAGACAATTATGTCTTCCACTACAAACTTCCTCCACGTCATTTGTACCAGCAACTACCAGATGAAGATGACGACGAAGATAATACTCTGTCAATCTTTGGACCCTCCAAACATGAGATCGCAATACAGGAATATTTGAAGACCATGTTACCCCTGTATCATGCTGCTTCCACGTTGACAGATGGCGGGTGTGTCGAATTCCTCGAAACTTCCTACACAAACAATGACACGAAATAGGCCGGAGTTTCAGCGTTAGAAAATTCTTAGATATTTTGAAGATAAATTAGCAAGATTAAAACCTTGCAGAAACGATCACAAATTTGGCTTTGTTGTTGGAATAGCATGTGATTTGCCAAAGGAGAAACTGCCCTCGGGGTTGTTCATCGGCCTTCAGTTGCCCGTTGGCATGATGCTAAGATGAGTATAAGAGCTCGCTGCTTAGGAAAACGTTCAAGGGCCCGTATTAAGGAAATAAAACCAGAAGGAATATAGTTAGCTAGACTATCGTTGATCTCGCCTTGTTATCCAGTTTGCCAATTTCACAACAGAACATTTGAAATCCCCATTTGTGTCAAACCAATGGACATAATACAGCTGAAAAATGCCTTCAACATAGCTCACGGATTCTCGAGTAGCAACCCTACACTTAGTCAGCTCTAAGCATCTAATCCGCAGCTCATCCGATATCTCACCATCCTAGAACCCTTTTATCACACAACAAACGCTCCCCATGTCTCTCACAATTTTAAATGCTCCAAATGAATGGCAGTGCTTCCGGTTAAATCACAAGCCCCCAAAAATAACTAGGCACCACAAAACCGCTCGATCTAGCACACCCCGAAATGCTGTGAAGATTTTGGCGAATGGCTTGGCCAGTAGTTCAGCGAGTCTCGTCAAAGAAAGAACTTGTCCCATTATATGATTTCGAGTCTCTCAATAGATGGATAAATGCAACGGATTGGACGGAAGAAAGTAATTGTCTGGAATGGGATTTGGGCTAGAACTGGTTTTTAGGCCAGCGAAGTAAGGGCTTTTGGAAGTATAATATGGGGATGGCTTGTTTGGAGTAGAGGCTGAGAATCACAATAAATCTGGAGGATTGTTCTGGTATTAATAAGTAAGGATCGGGGTTCCGAGTACCCGACAGCTGCCAATGCCTCTACTTAAATGCTAGGGATATTTAATGTCCATGGCTGACACCTTTTCACATTCATTTTCAACGAATGAAATGCAAGGAACCAACCATTGTTTGTTGGTGATATGTTGGATCTGATGCTACGTTGGTCATATTACGACTAGTGGAACCAACAAGTTACAAGCTGACGCCCATCCTCTACGTAAAATGCACGACGCCTCCTTTCTGAATTTTTTTAATCTCGCTAGACATTTATTCCGCTGCCATACGTTCATTCCTACCAACCAACAACCACCGACGGCGCTGATTTGCGATCCACGATATCAGGCAACATTATGGAGAAGCAAACAACGAGTTTCTGCCCCGGCAAGGTATGGAAATAATCCAACAACAAGCGCGAGACGGGGGTCCCTTGTTCTCGAGGCGGTATCAGCTCTTCTTCTTTATCAGCCAGCACTTCTGCCACCCTTGACCCAATTCTGCATTCCATACACTCCTCTCCTGGGTATTGCCGCATGAGGGATATGGCCTCTCTTCTAATGGGGCTGACTTGACACCCGGTAGCCACCAGAAATAGAGCTGATATGAGTCCCTTTTTCAGGTTCAGTAGTTTTGGAATATCCTCACTTGAGAGGGTGAAACAGTGGGAGAGAAGGTCTTTCGCAAGCGCGAGAATCTGCTTCGATGCATCCCGTAGAGCGTCTGTATCAGTATCTCGCGCCCAGCCTCGGACGAGGAATCGTGTCGACAGATAATGGATCATCAACATAGTGGCATCTTGATACTCTCGAGACGATGCAGGCAGGGTGCGACATCGCGTAAAAACAGGTTCGAAAGTGGTTACCCATTCGAGTGCAATTAACTTCTCCTTGGCTCTTTCTTTTTCATCAATTATAGATATACAG
>Ga0247734_1001899_pt1 | contig 14886 bp, 21 predicted proteins | sample UWRJL103311B2_FD_180933 | JGI IMG/M metagenome (GOLD analysis project Ga0247734, IMG submission 180933) | Plant litter microbial communities from Arlington Agricultural Research Station in Wisconsin, United States - UWRJ-L103-311B-2 | ecosystem: Environmental > Terrestrial > Plant litter >... | reverse complement strand
CTTTTTCTGACTATAATCTTTCCAGATTGTTGTAGCAGGTATATGACATAGACTTACCTCATCAGAACGCGTGGGCTGACGAGTAATGCCCAGCATAGGACGTGCGAACTCGGGCAAATCATCCTTACTGAATGCTTTATTGGGCCGCGAGAAGGAGAAGCTCGTGAAGACTAGCTCGAAAGCTGTACGCTTTTTTGAGATTGAGCCAAAACTTCTTACTGACTTATTACAGGGCAAAACTCGTGAACTGAACTTCTTTCAAGTCGGCAAGGACGATGAGGGAAAGCCCAGACTTATCCTTGTCGACGCACCAGGGTACGGAGCTCGTGGAAGACCAGAGTGGGGAGAGCTCTTTGATAGGTACTTGAATGAACGCAAAGAGTGAGTCTTACTCTCTTATTCATTTGTCTGCATCCACTGACCACCTGTGTAGGTTGCGACGAGTTTACATGCTGTTCAGTACCACCCATACCCCACTTAATACCGCAGACAAGGACATGCTCTCCTACCTGTCTGAATTATGCATATCCCCTCCCGCCGGCGATGCAGAAGAGCCATCTCCATCTGCAGGACAGCGGTGGTCTCTGCAGTCTATCATCACCAAAGCCGACGCACCCAGTTCGACAGCAGACCTTCGAGAGGCTGTAAAAGGAGTCAAGCAAGGTTTAATTGGTAGCATGTGCTTGCCTCCGATTATGACCAGTGTCAAGATGCGAGGAGGAGGCGGTTTTGGCATAGATGATGTGAAGAGAAACGTATTGGTAGCTTGTGGATTGACATCTGATATGGTCTGAGGTTCTCTTATAAGCTTTGTGTAATGCAATTAATCGACTAAATAATAACATCAAGCTTTCCTCGACACAGTTGCAGTGATAAGCCCTGACGGTGCTGCAAGTGGGATGAAGACCTCTGCTTGGCCTCTGTGTAAAAGCATTAGAACAAATAAACAGATATGGCGTGAAAGGACGTACTCAGCAACATTTTCCACGCTTCGGTATGACATGTCGACGGGAACGTAGTGTTTGTTGGGCAGCGCATACTTGATGCTCTGGATGCCTGGGTTCTGGAAGATGGCGAGCTGAGCAGTCCGATATAGTGTGGCCTGCATAACCACATGAGACAGGAACCCAAGGGATCGAAATCAGGTTGCATACCTGCACACTCTCACTGTCGTCTCTTGCGAATACCTCCAATGTCGTCTGCCGGACTCGTTTATGGACATCCTTGTCCCATACGCTTCCTTCAGTAGCTTCGCCGAGTACCAGATCCCATTCTTTGTTTCCGTTCACGTCTTTCTCCTTCAAATTTAGTTTATGCACGCCGAAGTCCCATAGAGCATCTACGGAAGTGGAGAAGATACGGTCAGATACTTCGCCTAGGGTAGTGTTCTCATCCCGAATAAAGTTGGTGAAGCTAGAACCGGTGGACTTGAGGATAAGGAGATCCTTGAGCCCTGCTTTAATAGACGCTTCACCATCTGTGACCTAGAGGAGGTCAGAAGAAGTTCAATGCATGGATTAAAACGACGTACCTCAACATCAACCAATACTTTCTCATCTCCGTCACGAACGAATGAATGAGGATGCGGGCTCCCTTCAACTGGGATATGCGACCATCTCAGGCCTTCGATCTTGATGTAAACTTTGTGGATATGGCTGTATCGCTTCTTCAAGTACGCTCCAACATGTAATGCGAAATGTGTAGGGGAAAGGACATGTGGGGAGGTCTTTGCCAGATCTATTACCATGATAAGTATGGGTGCTGTATAGATTGAATGAAGAGGCGCACAATAAACAATGTTCTTCTGGGAATCCGTGGCGACGACCACAGAGTTATCGGCTTGTGTATAGCTGGTTTCTATATCTCCCTCAAGCAGAACTTGGACAGAATACTCCGCAACTTCGTGCTTCCCATCCGCACCGCGGACCACTCGCAGCATTCGGACAAGATCCTTGCCATATCGTGCAGAGGACAGTGTCGAAAGGGAAGTAACAGTGGGGTCGTTCCAGTCAGCCATTTCGAGTTTTCGAAGTCAAGAAGGAAAAGAGTGGGTGATCCTAGGTGGATGGTGGTGGTCCAAAGATAAGTCCCTAAATACTCGCGGGCTGCTGGGAGCGGAATCTAGATTGCAGCCGCTAGTCTCTAGACCTTCGTGCCAACTCTATGATATGAAGTGGCCATCGACGTGAAGACCATATGCGCACTCTTGATAGGTATCTGCGGCACTCCGTCGCCAGACACAGTCCATGCGAGTCGCTGGCTAGTGCGCATTGAACATCGTGAAGCTCTTCCGAATCCAAGTCCGAGCAAAGCCGTAGCACGTGGCTCATATCGCATCAATAATCCGTCGACTCATCGAACTGAGCCTCAGTCTGAGACTCGAGCCCGTCCTTTCTTGTACTGCTACCACGACATGCTGATTCCGTTAGAACTGCCAGAGGAGATTCTTCTTCTCATTATGGAATTAGCTTTGGATTTTGTGTGGGATCTACCTGGTCCCAGCACTGAAGCAGGGCTGCAAAGCAGCTCAGAACTGCTCGCTCTATCGCTTACATGCAAGGACCTCCGAAGACTATCTTTCCACGTCCCCATGAGAGGATCGTTTATCTGTACTATCGCTCGAGTCCAGCGTAGATGCGTTATCATAATTGGCGAACCATTTATTCGAACACCCGCCCATGTCCGTCAACTAGCCGCCTTGGACAAATGGGCAACCACAGAACAAGCTACGAATATGAGGTCAGGGAATATCGTTTCACTTGGGCAAGACTTCCTAATGATTTCCCAGGAAATTTCGAGTCCTCTGTACGACCGGAAGTGAGTATCCCGACAAAAACGTATTCCTGACACTGGGTTCAAAAGTGATCGGTTTACTCTTGAAGGCATGCCCGAATCTCGAAGTCGTTGACCTTCTATTCCGGAGAGATTTATATAAGACGTGGTACAGCAACGGCGGCATTCGTCAATCTGGGGGTTTTATGCCATGGCAAGTAAAAAATCTTTGCCCCTTGCTCGACTCCGTAGCGGGAGCTCTCATAGCTCATCCATTCTGTCGAATCAACGTCAGCTCGGTTTCCCTTCAAAATACATCCGAGGCGCATCTGTCTCTCGTGGGTCACAAGGTTTGGTCGAAGATAACATGGCTCGAGTTCAATCACGTCGAGTCCACGGTGCCGTCCGCCATGGAGCAACAACATCATGCATATTCATGGCTACAGAACGTTTTGGACGATGGACTTGTGATTAAGAAGCTTGTTATCGAAGGGAAAGAGCATATTCAATCCCTCGATATTGTTTATGGCTCGTCTCTAGAAGAACTCCTGATCCAGGACGCTGAAGACATCGATTGCCGTGCATCTTTACAAGAGTTCGAGAGCCATCATCCAAATCTACAGCAAATTATGGTGAAGAACGCTACTTCCGGGATCTTCCTTCTTCCAAAACAGACAACAGTGGCTAGATGTGTAATCTCGAAACGGCAAAGCCGCTGGGCATTTATCGAATTGGATCTTCCAAGCATTCTGACCGAGATGGAACCCCGTCACGCCATTGCAGAACTCTGTTATTCATACAGTTATCTTCAAGTCATGGTCCTCAATGGTCTTTGGGAATACACAGGCACATGTCCTTTCGATGTTAGTGTCTATTTTTCTTAACGCTTCATTGATACTGACCAAAATATCCAGGATTATGTGGTTGAACTGACTCGAGGAATGCGATCTCTAATTTCGTTGAAATTATCTCTCCCGATTAACATCTCAGACTATGTCGAACATGCCATGCTGCTAAAAGAAGACTCCGAATCCAAATGGACGTACCTGTACCTGCTCCGTCTAGTCCATCGGTTAGCAAGTGCATTGCCTGCACTCCAGAGTGTCACCTTCAACTGGCTAGATTATGTGGCTCTACACCTTCCATATCCTGATGGGGAGGGGGGTGCGCTTGCGGTTGAAGTATTCCGACATGCAGGAGAGGTGGAAACACGCCAGGTTCTGCTAACGGATGAGATTGGAGGGAAGAAAGCATGTTTATATGGGGAAGTTTGGCCATGTCGTTATTAGCGAGAAGAGATAGTAGCTTTTCGGAATGTTAACGAATAACTTACAGAGACTTGAGGTTCCAAGCTTCAGATGGCGTCGGTTGTACTTTAAATTATAATCATGGTAAGCTCGTCTAATTAGAATACAGCACCTTTGGTATCTGTCTTTGATAATAAGTGCAAGAACCTGGGAATTTCCGTACAGACAACTTGAAGCTAGTACATTAAGGCCACATGAAGAGTGCATTTGAGGCAGAGAGGAAATTCCCACAGCGACTACTGAAATGGGAATGGACTCTGGAGAGCGCCCACAATTGACCAAACTGCTTCGATGGCCCAAAATGGAAACTGTGCTTGTGGCAAATTGCCACCATGGCCTAACAATCGTCCAAGCACCGCAACTGCCCAAGCAGCGGACCAAAGGCTCGACTCCATCGATTCTGAGCTGAGAGGCCTCTCTTTGGTCGATAATTCAGTAATCACGAAGGCCGCATGTCGTCGACAAAGCGCTGTCATCTTGACTATGGGCCTAATGTGATGTATAGAGGGCTCCTCGTGGCATAGCTAATCGGTCCTCGTCTGTGCTGGGTACACCAGAACCACACATACTGGACGTGATTCGAGCTTGCTTTGAAGTAACTTGGAACGCCAGATTCATAGCCTCTTCTCTACCCTGCTTGTTGGGTATTTGCTTCCGTCGACTTCCGCTAGACAACTGGTGGTGCTGGAGGCTCTAGAATGGATGCAAACCATCTCGTTCGAGTGAACTCTGCTATGAAGCTGGCCTTTGCTCTGACTAGGCGCAAAATGAGATGGTCCGTACATGTGTTGGGTACAGACTGCTGCTGTATTTTCCAGCGCAAGGCGAACCCGTGCCAGACAAATGCAGGGCCACACGGCATTCTCAATGCAAAGGCCCGGTGGCACGCTCGAATATTAACATGTACGTGCCCACATGTCGTTTCCTACTTTGGATGATATATCTGGATTGCAGGCAGTAGCAATAGAATGGTGGCCGGGAGGTTGTCGCCAAGATGTGAGGGGCTCTGACGATTCCAGCCTGGAACTCCCCGCCCCGCAGATACAGAGCAAGTGCCCTAAATGACAGAAGATGTTCTCAATCGCGTCTAGGTGGATATTTCTAATCTTACAGCTCGCTGAAGCGAACCAACTCGCAGCTGTTGCATGTTGGTTCTCTTGCTGTATTGATGTACCTAATTGGGACAACGGAGGACAAGTCTTTGAGGGCCATGACCATGGCGCAAAAGGACGGATTAGGGCCGAACGATATGGTTGTGACCGTCGCACGTATAAAAGTACGGTCACGTTACCACATTCAAGTTCACCGGCTCTGCCACCATCCACCACACTCACTACATTCTTTTCTCTTCTATCTCTGATCACGCAAGAATTTATTTCGCCGCTGTTGACGTTTAGAACGGTATGTTCATACTCTTGGATCTAGATAGCGTCCACCCCGGTTCTCACATGCGTTTAAGGACGCAAATCGTCGGCCATGAACACCTATGAAGTATACCCTCAAAGCGATGGTGTGTTTGCAGGACAAAGCTACCACACTCAGCAGGAGGAAGAACAACACCTTGGGGCTCACTACGTTGCGCAATATGACTCCAGCATCCTAAACGCATCCTCCATAGAGGGCTGGGGCGATTTGAGCAGTGCGCACTATATCTCTTCTTCAATCTGCATTCTTCTCAACCAGCTCTATGATAGGCACTGGCAATCTATTTAACGATGCTGGCATTCTCCCTCAGTTCCCAGGAGTAATAGGTAGGTTCTTCGATACAACCTGAGCGCCAATCCTCTAAATATATATCGCACTACTAGACAACGATCTGTCTCCACTCCTAATCTTTGAGAACAACGCGTTCTCTCTATCCACATTCGGGACCACCCAATCACCCTACCCCACCGTACCAGAAGACATTCTACAGCCGAACTTTGTGGCTGGCTCTAGTTCACACTACTGCGTTCGCCCTCCCTATCCACCTTCGACATTGATGTTCTCGCACGGATACCAGCCGCAAGGCCAGCATTTCTCCTCCCCCGGATCCTATAACCCCCAGTCAACTGCTTCTACGTCGTCCACAGTCTCACTGCCGCAAGAGCGTAATGCCGGCAGTGAAGGTTTCGATACTTCCCCAAAGTCAAGTCTTGTATCACCTGCGGATAAATGTGATTCGCAGCCTACCCCAGAACGGACGGACCCCTCGGTGTATGATAACACCCATAAGTTGCCAGAGCTAAAAAGTGCAATGTCGATGGGCACAGGTATTGCTCGGCCATCGCTTGTGGCGGTCTATCGTTCGCAGCACCCCCCAAGGCAGATGGGGATGGGGTTTCCGGCAAATCATCCCAGCCACATGGTACCAGTACCAGGGAGTGGAATGTCAATGGGTGCAGGTTTCGCTCAACCATCCGCTCCGCCAACCCTGCCAGCTTCGATTTCTAGCTCACGTATCCAACCTGTCGTGCCAGCCAGTGGCAAAGTCAAGCTTACACGGAAGTCGAATCCTCGTAAACCTTACACTAAGGCTAAGACCTCCATGAAGGACAGCACTGGAGAGTCACCTTTCAGCGCTGTATGTGCTCATGGATGTGGTTACGACAAAGCAGGAGACAAGAGAACCCTCGAAAGGCATATGGAGTCTTGCACGAATAACCCAGTTGCACCCGGATATATCTGTCTCGGTGTCCAAGGTCCCTCGGGACAAGTGTGCAACACACTGTGAGTATCATCATATATTCATGTGGCTTCTCGTACTCATTTATCTGTTCTTTAGTCTGACTGGCCGATTTGCATCACTCACACAACACGTGAACACGAAGCACGTTGCCCTCTTGAAATCGCTGCCGAAGGAGACTCAAGTACATTACAAGCAGTTTCTGAAGGCAGAGATAATGGGATTGAAGGTCAGGGATAAAGAAGCCGCAGTTTCGCAGTTCTTGTTGAGCAAAGCTGGCGTGGAGACGCAAGCTTTGATACGCAACACTAATAAGCACGCACAGGCGTTGTTTGAGTGTGTTCAGGCTGTAGAACACAACTAGTCTTTGTTTTTCCTTGTTCATTTTTTCTAGGGTTTTATATGTTATCTCTTGCTGTAATACATGTTTAATTGCACATTTCTCGTTGGTCGAACCCATGTCAAGTTGTACAAGGCAGCCTTGACATGTTCCCAATCTCTCTCTCTCTCTCTTCCCGCAAGAGAGAATCCCACGAAGGTGTCTAAGGAAGCTTTCTTTATTTCGTTAATATGTCTAGTACATCTACAGGTTCCTTGTAATATTAGCCTTGGCTACAATAAGTTATACTCAAACGTTCTCGATACTCCCCGCTTTTTCCCTTGCTTGCTGCTCCTCCAAAGCCAGCTCTTTGGCGATCTTTAAATCCTAGGGCCAACTTGAGTTAATAGTTGTTCGAAACGCGCGATTATAGGGTTCTTACAATGCATGGCGCAAAGCGACTGCGTTCCCGAATCTTGGCGCCGTATTTGTAGAATAAAAACGGACAAGGAGTGAGCAGTAGTCCAAGGAGCCCAAACAACGTCGAAGCCCAGCCGACGCCCATCTATGAAGAGTATCAGAACATGATAGATGAGAGATATAAAGGAAACCTACACCGACAAACATTCTCGTCGTAAACATGGGGAATGCGGCGGCGACAAGCGACCGCACGATAGTGTTTGCAGAGAAAGCAGACGCGGCGTACATCAGATACACGTCTACCAGATAACTCTGCATTCAAGGATGAGTGATATACGAGCAGTCAGATATACTAACACTCACCAAGAACGACATGAACACCAAGTTGATACTCATTCCAATGAGAACAGTTGCACAAGCCGGTGCAGCCCAATGCACACTCGCATATTCGCCAGTCCATCCAAGCCAGAAGCTTCCGACAACCAAGCAGGGACCGCCAATCATTGCCCCATACAACCGCTTCTCCGGAGGAGGGAAACCTTTCCATTTTGGCACAAGCACTGGGTATTCCCATTGACAAGCATTGTTGATGATAGATCCTAGGGTAGTGCCAATGCCAACGCCAATGAAGATCAACCCGACTTGAGAAATGGAAAATCCGTGTTTGCCTTCAAAGATGACTGGCAATGCTTCAAATACTGCAGATCATGTCAGAATCAGTCGATGACGACGAGAGTACGAACACTTACGAGCATAAAGGATTCCATAAACTAAGCTGACGTAAATCGTGACGAGCACGAGAATAGGCTCCTGTAACAACATAATGAATGGTCTGAACACCGTTCGATGGATCAGTCCTCGGATCGACCAGTCTTGCTTCTCATGTTCTGCATACAGCTGTGTGGTGCCTTTTGGATCTGCTTTCCGTAACTTCTTCGCCTTGTTTAGGAGAAGTGTTGGTGCATAGGTCTCTCGGAAGAAGATTGTGAACATGGCCGAGGAGAATCCGGAGAAGATCATCATAATCCAGAAGATCCACCGCCATGAGAGAGAGCTCTCAGCAACACTTTTGAAGAAAGTTAGTAGGGGAAAAGGTGGCATGAGCTCATTAAGAACGCACAATCCGGATATTAAAGGCCCAAGGACTGGTCCCAACTACGGCGGATAGTCAAACTCAACATCAAAGGTCACTAGAAGTTGTACTCACAAATGTGGACGCAGAAAACAGCGATGTCGCGCGGCCTCGTCCGAGAGCAGGGAACATGTCCGCGATGATGCCGCCACAGATCGAAAATGGCGCAACGGCGAAGAAGCCAGCGAAGAAGCGCCCAACAAGTAATGTCTCGATATTATTTGCCAAAGCTTGCGGTAGGTGAAAGAGTGTTTGCCCCAACGTGCAAAACACGAGCACAGGGCGGCGACCAATGAGTTCAGAGCCTGGGCCCCATAATATAGGCTTCGTGGTGTACCAATTAGTGTACTGTATATGGGACCAACACGAGGATGGCACTCACACCAAAGACGAATCCAACGAGGTAGAGCGTCAACATCGCGTATGCAGATTCAAGATTCGTGCCGAAATGCATTATAATCTTTCCTGACAGTGATGAAGGGGCTGAAGAGGAGAAAGAGCTGCAATACTACTTGTCAGAATCTATGACACGCCAATACGATTTAAGATTACTAACCAATTTATAGTGATCAGGATACATAACGCCACCATACTCCATTTCCTTCGTAGAGACCAGTTTTGTGGATTTGAAGGGTCGTCTGGTCCATCCCAGTCGACCATGTTGACATCTTTCGTAGCTGCATTGTGGAAACCTGTTTTCTCCGACACTGGTGGCGGGTCTTCTACATCGTCCGCTCCATAACGCTCTATTCTTGCTTCTTCTTCAGCAGCATGTTGCGTCAATGTAGGATCAGCAGCAACCGTAAGCGACGTCCGCCTGCTGGAGGTAGTTGTAGCCATGATGGCGAAGATGACACGACGAGGGAGGGAGAAGAGAAGTGGGTTTCATGATAGAATGCTCGCTGGTTTTGTTGCTCAGCTTGCCCCCTGTCCGTCGAAGCACGGCACTAAGAATAAGCATCTGTTGGCTTGAAGGAAGAAAAGATGTTGCTTGTAAATTGATATAGCCGGTAGAGCAATTACCGGAAACGATCGTCAGCTTTCCGGTGACCATGTTTGCCGGGCCCGTGGAAAACGGCTGGTAAGCTCGTTTGCAAGCAAGAAAGTCTAGAGCTTTTACGTCAAGAGAGGTCGCACACCTTGTGCGTGTACCACTGCGATCGCGAGAAGACAATTGAGTCACAAATCTCAACATGGTATGCACCAGAAGAAGGCAAAGCGGTCATCGCGTCATCCGCGATCCGAGTTGCCAACCGTTCAAACGTTCAAAGCTTGCTGTGTAATTCTGGCCTCAAACGAAAGTAGAAATGCGGAATGTAAATGTCCATTGGCAGTAATTAGAATGAAAGATAGAGCAAAGATAAAGTCAGATGTCCATCCCATGCTAGGGATCCTGTTGAAAAGTATTTGATGATCTGCGAGGCTCTGGAATACTGGGGGGCGACGATAGACGTGGGGGAGACTGCAATGAACGACGTGGATCGGAAGATGATGTGCCAGCTAACAGTGCGGCGGGATCGACCAACGTAAAGCGAGAACTCGCTGTAGGATAGCCTCCATTGTCAAGAACACCTGGTATGGGACTGGTGGGACTGTCGAGATATGAGAACGCTCCCGACTGTCTTATCCAACTTCCTCGTCCAGCCATGTTATTTTCTACTTCCAATGTCCCAAACTCGCCCACTCCATCGTCTTCGTCATTGTTGTCGTCCAGCTTTTTATTTGGGGGATCCCAAGGGTCTTCGTAATCAGCGACAAGGGTATCTCGAGTTCGAGTACTATCCACCATACTGGGATACCGTTGGTGTGTATCGGGAGCTTCAAGACCGGCAGGAGGACGTATAGCAGCTGCTGTGGCGGGAAGAGGGTCTTCTTGTGGTGGTAGTTCACCCTCGTTCAGTGGGTCGTCGTTGAGTTCGTCATACGGGTTGAACTCAGACGTCTTGTTCTTTGTAGAAAGATAACTTTCGAACTTTTCTCTTCTCTTGCTCTCCTCAACTTCCAGCGCCTCGCCTCTCGAAGCCAATTCGTACTCTCCCCTACCGGCATTCTGTCTTTTCACCGATTTGGGCCTTCGACGTTTCCACCAGCCACCAACACCGCTAACAGCAGATGAGGTTCCTGCTGGGTCGAAATTGCCAGCACCAGGGAATGGGGAATTTGGTTCGGCAGTGCGCCCTTCCTTCTTGAGCTGACGACGAACAAAGAGCCATCGGAGGCCGAAAAGTAACACGCAGCCACCGATAACTGCCATGATTGCTATGAGTGCAATGTAACCCGCGCCAAGGCCTTTTTTGCCTATGAAGCGCGACGTTAGCATGAGGACTTAGAAACTGAACAAGGCACCTGCCTCCATCTCCATTCGAGTTTGGTGAGCCTCCTGTCGAGCCACCATCATCTATTGGTAGGTTGTGAAGCCGGACTCTTTCAAACTCCTTCATAGCTACACCGGCGTCTAAGAGACTGAGCAGGCCCAATCGAGGTGTGATTGACCTGCGAGACATATGTTCAACATTGGTACACTAAGACTTGACATAGTTGGACTCACGAACTAGATCCACGGTCCGGAAATGAGCCATCCTCCAACGGAACAGCATATGCCATCACCATGTAGACGCTGCGTAAGAACGGTACTCCGAGAATGATGTCCGCGATGCCTGCTTGTGCCTAGAGAAGCATGAGTTGTATTGTTAGGACCAATGAAGAATGTGAACATACGAGCTCATTATCCCGCGCTTGTAGTAGACCAATGCAGGTGCTATCAACGTTAGTTGTTATGTCCAATGGATGTAGAGGCAGTGGATCCCGGCCCTCGAGGGTTATGGTCATGTTGAGAGGTTTGTCGCATGGAACGTAGTCTACTTGTGAATGAGAACGAGTACCAGATGATGTTAGAAAGTACTTACACATCCCATCGCTTCCTGGACCAATTCCTAGTGCGCCATAGACACCGTCTGCAATCACACGCGAAGTAAGGATGAAAGGGATGCCTGAGTCTAATACCGCGGTGACTTGGCCGCCCTGAAGACCCGCTCCCAGTGTTACCGGTTTCTCCTCGCCGTCTACCCACACACTCCAGTTCTCAACGCCTGTTTTCCAGAACCAGACGCCATCGATTGCTGCAGAGCTTCTGATAGGTGTCGTGTATGTGATATTCGACACGGCTTTGTAGTCATCACCGTCCTTCAGTGTATCAGATTTGAGAACACCGGCATCTGGATGTCGGCCCAGCCCCATTAGACTTGGGATCTTCTTGGAATCTGGACGCGACAGTGTTAGGGAAATGAACCTTTGCAAAAGTAAGCAGGGTTATCGTTACCGAGAAGACTTCTTGCACATGCCTGCTTTGTGGTCCTCCCACGTCCTCGTCCGCGAACAGTCTCATCACCGGTATGTCACCTCCTCCTTGGTTGCTGGAGTCCAGGAGCGTTCTATAGATGATGGAGTTACCTTGAAGTGCGAGGCCCAATATACCAGAAAGCTCTTGTGAGAGCTCTTCGGCAACGATAGTAGATGTTGCTGCAAATGCTTGGCTTTCGATTGAATAGCCTCCAATGTCGACTGTATCAAGATATATAGGTCCACTGGTGCTACCCTGTAAATCATAGTCAACTAAGGTGAACGATGTTATTACATTCCAGAACACACCTCCAGATATGTGATGGAAAACTCTTCGTCTATTTCTGTAACAGTGTCCGACGAGGAGGGATCGAAGAGTGAGGATGAAGCAATATTCCCACAAGACTGGGGAGAGACGGCTGGACAATCCGTTGACGCAATCCACTATCATGGGACGTCAGACAACGAGAAATACAAGAAAGGGCTGTAACACACCATATCACTGCTTCCAGTGTCGACCTGAACATTGAAATCGCGCCCTCCGACGCGAAGTCCCAGGGTATATGCACTGTTCAAGAAGCACGATGAATACTATAACTAAAAGAAGAGAACTGCAGCTCGCGCACCATGTATATACCCCAGTTTCCACATAGTTCAGCTCTACTACAATGCCGTCGCCATCCACACGCTTGCCCTTTCCTTTACTGTCTCGGATGAGCGTGACGTTGTGTGATGGCATAATGCGGGGAAAGAGACGTCAATAGGCTGCCTCTAATCTGCTCAGTCAATTTGGCGTAGGGAAAGACTCGAAAGCGCTCGTAGGTTGGGAAAGGATGAGAGACCAGCTCAGGGATAGGGGTGGTGGTGGTGGTGGCAGCCCAAGTTTAGTGGCCGGGCGCTTCACCCCGTCAACGGATGGCTGACAGCACGCCGAGAATGATTATGAACTTGAACTACAACTGTCATGTCGGTCGTGAACCACACAGCTCCTCTCAATACGTTCCTACCCTCTGATGGCAACGCACCTCGAATGGCCTGGCACCATGCCCTGGGATGTCAGAGTAGTTGAGAATCCGAGATAATAACTATTGATGGGTTTGTACATTGCTTACTGCCTTGTAACTTCGTCCACCACTGACCAGATTGCGCCAGATATTCGCGAGCCGAATCTTTGTTATCTACCCTTTGATTATCTACTATGTCACCCCTGGCCCTTGTAATGACTATATTGCGAAGCGAGAGCGTAATGCATTGGCCTTCGTCAGGTGCGTATTACCCCTTACTCGTTCACCATGTCTCTAAAGCTAAAGATCTTCCTTCAGGCTTCCAACTCAAGTGTTATCAATCGCTTCTTCAGAGCAGGAACTTTAGCTTGAGGTCGGACCTTGGACATATCCCCACGCATTGAATCTTGATGATTATACCTATGGTGCGATACAAATCGTATGCTAAATTCGTCAATCTAACATTTGCAAAGAGGTCAGAAGACTCACTGTGCTGCAAGAAAAGCAATTAGAATCGAGTTGCACTAGTATCCCAAGTTCAAAAAACATACCTATCAGTGGTATCACCTCCGACTCGATGCCTCTTCACTCTAATCAAGAGCTCTTTCCCCCCATTTCATGATTTTATGCGAAGGAAGCGACATGTGCGGCAAAAGAAGACGAAAGTCTACCGTCCCATAGGTCTGATGAAATCTTGGTTGAAATTAGCAGTCGGTGCTATCTAGACTACGTTGAATCGGATTGCATCTCCCCTTCTTCCTGGCATTGTCTCCCCTTGGCAAACAGAATTCTGTTGGAAAACCTAGCCGACGAGCCTTCCCATGCAAGCTAATACGCACTGGGTATCGTTATCTATCGGAGCCCGCTAATGGGGCAGTAGCCTCCAGGCATCTTACTCCTATAATCAAAGCCCTATGACCAGCAATGCCGGGACTGCAAAACTCGCCAGCCTACATCGATCTCAGGCTTCCGCTCTGTAAATAAGAGCCCATTTTCGGAACGATTGACCGTCTTCTGGCTTCTAACATATCTGCTTCTGGGCATTACATGTCTCCGGGACTACGTCGCACATTCAACCTCATTCATGACACCATATTCTGCAATAGGGATCACAAAACATAGCACTTCCTAAACCGGAACAAACTCCGTGATTTCGCTCATTTGGTTCCGCGACCTCATCGAAGCTCTCTGTGGCCAGCCTTGATTATATCACTACATACCTTGTGCAGGCCACTGCCGACCGATGATTAGTTGATTTAGAACTTCTTGCACGCGGTCCTTGGCTTCTGGTACCCCGTTGGATCTCCTTATCATCCTCTCCCATGTTTATCAGATGTCTTCTGGCGCAGCACAAACCGCGCCTTGTCTCTTCGTTTGCTTTCTCTTCGGTGTTCGTCTAACGGACCGACTCAGCTTTGCAAGGTACAGAAGCGCTTCGCGCATAGACTTCCTCGTACCTAATCTCATGGTGAACGCTATGTTCTCTACTCGTTGGTCGAACGACCCCAGAACTAGTTCACCGTCTTATCTGGCCCTACGAGCTCGGAGTCGAAGGTATAAAGGTTCTCTGTACGAGCATATTTCTTCAGTCGTTCACTCGCACTACTTCCGCCTCCTACACTCCAAATGGCCATCTTCGCTGGACTCATTTCCCTTGCTATCCTCGCCTTGCAAGCTCAGGCTGCTCCAGCGCGCAGGGCCAACCTGTTGGAGGTTGCCAAGTACGATGGCGAGACCTCTGGACGTTACATCGTCACTCTCAAAGAGGGTGTCGAGAAATCCGCTACCTTCGAGTCGTTCAATCTCCATAGGCGTTCGGGCGCGTTCAACATTACTCACGAGTGGGATGCTAACTTCTTAAACGGCTTTGCTGGTCCGTCCTTTCTTTCTTTCATGAGATAACAATCTTACATGTATTTCCAGGTGAA
>Ga0247734_1001898_pt1 | contig 14894 bp, 18 predicted proteins | sample UWRJL103311B2_FD_180933 | JGI IMG/M metagenome (GOLD analysis project Ga0247734, IMG submission 180933) | Plant litter microbial communities from Arlington Agricultural Research Station in Wisconsin, United States - UWRJ-L103-311B-2 | ecosystem: Environmental > Terrestrial > Plant litter >... | reverse complement strand
GACTAAACATTTGCAGACCAACAGCAGCAGTATCGTATCTAAGCGCAGTGTAGAACGTCTGTATTTCCCCCAGGAGCCACACTATTTCCGGTTTTTTGTGAAAAAGCCGCAAAGAAGATCTCCGTTGATCAATCGAGGTTATTGGCTGCGGATGAAAGCTATTGACCATGTTGTTCATCAGTTTCTGAAATCCTCGTCCCAAAAGCAGAAAGTTGTGATAAATTTAGGCTGTGGATAGTAAGTTTCCTACTCATGCTTAGAGGTCACACCTTGATTGGTTACCATCTAGTGATCCTCTACCATGGCAATGCCTCTCCAGATACCCAACCGCCGCGAAGAATACTAAATTCATTGACATCGACTACAAAGACTTGATGCTCAAGAAACGAGAGGTTGTCCAAAATACAAGCGAGTGAGTGCCAAGTTCTTTGACCAATTTCCAATTGCTGATTAGTTTCCGAAAGACTACATTCAATGCTCACTAATCCCGATGCATCAATCGCAGACGATGTTTTGTTTCGTAGTGATCAGTATGTCCAGCTAGGTTGCGATCTCAGGGATCTCCCACATCTTAACCAGACACTGTCACAAGTACTGGATATTGACAACTCCCTCATACTATTAACTGCTGAGGTATCAATTACATACATGAAGGTGGAGGAATCCGATGCTCTAATCAAGTGGGCGAGCATGCTACCAGAAGGTATTTTTATATCATCTAACCCCGTTGCTTTTGAACATGTATGCATACTGACTAATTTTAAGCTCGTTTCTGCCTTTTAGAGCAGATTCTTCCCGAGGGGATCGACTATCCATTCGCGAAAACTATGATGGCACATTTTGCAAAGTTGCAGACTCCATTAGGAGCAGTTGAGAAGTATCCAACTACAGTATCGCAAAAACAACGCTTTACAAATCTAGGATGGGCCAATATCTCCGTGCGAAACTTATGGAACTTATGGAGCTCTCCTGATTTCCTAACCACTGAGGAGCGTCTTTCGTTAGACATTGAAGCATTTGATGAATGGGAGGAATTCGCTATCTTTGGCAGTCATTATTTTCTGCTCACTGCAGAGAATCTGAAAACCGACGCAGACGTGGAACATACTCTTCTACCACTTCGTGCTGAGAAAGGACATGAGGTTTCCTTCATAACTCCGCAAGTTAAAATCGCTTACTATGAGAATCCAAAATTGCAGGGAATCCGAAGATTCGCAGCGCCACTGCCTATTAGCGAACTACGACGCACAGTTGATGCAGCTGCTAACTTTGGAGGAATGGGTCTGAGTACCAGGGTTAATTCATACGACGTATACTCAGGCAGACCAGAATTTCTCGAGATGGACCGTCTCAAATCTGATAATTGGCCATCGGTTCGAATGTGTCATACTATCACAGATCTAGGGAATGCCGGGGCTCTCTTAGTTGGAGGTCGAATATCGCCCGATAAAGCCTTGAAAGATTGTTGGCTCTATCATAAATTTTTAAGCCACTGGGAGCGAGTTGACGACTTACCACAACCTCTATATCGTCATTCAGCTGTAGCTATTGGTGATGACTCTATTTTAGTTTGTTCGGGTAAAAGCAGTTCTCGGAAGATTGAGGACCAATTCTTGATATGGAATCGACAATTTGGGTGGAGGTCCTGCGTTATCGAAGGACAAATACCCTGTGCGACATATGGTGCAACCTTCTTTAAGCTAAGTCACGACGCATATTCATCACCTAGCGGTATTCTAGCAGGCGGTCTTTCAAATGAGGGTATATTACAACAAGATGTTTGGAGTTGGAATTTGAAGGAAGAAAATTCCATGGTGAGTAAATTTTCAACCTGCTTGAAAAGCTAAAGCGCGTCACTAACATCACATAGAAACCTACAATATGCTTCAGCAGCTTACGGGAGATATCTAATGATACCATGGCAAATATTAGTATAGCTCGTTTTGGGGCAACAACAATATGCCATGGAGGAATTAATTACGTCTTAGGTGGCATCATCAGAAACGAGGCTCTGGGTGCTTCTGATGAAATTTGCATCTTCGAAGTTACCGAATCAGAACCTACTGTTGGTATATCTAGCCCAATTGAAATATCCCTTAACCCACGGCCTCTTTTGGTATGTGTAATCGACTCCACTTATAAGAGAGCCCACTACTTGTTCGAACCAGCTACTGACGTCTTTTTTCAAGATTGGAACTTCCGTAGCTTCTATAGATGGCGTGCTGCTTATCATGGGTGGAGGAGCTGTCTGTTTTTCTTTTGGTACTTATTGGAACATAGGGTGTTACACAGTTGATCTGCCAGAGAAATGCTTTGAATCAGAGACGAAGTTCAAGTACAGGGAAACTTGTCTTCCAGTTGCTCAGGGTAGCAAAACCCCTTCAGTAGTTCGATCGTCGCCACGAGCAGCAATACCTGTTTCTCGAATGAAAATACGGTCGTCGAATGAGTTCAACAAGATTCTTGCCAGTAACAAGCCTATAATATTAGAAGGCATGGATCTAGGTTGCTGTTTAGAGAAATGGACAACTGCCTATCTCAAACAACAAATCGGTCCTTTGAAACAGGTCAGTAATTCTTTTGGATATGATAAGTCCATAAATGTGTTGACATCAGTAGGTTATTGTTCACGAAGCTTCATCAGTTCACATGAATTTCAAGTCCAAAAACTACAGATATATAAAAATTCCATTTGGCGAGTTTATCGATCGAGCTGAGAGGGGGGAAAGGCTATATATGCGTTCATTGTCTGCAGATAAGCCATCCGAAATCCCTGCCGACATCCACAAAGATTTTCCATCAATAGCATCAGATTTTCAGTTACCACCAGAGCTTAATGTGATTACTGAAACATTTCACAGTTCACCGCTACGAATTGGGGGAGAGGTGAATATGTGGCTACATTATGATGCAAGTACCCATTTTTGCCCTCTTGTGTTTAGTGACTAATTTGATGGAAGGTTATGGCAAATGTGCTCTGTCAGATCAAGGGCTCCAAAAGACTTTTACTTTTTCCCCCTTCAGATGTCACGCAATTTAATCTGGAGCCGGGATCTTCAAGCTCTGACATTAATGTTTTCGAGAACATGGGCGATGAGTTGCTTATCAACACGCATCCTCACGAAGCAATCTTGTCTCCTGGGGACGTTCTATTCCTCCCTCAGCTTTGGCTTCATACAGCCTCTCCCACTTCTGGAATTAGCGTTGCTGTCAATGTATTCTTTCAAGGCTTGCAGTCAGCACGCTACGCAGTTGGAAAAGACGTTTATGGAAATCGTGATCTTCAGGCTTATGAAAAAGGGAGACAGGATGTCGCTAAGATTGTCAAAGCGTTTGAGACTTTGCCAGATGATGTCCGAGGATTTTATCTCAGTCGATTAGCACGGGAATTCAACCAAAATGTCTAGAGACAGTCAAATCTAAGTCCATACATGTCTGCAGGCTGAATAACTCAGAAAGTGTCTTAATAAGCGACGTAAGAAAGCAAATACATAGTTTTGACAGTCTTAACATGGCGGCAAATCACTGGCTGATGATCTGTCTTGATTACCAGTATGTCGTGTCTGTCGCCCAACATAGGTGAATTTTAAACAAACTTATTTCATAGTATCTGTTTAGAATTGAACCATACAGATTGCTTCTGTTGTGAAAGGATTTTGCGGAGGTCGGGCCGATATTCCTGGTCTGTCTGTCAATTTATTGGGGAAGAACATCAAACAAAAATTCATGGCATTGTACAGTGGTTTAAATAACGGTATATATAACTAGTGTATCATTTGACATATGTGGAAAGATAAAAAGGTAGGTGCACTCTGACATAGCTGCTAGAGAAAAGGACCAGATTTCAGGACGCCACCATAAACCGCTTAATCTTCGGCAATCGTCATTCCACCTCCCACTTTCAAAGGTAAGGCGGTAATAGCATTGCAATGTTGGATTCAAGTATAACTAATCTAACACTTTATTTGCTTAGATTTTCATGACCATGGCACCCGAAAAGTTACAGGAGAATATACTCTCTTCAACAGGACTGGAGGGTGGTGGGATTTCCGATGCAGTTCCCAACGGGGAGCGTCCTGTCTTCCCAGCCAGTGCAAGCGAGGATCTAGAGAAATGGAACAGCACTAAAACCAATGTTTATCGATATTTCGCTACTCTTTATAGTTTTATTATCCTGGGAATGAGCGATGCAGCTTATGGAGCACTGATTCCGTACCATTCCTTAATCCTTGAAGGCAAAACCTAACTAAATGGAAACTAGATACTTAGAAACATACTACGATATTTCATATACTGTTGTTTCACTATTATTTCTCTCCCCTTTCCTGGGGTATACGTTAGCTGCTGTGCTGAACAATAAAATCCATATGCGTTTTGGACAACTTGGGGTAAGTGAACATTAGGAAATAAGATTTACTGTCGTCCAGTCCATCAACACGAGTACTGTTCAATTTCAATCGATTATACAGAAATCGTCCCGGAGCACCCTCGACAGCTAAGAAGCAACGCAAGGTGTTGGGCATTGACTCCTCGATGTTTAGGACCTTTCGTTTTGAGAAGTTTACTGATTAACAGTCGTACAGGTAGCAGTCATCTCACCCCTTTGCAAGATCATTGCATATGTCGTCACATGTGCACACCCACCCTATGGAGTTCTTCCAGTCATATTTGTGTTCTCAGGGTTTGGAAATGGCCTAGAGGTACGTACTTCCAGTAATTACTTGCACTTAATCACTTTAATATTTTAAATCCAGTCTCGCATATATGCAGTCCAAAGTGCTTTGAAAGCATATAGATTAGACTTCGCTAATGTTCAATGGGTATAGGATGCTGGCTGGAATGCTTGGGTTGGAAACATGGATAGCGCAAACGAATTATTGGGCTTTCTTCACGGTGCATACGGGCTAGGAGCTACCATCTCGCCTTTGATTGCTACCAGTATGATTACCAAAGGTCATCTTCAGTGGTATACCTTCTACTATCTGATGGTATGTCCTCTCCAAATCCCAAACCCCAGATCCATATCTTGATGTCATACTTCTATGACCAACAGTGTTGTTTTAAGTTATGTGTTTTTTTCCTTACCAGTGAACTCAACTTATCATTCCCATGTAGGTTGGAATGACTGTTGCGGAAGGCATCGTGTGTATTACTACATTTAGAGGCGCAACCGGAGCCAAATACCGTGCCGCAAACCTAAATACGCATCTAGATTCTGATAAGTCTCGCACAAAAGAAGCGCTTCTGAATCCGATAACTTGGATTTGCTCCTTCTTTCTTCTATTCTATGTGGGTGTCGAGGTTGCTCTAGGTGGTTGGCTTGTAACTTTCATGATTCGTGTAAGACAGTAAGTCGATTGCCTATTGCCCGATTTTATAGAACTACGTACTGATCATATAAACTTAGTGGCGAGGCATTTGCTTCAGGGATGGTTGTAACTGGCTTCTGGCTTGGGTTAACCATCGGCCGTGTAATACTTGGTTTTGTGACGGGACGTGTTGGCGAGAAGCTTGCCATTGTTGTGTATTTGGTTTTATCAGTTTGTTTTGAATTATGTTTCTGGCTGATCCCTAGCTTTATCTCGAGCGCAATTTTTGCAGCATTGTTGGGCTTCTTTCTAGGACCTTTATTTCCAGCGGCAATTGTTGTAGCGACAAAATTGCTTCCCCGTAGAGTACATGTTAGTGCGATTGGGTTTGCAGCGGCATTCGGTGGCGGAGGTGCTGCTATTTTCCCCTTTATCATCGGAGCCATTGCAGAGGACAAAGGAATTCAAGTATTGGAATCATTTGTGCTTGCGATGATGATTGTCATCCTCGCACTGTGGTGTTCTTTGCCAGGGAACTTTAGGAAAGGCGGCTTAGATGAGGTGCAAAGACAGAGAGATGGAGGAAGAGTTGCCCAACAAACAGGAGATAAAGTCAATCTAGTTGATAAGTTGAGAAGAGTGTTTGGCATCTCATAGGTAGTCTTGGCGGAATGCGGAACGATTTCCTGACTGGTCATCAAGGTGAGGAACACAACTTTTCTATTGTGTTATGCAAAAGACTAGAATTCTACATGCGCTATTAGATAGTGCAACTTCGCAAATTCAAACTATGGGCCTGCTTTTAGCGCGTTGGTGATTATATGAATAGTGTTTCTCAGAAGTCAACAAATTGACAAACACAGCCCAAAAGAAACCGACCCCCCTCAAAAAAACCTTCTACCTCCAGGCAAAACCCCGTTTCGAACAACTGCTAGATGGTTCATCGAGACTGTGTGAACATTAGCAACAGCCGTGTCATGGTCTCTTCTCCATAACACGAGCAACTTGGGAGTCGGGATCTCATATCCTCTGGCACTATTGATTGGTGCGATAAGCTCAATTCCAAGTATCTTTCAACCATCGGCAAGGTATAGCTAGCTTATGCTATGTTGAGTGGTGATAGCTGATTTGAAATGTGTCAAACTGTTATACCTGGTCTTACCTCCTACCAACCTAGATAGCTGAAGTAGAACAGTGGTTAATACTCGCACTGTAATTTGCTAAAACTCAGCAGTATGTGCTCCTGTTTGTAGCTTTGTACTATACGCACACTGCCGTAGATCCTGCTCATTTAGTGAGCCCCAATTAATTAGAAAAGCTTGGTAGACTATATGTTTGAAGTTGCTGATTCTTTTTACCGCAGGAGCTTAGCTTTATCTAAAACAGTCTCTTCTATTCTTTGCGTCATCAGAATGAATAGATAATTCATTAAGAAACATGCATTGAGATTCAATGCTTTCAGTATAGCCCCTTTCTCCGCTCGCTATCATAAACACCAGACACAATATACATGTCGAGGATGCCGCCACTATGAAAAGTCATTTCTCATCAGACGAAGTTGAGAACAACTTGAGTGGTTTATTCAAGCCCGTAAATTTTAATTTATCGTAAATATATGGGCAGCACCTATATTTCACCCGATTTAGTATCAAGTTAAAATCTGCTCAATGGCTCGAAATATGGGAGCACACTACCGTAGCTACAGTTAGTTCGAAGCGACGATCTTAAAACCTTGGGAATTTTTCGCACAAATTATTATCTAATGTGCTTCAACATCTTAGAAATATTTTACTTCAATATCAAGATATCGGGTTCACGCATACTCCTAAGACCATGGGATTTGTTGCAAGTTCCAACGATGTGGATTCCATGTCAGACTCCAGCTATGATTTTCTCAGCTCTGCAACTGAACCACCATCCCCTAATATATCTCAGTTGTTTAACAATAATAAGAACGAGTGCAAAAAAACCATCGAACCAGAAGACACTAAGACAGACGCAAATCTATCTGTCGATCCTTCCACCTCCAGCAACTTCTCAGAGCCAGCCATCACAGCCGAGACTGCCAAAGAAACACAAGATGATGATTCTGACAAACTATCTATAATCAGCAACTATTCGCTGTCCTCTTCTTTCTCAGATCCCAAGTTTCGAGATGGTGTGGCAGTTAACACTCAGATCAGTTTCAAACGGTATAAACCAGGTAGACATGCTACCCAGATACTGGGAACCACCGATAATTCAATGGCTCACTGTATAGTCAACGAATATTATGCTATGTATGAGCAAATCAGAGCAGAATCCAGAGAGGTTGACAGTCTATTTGGGGATGATATCTTTGTTCTCGAAAAGAAGTGCGAGAGTTTGGAGTTACAACTAGCGGATTTCCAAAGATCTACAAACGCTTTAGCCATCCAGCTCGGAGAGTCGGAACGTGGTGAAAAGGAGGCAAATACTGAGATAGCGAGATACAAGGGCCGCATGGCGAAGAAGGCTGCAGGCGACGAGAGGCGACGTGAAGCAGAAGTTCCTGCATATCTCTCTGGAGCCAAGACACGCGCGGTTGTCCTTAAGAACGAAGTAGAAGAACAGTTTGAAAGAATTAAGAGGGCCGGAGAGGCTGCACTTCAAGAGCAGCAGGATGATCACAGACAGCAAGTGGAAACTTTGAAGACAAGTTTGGAAGCACTCTTTGAGAAGATGAAAGTTGAGAAACATACAGCGCTAATAGAGCAGCGTTTGAAACTAGAGCGCCAATTTGATGCCGACATGAGGACTTTCAAAGAACTGTTTGAAATCGAGCTGGCTCATACTCGGAAGCTGTTAGAAATAATTCGCAGTAACCACTCAGAGAAGTTCAACGAGCAGGGAGACACGTTCGATGCCGAGACCAGAACTCTGAGAATCATTGAGAGCAGTCGTATTGAAGTATTGGAAATCGAGAAAAGGCGACTGAGATCTACTTATGCAGCTGAGCTCGATCAGTTGCGCCTTGAGCTCGACTCTGAAAAGTCCAAGACTAAGGAATTCATCGAGCAAACTCAGAAAGATCAAATAAAGAAGCTAGAAATACTGGAGGTAGCTCACAAACTAGCAACCCAAGAATCCATCTCGTCGCTACATTCTGAGCTTGACGCTTCTTACAAGTCGCAAGAGGAAGAGATGGTCTTACACTACAAAGAAGCGTGGGAAATCGCCAAGGCGGACCATGATGCAAGGAATGCAGAATTTATCCAAGAACTCAAGCAGTCGTACGAAGAAAAATACGAGAAGCAGGAGGACAGTTTCAATGCAAATCTTTCCAAAGCGTTAATACTCAGAGATTCTTCAATTTCTCAGGAAAGAGAGCAAGCGAAGAAACGGATTGCCGATTTAGAAGAATGTTTGAAACGATTAGAGACCAAGAACTTTAATTTGGCAGAGGAAGGAAAGAAGTTGAAGGGGTTGTTATCGAAAACCCATCAGAATACAGGTTTGCTATTGAGAACAAGTATTACTGCTGAGAAGAATTTGATATCCAGTACACTCAAGACGCCGCAGGTTGGAAATGTCCAAACTGGATCGCCAATATCTGTTCCTCTACATGCTGGAAAGCTAGAGCACAACATGGTGTTAGAAACATCAACACCGCCTCTACTGAGTCCAGATGCAGTCACGAGTTCGCCAGCCCAGAGTCCATCGTTATGTCCTCTAGAGAGTTCGTTCTGCACCAATGAGAGAGAAGATTCTCACGATCTGAGCAGACTACCCAGGTCGCAGTTCGATCTCCTCTACAGTCTGGATCGGACGATCATGGAAGAAAACCCCATATCTTAGAAAGTTTATTTTGCAGAGTACTTTGTTTATAAATTTAGTAGTTTTTCGTTGGATTCTAATAACGAGGAGAATACACGCTTGAGTTTAAATCTTACACTGTGCTTTAATATCTCAGAAAGGAGCATTTTCTTCTGTCGCAATTCGTGTGTATGGGTTCCATGTACCTGGATACATGGAACCAAAGCGTCGCCAATTCCTTTTGATCACTTTTGACCATTGCTATCAGCGCGGTACCAAGAGAGCAAAGTTCAAGTGAGCGCTCAATATGGGTTTCGTCCATAAGATTGGGCTCCATCTGCTAGGCACTTGTACCTTCCTTTCTACATGTTCCAATACTTACCTCATGCAACAGCATGAGTTAAAATGTTATGAATATGGAATATGCCGCTTTGATTCGATAAGTACATGTTGGGGCTTTACTAGTTAGTTGAAACCTGATATAACCTTTCCTAAATCGATATACTGTTAAATTCTTCCAAGAGCATATTTTAAATTCAAAATGTGTTAGATGACCTATTTCAGCTTGCAAGCTTACTTCATTGGGTGATAAATCGCGAGCCCTCGCTATGGACCATGCATTTTATTATAACTTAAGGAAGCACCATTGGATTTGTAAACTCTGAATCGATCGTAGGTTTTGACACTCTAGATAGACCAGTAGGTATATTTATCAGGCTTGACAGTAGTATCATGGCACTTGAAGAATCTCTAGTTCGAATAAAGGTAATCTATGCTAGATCTTATCAACCAACGCTAGATATGTAACTACTTACCAGAGGTTTGTCAGCTAGAGGTATTATACAAATGGTTGTTCCTTGAATAAGCGAAGGCCTCTGAGCTTGCACGTGACGTATTCGAAATGAATTTAGCAGGCAAAATGGACAATCAAAATGGTGTGATTGCTTCTCGTTCTGCAGTTATGTAAGATAACAATACAATGTTTCCTAATTGCCTTCGCGGTATGTAAGTGTTGCTACAGAGCCTTATAATTTCTCACCACCTTCGGATTCCCAACAATTTCATTCACACATGAGCAGCCACTATTTTACTAGAGCGTCAGCCATGGTGCTGTTGCCACCGGTGCAACTCTAGCTGCAGCGAGAAAAGGCAGAGGTGGGACACACACGGCGGACTTCCCTTCTATTCGAGGCATGCCTCTGCCTATATTTCGTTCTTGTTTGAAATCTACAGCAACAAATTGGATAAGCTTAGCTCTTCAGAAGTTTGACATATGGTAACTCTGCTCAATCTATTGGTTTCAAGACATTGGGGGATCTGGGGTGTGTTGAGGGCCAATGAGTAAGCTTGAGGTTAGCTATATGGCCAAAATCATAACAGGTAAGGCCGCTGTACTACAACTATCTGCAAGAAAACGATAGCTCTTATGTTTGTAAACGCCTAACGTACTCGGAAGTGGAGAAGGAGGAGAGGAGGTATCGTAGCTGAAAAGCATTAAGTAAAGCTGCTCATAAAAACAGATCCTGCCATTGGAATTACATCCCCTCATGACAACATGAGGTACAACAGCACCAACATGAGCTCGATCTAGTATTTATACGAATATGTATATACAGTACCTAGGTCCAGTACAATGCTAAGCTGACAGTGGTGGTGATCGGGAGAGTAACATCTTACAGTAGATAAAACCTTAATTTACTAGTCTGTAGCTTGTCCTTGTGTAATTTTGTAACAATGCCGCAATCAGCAGGCGGTGAGTGCTGTAGCACCAGTCCTGTGCCATTCGGTGTCAGGGCAGGACTGGCAGGACTGCCCCTTTTGAGTGACTCGATTTGTTTTGTTCAGCGTCCGCAAAACCCCACGTCGGCGACCAAGTTGCATCCCAAAGGACACTTTGGATCTCTCTCGGGCTCCTCGCTTAAGTATTGGCGGTGCCTTTCGCACCTCATATCCATCCTCTTCTCCATTCTGCTGCAGAGTCCTTGTCCACTGTACAGTACACACCCCGTATATTCTATCTTATCCTGCGCGAAACGCGGTGTCCAGTCCCCATCCCTACCACACGCTCGCCTTCCCAGTTCCCACTCCTCTCCTGCTAAACGACAGCTTTCGGGTTTGATACCGCGTTGCCATCAAACACACCGCTGCTCACTCACCCTGCTGCCGCAATGTCATGGTCGGCGAACTCAAGCTCCCCCTACTCTGCCCTAGCTGCACCAGGATCTGGAGCAGCTGCTATGGCAGGCCACTTGGGATTCGACCCTTCCTCCCAGGCACCGCCCCAAACACAAACCTTATCCCCAAGCTCTGGCTCAGACAATCAAAGCGATGAGCAACCTGCCTCTACATTCACGGCGGGGCCAGGTGTTCTATCGGTCACGCAGGACCACAATAACAAAGAACGGGCGACTGTACCTTCAGCGTGCGTACAGTGCCGCAGCAAGCATCTGAAGTGCGATGGCCTCAACCCATGCACAAGATGTATCTCAAATAGCTTTGAATGCATTTACGTACGAAGTCGTCGTGGCTTCAAAGGCCCACGGAAGAATGCTCAAAACAGAGCCAATTCACTGCCCGGGGTAGGAGTTACCACTGCTGGGCCTGATGATACGCGTGCTTGCCCAATGGTCTATCCAAACGCATCAAAAGGTCCTCAAAACATACCAAGTGGCCTGGTCACTCCGCCGGAAACCAGAATCCTCCTGTCTGTTGGACCTACCGATGCGCAATCCTCCAATACTGCTAATGGACTGGTGAACTTCGACACAACAGAAGTTCCTACCAATTTAGATCCTAGGGAAAGATGCATCGAGGCTTTCTTCTACCACTTCCATCCCGCTCATCCTTTCCTTCTTTCACGCACAGAATTCATGGCTTTGAGGAAGAAAAAGAAGATTAGCCACTTGGAAGCTGCCATGCGATACGTTGGTTCTTTCTATGTGACGCAAGCACCAACTACCACACTAAGTATCGAAGCCGAAACTGCCGTATATGAAGTTGATTGTCCAGACGATGGATTCCGAGTCCAAGCAATGCTTGTATTGGCTATTGGACTAGATGGCTATACATTCCAAGAGAAAGCCTTACAGATTCTTTTGGATGCTCAAGACCTTGCCTTGAAGCTAGGAATGAACAAGCGTGAATTTAGCTTCATTCATGGCAATGGCTCAGGCATGTTGGAAGAGAGCTGGCGAAGAACCTGGTGGGAACTATATATCGTCGACGGCATGATTGCAGGAGTTCACCAACGAAGTTCATTCAGACTCAACGAAATTGAGGCTGATGTTGGCCTGCCATGTGAGGAGAAGAATTACTTGTCAGGGGTATGTGATGTGACACCTCCAAATAAGTAGACCACTTACTAATCCTGAAAGAATATACCGCCTCCTCATTCTATGCAAGATTTTGATGATGAATCCTTTAGTGGAGAAGAAATCACTTTCTCTTCCTTTGCTTATCGTATAGCAGCAATGCGAAACCTAGGAAGAATCCTATCATTACGCAAATTCCCTGACGCAGACGAAGCTGCTGTTGATAGAGTTGATGCTCATGTTGTCAATTGGAAACTTCATCTCCCTGATTCCAAAAAGTCATTAATATCTAGTGATGGCCAGCTTGACGAAATACTCTTTCAAGCACATATGATAACAGAAGCGTAGGTTTACCTCCCTCAAAGCTTCTTACAGCTACATACTGACTTCTGATTTAGATCAACAATCCTTCTCCACCGCGAACTATCACAGTTAGACTCGAGCGTGGCTAAAGACATAACTTCATGCGCTCCCCACAAATCCATCGTGCCCGGAGAATCGTACAATGTCCACGCGGCGAAAACTATTCAAGCTGCCCAAGATATATCCAAGCTAATTTCACTTCCTGTACCATTGGCCAAGCACACGCATTTCTTCACTTGCGTAGTCACTCTTGCATCTATAACACACCTCTCTTGCTGGTCGCTGCTGCTTCATGACGAGGATCTAAAACAACAACTTCGATTGAATACAGGAGCCCTTAAAACTTTGTGGCAAATCTGGCCATCTGCTGGGAAAGCCTTTGGTCAGGTGAAGGGTGTTGCGCAAGAGATCTTCTCAGCTAAGAAACATGCCGCAGAAGTGGGCTACTGGACTAACAATTTTACAAGTGACGAAGTGACGCAGTATATGATTGAGGATCAAACTACCATGGAAGAGCTGCAGTTTTTGTAACACCGGCAGACTATATTTAGGAGTACAGGTTATCATTTGTATGAGGTATAATACAAATATGCGTCGTCCTACGACTTTTTACGAAAGATATGCAACTCCCTAACTTTGGGACAGAAGAACAGTAACGACAGTTATAGGAAGGGGTTTTGCCGCTTAATGAGTATAATGAAAAAGTTGAGAAATGGAAACAGGTCTTCCAAAGATTATGAACTGAAATAGTTTTGCCTAAATAGTATCTTGAACTCCTTTATTGAGAAAGCAGGAAGTAGTTCTCAAACTGTATCATCTACATGCCAAGTGATCATCACGTGTCCATATATATGGTGGGGTTGACCTTGTACGCGAGATCCCTCTTTGACGCGACAAACTTCCACAACAGCTGCGTACTTGCCCACAAGAACATTACCTCCACAATTATAAACCCCCAGACCATCCCTTAAAATGGAAACCACAGATTTGACATCCACACTATCTACCTCAGGTGAAGATCTCTCCCCGCTCGAGCAAGATGTATTGGACGAATACGAACGTCTGGCAGAGAACATGAAGAAGGTAATTCGCCTTACCTTCCCTCACTTGCAATGAAGCTGAGGGAGTCCGAGCTGACATATGCCATGCAGTTAGCGAGTCTGCTGGACACAATGGCGAATAAACCGACAGCGGAAATCGTTGACGGATTAAGACAGCTGGAACGAAAGACAAGCTTGGTCTTCACTCTCTTAAAGGCTAGTGTGTATAGCATTGTGCTGCAGCAGGAGATCTATGCTGGGGCAAATGATGGTGGGACTTCAGAGGGTTAAGATTGTGGAGGAATGGTGAATTTGCGGGGAAGATATGATGTTTTGCGAGGAATGTGGGAAGTCGGGGAGGAGAGTGCACAATACGGCGTTCTGCGAATACCCAGGAGTTATTTGATTTGGAGAGATAAGAAAGGTGTACAATTGGGATCCGCCATGTGATATGCTACGCTGTTCTAAATGCAAAATCCCTTACTCGTACAGTACATTACATCCTATTGACGAATAGGAATTCCAAATGTTTATACACGGCCACCATAGTAAACTTTCCGCACGTCTACTAGCTTCTTTCCTCGTCCACGCGCGATGTCGTCTGGTAGACGTTGGCTCGTCAGGGCTTGGAACGCGGCTTTAATTGTGTTCATCTTGTTCCGTGATCGTGGAACTCTTGCTGCCAGATCTTGGATACCTGCTGCTCGTGCCATTTCAAATATGTTGTGTTGACAGCGGAGCCCAAAACCTATGTCATGTTAGATTCTGCTATGGTTGGGAAATATTGGGTCCGGAATTCTACCTGGTGATCTCGCCATAAGCTTCACTTCCACTGCACCGACCTTCCCTTCCACCTCACCAAATATTGTCCGCTCTTCATAACGTGGAATTGGCTGCATGTTATATATGGCAGCTATCCGTGCGAGATTCTGTGTGTTTTCGGCTTCCTGTCCCTTTGCCTGTCCTATTCCCAATCTCCCCTTTCCATTTCCAGCGATAGCAAGACAGTATAGACTCTGAACCTTGCCCAACCGGGTTTGATTGGAGACGTTATGTCTTACCAGTATTTTGACCTTGAGTGCTTGGATATCATCGAG
>Ga0247734_1001897_pt1 | contig 14900 bp, 9 predicted proteins | sample UWRJL103311B2_FD_180933 | JGI IMG/M metagenome (GOLD analysis project Ga0247734, IMG submission 180933) | Plant litter microbial communities from Arlington Agricultural Research Station in Wisconsin, United States - UWRJ-L103-311B-2 | ecosystem: Environmental > Terrestrial > Plant litter >... | reverse complement strand
CGCAGCCGATACTGGATGACCTCGAAGCAGGCGCGCGACCTGGGCGGCAATGTCCGCCGTGATGCCCGTCCCTCGATGTCGATCTACGCCTCGAGCTTCCGCACGGCTGGCGGTCCTGGCCTGCTGGGTGAAACCCCCTCGCGCCTGATCCGGTTTTTGCGGCACTACACCGTCTACAACGCCGACGATATCGAAGGTCTTCCCAGCTACTACTACCCCCGCGACGTGGCGCCGACGCCCACCCTTCTGTCCCTGCGGCAAAAAGAGATCGATGCATTCTTCGCCGCCATTCCGGCCGAGGTGCGTGAAGGTGGAGACCGCGCCTACTACCACCCTTCGTTAGACTACGTTCAGATGCCCAAGGCCGGCAACTTCCGCTCGGCAGATGCGCGCGCATCGACGCTAGGGCATGAACTGTCGCACTGGACTGGAGGCGCGGCGCGGCTCGACCGCGCGTTCGGCAAGCGCTTTGGCGACGATGCGTACGCCGTCGAAGAACTCGTCGCCACCCTATCTGAGGCGATGATTTGCGCTGAACTCGGCTTGCCGAGCGACCTTCATGACAGCCACGCGAGCTACATTGGCAGCTGGCTCAAGTGCCTTCGCGCCGACAAAAGCGCTTTGTTCACCGCCGCTTCCAAGGCCGACCAGGCTTTCAATTACCTGCACGCCTTCAGTCGGACTCAAGCGAGTCCCACGGTGGACAAGCAAGCCCGCTGACACTCACAGCTAGGAGAGGAGAGTCGGACGTGCGCTACTTCGACGACTGCAGATGATTGGGATTTGTGGCGGGATAACGCACCACCCACCGCCGGGGTGCTCTTTGGGGGCTCGCGCAAAGTCAGATATCCTCCATCGCGGGCACGCGGTCCGCCTAGTCTGGTGCTAAATCAGGTGGGGACGCCAGCAACCGCCTCCTCCTGAGCTAGGCGACGACAATCCGCCCAGCGCGGCAGAATCATGAACGCGGAGCAGGACCGCGTTTCCCCATGCTGCCACCCCCGCCTGCGGGCACGCGTTGCCGGCTGTTCGCCCGGTCTCGGCTGCTTTTCGTATGATGAGGTCAAGTCTGCCACGAGCCGCGGTGTCGGGTGGCAGCGCCTATCAAACCCTTCTTCCCTTCACTGTCGTCGGGCGGCACACATTCCCGGGCAGGCCGCGCCCGCAAACGCCGGGCCGTCCCGGCCACCGTCGCGGGAGGTCCTTACCCGACACATTCTCCATCGAGACGGTGGTCTGGTCGTCATCGCTACGTGATTGGCTGCTAAGGGCGAATTGACGTTCCCGATACGGGGGCCGCGACGCGCGAGGGCGTGGCGTCGGTGCTCGGTATCACCGGCGGACCGGACGGCTGACCGCGGGCCACTGCGGCCTTATCGATGCAAGCATATAGCGGTCACTATATGCTTGCATCGACAAGGCCGCACGCGCATATAGCGAGCGCTATATAAAGCGACTCGCCGCTAAAACCGAAAGGAACACAGTCATGTCCGCCAACACAACCGAGCTGACCGCGATCGACCGTCTCGTCATCGAGAGTGACATCAATCGCCTGCTTGCTACTTATGTCCATAATGTCGACGATGGAAAGATCGCCGAGAACGCCGCGCTTCTTGCCGATGCCCGTTTCCAGGTGGGCGACACCGTCGTCCAGGGCGGTGAAGCGGTCGCCAACTTTTTCAAGAGCAGCGTCCAGCACCACGACGACGGCACCCCCCGGACCTGGCACGCCTTGTCAAACATCATCATCGACATCGAAAGCCCGACCAAGGCCCATTCGGTGAGCTACTTTACGGTGCATCAGGAATTGCCTGGCCTGCCGCTGCAGCCGATCGTCACCGGCCGTTACGTCGATACCTTCGAGCTGCGCGACGGATCCTGGAGTTTTGCGACCCGTGCCGTCGAGCCCCGCCTGTTCGGCGATGTCAGCCACCACGTCGCCGCGCCGGCGGATGAAGCCGCAGAATAAGGGGACGGGCGATGACGATCAAAAAGCAAGCGCTGGTCACCGGCGCGAACAAGGGCCTCGGGCTTGCCATCGCCCGCGGGCTGGCGAAGGCCGGCATGTCGGTCTGGATGGGCGCGCGCGATCGCGCACGCGGCGAGGAAGCGGTTCGCGCGCTCAAGGGCGAAGGGCTCGATGTCCAGCTGCTGGAGATCGATGTCGCCGACGATGACAGCGTGAGCCGCGCCGCCCAGACGCTCGCCAGCAAAATTGGAGCTCTCGATGTCCTCGTCAACAACGCAGGCATCCTCCTGAGCGTCTCGACGCCGCCCAGTGAAATGGCGATGGAGGACATCAAGGCGACCTACGAGGTCAACCTCTTCGGACCGGTCCGCGTGACCCAGGCCTTCCTGCCGCTGCTGAAGGCAGCGCCGGAAGCCCGGATCGTCATGATGAGCAGCGGCGTGGGTTCGCTCACGCTGATCACCGATCCGACTTCCATCTTTTCCAGCGTCAACCTTCTGGACTACACGTCGTCGAAAGTCGCGCTCAACGCCGTCACCGTGTCCTTCGCCAAGGAACTGGAACCGCTGGGCATCAAGGTCAACGCGGTGGAGCCCGGCCACGTGCAGACCGACCTCAATGACAATACCGGCTTCATCACTCCCGACGAAGGCGCCGTAACGGCCATCAAGATGGCCCTCCTGGACGCCGATGGCCCAACCGGAGGGTTTTTCGGTCACCATGGGCGCCAGCCTTGGTGATAGCCACGGGTTGGCATATGATATAGCGGTCACTATCTCAGTGATCGAGGTGCCTATGTCTTCACAGCCACGGAAGCGACGCCCGCCCTTCGATCGCGAGGCGGGCGTCGCAATCGCCCAGGATCTGTTTCACGCCCGCGGCTTCGATGCCGTGGGCGTGGCTGATCTGACGCAGGCGCTCGAAATCACCCCGCCCAGCCTCTATGCCGCATATGGTAGCAAGGCCCAGCTCTTCCAGCGCGCCATGCAGCGCTATGCGGATGCCGAAATGCGTCCGCTTTCCGCAATCCTGAGCGATGATCGTAATCCCGCGGACGCCGTTACCGAGCTGCTGACGATGGCCGCGCGGCAATATACTGCCGATCCCGCGCGCTTGGGCTGTCTCGTCACCGAGGCCCTTGGCGCCGACGATCCTACCGCCCGAGACATGGCAGCCGAGATTGCCATGCCCTCGGCAGATGCTATCCGCGCCTACACGCGCCAGCATTTTCCCGAGCGGCACGATGAACTGGCCGACTATGTCCTCATGACCTTGCGGGGGCTCTCCTCATTCTCCCGCCAGGGATACTCAGGCGAGAAACTGGAAGGCTGCGTGCGGACCGCTGCCATGGCCTTGGCCTGGAAGTAGTCGACGTTGCCATGGCCGGCGTGATCCAGAGGTCGATATCTGCTGGCGGTTTCCCGAGAAATCGACCGACCGGGACTGGCGGCTGGGCCCCGCGAACCCTACGATAAGACAAGGAAACGGCGCGTCCGCCCACGACGGAACGAGACGGTGCAGGGCAGGACAAGCGCATGAAGTGGATCACCGCCGCCAATCTCGACGCCTGGGGTCGCACCACGGCATCCGAGAGCCTGCTTCCCGAACTGGTCGCCGACCTCATCAGCGCGACCGCACCGGAAATCACCTCGATCCGTTTTCCGAGCGGCGATAAGGGCCGCGTGCGCGGCTTCGACGGCGTCCTCGAAAGTGGGGGGGGCTGGCTCAACGTGCCGCAGGGTCGCTCGGTCTGGGAGTTCGGCACCTCGCTCGACTATCAGAAGAAGGCGCTGGCCGACTTCCAGAAGCGGTCCGGCGAGATATCGGCCGAAGAACAAAAAAGCCTGACCCTGCTCCTGGTGACGCCCTTCACCTGGGACTCGTCCATCGGCACGAACAAGCTCGAGGACTGGGAGAAGGCGCGCATGGCCGGCTCCGACTGGAAGGCCGTCATTCTGCTCGACGGTGCCCGGCTTGAGAAATGGCTCGATGCCACGCCAGCCGTCGCCGCCAAGCATGCCCGCCAGACCCTCAGGACCGCCCCGGTCCAGGGCGTGCGCAGCACGGACGAATTCTGGAGCGACTTTTCAGGGCGGTTCTCGCCTAGGCTCATCGAGCGCATCCTGACCGCCGAGCGCGAAGCGACGGTCGAGCAGCTGCTTTCCCGCCTGATGGGGGCCCCTCAGGAAATTAAGCTCATTGGTGATGCGCTCGACTTTGTCACCGCCTTTGCAGTTGCCGCGATCAGAAGCGCCCAGCCTGAGGCCCGCGCTTACCTCGAGGCAAGGACCCTCATCGTCGACAATGCCGAAGCGGGCCGCGACCTTGTCGGAAAGCCGAACTTGGTATTCCTGCTGCGCGGCGATGCCGCGCGCACCCCGGCCTCGTTCGCGGATGCCGGACCGACACTCGTGCCATTGGCGCGCTGGCAACGCATTGCCGAAGGCACGTTGCTGCCCCGGCAAAGCAGTTCGGCCTTCACCCGCGCGCTGATCGAAATGGGCGTTGAGGAGACGGAGGCCGATACGATTGCACGCGGGTGCGGCGGCAATCTCGCGGCCCTCGAGCGCCGCCTGCCCGGAGGCGCCTGCGAGAACCCCCCGTGGATCGACAAGAGCAGACTGCTGGTGCCCGCCATCCTCGCCGGCGGCTGGGATTCGGGTAACGAGCTGGACAAGCAGGTTCTGGCAGAGCTCGCTGGGACCGAAGGGTATGTCGCCTACGAGCGACAGATCCGCGGCTTCATCAATCAAGCCGATGCTCCGCTTGAGCGCGAGGATACCGTGTACAAGGTTCGGGCACCACTCGATGCCTTCATGCATGTCGGCGATCAGATCGGCGAGGATGATCTCGAACTGCTCGAGCCGCTCATGGCGCGGGTCTTTGGCCAGCTTGATCCCGATCCTGACCCGGATCGCCCCATCTACATGCGTGAACGCGTACCCCGGCACAGCGACTGGCTTCGCGACGGGCTTGCGACCACCCTTGTCACGATCGCAGCATGGGAGCGTCAGGCCCGTGTCTCGATCCCGGCGGGTGCCGGGCAGGCTTTCGCGAACAAGGTCGTCGCCAGCCTGCCAGGGCTCGGCCGCGACGCCCGCGTGCTCACAAGTCTTCGTAATGAACTGCCGCTACTAGCGGAGGCAGCCCCCGAGCCTTTTATCACGGCCCTCGAGCAGATGCTCGAGGGCAATGGGGAGGCGATCCGCCCGATCTTCGATGAGGTCGAGGGCTTCGCGTTCCCGACTTCCGAGCACACCGGCGTCCTGTGGGCCCTGGAGACCCTCGCGTGGGATCCGCGCTGGTTCCGCCGCGCTTGCCTGGTCCTCGCTCGCCTTGCTGAAATCGACCCCGGTGGGCGGCTGGTCAATCGGCCAAGCAACAGCCTCGTGGACATCCTGCTTCTGTGGAAGCCATCGACCCTCGCCAGCGCCGAGGCCCGCCTGGCTATCCTTGACGAAATCCTGACCCGGCATCACGCTGTGGGGTGGACAGTTCTCCTGCGCCTGCTGCCTGGCGCGACGGAATCGACAAGCGGAACCGCCCGGCCGCGACTGCGCGGAGGCGAAGTACCTCCGGCCCCGGCGCTCACCAATGCGGAGCTGTGGCACGCGCAGCGCGAGGTCCTCGCGCGCGCGATCGAGCATGGCGCGGGCAATGCCGAGCGCATGCGGGCCTTGCTGCAGCCGATGCTGCGCTTCCCCGATGCCGAACGCCAAGCGGCCCTTGCGGCTTACGAAGCGACCCTGGCGTCGCACTCCGGCAAAGAGCGCGAAGAGCTGTGGAGTGCTCTCAACGAGCGCGTGCGGCGACACCGTCGTCACGTCGGCGCGGATTGGGCGCTGAGCGAGGCCGAACTCGCCATGTTCGAAAAGATCGTCGCAGCTTATGCTCCCGATGATCCGGTGCTAGCGACCGCGGAGTTGTTCGACGAGGCATCGCTCGATGCAGATACCGATGCCCAGGGCAAGGCACGCGCCGACGCTGTCGCCAGGTTGGCGCACAATCATGGTCCCGAGGCGGTGGTCGCCCTCGCGCGATCCTCGCGCATGTCGCACCTCGTGCTGCGTGCCATTGACGATGCCGTCTTCGAGCCCGCTATGATCGCGCAGCTGGTACGCTGCGCCTTTGCATCAGAGGACAGCCGCTCGATCGCCAGCTCGATGTTCGAGTTCTATCGCCGAAGGGAAGGCAGCAATGCTGCGGCTGCGCTCGCGCAAACGCTCTACCGGAAGGGCGAGAACGACGATGATGTCGCCACATTGTGGTTTTCCTGGCCGACCACGAAGGACAGCTGGCGTACCCTTGCGACCATGGGCGATGCGGTTGTGGAGCGCTTCTGGCACGCGTTCCCGTCGATGTGGCGCGAAAGCACGCGCCACGAACTCCTGTATGTGGTCATTGCCCTGCTGCGGCGAGGGCGTGCCATAGCCGCCCTGGAATCGTCGCTAAACCGGCTCGCGGAAATCCCGACCTGCCTGCTGTTCAGGATACTCGACACCACCATAACCGAGCTGAACTCAGGCCGGAACTCGGGACGGGGCAGTATGCTCGATTATGACGTTGAACAGGCGTTCAAGGCGCTCGACCTTCGCAACGCCGACGATATCCAGATCGGCAAGCGCGAATTCGCGCTGCTCCCGATCCTCAGGCACCAGGACCGCGAGCTCAAGCTCCATCGGCTCCTGGTGACCGACGCGGGTCTCTTCCATGAAATCCTGCGCGAGGTCTACCGGGCCGAAAGCGATACCGCCGAGCGCGCGGAGCCCAGTACCCAGGACCGTGCGCGCTGGAGCCAGGCCTATCGCCTCCTCTCTGACCTCGACCTTACTCCGGGCTTCCTCGGACAGACGCCGGATGCAGGTGTGCTGCGCACCTGGGTCGACGAGGTTCGTGCGCTGGGCATATCGCATGACCGCGCCGAGGCCACCGAGATCGTTATCGGCAATGTCCTGGCCCATGCCCCCGTCGACGAATCCGATGGCGGCTGGCCGCACCGGTTCGTGCGGGATGAAATCGAGCGGGCCCCCGATGATGCACTGCTGCGGGGCCTGCGCACCGAACGGTTCAACATGCGCGGTGTCACCGTCCGCGCCATGTTCGAGGGCGGTGCTTCGGAGCGCGAGTTGGCAGGTGACTACAGACGCCATGCCAGCACCGCACAGGCGTGGCCGCGCACAGCAGAACTGCTGAGCGAAATCGCCCAGCAATGGGACAAGGACGCCGATCGTCAGGATATCGATGCCCGGCAGCGAGCCTTGCGAACCTGACCTGTCCCTACAGGCGCGTGAGCAGATGCACTTCGCCTTTCGCACCGGTCTGAACAGGGACGAGCGAGCCCCACTCAGGAACGTCTATCCTTGCTGCGCATCAAGCGCTCGCGGAGGGCCGTATCGGCCAATGCTGTGGCATGCGGATCGCTACGCCACCTTCGCCGCAGCGTCGTCATCACCTGCCTGATCCGTAGCCCGGTCCAAAGTAATCCGGTCGTCGCCCTTATGCAGCCGGCAGTCTCCTGAAGGTTCACGAATATCTCGATGTGTTCCATGCTGGTTGTGCGCTTCTCTACTGAAAGACCGATGTGACATGAGGGGAGGGTCAGATCCTCTTGTGGGATTTCCACGCTGATCTGGCTCGTGATGTAGCTGGCAGCATGCAGACCGTGGGCAGCATTACGACAGGCGGGGGCGGCACCCGCCTGCGGCGGGCCGGGCTCTGCTCGGCTACGCCTCCCGGAGCCCCACGTGCCGCGGGTCTCCGCCCTTCGGGCAACGATCCCTTGCCGGAGTTTGCGCCTGGTTAGACCGGAGGTCGGCCACCCCTACGTAGCAGACCACGAGCAGACGAGATGTCGGGCGGCGAAAACCGGACGTTCCGCCAAGCCTGGCGCATGCAGCCTGCGGCTAAGGAATCATGCGCAGAGCGCATGATGGTGCCTTTTGGGCCAATGATTTCATCACACCCTTCGCCGCCTCCCAGTGTCCCTTCGTTGCAGATCTGACCGGCGGGGTCGGCGCGTGCCGCGCCTCAACAGAAATACCGGGCCAGGAGGCCCTACGGTTTCCACCCTGCGGGCGGAGCCTCCGTCATTTCTGTTGCCCCCGCCGGCCAGATCCGCGCCTCGCGACCCTGCGAGGACGGCTCCGTGTGCGATGAAATCACAGGCCGGCTGCGCCCAATGGCACAGCACAAGGAGAATTGCCCGCCCGGGCGGGCAATGCGCCTTCGCATCGTCTCAGGTGCGGACCCTGGTCGGGTCCTCGGGTTTGCTCGGACTCACCTTGTACGATGAAATGCAGTCAAGAAATCAATGTAATTCAATGAGTTGTCGGTGTGGTGTATAAGAAAGAGGCCAGAAGGGAACGGGGACAGGCCCCGCCCAGGCACGGGGGAGATGCCCCCGGCAAGATGGAGTAACACGCATGAACATCGGTTCTTTCAAGTCGGTCAACGGCCAGCTGCTGGGTTCGATCGCCACCGTCACCATCGACCTTGCCCGTCTGGGTCTGCGTCCTGTCGAGAGCGACAATGACAAGGCTCCGGTCTTTGAGATCATGGTCCTCAACGTCGCCAAGCGCTGGATTCAGATCGGCGCGCTTTGGGAGGCGACCAGCAACAGCAGCGGTGAGGTTTTCTATCAGGGCCGCCTCGACGATCCCAGCTTGCCCGAACCCCTCCAGATCATGCTGTTCGGAGACGATGAAGAAGGCTTCCGCGTGGTGTGGAACCGCCCTGTCGCACGGCGCGAAAATCTGGATGGTTCACGCCAGTCCCGCCGCCGTCAGCGCGACGACGCCTTCGGGGAAGGCAACGCGACCGACACTGGTGAGCTTGCCGACGAACTTAACGACGAAATCCCCGCGTTCTAAGCAATGAGACGGGCGGGGAGAGGGCTCTAACACCTCCCCCACCCTGATCGCGACACTGCCAAGGAGTTGGAACCATGAACAAGGAAACGACTGCAAGTCGCTTTAGCGACTTTGCCCCGCTGGGTGAAGCGTTCGGTATGACACTCGAAGAGCACCGCGGAGCCCGGCGCGAGGACGCCATTGCCGAGGCGATCCGCGAGGAAACGACCATCGGCGCGTTTCACATGGCGTTCGGCGATGTGGGCGCTCTGTCCATCGTCGAACCGGGTGCACCGGCGCAGGAACTCGACATGCCCGAACCAGCCGAGGCGCAGCACGATTGCCACGCAATCGTCACGACCATCTTCGAGCTGTTTCGCGATACTCGGCTCGAGCCCAGCGCGCACGCGATCGCGTGGGGCATCGTCAATTCCTTCCACTACGAAGCACAGAAGCTGGCTCGCGAAGAGGACACCCTTGCCCGCGATCTGGGCGAGCTCGTGCGCCGCTATGATCCTTCCGAAATCCATGCGGTCGAACTCGAAGACCTGACCCTTCGCACCCAAACCAAGACCGAGCAGCGCGCTGCGATCGAATGCATGCGCGACTACGCGGCGGATTGCTACCGAACTCAGACCGGGCACCCATGGAGCGCCGCGCGCGGTACCAAGGTTTCCAGCGCGAGCACCGCAAGCCAGATTGAAGCTTCGGATTTCCTCAAGGCGCGTGCGGCAGCCATTCGCGAGAAGCGCAATCCGACCGGGCCGCTCGTCGTCTTTTCCGGCGGGCAGGAATGGCACGACGTCCAGCAGCTATATGACCGTCTCGACCAGATCAGGACACGCGTCCCGCACATGACCCTGTGCACCACAGCGCAGCGCAAAGGCGCCGATGTCATCGCCGCTGCATGGGCCGCGAAATCGGGCGTTCCGCTCGTGGCGTTCATTCCGCAAAGCGCGCGTTATGGGAACAGGGCAGGCTTCAAGCGGAACGACCAACTGGTTGCCCTCCGGCCGGTCGAGGCCATCGTCTGTCAAGGCTCGGGCCTCCAAAGCCACCTGCTCGACAAGTTGAAGGAAGCCAGCATCCCGACCCATGCATTTCGTGTCGACGGTCAGTCCGTCGCAGCCGATACCAGACGGGCGAACGCTCCATGATCTGACCGGCGCGGCTTTGCCGCGCCCCCGTCATTTCCTTGGCAGGAAACAACTGGGCCAGCGACGGGCAGATCCCCGGAGCTGGCCCTTTTTTGCTGCCGCCGCATGTGGGGCAAACCCTACGGTTCCCCCACGCCAGGTCACCGCGCGCGCCGCTGCCACCATGGCCTGGCGGCTCGGTGGCAGCGGCGCGCGCGGCGACCTTCCCCCGTCCGGTGAAGTGCTGCCGCAGGCAAGGCACACAACGCTCCGCATCCTCCGGATCAATCGCCAGAAACGAGAGCGTCGATGCCGAGTTCTACGCCTAGTCGAGCGCGCCGGTGCCGCCGAGAAAAGTACCTCCAGACGCAATAGATCAAAGGCTGATTTCAGTACGGGAAGGGTGACCGGCGCGTCTTCTTGAGAGGGTGTAGGGGGACCCGCGCGCCGGTCGCCGAACTGATACCATGTTTTGCGTCCGGCGGATGCCGAACCAGCCATCATCCACCGGTTCAAAAGCACCGTTCATCCCAAGAAATGACGGGGCACTGCGACGGTGTAGGAAAATAGCGACCGCTATCCCGGAAGCGGCGGCTCGACCCGAACGCAGCGCGCCTGGAACGTCGCGCGAAACGTATGTCACTGACCAGTGATATACGCGGTCACGGTGCAGTCGTCCACCTTCGTTCAACCGGCGGCCCCCTTTCCTGCAGGTGCTGTCTGCCGAACGGGGAACCTGTGGAACGACAAAAAAGGCCGCTCAGGCTCGATCCCTGAGCGGCCTCGGCATGAACTACAGCTTCGACACGACGGGTCAGGTCGTGACCCTCAATCGCTTCTCAACCTCGTCCACGCCCAGCGTCTTCACCGCCGTCATCAGCCGGTCCAGCCGGTCGAGCGGGAGCTTGAGGAGGCCCGCTTTCTCAACGGTGGCGATCGCCGTGTCCCGCAGTCTGGACTGATGCGCTTTTCGGCGCTCCGCCAGCTTGCGTTCCTCAGCTTCGATCGCGGCCATTTCAGCGTCCAGTGACTTCGCCATTGCTTGTACCTTTCGGTCAGGCTGATCGGGCTCTGAACGCTGCATCCATAGCATCCTGCACCGATGCTCGAAAAGACAGATTGCCGGGCACCGGATAGCCCGCAGGACACTTTTGCCGGAACGGCCTCGCTGCCTGCTGAACAATCAGCGCGGGCGACCCTGGATGCCATTGGCTTTCCGCCTCATGGCGGCAAGGCGCCACGTGGAACCGGTGACCCCAGCAGGTCCGCGATGAAAGGCCAATGCCAAGCCGCCCGGGATGGCGGAATCGGGACTACGGTAGTGCACACCGAACGCAACGTCTGTTGCCATCGTAGCCTGGAATATCAATGTGTTAGGTCGACAGCGGCGCAAGGTCCCAGCCGGTGGCCTTTCGATCCCACCGAGGTGGATCGTCAAATCCGCAAAAGTTTCAGCGTGTTGTCATCGATGGCCCGGGAAACTCCTGGCCAGACCACACCCGCTCAAATAGCTTGCCGGCCCTATGCATCCGCTTTAAACTCCACGGGCTTTCCTCAAGCTCACCAGCCTCCCTGCTAGGAGGTTGGTTACATGAAATCGAGTGTCCAGCGGACCGTTCGGTTCGAGTCTCAGCAGTACATCGCACTGGAGAAAATGGCCGGCGAGCAACGCCGTTCGATCGCCGATCTCCTGAGGATCATCATCGATCATTATATCGAGGGACGCAGCTTCCTCGCGGCGAGCGAATCGCGGCAGGCCCGGGTAAGCGAATACGCGCAGGCCGCACTCGACACGATCATCCTCGAACAGCATCCCGAGTTTCGTGACCGGATCATCGCTGAAACCGAACGTCGGATGGAGCGCTATCATGGCGCAAGATGACCGCCGGAATGACATCCGGAACGACCGCCGCCCAATCCTGCTGAAGCACCATTCCGCACGTGGCGACATCCCGCGTAATTCCGGCAACTTCACGCGAGGCAGCCAACTGCTGAACACGCAAGTGCTCATGTGGAAACAGGGCGCATTGCTGCCGGTCGCGATGTGGCTGGTTCTGTTTGGTGCGTTTTATTTCATCATTCTCTCGCTGACCCTCAACGAGAACAATTTCCAGCTGATTTGCATGCGTATCCTTTCGGGCCTGTGGGACTGGTGCGCCCTCGATAATCTCAAGCGAGTGAACCTTCGGATGCCCGACAATTCGGTGCATCCTACCGTCATGGGCTTCGTGCCATTCGTCCCGGAGGTAGCGGCAGCATGGACGAAAGCGATGCGCGGTATCGTCGGCGCTGCTCTTATTGCCTCCTTCGTGACCATTCCGGCCGCCATCTGGTACGTCGATTTTTCGCGGAGGCGCGGAAAGGCGATCATCCAGGAACGGCACGAGCGCGGAGCTGTCCTGGTCGAGCGCGATGTCCTCTACCGGGAGATCGTGCTTCACAACCGTGCTGAGTTCAAAAAGGACGCCGCCTCGCTGTTCCCCGGCATGTCGCCCGCAAAGGTTCTCAAACTACCATTTCCGGCTCGCAGGCATGGCGGAATCCACCATCCTTATACGCTTGCCGGGATACCTTATCCCCATCGGCTGGAGCAGTCGCACACGATGCTGATCGGGACCACAGGATCCGGTAAGACGACCGTGCTGCTCAGCCATATCCGGCAGATGCGCGAACGTCAGGATAGCGCCGTCGTCTTCGATTTGACCGGTGCTTACGTCGAGGCCTTCTATGACCCCGAACGGGACACGATCCTGAACCCCATGGACGCACGGTGCCCGGCATGGACGATCTTCAACGACTGCCGCACCTACAGCGAATTCACGTCTGCTGCCGCCGCGCTCATCCCTTCCGACGCAGGCTCCTCGGAACCATTTTGGCCGCTCGCAGCGCGGACCCTGTTCGTGGAAATGTCGATGAAGCTGATCGAGCGCGGGCAGGCGAGCAACCGCGCGCTTGCTGACAACCTGATGACCGCCGACCTCAAGCTGGTCCATCGCTACCTGCAAAAAACCATCGCGGACCCGCTGACAGCGCCCGAAGCCGCGCGAATGGCGGAATCGATCCGCGCTGTGTTCAACACGAACGCACAGGCCTTGCGGTTCCTGCCGGATGACGGGCCAGCGTACTCAATCAAGGCCTGGATCACGGGTGAAAAGAAGCCCGGTTCGATCCTTTTCATCACATCGAGTTACACAGATCTCGAGATGAACCGGGCGCTGCTCACGCTATGGTCCAACCTCGCCATTCACGCGCTCATGACCATGCCGCCCTCCCGATCGCTGCGCACGTGGTTCATGTTCGACGAACTGGGCGCGCTTCACCGGCTGCCCGCTATCGAAAGCGGCCTGCAAACCGCGCGCAACTTCGGCGGCGCCATGATCCTGGGGCTGCACTCGATCGATAAGCTGATCCAGGTATATGGTGAGGAAAACGCGCGGAACCTGTCCTCTCTCGCGCGAACCAAACTGATCCTCGCCGCTGCTGATTTCGATACCGCCGAACGATGCGCCCGGTTCATCGGCAACCGTGAAATCCGGCAGATGGATGAGGGGTACAGCTACGGATACAACAACACGCGGGATGCCTCGACCCTTACACCGCGCAAACAGGTCGAGCCGCTGGTTATACCCGATGACATCACCAACCTTCCTTCTCTGCACGGCTTCGTGAAGTTCCCGGAAGGTTTTCCTGCCGCGCGCATACGCCTTCACTGGCAAAGCTACCCCAAGGTGGCGGCAGGGTTCGTCAAGCGAAACCTTGCCAATCCGGATCGGCCGCAGCGCGCTGGGGGGCCTGGCCCGAATGGCAATGGCGAGGACGGTGGCCGCGGCGAGACCGTGGTCATTCCGGACGACGATATGGGAGTAAGGGAACTATTTAGGCAGACCTCTGAAATGCCTGGTCGCCCGGTGGCGAAGCCAATCAGCGAAACGCCGTCGGTGACGGATACTGAAAGGCTCCTGCGACCGGATCTTGGTACGCAGAGTGCGGCGGTTCCTGTGTCCCGGGGTAGCCATGCCGAGCAACCGGATCGCCTCGTAGACCGGATCGACGTGAGCCAGGCCCGTCCGGCACAATCCGAACGTGATGCAGAGCGCCAAGACGAACCTTGGCGGGAGGACCTCGGTGTCCGGGAGGCACGAGAGGATTTCAGTACCGGGCTCGATGACGGCGGATACGGGATCACCGATTGACATGCACTCGATCGCATCGGTCCGCTCGTCATCGGGCGCGGCAACATATTTTACCAACGATGATTTCGTCGGTGGCGACTACTATTCTGCGGAAGCCGCCGGAGAACTCAGCCAGTGGGGCGGGGAAGGGCTGACGGGATCGGACCTGGGTGGGCAGGTTACCAAGGACGCATTCGAAAAGGTTCTTAACGGCCAAGCCCCCACAGGCGAGCACCTCGACAGCCGTGATCGTCGTCGACCGGGATTCGACCTTACATTTTCCGCCCCCAAATCGGTTTCGCTCATGGCCTACATCGCGGGTGACAAGCGGATTTTGGGCGCGCAAGGTGCCCACATCACCGCCGTGCAAAAAACGATGTCATGGGTCGAACGGACGCTCGCCGAAGGCCGCAGGACCGTCAATGGCCAGACTACCCCGGTCCTCACCCGAAACCTCGTCTATGCGCTATTCCAGCACGATACGAGCCGGGCACTTGATCCCCAGGCGCATATCCACGCGGTCGTCGCGAATATGACCCGCATGCCTGACGGCAAGTGGCAGGCCCTGCATGCGGACAAGATATGGGCCAACAACAGTGTCATCGGGTCGGTCTACCACGCGTACCTGCGCACCGAGCTCGAGCAGCTTGGCTATCTCGTTGAGCTTGGCGGCAAGCACGGCACGTTCGAGATTGTGGGCGTTCCCTCGAACGTTCTCGAAGCTTTCAGCCAGCGACGTGCAGACATCATGGCCACCGCAACAAGATTGGGCATC
>Ga0247734_1001896_pt1 | contig 14907 bp, 13 predicted proteins | sample UWRJL103311B2_FD_180933 | JGI IMG/M metagenome (GOLD analysis project Ga0247734, IMG submission 180933) | Plant litter microbial communities from Arlington Agricultural Research Station in Wisconsin, United States - UWRJ-L103-311B-2 | ecosystem: Environmental > Terrestrial > Plant litter >... | reverse complement strand
CACCTCCGCCGATGCCATCTATGGGAGCTCCCCCACCACCGCCTATGCCGACTATGGGCGCCCCCCCTCCTCCGCCTATGCCCGGAATGGGAGGTGCTCCAGGCGGCCCTCCACCACCTCCTCCAATGCCAGCCCCAAGTGTAGGCGGTGGAATGGCAGCGGGAAGACCGGCGGGATTCTTAGGTGAGATCCAAGCCAAGAAACAACTCAAGAAAACGCAAACCAAAGACAAAAGTGCGGCAGCAGTCGCTGGGAGAGTTCTGGACTGAGAAACCATTCTCTGATCAGTTTCTGACTGGGGTGGTAATGGACGGGTTAACGACGATAATGCGACAGTACGGGGAATGCTGGTACATTGTGTATATAAATGCATATAGTCGTTGGGAGAATTGAAGGGCTAGCACCTCAGGGGTGGGGTCACGCGACATATCAGTAGTGATAGGCAGTTCCAAATGAAGATGTATAAATACACATATGTTCCTTACGCCGAGTGTTTGCGGCACAAATCTGAAGATTTTGTAACTCTAGCTGTAGTTGTCTGTCGTGAATTTCTAATTTAATTGAAGAGTCATGTCGATTTCCCTTCAGTCAACCCGGGAACCATGACGTTTGTCCTCTAACCACTCCGAGTGAGGTGGAATGGCGCCGAGGCAGCAGACTTCTCACTGTTTCTTAGTCTCCATGCCACTTCTTCATTTGGGTGTCAAGTGAAATTCACATAAGGGTAGTTTTCACCTAATTTAAGCACGTAAATACCACATAACTACACACGATCTCAAAGTGTCTGATACATTGAATTAAAGATTGTATATTCCAATAATTCTGTTCTTCATTGTGTCATACTATCCCGAATCTCTCTCTTCAGCTGCTTGGACTTCGCGTTATCCTCAAAGCTCAACTGAATCAAGTCTAGAACCTCCTCCTTGGTAAAATACAACCCAAGATCCGATTCGAACCAAAGCATACGGATATCCTGCAAATTACTCTGCAGAACCTCACTCAAAAACTTCATCTTCATCCATTGGTCTGCAAACTTGGGGGTTTCAGCCTTGTTGAAGAGATCATCAAGGGTCTCAACGTTGGAGATGAGCTTTGCGGTATTTTCAGCAGCATCTGCGTTCAGAGATTGAAGGTCTAAGACGTCGTAAATTATTTTGGAAGCGACTTTGTTGACGAGGGAACCGAGCGCTGATGCGAGCACGGAATACGGAAGGATAGCCCTCCATTGAGTGGCCATTGTTCGAATGTGTATCACAACAGAGTCTATCATTTGTTCGAGATCTTCAGGACGGTTGGTCTGAAAGAAATTCTGAGTGCCTAGATATGTTTAGCTTTGGCACAGTGAACTGCATAAGTTCTGGCATACCTCCTAGTAAATCATCAATTGTGGTCCGTTGGGAGGTCAGCTCTTCTTTATAAGCCCTTTTCCCAAAATTCCGCAGTTTGAGGATCTCAGGTGCGAGCTTGACCAGGTTCTGAATACGAGGTGGAAGATCGTCTCTAACCTCCCATTGGGAGATATATTCTTGAAGTCTATCGCAAAGCCATATGCAATCATTATATAGAAGCCTTTTTAGGTTAGAATTCACTAATGTTGAATAGGACAATATGTATTCCACTTACAGGTTTCCAGACGGATTTTCAGAGTAGTACGATTTGGACACGGCACGATACAAAGCCAAGACTTGAGTAGGAAGACCGAAAATACCTGTAGTTGCTAAAGCGACTATCCGGAAGGTAAGTGATACTAGCCATTGGTGAGAATGGGGGATGCCAGCAACTTACTAGGTGTATTTTCGCTCTTCGCCAGTTTAACACCATCCTCGTATATATTCACAATTGTATCATAAACAGGCTTTGGCATTGATGACGTCCAGTAGTTTTCTTTCAGCGTTACGGCGTGGTTGCGGCCCTGTTCCCTATCGATTTGGTCCTCCGATTGCGTAACTTCTTGTTTAGACTGTTCTGTAGAAACAATTGGTTCATCTCCCCATCCCCAGGCATCATCATCAATCGCATCCTCCTCCTCATCTGCTGTATGTTTCTGATTTCCAACTACAGAGGCTGTGCCGCTTCCAGTCTTCGGCTCAGTGCTTTCTTTATCATCGCTGTCCCAAGCAGCATCCCATTCCTCGGTTACTGCCGGTCCAGCAGTGGCGGCAATATTGTCAGATACCTGTTGGGAGACTTCGTGTATTTCAACGTGTTCTGCCAAATGTATCTCTCCAACTCCTAGTGAGAGCTATTGGACGTTAATGGAAGAAATCAGAGTACCGAGGGTAATTGATCAGCCAGGCAACTATTATTGTGTCAAACGTTTCAACACATTTGAATTTGCTTTCTAGACTTCCTATGCCAAACTTATGACTCTTCTTAGTCAAGATCTGGTCTATGCTTTTTTGGAAATTCAGATGTGCCACAACGTTTCACAATAATCCGTTTAAAATAATGTATCTTATCACTTACTTCATTTCGAGTCCTGTCTAGCTCAGTTTCTTTCCGTTTGTTGAGCCATATTCTAGGGGCGTTATTTCCCCAATCATGGAGGGTCTCTGTTCCAGGCCAGCATAGAGCGTCAAGCTTATCCGCTAATTGATGTACTTGGGCCAGTGAAGATTTGTATTGGCCCATATCCTCCAAAGATGGTGGGATTGCTCTGTCAAGCCAAAGTTCTCGGACCCGAGACATGAGTGGAGGCATCATAGCTTTTGAAAATGGTTTGACAAACTCATCGGGTAGGTTCGCTGTCACCATTGTGGCTAAACCTTCGACATCCTTGATTAGTGCCTTGTGCAAGTCAGCGCCAAATCTACAATCATTGTGCGAGCTCCGAATAACAGTGCTTAGGCTCCCAAGTTTTCTATAAACCCGTTGCATCACACACTGTAGCGTATTCAGGTACTCACATCGATAGTGTCATCTGGAGCACCTTTGCTAGTCGAGATCCTATTCTCACTGAACTTGAGAGCGTGGACAGGTGGCATTTCCATACGAGGCCTGATCACCGCATCATCAAGTTCGTCCCAAAGACGAAGCGCAGCTTGATCTAGTTCATTGTAGACTCCGAGTACAGTGACTGGGTAGAGTTTTGATTAGCAGGTTTGTGCACGACTTTTTGGTATCCCAGGTTGCCTACCAGCATCGCCCACGGTCAATAATTCTCCATCAATCGTTTGTTTTATCGTGAAAGTCCCTGCCGGATCGACAGACACTAGTTTCCTCCAGCTAAGCATGAAATCGCCATGAATAGATTCTAATTGCTAGTTAGTGGTATTCTCTAGCGTCTCTCCAGTTATAAGAAACGAAAACATCTCGTACCTTTCTTGGCATCAAATCTCGCCCTTAGCAAGTGGTAAAGTCTGGTGGTAGACGGTACTGATATTTCCCCGAGCTTTTCCTGTGAGTCCGCGAGTAACTGCAGGGACTCTAGTATCTTCCTGTCATTAGCCTGGTTGACAAGTCAGTATCTATATGTAAACGTGACAGTTTCTCTACTATGCCTACCAATCTGTCTGCTCGTCTCAAGCAATCCTCAACATCCTTGACAGAAATCAATGCTTCACCAAGCTGAGAATTGAATCGTAGTTCCTTCTCTAGAAAACTGACATGAAGTTCCTGTAACTCAATCTCGTCACCGAACTTGTCCTCCTCTGCCTGCTTTACAATTTTATTCGCCAACGCCCTAGAGGCCTGTATATCCTTTTGGAGCGCTTTCGCGGTTGCTATCCAGGTTTCGACATTCGGGGCGCTCTCGCGGCTTATATTTCGAATTTCGGCCTCAAGCGCTTCTTTGGCATCGTTTAAAGCTCTATAAGCTGCAGTGATAACAGTTCCTTCAACCGGCGCCGCAGAAATATCCTCCGCATCAGGGAATTCATAATTCGAGGAGAAATCTACCAGAGCCTTGCCAACCTGAATTGGTATGGAGGCCATTGAGAATTGAAGGTAGATAGGCTCTTAGAAAGTGAGTACACATGCGCTAGAGTAGCTGCATTTCAGATTCCAGATTTACCAAAGCTCTTGACGAAGTGAGATGCTCAGTAGAAGGTAATGAGTTGTTGATTATGTTCTTGTGAACGAACTACGTAGCCGTAGCCTTGCGACTAGATCGCGGCAAATTTAAGGTTCGGAAATGGCGGTAACACTTATGTTTGCTTTAAACGCGCGGCTAACCAGTGGCTGGAATTCCGAATTCAGACCCTCAATTCATATTGTTCAGTGGCGGCTTTGTCCTCGTAAGTCTTTAAGCCTTCGTCCTTACTTATCACTTGAGCTGTCTAATTCTACAGCCACTTTTCCTCGACCTATACTATTGTTTCCAGTTCTCAAAACCATTTCTTTTGCCGACGACGACGAGGTTTTCCTGCGTCGTACCTAGTCACTCTTCAGTGGCGTGCGTGCCCTGTCTTCCCAGCAGGCTGCCACACATTTTCCCCATTCATCAAGTCACAAGGCTGAGGACGTTTTCTACAGTACGCAACTCTAAATCACGGTATGAATAACGCCTTTTATTTACAAACTTTTTGTACAAGACCTTCCACATCTATTGTGGGTGAATCATCAGCAGCCAAATATTGTACTGTATTTCAGTTCATTGTTAGTCAATACCTAAAACATTTTTGCGGGTACCGCCCACCACAAATCGAAAAGGGCAAAATCCTCAGTACACTGCAAGCCCTTCAAGCGATCTTGATAGCGAAATATAGCAGGGAAACTAGATACTATACCGTTCCTATTCAGCTTCTATTATTTCAGAAGCAATAGTAGTCACGTGTCCATGGACTGAGGCAAGGCGATGGATCCTCTTCGATTAGTGCGATTTGCTACATTGCGCTGGCTATTTTTACTAATATCCATATCACTATGTGATTCTGAGCTGCTGCAAGATTCAGAGATTATTTTAAAGTTGTTACCCCATAGATTAAGCCTTCTTTTGAGAAAGAGACACAGCTTTTCACTCACCTAAAATAAACCATAACTTCGTATCTTGAAAAGAACTACTGCTAACTATTAAAAGTCCAGAAACTTTAAGCCAGAACAACTCCTTCATTCTAAGTCAATTTTCGGACCCATTCATCATGTCTAATCAAGGGAAAAATTCGCATTTCCGGACCATCCAAAAATTTGGCACGGATTACTCACCTGCGACAGTCTCGCAATATGTTTCAGAACGAACTGGAATGCATTGTGTTGTTGTGGAGCAGAAAGGCCCAAAGGTTCAAGGTTACTTTACGCTGGCAACGGAGATCTTGGACGATTCGGGATCCCCTCATACCTTGGAACATCTAGTTTTCATGGGTTCGAAGAGCTACCAGTACAAGGGATTATTGGATAAGCTCGCAAACAGGGCATACTCAAACACGAATGCATGGACTGCAACAGACCATACCGCTTATACACTAGATACGGCGGGTTGGGAGGGATTTGCTCAAATCCTTCCGGTCTACCTTGAACATGTACTCCTTCCTACCTTGACGGATGAAGGTTGTTATACTGAGGTCCATCATATTGACGGGGAAGGCAATGATGCCGGTGTCGTATACTCAGAAATGCAGGGGGTTGAAAATACAGGCTCTGAGATTATGGATATTAAAGCTAGGCATTTGCTTTATCCAAAAGATGTTGGTTTCAGATATGAGACTGGTGGACTCATGGGAGCACTCCGGGTTTTGACACCTGAACGGATACGAGCATTTCACAAAGAAATGTACCAACCGAAAAACCTCTGCCTAGTTCTTGTTGGAGAAGTTGACCAAATCAATCTCCTTGAGATCTTAGATGAGTTTGAGGATGGAATTCTTAATGAAGTGCCATTAGTTGATGCACCTTTCAAGAGGTAAGTGCTACTTAATCTAGCATAAGTGAAAAGCTCTGATTTCTCTAGACCTTGGATCGAGTCTGCTCAACCACCCCAGCTTAAAGAATCTGTTATTGAGACCATTGAGTTCCCTGAAGAGGACGAGTCTTCTGGTGAAATCCTGATTGGAATGTTTGGGCCTAATTGCAATGATCCCATACTGACAGGAGCTCTCAATGTTCTCTTGACTTACCTATGCGGTTCATCCGTTTCAATTCTAGAGAACGTAATGGTTGAGAAAGAGGAACTTGCAAGTGCTATCACATACTCCTGGGATGCGCGCCCCGATTCAGTAATATGGTTCAATCCCTCAGGAGTTGCGACCGAGAAACTGGCATATGTCGAGAAGCGACTTTTTGAGCTTCTCAAGGAGGTTTCATCGAAACCGCTCGACATGGAGTATCTGAAGGATTGTCTCAGAAGAGAAAAGAGGCAACTGAAGTTCGAAGCAGAAAGCTCAGGTAACTTCTTTGCTACTGCAGTTATTAATGATTTCTTATTTGGTGCTCGGGATGGATCTGATCTGAAAGATCTCAGCTCAATTAAGGAGTTTGATGAACTGGAGGGATGGGCCGAGACACAATGGAAAGACTTCTTGAAAAAATGGATTTCAGATGCTCCTCACGTATCTATCCTTGGAAAGCCGTCTAAGAAACTTGCGAAAACTTTGAAGGCCAATGAGGAAGCCCGCATTTCTACCAGAAAAGCCGAGTTGGGCCCGGTCGGTCTAGCTGAGAAAGCTGAAAAGCTAAAACAGGCGATTGCTAAGAATGATGCCGAGATTCCAGCCTCAGTCCTACAAAAGTGGCCTGTGCCGGGTGTAGAATCCATCCATTTCATTGAGTCTATTACTGCACGCTCTGGCCTAGCCAAGAAAATCGGTACACAGTCAAATGAGATACAGAAAGTTATTGATAGCTCCGACTCGGGATTACCACTTTTCATTCAATTTGAACATGTTCCTTCAAACTTTGTACATATCACCGTACTTTTGGGAACCTCTCAAGTTAAGACAGAACACCGACCACTACTGCCCATATTCATCGACAACTTTTTTAATACTCCAGCTATTATTGACGGAGAAAGACTTGAATTTGAAAAGATCGTTACTGCGCTGGAGAAAGATACAATTAGTTACTCTATGAGTGGCGGTGCTCGTCTAGGAGACAAAGAAGGTCTGGTTATTCAATTCCAGGTAGAGCCTGATAAGTACACAACAGCGATCAAGTGGATCAAAACTATGATGTTCGATAGCGTATTTGACCAAACACGATTGAATGCAGGAATGTCAAAGATTCTAGCTGATATCCCCGAAGCCAGACGGGACGGCAACACTATGGTTTATGCTATAGATTCTGCTATTCACCTCGATAAAGAGTCTAGCATAAGAGCTCGAGGAACACTCGTCAAGGCCGTTTTTGTGAAGCGTCTCAAGAAACTTCTTGCCAAGGATCCAAAGTCCGTTCTCGCCTCTTTCGAAGAACTCCGAAAAGCTCTTTTTACATTCGATAACATGCGTGCTCTTGTTATCGGCAACATCAAGACACTTCCTTCCCCTGTGGATGCATGGCAACCTTTGATCGCCGGTCTCGAAACGAATAAACCGGTGCTGCCTATTGTAAAGCAAATCGAACGCTTGAGTCCTCATGGGAAGGAGCCTGGTCAATATGGTGTAGTGGTGGCTCCAATGGCTCCCATTGACTCATCTTTCCTTCTCGCAACAGCCAAAGGACCAAATTCATATACCGATCCCATTCTCCCCGCACTTCTTGTCACGACATCCTACCTTGAAGCTGTTGAAGGTCCATTGTGGACTGCTGTTCGTGGCACTGGTCTTGCATATGGAGCTAGATTTGGAAAGGATTTGGAAGCTGGTTCCGTACAGTTCTCTGTCTATCGCTCTCCCGATCCATACCGGGCTTTTATGGCCGCCAAGAAGGTCGTTGAGCAATATATTAGTGGAGAACTAGAGCTGGAAGAACCAGCGCTTGAGGGTGCTATCTCCGGTATTGTTACTGGCCTAGCTGATGAGCAGACCACAATGGCTGCAGCTGGCCAGTTCCATTTTGTAGACGGCGTTATTAGGGAAGTTGATAACGAGTATAATACACGTATGCTCAAGGCCGTGCGTGAGGTCACCAGAGACCAGATAAAAGATGTCATGAAGAACGTGCTTCTACCAGCTTTCATTCCTGGCAAGGCTAATGTTGTTACGACTTGCGCAACTCTCATGGAGGAGGTAAGCTACACTGTGAGATACCATACGGTATGTTTTGCTAACATAATGTCAGGGTATCATTAAGGGTTTCTCGGAACTAGGCTTCAAGACTCAATCTCAGCAACTTTCCCATTTCCAAGAAGATTATGGTCTCAGTGGAGATGCTGATGAAGAGGAGGAAGAAGAAGATGAGGATGAGGATGTTGAAATGGACGGGGAGAGTGAAGACTTCAGCGATGAGTCCAAGGAATTGTGATTTATGACATAAGTTAGGAGTGGGTTGACATTGGGATAGAATTGGGTGCGTACGCAATGGCTATTTCAAGGAACTCGTCACGGTCATAAATTTGGCTAAGAAAGGTGCACTGATATAGACCAAACTTATAATCCTAGACAAATCTCAGATTTTATCAACAAGTGTGTTGAGAAAGGGGGGGGTCACGGTAAAACTCTGAGTGGTACTTGTTAAATACGAGGCACTTAGTTTTTATTGATTTAGCCTTCTTTGCCTTGTAGAATAATAAACAATAGAGGGTTGTTTTCTGAGTCTTGGAAAATTACACAGCTTTATATGCTTCCAAGTAAGCTCGTCTGGCCCTGAAAAATCAGTCTAATTATATGAACTAGGCTAGATTCCTCCTCATAATGCTCGGCCTAGAACAATCAATGCTTACTCTTCGGCATGCTTAGCAAGTCAAAAATCTTTAGATGCCACTGAGGGATGATGTTCCTAAGTCAACACCAGGGTCAAGAGCTGTCATTCTGGCCTCTTCTATTGGAGGTTATTCTTCCAGCTCCTCAACCTCCAACCTCCTATTCGATCTCGGATAGTAGGAAGTTAGTCCGCATGAACAGTTTCTGAAAAGACGGTTGCCAGCCACAGAACGGCACAATTTTAATGTCGAGGTAAGCCTGTGAGGATTCTGACAGACAGAGTTCTTTGCAAGAGTCCATCGTGTGGTAGAAAGTCTACTGGTAGGTCACTTATAACTATTGAAGTTTGATCACGAAGATTGGGCTATAACTCGTGCTTTCGAATTTAATGCTACGCAGCAGTATACTTGAGTAGAATTGTATTGTTTTTGTTAACAGTGGGCACTTCCGTTGCTTTTGAATGCTTCGGCATCTAGGTCTTCTTGAATTTGGCATTAATGATCAATCAGGAGCATTGGGAACCGGAATGTAGGACATATTCAAACAGCCAACACTTAAATATGTCCTAGCTTGATTACGATATTTGTGCTGCTACCTAACAATAGGAAATATCGAGCTGCACCGTCTTCAAGGCCAAGTCGAGATCACCCCTGCTTAAATTAGCTACATAAGTTTTCCACGGCTAAATCAACTATGTTGAAGGATTTGCATCGCCAATCAGCCGCGACCCGATTGCAACCCTATTAAAACAAGCAAATTACACGGATAAGCTTTCCAGATGTACACTGATCAATGATACCTTATGCATGCCAATGTAGATCATGAAAGCCAGCTGTCTGTGTCGCTTGGCTATTACCCACGCGCGATCACTGGGACTAGTTATCCGTTATACGACATCGTCTATACGAGGTATATGTATGGCAAAGTTGTCTTTTGGATAAACTCAGTTCGAAAGAATTCTTCCTATCTGTTGTGCTGTAGTTGATTGTGCCTTCACACTTTTGATTGAAGCCATCACTATGACTTACTTTGCTCAATTCTCTTCTTGCGATGACAATGATCATTAAGGCAGTGAAAAGTCGACCTGTACGATCTTGGAACCGACGAAGATGGATGTTGTATGCTGCGTTCCTCGTAGTCACCTTGATGATTTTCCTCGACTCTATGAGCTATCCTCCCAAGCCTCCACAGACTGTGAATCTAGTACTTGCCCTCACCAAGGCACAAGACTACTCGTGGACTTCGAAACTCACGATCCCAAACATGAAAATCATACCCTTCATCTCGGACGATCCCACAGCTCTATTCCACCCGCCTGCAGACAAAGGTAGAGAGGCTCTCGCGTATCTCACCTACCTGTACCAATTCTATGATTTCCTTCCGGATATTTCCATCTTCGTGCATGGCGATGATGTAACTTGGCATATCGATCCAATTTTCGGGAAGAGCACAGCTAATGCTATCGATCTTTTGTATATCCAAGAAGCTCTTCGCCGTGGTTATCTGAATCTGCGTACGTCCTGGAAAGGCGGATGTCCCGCTTGGATCAATACAACAAATGGCTATAAAGGTAGCACCACCGACTCATTTTTCTCTAAATCTCTTCGCTGGAACGGGACTCTAAGCGAGAAGGTTGAGGAGCCTTACATGAGAGCTGCATTTGAAGAAAACTTTCCTGGCATCCAAGCGCCGCAAATTCTAGCACAGCCATGCTGTTCTCAGTTCGCAGTCTCTAGGAAAACTATCAGATCCATCCCAAGAGAAAAATATCAAGAGAAGATTTCTTGGATGTTGAAGACTCCCTTATCTGATCAGTTAACAGGAAGGATGTGGGAACATATGTGGCAATATCTGTTTTTGGAGAAGGCTGAGGATTGTCTGGTCGAGTACGAGGCTTTGTGTAGGGGTTGGGGGATTTGTTTCATGAATCAAGCTGAATTGGACGAATGGAATAAGCTCGCGGAGAAAATACAGGGACTAAAGAGAATTACCAGCTCAACAGATGTTGAAGATAGGGACATTCGAGCGCTAGAGGAGAATTTGAATAGTAGGAGAATGGAGGCTCTTGGAAGAGGGAGAATCAACAGGAGAAACTGAATCTAATCGTAGAATTTCGGATATACTTTGATGACTATAACCCATACTAACTCAGTGATCAATTTTCTTTCCAAACTGTGGCTAAGACCTTCCGTGGAAAAGGAGATTTCCTACTTGTTGTGGCCTAAGGCACCATTACTGTAGCCCCGCACTACTAGTTTACAGTATAGCATCACGAGAAGGGGCAACGTCTCTTTTCTTCTTCAGACTACACTGTATACAAGAACCCTTCTTTGCATTTCTGAGGAATCTCCCCTCTCTTTGTGACATAGGGTCCTTGACACAAACGTAAATTCCAAAGCCCCTACTATAACAACTTGGGAAAAAATCAAAAGTGGTATACTATAGAACCAGTTTGAATACAGTGCAAACCACGTACTTTCACGTAGACGTAGGGTGCTCGTTTTATTATATAAGTGAAAGCCCTCGTCCACTCGAATGTGATAAGGACAGGAGAATCTGGCGGTGTATTTGCTACAACACCAATTATACATGGCAATTCCTCATTCGAGTCAGGTGGTATCTTTGCAACCTTCTGAATATGTTGGATCAAGTCACAAATCTTGTGCAGAGTCACTTTCAAGTTCTGTTTGCTACTTTGTCACCCTTGGCTTTTGGATTTGGAGCTTGAATTTTGCTTAATGTTCCGAAGTTGGAAAACCTTAGGTGAAATAAACCTTGTTAGAATTCTAATGCAGAAAGATAGACACTAATGTTAGCGAGTGAAAATTTATCAGCAGATATGATGGTAGAGTTGCTAAAGTCTTTCGCACCTTGAATCTGTGCAGGAAGGATTGCAACTGCTTGGCTTGTTGTTGTACTAGCAGGGTCGTGTAGGAGTCAAACACTTACGATGAGCCCAATGGCCCAATGACACATATTTCTAAATGTGAATCATGGGCCAGTGATAAGTTTTCGTAAAAGTATTAGCCAAAAAAAACAAGCCACCAATAACAATTCATAAAAGATATAACTAGCAAGTATCCGTAAAGAACATAGCTGAAAATAATGGTCTGATCATAACTTGGCTGGTGTCGTTGCAGTTCCATAAACCAATATTAAAGTAAGCTATGTCAGCGCTAAGTGTTGGATTGGGCTTGATACACGAGGGATTACTCCACTAACACAACAAAGTGAATTGTATATCTATTCCGAATGTCCCTATCAATAACAAGCAGCAAAAGTTTCTCTAATCTCTATCTCGCTGGCCCTCTGGTTGCTCTAACAGTCATGTCACCCATTCAAAAACCGACTATTCTTATCATTCATGGCCTCTGGCACAGCCCTAAACATTTCAGGCCTCTCAGAAACTTATTTGAATCCCACGGATTTGAAACTGAATGTCCTACTTTACCTACCTTCAATGCAAAGGCAGCACCGCCTACAATATCCCTTGCGGAGGATGTCAGCGCTGTTCAGGTAAACTTTAGTTTCTTTAAATGACTTGATATCTTCGGTCTCTTCAGAGCAATGGTTGAAATACTCCAGCCATAGATTCAAGATTTCAAGTCCAGTAAATCAAATCACTGTCCTATTGATGCAAGCTAATTCTAGGATTGCAAATAGGCAGTGCTCACAAGGTTGATAGAAGGGGAGGGAAAGGAAGTCATCGTGATATTGCACTCTTATGGTGGCATAGTGGGCACTCAGGCAGTCCTTGAAGCTTTTAGCAAGAAGGCTAGAGGTGCAAAGAACCTTTCTGGAGGCGTCATTAGACTTTTCTATGTGGCTGCCTTTCTCTTGCCAATGGGAGCTTCTCTTGAGATGGCAGTTGGGGGTGAACTGCCACCATTTATCAAAGTTGAGGTGAGTTCTACTCAATTTTCCTTGGGGTATTAACATCTAACTAAGTTGAATTCTATTAGGATAATGGACTTTGTAACATGGATGACCCAGACATTCGTTTTTACAACGATCTTGCCAAAGAAGAACAGGATCAATGGATCTCAGAACTGGCACCGGTTCCGGTTATCGCACTCAAGACAGCAATCACTTATGCCGCATATCAACATCACCCGACGACATATTTGTATTGCGAGAATGATCAGGCAGTACAGTGGGAGGTTCAAAAGATAATGGTAGCGGGGGCGGGTATCGAAATCGATACCGAAACATGTACTGCGGGACATTCACCGTATCTCAGCCAGCAGCAACTGATGCTGGATATGGTGAACAAGTTCGTAGAAGTATAGAGGCTGTGATTCCCTTTCTTGATCCGCTGCTATGCCTCTCGGATCTAGCACGTGGTGAAGTTGTGTAGAGTTTCTTACAGCCGCTTCATAATGGCTATAGTGCTGAGATCGCGTCATTATCCCAGTCCACGAAGATATCAAATACCGCCTCAACCGATCACCTTCCTAGTTAAGGGTTCCAACCTGGGTTATCATTAAGAGGAATGAGAATGGTACCTTTAGGTGAAATACTATATTTGGTTAAACTATAGAACATACAATTGGCATTCAAAAAGTGAACATAGAGAATTAAATCATCAATAGACTCGATTCTGCCAATCTGAGGCTCGTAAACTTGAATTTAAACAGTGAATTTGACAAATTGGAATCTTGTGGAAAACTTGGTACGAGAAGCAAACCTTATTTATATTTAGAGTTGGGGGGAAAGTGTGAAATCGAAGTGAATTTCAGTATAATGTCCTGATACTGACGAGGTGGTAGTGACGGAACGAACTCATATCATATATGATTGATACTTGTCTACGGCTCTGCTCCAGCAGCGTAATAGATGTAATTTGAGATGTATAACATAAATCTAGGAACATGATGCTAAAAACACATGCTAGGGACTAGGGACTATTGTGTCCAGTTGAGCTTATCCTGGCTAAGGTGGATAGTTGAAATCACCAAATCTTCGTAAGTACGAGGTGTTATCCTGAACCCTGATATCAAAATTAAAGGTTAATGACCAAAGGAAGAAGAAAAGAAGAAGAAAAGCTCGCTGCTTCATGAAATCGGTCATTTTGGCTGATGTAGACAATAGTTGAATGACACGTAATATACATGTTGTGGCGAGCATTTACTACGTAGGGCTCCTCTAGGAAATTGACACCTTTAGTAGCGGTCATCCAGGCCAACTCCAAAGTTTGTAAGGCATATCTGATTCATAGTGCCCTGTTGTGGATTTAAGGCTCTGTGTAACAAATCTCTATTGGTGTTATTTTGGTCCCAACGGTTAGAATACTCATCACTCGAAGTGTTGAAGCTAACAAGTTGTTCGTAGGACGGAGAACATGCTATTGTGTGACTTGATCACTGGAGCCTCGCTGGGGCAAAGAATGAGAGAGTAGCACAAGGCAGATTTTACATGTCAACTTAACATGAGAATAGAAAAGATAAAAGGAGTTAGAGTCTCGATGAGTTAAGCGAGATCATTCAGGGGCGGAAAAACTAATTTTGCCAAGACACACATGATTATATCTGTTTTTAGTTCTGGATATATCTCCGTAGTTCTATTTTAATTCAGTAATAGGATAATAGCACCGGACAGACGACATATTAAGCAGTGAAATAGAGACAGGAATAAGGATTTCCCAATCTCCTGTCCCAATCTCCTGTCCCAATGGATAATTGACTATTTAACTGCTGCAATTGCACGACTTTCATCAAACTCCTCAACAATCAGATTTATGATGTCCCCATGTTTAATAGAGGGAGCTTGCACGTACAAGATTTAACCTTATCACATGCTGCTAGTACGGGTGATATACAAATGATATGTGTCGTAGGTAGTCTTCAGGATACCCACGTTTTTCGTACGATCCAACAGCATATTGATGCGCAAGGTCGTAAGTATCAAGGTTTTGACTTTGTGCTCTATATTATACAGATACTATAAGTCATACTTCAATCAAAATTCATAATCAGCAGTGGTTGGTGGGTAATCAATTCATGAAACTGGAGAGACTGCGAAAGGTAAAGGGTATCGACATCGAATTCATAAAATCTCCGTTGCAGCCAGCCAAGTTATATTACAACATGAACAGTCATTATTGCCCACCCATGCGTGCCACACCCTCCTAATTTACACCCGCCTTTATTCTCCCCGCCAATTCTCACTTAATACCTAA
>Ga0247734_1001895_pt1 | contig 14910 bp, 13 predicted proteins | sample UWRJL103311B2_FD_180933 | JGI IMG/M metagenome (GOLD analysis project Ga0247734, IMG submission 180933) | Plant litter microbial communities from Arlington Agricultural Research Station in Wisconsin, United States - UWRJ-L103-311B-2 | ecosystem: Environmental > Terrestrial > Plant litter >... | reverse complement strand
CGACGCGCGGGTTCCGCCCCGCTCACGCGCGGGTTCCGCCCCGCTCACGCGCGGGTTCCGCCCCGCTCACGCGCGCATTCCCGATCTGCCACGCCTTACCGGGTACGCAATCAACGCGTCGGTGGGACGCAAGCCACGCGTCGGTGGGACGCAAGCCACGCGTCAGCAGGACGCAAGCCACGCGTCGGTGGGACGCAAGCCACGCGTCGGTGGGGCGGAACCCGCGCGTCAGCGGGGGTGGGGTCAGGTGAGGCCGCGCTGGAGGGCTGCGGCGACGCGGCGGGCGGCCTTCGGCGCCGTCCGGCCGATCGCGACCATGTTGACGAAGCCGTGGATCAGGCCCTCCTCGCAGACGTGCTCGACGCGGACGCCCGCGGCGCGCAGCTTGTCGGCGTAGGCCGTGCCCTCGTCGAGCAGCGGGTCGAAGCCGGCCGTCACGACGTACGCCGGCGCCACCCCGGCGACGTCCCCGTGCAGGGGCGACAGCCGCGGATCGGCCCGGTCCTCACCTCCGACGAGGTAGTTCTCCTCCGCCAGGTCCATGAACGCCTTGGTCAGGAAGAAGCCCTCCGCGTACGTGTGCCGGCTCGGTGCGGTGTCGCGGAAGTCGGTCGCGGGATAGATCAGGAGCTGGAACGCCGGCGACGGCCCGCCGGCCGCGACGGCCTGCTGGGCGACGACCGCCGCGAGGTTGCCGCCCGCGCTGTCGCCGCCCACGGCGATCCGGTCGGCGTCGATGCCGAGCCCCTGGGCGTGCTGGACGATCCAGGCCCACGCCGCCATCGCGTCGTCGACCGCCGCCGGATAGGGCGCCTCGGGCGCGAGCCGGTAGTCGACCGCGACGACGCGCACCTGCGCCTCCTCCGCCAGGAACCGGCACGTCGCGTCGTGGCTCTCCAGGTCGCCGTAGATCCAGCCACCACCGTGGAAGAACAACAGGGCCGGTGACCGGCCGGACAGCCCCCGTGGGGTGTAGAACCGCAGTCCCAGCGGGCCGCCGGGGCCGTCGATCGTGCGGTCCGTGACCGCGCCGATCGGCTGGCTGCCCCCGGCCAGGCGGGACGACGCGACGATGATCCGCCGTCCCCGGCTGATCGACACGGTCTCGGCCGCGGGTCCCTCGAGCTGCTGCAGCTTGAGCAGCAGCTGCATCTCCGGGTCGAGGGTGCGGCCGGCGACGACGACGGGCGCGCCCGCGAGTCGGGCGATGACCGGCCGCGGAAGCTGCATCAGCGAACGGGCGGTGACACCTCGGACGGCGCCGAGCAGCTGGGGGACGAGAGCCATGGACCTACGCTAGCGCCGGCGAGGCCCCGGATGATCGTTCAATCCGCGTTCATCTTCGTCTGAGACCCTGGGGGCGTGGACACACACGACATGGCCGTCGCCGACCTCGAGGACCCGGCGTCACCCGACGAGTTCGACGTCGACCCGCCCTTCGACCCTGCGCAGAGCGCCCTGCCCGCCGACCGCTTCCTCGACCGCGAGCTGTCGTGGATCGCGTTCAACTCGCGGGTCCTGGAGCTGGCGCAGGACGACGAGCTGCCCCTGCTCGAGCGGGTGCGGTTCGCGGCGATCTTCGCCAGCAACCTCGACGAGTTCTTCATGGTCCGCATCGCCGGCCTGAAGCGGCGCATCGCGGCCGGTGTCGCGATGCCGTCCGCGAGCGGCCTGAACCCGCGCAACGTCCTGACCCGCAGCCTCGCGACGAGCCAGGAGCTCATGGTCCGGCACGCCGAGACGTACCACGACCACCTCGTCCCGGCACTGGCCGCCGAGGGCATCGAGCTGCTGCACTGGGACTCCCTGCGCCCCACCGAGCAGGAGCAGATCAGCGCCCTCTACCGCGATCGCGTGTTCCCCGTCCTGACCCCCCTCGCGGTCGACCCGGCCCACCCGTTCCCCTACATCTCGGGCCTGTCGCTCAACCTGGCGCTGGTGATGCGCAATCCCGCGACGGGCAAGGACCACTTCGCCCGCGTCAAGGTGCCACCCATCATCAACCGCTGGATGGAGGCCGACCCGGGCCGATTCGTCCCGCTCGAGGAGGTCATCGCGGCGCACCTCGACCTGCTGTTCCCCGGCATGGAGGTCATCGCGCACCACGCCTTCCGCGTGACCCGCAACGAGGACCTCGAGGTCGAGGAGGACGACGCCGAGAACCTCCTGAAGGCCCTCGAGAAGGAGCTGCTGCGCCGCAAGTTCGGCCCCCCGGTGCGGCTCGAGGTCGAGGAGTCGATCGATCCCGGCGTGCTCGAGCTGCTGGTGTCGGAGCTGGGCGTCACGTCCGACGAGGTGATCCGCCTCAAGGGTCCGCTCGACCTGCGCAGCCTCAACGAGATCGCCGATCTCGACCGCCCCGAGCTGCGCTACGAGCCGTTCGTGCCCGGCACCCACCAGCACCTGGCCGAGGTCGAGACCGCCAAGCCCGCCGACCTGTTCAGCGCGCTGCGCAAGCGGGACGTGCTGGTGCACCACCCGTACGACTCGTTCGCGACGAGCGTCCAGCGCTTCATCGAGCAGGCCGCGGCCGACCCGCACGTCCTCGCGATCAAGCAGACGCTGTACCGCACGTCCGGCGACTCCCCCATCATCGACTCGCTGATCGACGCCGCTCGCGCCGGCAAGCAGGTGCTGGTGCTGGTCGAGATCAAGGCCCGGTTCGACGAGCAGGCCAACATCCGCTGGGCCCGCAAGCTCGAGCGCGCCGGCTGTCACGTCGTCTACGGGCTCGTGGGGCTCAAGACCCACTGCAAGCTCGCGCTGGTCGTGCGCGACGAGCCGGACGGCCTGCGGCGCTACGCGCACATCGGCACCGGCAACTACAACCCCAAGACCGCGCGACTGTACGAGGACTTCGGCCTGCTCACCGCCGATCCCGCCATCACGCACGACCTCACCGACCTGTTCAACAACCTGTCGGGCTTCGCGCAGGACTTCTCGTACCAGCGGCTCATGGTCGCCCCGGCCGGGCTGCGCGACGGGATCGTCGAGCGCATCGACACCGAGATCGCCCACCACCGCGCCGGCCGCCCCTCGGGCATCCGCATCAAGGTCAACTCGCTCGTCGACGAGGCCGTCATCGACAAGCTGTACGAGGCGTCCCGCGCCGGCGTCGAGGTCGATCTGGTCATCCGCGGCATCTGCACGCTCCGCCCGGGCGTCCCTGGCCTGAGCGACAACATCCGGGTCCGCAGCATCCTCGGCCGGTTCCTCGAGCACAGCCGGGTCTACTGGTTCGCCGGGGGCGGGGAGCCCGAGGCATGGATGGGCTCGGCCGACCTGATGCACCGCAACCTCGACCGCCGCGTCGAGGTGCTGGTGCGGGTGCCGTCGCCCGAGCACACCGAGCTGCTCGGCGACCTCCTGGCGCGCTCGGCCGATCCCGGGACGACGTCGTGGCACCTCGACGGCGAGGGTGGCTGGACGCATCACGTGGGCACGTCGAACCTGCAGTCGGTGCTGATCGACCGGGCCCGTTCGCGCCGCTCCCGCTGACCCCTCTGCCGCGTCGACCCGTCCGGGTGGGCTACGGGCAGGACGCGAACAGGGCCGGACCCTCGCCGCTCATGTACGCCGACTCGTCGGGGTCGACGTCGAACCGCAGGACCGCGACGCTGCCGTCGACCGTCGAGCCCCGCAGCCGCAGGGAGTCCTCGACGCGGCCCGAGCGGCCGATGAACGGCCCCGTGGTCAGCGCCGACCGGACGCGCAGCTGCTCCGCCGCCTCGGCGGGTGACGCGAAGGCGGCGGCGAAGCCGATGCTCTGCGAGCGGGGTCCGTCGACGAGCCCCCGGCCGGTGAACGTCGGTGCTGCCAGGGCGCCGACGCGGGCGACCGCCGCATCGGCCTGCGCCTGCACGTCAGCGCCGGCGGCGTCCAGCGACGTCGCCCGGCACCCGAAGGTCCGCGACTGGACGACCACGGTGTCGGACCCGGCGAGCGTCTCGGCGACGTCGGCGATCGGACGGACCGAGAGCGCCGACCGGTCGTCGCCGCGGATGGTCGCCAGGACCCGCGGCACGTAGCCGGCCCGGTCGGCCGCGACGACGAGCCGCCGGTCGCGCAGGACCGCGAGGTGGCCGAGCGTCGACGCCAGCTCGGGACCGACGGCGGTGGCGCCGGCGGCATCGATCGTCCAGACCGCGCCACGTCGCGTGTACCCGAGCGCGACGAGCCGGTCCTCCACGGCGTCGATCGAGACCGAGTCGGCGAGTCGGGCGACCATCGCGGCACCTGTCGGCGCCTGCCCGTACGCCTCCCACTCCAGGTCGGCGGCCGACCAGCCGTACGCCTCGTCCATGTCGCCGACGACCCGCCCGAGGACGGAGCGCGTCGTGAGGTCGCGCAGCGAGGCGTCATCACCCAGCGCCGCCCGGGTGGCAGCGGTCGACGACCGGCCCAGCCCCAGGTCGGCGCGGATCGCGGCCCAGTCGGTGAAGCCCGCGACGAGCGTCCCGGCCGGCAGGGCGTCGAGCGCCGACGCGAGCGACGTCCGGGTGTCGGGCTCGCGCGCGGACGCCCACGACCCGATCGCGATCGCCACGGCGATGGCCGCCAGGGGGGCGACGACACGACGCACGAACGGGCCACGACGCACTGGGGCTGCTCCTCCCACACCGGATGTTCACTTCCCCGGGGGACAATACGCACCATGGCCAGTGAACGGATCATCACGGCCGCGGGCGGCGTCGTGTGGCGCAAGCGCCCCGGCCCCCGCGAGCCGCACGTCGAGGTCCTCGTCGTCCACCGCCCGTCGTACGACGACTGGACGTTCCCCAAGGGCAAGTCCGACCCGGGTGAGAGCCCGCAGGAGACGGCCGTGCGCGAGATCGGCGAGGAGGCCGGCGTGCGGGTCCGGCTCGGCCACCCGCTGCAGCAGATCTCCTACGCCGTGAGCGGGGGCACCAAGCAGGTCGCGTACTGGTGCGCCCGCGTGGTCGGTCCCGACGAGGACACCCCGTTCGTGCCGAACGACGAGGTCGACGAGATCCGCTGGGTCGGCGTGCGCGAGGCGCGGGCGCTGCTGACGTACGAGCACGACGCCGAGCTGCTCGAGGAGTTCCGCGACCTGCGGGAGCGCCAGGCCCACCGCACCCGCACCCTGGTGGTGCTCCGCCACGGCAAGGCCACCCCGCGCTCGCAGGACGTCGACGACCTCGAGCGGCCCCTGACGTCGGCCGGTGACGTCCGGGCCCATCAGCTCGTGCCGCTGCTCGCCGCGTACGGCATCCGGCGCGTCGTCAGCAGCCCGGCGCTCCGCTGCGCCCAGACCGTCGAGCCGTACGCCCACTCGATCAGCACGTTCCTCGAGATCGACGACCGGCTCTCGGAGCAGACCCGTTCGGCGCAGGTGCAGCGCTCCGTCGCGGCGCTGCTCGACCGCAAGAAGCCCGTCGTCCTGTGCTCGCACCGACCCACGCTGCCGTGGATCCTGGACGCGATCGGGGTCGACCTGACGGAGCTGGCGCCGGGCCGGGCGATCGTCGTGCACCACCGCGGCGGCACGGTCCACGCCACGGAGCTCATCTGAACCACGGCCGATCTCGACCGTTCCGGCACCGTTCACCGTCCGTTCACCCTCGGGCGGAGATCGATACACCTGCGCTGCCTACGTTCACGGCGTACGCATCAACAGATCCCAGAGAGGGACACCCCCGTGAACCGCAAGAACCTGCGAATCGCTGCCCCCGCGGCCATCCTCGCGCTCGGCCTGGCCCTCAGCGCCTGTGGCGCCGGCAACGAGGACTCCTCGTCCGACGCCGGCTCGCCCGCGTCCGGCGACAGCGTCTCCGGCACGCTCAACGGCGCCGGCTCCAGCGCCCAGGAGGCGGCCGTCGCCGCCTGGAAGGCCCAGTTCCAGACCGCCAACCCCGACGCCACGGTCAACTACGACCCGGTCGGCTCGGGCGGAGGCCGCGAGCAGTTCATCGCCGGCGGCGTCCAGTTCGCCGGCTCCGACGCCTACCTCGAGGACGAGGAGCTGACCGGCGCCAAGGAGAAGTGCGGCAGCGACATCGTCGAGGTCCCGACGTACGTCAGCCCCATCGCCGTGGTCTACAACCTCGACGGTGTCGACGACCTGAACCTGTCGGCCAGCACGATCGGTGCGATCTTCGAGGGCACCATCACGAAGTGGAACGACGACGCGATCGCCGCCGACAACCCGGACGCCGACCTGCCGGACACCAACATCACGGCCGTCCACCGCTCGGACGACTCGGGCACGACCAAGAACTTCACCAACTACCTGGAGGCTGCCTCCGAGGGTGGCTGGACGCAGGGCGAGGTCGAGACCTGGCCGCTGAAGGGTGGCGAGGGTGCCGAGGGCACGTCCGGCGTCATCTCCGCCGTGTCCGGCGGCAACGGCACGATCGGCTACGCCGACGAGAGCCAGGCCGGCGAGCTCGGCAAGGCCAACGTCAAGGTCGGCGAGGAGTTCGTCGCGCCGACGCCCGAGGCCGCCGCCAAGGTGCTCGACACGGCGACCCCGGTCGAGGGCCGCGACGCCACCGACATCGCCGTCGACATCGACCGCACCACGACCGAGTCGGGCGTCTACCCGATCGTCCTCGCGTCGTACCAGATCGCCTGCGCCACCTACGAGGACGCCGCGACGGCCGACCTCGTCAAGGCCTGGCTGACCTACGTGACGAGCACCGAGGGCCAGGGCGCTGCCGCGGACGCCGCCGGCTCGGCGCCCCTGTCGGGCGACTTCGCCACCAAGGTCCAGGCCGCGATCGAGACGATCAAGGCTGCGTGACCCCAGGTCCTTGGGCCTGCCGAGACACCGTCTCGGCAGGCCCGAGGACCGCCCCGGTGGTCCACGGACCGCCATCCCCATCTCGACATCTGACAGCTGAAAGGCACCGCCTGTGACCAGCACGCTGGAACCGCGTCGCAAGCGCTCCACCGTCGTCCGCCCCGGTGACCGCATCTTCTCCGGGCTCTCGACCGGCGCGGGGATCCTGATCCTGGTCGTCCTGGCCGGCGTCGCCGCCTTCCTCACGATCGAGGGCATCCCGGGCATCCTGGCCGACCCCGACGAGGTCAAGAGCGGCCAGAGCTTCCTGCCCTACGTGTGGCCGCTGGTCTACGGCACCCTCATCGCGGCGACGATCGCCCTGCTGATCTCGGTGCCCGTCGCGATCGGCGTCGCCCTGTTCATCTCGCACTACTCGCCCCGCAAGCTCGGCCAGGTGCTCGGCTACCTGATCGACCTGCTCGCCGCCGTGCCGAGCGTCGTGTACGGCCTCTGGGGCATCGGCTTCCTGGCCCCCAAGATGGCCCCCATCTACGAGTGGCTCGACGCGCACGCCGGCTTCATCCCCTTCTTCGCGGGCCCGGCGTCGGCCACCGGCCGCACGATCTTGACGGCCTCCATCGTCCTCGCGGTCATGATCCTGCCGATCATGACCGCGATCTGCCGCGAGATCTTCCTGCAGACGCCCCGCCTGCACGAGGAGGCCGCGCTCGCCCTCGGCGCCACGCGCTGGGAGATGGCCCGCATGGCGATCTTCCCGTACGCCAGGTCCGGCATCGTGTCGGCGGCGATGCTCGGCCTCGGGCGCGCCCTCGGCGAGACCCTCGCCGTCGCGATGGTGCTGTCCGTCAGCGCCGGCACCGTCACCGCGAACCTCATCAGCAGCACCAACCCGAGCACCATCGCGGCCAACATCGCGCTGAGCTTCGGCGAGGCCAGCGGCAAGACCGTCAACGCGCTGATCGCCAGCGGCCTGGTGCTCTTCGTGATCACCTTCCTCGTCAACTTCGCGGCACGGGCCATCGTGGACCGCCGCAAGGAATTCTCCGGAGCCAACTGATGACGACACTGACCAGTCAGACCCCGGGATCCCCGAAGGACCACGGCCCCGTCGACGTCCACCGCGAGCTCTACGGTGCGCAGCTGCCGTCGTGGGGTCCGAAGGCCGTGCTGGGCGGCGCCGTCGTCGTCGCGGCTCTCCTGTACGTCGTGGCCGACGTCAACCTGATGCTCGCCGCTCTCGTCGTGTTCGCCCTGAGCCTGCTGCTGCCGGCCTGGTCCGCAGCCGTCGAGGGGCGCCGCAAGGCCACCGACCGGCTCGTCACGGTGCTGGTGACGTCGTCGTTCGTGCTGGCGATGTTCCCGCTGTTCAGCATCCTGTACACGGTCGTCGACAAGGGCACCAAGGTGCTCGGCGTCGACTTCTTCACCTTCTCGATGCGCAACGTCGTCGGCGAGGGTGGCGGCATCTACCACGCACTCGTCGGGACGCTCCTGATCACGGGCGCGGCCGCCGTGATCTCGGTGCCGATCGGCCTGTTCACGGCGATCTACCTCGTCGAGTACTCCGAGGGCAACCGCCTCTCGCGCTGGATCCGCTTCCTGGTCGACGTCATGACCGGCATCCCCTCGATCGTCGCGGGCCTGTTCGCGTACGCGCTGTTCGTGCTGTTCTTCGGTGAGGGCGTGCGCATGGGCATCGGCGGTTCGGTCGCGCTCTCGGTGCTGATGATCCCGGTCGTCGTCCGCTCCACCGAGGAGATGCTCAAGCTCGTCCCGAACGAGCTGCGCGAGGCGTCCTACGCCCTCGGCGTGCCCAAGTGGCGCACGGTGTCCAAGGTCGTGCTGCCGACGGCGCTGGCCGGCATCGTCACGGGCATCACGCTCGCCGTGGCGCGGGTCATCGGCGAGACCGCCCCGCTGCTGATCATCGCCGGCGCGACCGACTCGGTGAACTTCAACCTGTTCGACGGCCGCATGGCGTCGCTGCCGGTGTTCGCGTACGCCTCGCAGCGCAACCCCGGCGTCCCGCCCGAGTTCAGCATCGACCGCGCCTGGGGCGCGGCGCTTACGCTGCTTCTCATCGTCATGCTCCTCAACCTCATCGCCCGACTCGTCTCCTACTTCTTCTCGCCCAAGGGCGAGCGGTAACCCCGGAAGGACACCCACCATGGCCAAGAGCATCGACGTCTCTGACCTGAACATCTACTACGGAGACTTCCTCGCCGTCGAGGACGTCACGATCCCCATCGCGGCGAAGTCGGTGACGGCCTTCATCGGGCCCTCGGGCTGCGGCAAGTCGACCTTCCTGCGCTCGCTGAACCGCATGCACGAGGTCATCCGCGGCGCCCGTGTCGAGGGCAAGGTGCTGATCGACGGCCAGGACCTCTACGGCGCCGACATGGACCCCGTCAACGTCCGCCGCATGATCGGCATGGTCTTCCAGCGGCCGAACCCGTTCCCGACGATGTCGATCTACGACAACGTCCTCGCCGGGCAGAAGCTCAACAGCAAGCGGATGAAGAAGTCCGAGTCCGACGACATCGTCGAGCGGTCGCTGCGCAGCGCCGGCCTCTGGGCCGAGGTCAAGGACCGCCTCGACCGTCCCGGCTCGGGCCTCTCGGGCGGTCAGCAGCAGCGTCTGTGCATCGCCCGCGCGATCTCGGTGGAGCCCGAGATCCTGTTGATGGACGAGCCCTGCTCGGCCCTCGACCCCATCTCGACGAGCGTCATCGAGGACCTGATCCACGAGCTCAAGACCGAGTACACGATCGTCATCGTCACGCACAACATGCAGCAGGCGGCGCGCGTCTCCGACGAGACGGCGTTCTTCAACCTGTCGGGCGTCGGCAAGCCGGGACGCCTCATCGAGGTCGGCCGCACCGAGGCGATCTTCTCCAACCCCCAGGACCCTGCCACCGAGGCCTACATCCAGGGCCGCTTCGGCTGAGCCAGCCGGTCTGCCAGCAGAGCGCCGCGAGCCACACCGCTCGCGGCGTCTTGCGTCCCGGCCATGGGCCGAGCGAGCGCAGCGAGCGAAGGCAAGCGCCCGGGCGAAGCCCGGCAGACGCGAGGAACGAGCGGCTGGAGCGGCGACGAAGGAGCCGCGCGCTAGTTGCCGGGGATGATCAGGCGCAGGATCACGTAGGTCACGGCACCGACGGCTGCCGCTGCCGGGATCGTGATGATCCAGGCGGTGATGATGCCGCGGGCCACCCCCCACCGGACGGCGCTGAACCGCTTGGTGGCGCCGGCACCCATGACGGCCGACGTCATGGTGTGCGTCGTGGACACAGGGGCGTGGGCCCCGATGGCCATGCCGTACAGGACGATCGCGGCGGTCGACTCGGCCGCGAAGCCACGCGGCGGGTCGAGGGCGATGATGCGCCGGCCCATCGTCCGCATGATCCGCATGCCGCCCGACATCGTGCCGAGCGAGATGGCGCTGGCCGCGGCGATGATGACCCACAGCGGGATGTCGTCGCCGCTGTGCTCACCGCCGGCGATCAGCGCCAGGACGATGACGCCCATGGTCTTCTGCGCGTCCTGCAGGCCGTGTCCCAGCGACAGCGCCGCGGCCGACACCGTCTGCGAGAGCCGGAAGCCGCGGTTGACGGTGTGCGGGTTGGCCCGCTTGAACAGCCACATGATGGCCAGCATGATCAAGAACGCGCCGCCGAAGCCGAGCGCGGGGCTGACGACCATCGGGATGGCGACCTTCTCGATGACCTTGTCCCAGTCGACCGTGACGCCGGCCGCGATCCCGACGCCGATCAGGCCGCCGATCAGGGCGTGGGACGACGACGACGGGATGCCGAAGTACCAGGTGATCAGGTTCCAGACGATCGCGCCGACCAGGGCGCTCAGCACGACCGTCAGGGCGTGGTTGGGCGACATGTCGTCGAAACCGGTCAGGATGTCCTTGATCGTCTTGGCCACCCCCACCCCCAGCAGGGCGCCGACGAAGTTCAGGATCGCCGCCATCAGCAGGGCGAGGCGCGGCGTGAGGGCCCGCGTCGACACCGAGGTCGCGATCGCGTTGGCGGCGTCGTGGAATCCGTTGGTGTAGTCGAAGAACAGGGCGATGGCGACGGTGGCGATCACCAGCGCCAGGGTGAGATCCACTACTCAGGACTCCTTGACGGCGATCTGCTCCACCGTGTTCGCGACGGACTCGAGCGCGTCGATGGCGTGCTCGAGGGAGTCGACGACGTCCTTGAGCTTGAGGACCTCGAGCGACTTGTAGCTGCCGCCGAACAGGTGGGCCACGATGCGACGGTAGGAACGGTCGCCCTGGTTCTCGAGCCGGTTGATCTCGATCCAGTACTCGTCGAGGTCCTTCATGGTCCGCAGCCGGGGCATGGCCTCGGCCGTCAGCTGGGTGGCGCGCTGCAGCACCTCGACCTGGGGCGCGAAGTCCGCCGGCAGGTCGCCGAGCTCGTAGAGCCCCACGAGGTCGACGGTCTCCTCCATGAAGTCCATGACGTCGTCGAGGCTGCTGGCGAGACGGTAGATGTCCTCGCGGTCGAACGGGGTGATGAACGTCGAGTTCGCCCGTCGGATGATCGCGTGCGTCGTCTCGTCGGCCTGGTGCTCGGCCTCACGCATCAGCTCGCCGAGAGCCTTCTTGTCGGTGCTCGAGTCGAGCATCTGCGCCAGCAGATTGGCACCCTCGACGAGGTGATTCGCCATTTCGGAGAACAAGTCGTAAAAGGATGTTTCAACTGGTCGGATGCGAAAACGCACGACTAGCTCCTGTCACTGCTGAGTAGGGCAAGCCCATGCTAGAGGCACGCTGTTCGCGCATGTCAATCGCGGGTGTCACCGTGCGTTCAACTGGCGGTGGCAATGCCGAGGATCTCGTCGACCTCGTCCTGTGACAGGTGCCCGTCCCTGGCCGACGCGGCGATGATGAGCCGGCTGGTCAGCTCGATCTCGTCGAGCGCCTGGTCGTCGCGCAGGCGACTGTCCAGTGGTTCGGGCATGGGGGGTGCTCCAGGGGGGTGGTTCGGCTTCGACATCGACGGGGGCCTGCGACGGCGGCGACCGTCGCAGAGTGGTGCCTCCCCCTTCTCAGAGGCTAGCCGGTCGTTCCACCTGACGCAGGACAATTCACGTCTCGGCGGTGGGGTCCCCGTCACGTGCCCGCCGCACGAGGTCGACGACGCCCAGCGCGAGCGCCACGAGCACGAAGGCGATCGTCACGTGCAGGCTGTACGAGAGCGCGTCGGCGACGTCGCCGTCGCTGGAGCGGAGCCGTTCGAAGAACAGGGCGAGCACCACGGCGACCCCGATCGCGGACCCGACGCGCTGGGCGGTCTGCAGCAGCCCGCCGCCGGCGCCGGCCCGCGCAGGGTCGACCTCGTCGAGCGACAGCGTGATGTTCGGGGTGATGACGAGGCCGCCGCCGAGGCCGGCCAGGAGCAGGACGGGAGCCAGCTTCAGCCCGACGTGGCCCTCGAGGTGGGGCACCAGCAGGTCGACCACGACGAGGGCGACGCCGATCATCACCAGCCCCGTCACGACCAGCCGGCGGCCGAGCCGCTCGACGAGCCGGCCGCCGACGAACGCCGACGTCGCCGACCCGACGGCGAACGGCAGCTGCGCGGCACCGGCCTCCAGGGCGGAGTATCCGAGCCCCTGCTGCAGGTACAGCGTCAGGACGATGAAGATCGACGTGAACCCGGCGAAGTAGAAGGTCCCGAGCCCGAGCCCCAGGACGTACGAGCGGACCCGCACGAGCGACAGGTCGAGCAACGTCTCCCGCCGCCGTGCGGTCCAGTGCCGTTCCCAGAGCACGAAGCCGAGCAGCAGGACCGCAGCGACGCCGAGCAGCCACCAGGGCCGCTGCGAGAGCGAGTCGTCCTGGCCTCCCGTGACGAGCGGCAGCAGGACGAACAGCATCGCGGTGCCGAACAGCAGGACGCCGACGGGGTCGAGCGACTGCTTCGGGCCGCGATCGGTCGTGGGCAGGTACCGGCGGGCCAGGAGCAGCAGCGCGATGCCGACGGGCACGTTGACGTAGAACACCAGGCGCCACCCGGACTCGTCACCGCCGAGCTGGATCAGCAGTCCTCCCAGCACGGGACCGATCGCGGTGGAGACGCCGATCGTCGCCCCGAACAGCCCGAACGCCCGCCCCCGCTCCGCCCCCGTGAACAGGTTCTGGATGAAGCCCGACACCTGGGGCGTGATGAGCCCGCCACCGACGCCCTGCGCGACCCGGGCCACGCCGATCCAGAGCGGCTCCTGCGCCGCCCCGCAGACGGCGCTGGCGACCGTGAACAGCGCGACGCCGGCCATGAAGACGTTCCGGCGGCTCCGTGCGTCGCCGAGCCGACCGGCCGGCACCAGCACGATGCCGAACGCCAGCGCGTAGCCGGCCACGACCCACTGGATCGTGCCGTTGCCGGCGTCGAGACCTTCGCGGATCGACGGCAGGGCGACGTTGACGATGCTGACGTCCAGCAACGTCATCGAGCCCGCGAGCAGGCACACGGCCAGCGCGTGCCACCGGCGCTCGCGCTCGTCGGGGGTCAGCTCGGTCGCCTCGGTGTCCGTCACGCGCCCACGCTAGGGCCGGGACGGAGAGGGCGCGATTCGTCGGGACGTGGCCGACCGACCTCCGTGAGACGATGGGACCTTAGTCCTAATGCATCGGGGGATCGCATGAACCAGACTGTCGCCGACGTGACGCTCGTGGATCGCGAGATCGAGCGGTACCAGGTGCTCGACCGGGAGCCGGGGCGCGACCTGCAGTCGCTCGTGGACCTGATCGCGGAGATCTGCGAGGTCCCTCACGCCGCGATCAACATGATCAGCAGCAGCTCGCAGCACCAGATCGTGACGGCGGGCTTCGAGCCGTCGGTGTGCGCCCGCGAGGACTCGATGTGCGCGGTCGTGATGGCCGACCCCCTTCCCATCGTCGTCGCCGACGCCAGCAAGGACGACCGCTTCCGGGACAACCCGTTCGTCACGGGCGAGATCGGGACCGTGCGCTTCTACGCGTCCGCGCCGATCACGACGCCCGACGGCCTGCCGATCGGACGCCTGTGCGTGTTCGACCTCGTCCCGCGCGAGCTGAGCGTCGTGCAGCGACAGGCTCTGGGCGTGATGGCCGCGCAGGTCATGGACCTGCTGGAGCTGCGCTTCCGCAGCCAGGCCCTCGAGGACTCCCTCCGGGAGCTGACCGACGTGCGGGACGAGCTGCGACGCTCCAACGAGCACCTCACGCTGTTCGCCGGGCAGGTCAGCCACGACCTGCGCACGCCGCTGACCGCGATCCTGGTCAACGCCGAGCTGCTGGCCACCGAGCCCGTCGTCGAGGGCGACGCCGAGGTCGCGCACATGGTCGGCGCGGTCGAGGAGGCCGGCCACCGCATGGACACGATGATCCAGGAGATGCTGACGTTCGCGCGCGAGGGCGGCCGCCTGCGCCGTGTCGACACCGATCTGCGACGGGTCGTCGATCTCGTGCTGACCGACGTCGGCCCCCTCGTGCAGCGCGAGGACGCCGTCGTCCGGGTCGGCGACCTGCCCACCGTCACGGGCGACCCCGACCTGCTCTACTCCGTCGTGCTCAACCTGGTCACGAACGCGATCAAGTTCACCCGTCCGGGCGAGACGCCCACCGTCGCGATCGACGCCGAGCGCACCGGGCCGCGCTGGCGGATCCGCGTGACGGACCACGGCATCGGCGTGCCGGCCGACGAGCAGGAGTCGATGTTCGGCCTGTTCACCCGGGCCGACCACGACGTGGCGGGACACGGGATCGGGCTGTCGACGGCGCGCCGGATCGTCGAGGCGCACGGCGGCAGCATCGGCATGGAGAGCCCCGCGGGCGGCGGGACGAGCGTCTGGTTCGACCTGCCGGTCTGAGCCCGGGAGGCTCCTCGGCGAGTGGTGCCGAAGTGTGGAGGTCCTGGGGGGTTCGTGGGGGGATCGTGTGGATCGCGGCTCCCTAGGTTGGTGTCACAAGCCACCGCAGCACCCCCCACCACGATCCCCAAGGACCCGCCATGAAGACCAAGAAGATCCTCCTCCCCCTCGCCACCCTCGTCGCCGCCGGCGCGATCGCCGTCGGATCGGGTGCCACGTTCACCTCCACCAGCGCCAACACGATCAGCTCGGTCACGTCCGGCTCGCTG
>Ga0247734_1001894_pt1 | contig 14911 bp, 10 predicted proteins | sample UWRJL103311B2_FD_180933 | JGI IMG/M metagenome (GOLD analysis project Ga0247734, IMG submission 180933) | Plant litter microbial communities from Arlington Agricultural Research Station in Wisconsin, United States - UWRJ-L103-311B-2 | ecosystem: Environmental > Terrestrial > Plant litter >... | reverse complement strand
CCCTATGAGTAGAATTAACGGATACCAAAGAATCGTACCTTTCGTAATTGCTCAAGACCTTTTCAACTCCATTCCTAAGCTCCCGAACCTGGATGCCATTTTGAACGGTTGCATCACCGTTCACACGATAAATGATTAATTTATACGGCTTCTCTATAATCTTTATTGTCTTTAATTTATCCAGTTTGACATCTAATAAATCAAATGTCATAAAGTAGTAGCAGATCAATCCTAATGCAACTACAGTTAATAATATTCCAATAATCTTCATTTTCATCTTTGTGTTCTATCATAATATCTAAAGCCGCCAACTATCCATCATTACTCTTTTGTTTTCTCAACGCCCAATCCATGAGAAAAATTTTCTCGATCCAATTCTTACTAGTAATAAAATGGTTGCCCAAAAAATTGCGTTAATGGGTAAAAGCCATATAGATCTCCCCCAATCAAAGGGATGTGCAATTATGAGAACATAAAGCTTTTCAAATACATTTCTTTGAGCACCCCATGTCATAAAGTACATAGCGGTAGTAGCAGATAATAAAACATACGCTACGATAAATACGATATAGTAAATTAGAATTTTCATTAGTTTTTTACTCCTTGTTTTTTCAACCATTCAGTAACAATTTGGATCAATAGATCTGCTTCTTTCCCTGGTCGAGCGGCATCAAAATGATGAGCATCGTCTCCTTGTATTATTCCTTGCCCAGCGCCTTCGAGGAAATCAGAAATATCATGTGGATTACTTACCTTGTCGCCCTTTAGGTCATATCTCAATATTTTTCTTATGTTTTTATTTCCAGACAACTGTTTATATAAATCTGAATCATCTGAAATAGGACTGCCAATTAAAATCAGATTATCAAACTGAAATAATGGTACACCAGGGATTGCCGGAATTGATCCGTATTTTGGTATAACTATTTTAGATTAACAATAAATTTAATATTCGATATTCCTAATTCGGTTTTCTTCGACTGAAATTTTTTCAAACTTAGTGGTCCTAGAATGCCTTTTTCTGGAGATAAGGTATTGTTATAAACAGGTAGTATGTAATAATTAGTAACTGCTGTATCAACTTCCGTTGGATAAGTAAAGGGATGCTGTTTAGCGATTATATATTTTTCACTATGACCTACTGCAAATATTGATGAAGAAAGTACTCCTATAAAATCCCCATTCGGCAATTTAAAATCAATATAAACATCCCTTTTGTAATGATCCGTTGTTGTTAAATGGTAGTTACCAACTATTTCATTCCTCTCAAATTCACTACCAAGACAAGAAAAAAGGAACAGACTTATTACTATTATAAAATGGTTTCTTTTCATTTTTTTCTTAATTTGTTTGGTTCTAGTTTTTCAGAGAAGGTATAGGTCTGATAATAATTACTCATAGGGCCGCCTGAATCATATGAAGGTGAAGCGTGATAGAAAGCAGAAGTCATGCTAGTTGTGTTATTTATAACGTACTCCAAGCTGTTTGCATCTTCATTATAATATACACTTACTTTGAAAGAGCCAACGAATTGTTCAATTGGATCAAATCCTGCCTTAAATAATTGTTTGACACCAAATGATGAACTATAATTGGTGACCTTAGCGCCTTTTAAGCTTTTTGTGCCTGCATATTTATTATAGAAAAATTCCCTCGCCTTAGAAATCCCGTCTGAGTTTCTCATTGCATCTGCTATTTCATCGTCATTATATTGAACATAATTCATCATTCCTAAACCACCAGTTAGCCATTGTGTGAACATGCCAATAGTTGTTTTTGCTTTTAAACCCCAATTACTAAAATCACTTCCTCTATCATTTTGCTTCTTATCTGGCCTTTTCCCATCATCGTCTTGATCGTCATTTCTATTTGGGGATCCCTTGTTGTCCTTGAATCCGTAATAGGCCAAAACATCATCAAAATCTCTATCTCCTCTTTTATAGCTTCCTGATTCACCGACATACATTCCATCAACGTCAATAAAACGGATAGGATTATTTAATGCATAACTGTAAGGGCTCATTTTTCTACTTAATTCTCCTAGCGGGTCAAGGGTATTAAACTTGCCAATCATCGGGTCATAGAACCTTGCCCCGTAATCATATTGTCCTAACCCACCTTGCAATTCTTTGACCACATAAAGATACGGGTTTCTATTCCCCGAGACAAAGCTATTGAACGTCAAACCAAACGGATAATAATCGTCACTTTGCAGCTTGCTCCCGCTTCCATTGAACGTATACCGGCTGTTACCCAAATGATCCGTTAGGTTATACTGGTACAGGTATTCCGTTGCGGTATTTCTTCTCGCCAATCCTTCCTCCGTCTGGATGAAATCTATCGTACTTCCGGCATACTGTATCCCGTTCACATATTGTGTAGTTGCTGATGGCGTTACCCTGCTCAACTTCCTGCCTGTGGCATCAAATGTATAAGTTACTGCATTCGCACCGGTGATCACGGATGGTAGATTCAATATGTTATACCCAATTGTATTGATACCATCGGTCAGCGCATTTCCATTGGCGTCATATGAATAACTTCTGGATACCCCACCTGTAACACTATTCAACCTGTTTCCTGAGTAGCTGTAAACCTGCGCAGCATTTATATCCCTGGTCAGGCTGAGGATATTGCCCATTGGATCATAAGATATACCCTGCTCATTCTTGTTGTCGGTAGATACGCCCGCTGTTAACCTGTTCAATTTATCATAAGAATACGTATAGGTCTTGGTTGCCCCGCCATCGGTACTCCACAGCTGATTTGCAATATTGCCATTCCACTGGGGTGTGGTGCCATCGGTATATTTCAGCTGCATGGAAAATCCCGGAGCAGTACTTCCAGTCAGCCATCCCCTCTCGTTATACCTATAGGCATTCGTTCTTGCCCCGTTGTTCAATCGCTTATTGGTCAGCTGCCCAACTTCATTGTATTCCAACTCCGAAAGCAACACTTGTACACTGCCTGAATTCCCCGTTTTCTGGTAGGTTTTGGTCTTGCGCCCCATGTGGTCATATTCATAAGTCAGGTATACCATCGTTGTCACTCCTGATACCGTATGGTTCCGCGTACTGGATGTCAGCTGCCCGGTGAAATTATAAGCCAGATCAGTCACATCTGTTCCGCTCAAATGGTTCTGTGATTTGCTTTGTATCAGTTGTCCCTTGGCATCATAATAGTTCGTAGTTAGGAGCATCGTCCCGCTTCCAAGAACGTTTACCCTGCTCCCGGTCAGCAGTGATTTTACGGCACTGGACTGCGGAGAAACCGGGTTGCCGAAACTGTTGTTATAAAAAGCATAATCATCATAATAGTTCAGCGTATGATAATATTGCACAAGGCTATGGGCAGGAAGGGTGACATTGGTATAACCCGTACCCGTACCACTACTGTTGCTATTGTTCCTGGACTCGCTGTTTTTACTGACCGCATTAAAAGAGGCCTGCCAGGTTAACCTGGAGTTGCCCGAGCTGATAATCCCGGTCATCACCGTCCTGCCCAGCGTGTCATACTTACTAAACAGCCACTGGTTTGCTGCCGCCCTTACCGCATCACGGCTCATTACTAACTGATGGAGCTTATTGTACACCATTTCCTCCCAACCTTTGCCCGGTATCTTTTTTTCGATCAGCCTGCCCAGCCCATCGTAATGATACCCATAGATCAGCTGGCCAAACTCTGTAGTGCTTTCATTGAAGCTGCTCACCGTTACCTTTGGAGGGATCACATAACGCAGCCTGTTATATTCATCATAAACATAATAGGTGGAACGGGCAACCGAAGCGGTTTCCCAAACCCGCTTGCAAACCACCCTGTCTTCCATATCTTTATATTCTTCTACTGTACCGGCATTTCCGGATGACCAGTTTTCATCTTTGCTGACTGTCTTGGTCAGCTGCCCTGCTGCATAACTGGCTGAGGTGCTGGCACTGTTACCACTCAGCAGCCAGAGCTTAACCGTGTCTGCAGCAGTATTGACCTGGTAGGCCATTTTCTGGGTATGGCCGGAACCACTTAACGCACCACTATAGGGTTGCCACGGAGAACCCGGAAAGCCCTGCTCAATGATCCGATTTGCAGGCGAAGGTTCATAAACAGGTACACTGTAAGGATAGCTGGTTTGCACCACCCCGGCATGGCTGCCCTGGTAATAACTGACCACCTCAGTGAGGCCGCTGGTTTTGTAACTTCCGTCAGCAGTGGCCGAGGCATAAGGGAGGTAACTCTGTTTTACGCGTCCAAGATTATCATATTCAAACGGGGTTACCAGATCCTTTGTGACTTGTGGACTGCCTTTTACCTGAACCGTCTGCAACATCCGCCCCAAACCATCAAAGTACTGCACCTGCTGCATCACCTCACAGGTGTTCTTTGCAGGCAGTGTACTGGCATCAGTAAACGGTTGCTGCGGCGTGTAGGTGACAATATAGTTTCTGTTCTGGCTTAAGGAAGCTGCCAATGGAAGGCAATTGGCCAATGGGGTGATATAAGCATGAAAATTACCTGAGCTGCTAAATCCGGGCAGTAGCCTGATGCTTCCACTAGCGGTATAAACACCTGTAGTATTGGACTGGTTTAAGGTAATATGCTGCTGCGCAGTGGCGGATGTTAAGATGAATAGTGACGCAGAAAGTGCAAACCAGAACTTCTCTGCGCGGGAGAAAATGCAATGTATTTTCATATCCATGTACGGGATTAAGGTTGCGGATTCGTTTTCAGGTTCACTGGTTTGTTTACCCGGACAGGTGCCAGCCGGGGCATTGCGGGGATCAAGACCTTCAGTTCTGCCGGAGTTAGTATTTTACTCAGCTTCAGGTTACGCTGCTCAATCAGCATTTGCATTTTGTATCGCTGATCCTCTGGTTTAAGCATACTGTCAGCGGCAAGTTTGTTCAGTTCCTCTTTGCACTGGTTCTGGATCTCTGCTACCTTTCCGAATTTTACGGCGTCTGTTGTGCTGAAGGTGTAGCTGCGTAAAATCGCTGCCTGTTTTTTTAAGCTGTCCGTACTGCGCATATCAGTACCGGTATTCTTTTCCTTTTGTTCCTGGGCACTTGCGGTATCTACAAAAGCTGCGAGCACAAAGGATATGATGATAATGATTAATTTCATGAGAAAGTGGTTAAGGTTGGTAATGGTATTGAAAACTTTTCAGCACGTTGCCGTCATTGTCTTTGACCTGTTTTAAGCGCATAAACTGGTCATACTCATAAAAAACCTGCTGTCCCATTGCATCTCTTGCAGAGCTCATTCCGGCCAGTGGTTTGTAGGTATAGGTATTCACCAGCGCAGGCGTTCCTGATAAATTGGTTCGGATAACATTCAAATGGGTTTGCAGTGCAGCATCACTGGAAGGCTTATTTAAGATGGAAGGGGTTATCCATGAACTGACAGTACTGTAATTACTGCCCGTAATTTTCGCAACCGGGTAAGCCCCATTATAGCCCCATAGATATACCTCGCGCGCTCCTCCGGGCTGGTATTTTTCCAGCAAGTTCCCTTTGGTATCATAGGCCGAACAAATGGTTTCCTTATAGTCCGTGGCCGACGAATACTGTTTGATACTTGCCGGATGATAGGCTGTACCATTGAATACTCCAAAGCTAAATTTCGCTCCTTCGGTCAGTACCGGCGAGCCTCCCTGAGAAGTGAGAGTAGTTGAGATTTCCAGCGGCTGCAGGTAGTTTTTATCCAGCAGTCCGGATTTCAGCACCTGCTCAAGGGTGGTCAGCCCAAATACAAAATCACCTGTATTGTTGAAAGCATACCTGTAGGTAGTTTTCTTTACCGAACCATTGTTCAGGTATTCCAGCTTTTCTTTAAGCACTGGTCTTAACAGTTCCGTGTAATAATCATATTCGGTTACCACGTCCTGGGCAGTTCCGCCTCCATTATACGTGCTCTCCCTGGTTTTCTTCAGGCCGCCGAACTGGCTGTATAGGGAATACTGCCGCCAGCAGGCGATACAGGGGCCTGCGCCACCGGTATTGTTACAAGTATGGCTCTGGTAATACCCGATCACTTTATAGGCAATTTGACTGCTGAGCATATACTCTCCTGAATCATAGGGTTGCCCATCCCAGCCTTTGCCCTCTGCATAACTTTCTTTAACCAGCTGACCGCTATTGTTGTATATTTTTTCTAGTTGTACTTTGCCACGTCGCCAACTGTTGTCTTCTGGCGGTACAACTGGAGATTCATCTATCGAGGCCGATGGAGGGGTATCAAATCTGAAGGTATATTCCTTATCGGTATACCCACCGCCGTGTTCAATAGTCCTTACTTCCGGGTACACCACATATGACCCGCCTTCTGTAGCCAACGGATAAGCACTTTGAGAACTCAGCCTGATGTACTGGCAACTTCTAAAATCCTGGCATGCACTGGCATGGGCAGGGCGCACCGGGGTAATCAGCATTCCACTGGTGATCGTAGTATCTGAGAACAGGTTATATTTATAACTGGTGGTATTTGTTTTACCCGAAACAGGATCGTAGTCGTTCAGTTCCTTTACCCTGATTCCACCTGCGTTAATGGGGTTATTGGTATAGCTTTCGTTATACCGGTATACAAAGTTGTTTGATATACTCTGTTCCTGCCAGTTGCAATCTATCGCACTGATCATTGTGCTGGAATTATGATAGACTTCCACGCGGTAGTTTCCATTGTCAAGCACCCAGCTGCCGCTCATCTGGTCATAAAAAGTCATGACTTCATAGCCCGCCCCCGGGGCAAACATCCTTAAGATCTTCACTTGTGTACCACCGTACCATCCGCCGCTGGTGAGGTAATAGCTAAAGTTAGCAGAACCCTCTGTGCTGTTGACGGTAAAGTCATGACTGCCTGAGGGATAGGAATCGCCGGAGTAATGAAAATTATCCTCATGAAAGCCCTGGTTGGTATAGTAAGATGCATCGGGTTTGATCTGGGAACCATATTCCAGCAGGACTTTATTGCCCTCGTAGGTAAAGCTTCTTGACCCCCCGGTAGGATAAGTAATCTTCTTTAAAGTATTGGCACAACTGTAATAGGGTTCTGCCCTGCGGTCGGCCAGGTTATCCCTCCTGTATACATATGCGCCATTATAGTATGTCCCATTGGGCATAAAGGTTTGGTTGTAGATCTGCCCGTTGAAATAACCCCAGTAGTCTGTTCCCCTGGAAAACCTGGAAGGCAGGTTTTCTGTCTCGATGTACTCAAAGGAATGGGTCAGGCTATCATTAGCAGCAGTACCAAATTCGGCAACTTTGTTGAGTTTTAGCCGCTTGTAATACCAATCATTCACAAAACCGGACGGCGCAGAGGGATCACTGAAATAATCATACACAAAATGGTGCCGCTTGCGTAGCTGATTGTTCCGGGCATACAGTCTGATGGAATCCAGTCGCCTGCCTCCAGCAAAATCTTTTCTGCTGGCCGAAGAATGAAATAGAAGTGAGTCATTCCCGCCTTCAATTTTTGTTAAATAATATTCATTGGTCTGATTGGTCACTAAAACTTCATCTCCATAACTTTCCCCGGGGGTGCAATCCATGCCATCCATTCCCGAAATTGTCATGTAAGCACCCGAAAGGGTCTGAAAGCTGGTCTGGTTCCGGGTATAAGAAAACCGGATGGAATTTTCATCATTCATGTCTTTGATCTCTGCCAAATGCCAGGAGGAAATGTATGAAGGTGATGTGCTGGGCACTGAATAGCTGCCCAAACTCATATAACTCAGGCTGCTTTCATCAACGTAGCCAACCGTTTGACCGGAGTCCATTCCAAAATAATATTTATTCCCTTTATCATCGGTAATGATCCAGCCCTTAATGACGTTGCTGATCCGCTGAGGTTCTATTTTTACATTTTGTTGGCTCACCAGCCTCACATTGCCGGATTCATCAAAATAAAACTTGCCGTTCAGCCCGTTACAATCGAAATAAAAGATGTCAGGTTCCATATCCTGGGTTCCGGTAAGGATATTACCAATGTTAATTAGCCAGTTTGCTCCTCCCGGGAAGGCCGAAGGTTTCAGCGGGGAACGCAGCATTCCGCCATGATCGCCATCATCATCCGGGGTTCCGTTCATCACCCTGGTTACACGGCCACCTGCGGACGCGTTCCATCCCAGCCCGCACCAGCTGGCAATTTCTTCTACGCGGATGCCACCGTTTGAATAGTTCAGGCTTACCGGTACTTCAAGGGTACCGGCAGTGACGCTGTACAGCGGGATATTAATGGGAGTAGTTCCGGTGTAACTTCCCTGAGGGCGCTGCGATAGCTTAAATAAAGCAGCAGCATTGGGTGTGACTGTGGATGCTCCGGGAATTGATCCGTCATACTGCGCATAGCAAGGCAGCGACAGCACAGAGCATACTCCCGCCAGTAAGATAAATCTTAAATAACTTTTCATGCTTAAAGTTTAGATTGAATGATTTTGATTTTCTTTGCTTGTAATTCAACCTTGCTGCGCAATTTTTTAGTATCCCTTTTGATCTCGATCACATACAAGGTCAGCTCTTCGATCTTCTGCAGCAGTTTTGCATTCATATCACCTAAATCAATCCCATTTGATTTCACATCTGCGGCCGAGGGAATCCCCGGTAAATGACCGTTCCTGATAATATGTTCTTCCGTTTTCTGAAGCGAGGGTAATTTATAGGTTTTTGAAAATACATAATCAGGCCAGCTGGCTGTTTCTACCTTAACTTCCCTGGCGCGGATCTTACCGTCTACAGAAAACTTTTCAGGTGGATTTGGTGTTCCTACCCCAATATTCCCATTCCCATCGATGACTAAAGCATCGTTTGTGATACGCTGCCCCAAACCATTATAGACCTGAATGTGCAGGTTTTTATCTGTACCTCCATTATTGATTTGAAAAGCATTTCCGGTAGGGTCGAAAATCACGCCCGTACCAGATTCCCGATTAAAAGCTAAAGTTCCATAATATGGATTACCGCCCGGTTCAATACTTACGCCTGCGCCTGCTTGCTTAATAGTAAGCCGTGAACCAGGTGTGGTAGTTGCAATCCCTGCATTACCTGATGCGGGGAAAATGTTTTGAGCCGAAACGCTCATGCTGAAATAAATAACTGAGAGAGTTAAGATGATTTTTTTCATGAGTTTTTAAAGAAAAAATCACTTTCAAAAAAAGATCACAAATCCGGCTCGCTGTACGATTTTGAGAGTGCTAGTTTTACGATTGAGTTAATTCAACATAAAAGTAGAAAGCAATTATTTTAAAACAAAATAGATTCACCCCCAAAGACAAATGCTTAATCAATAGTGAAATCTGCTAAAACGAAAAAAACGATATTTTAAAACGTTTTTTCAAACGGATAAAAAAATGAAAATAATTTCAAAATCTAATCGCTTATGGTTTGATACGGAGTTTCGCTTTATAAAGACAAGTGATTTCGGGACAAAAAATCAGGCAAAGCAAAACCAGTAAAAACGAAATCCTCCCGACGCGCCTCATGATATAAAACGCTGGTTTCAGCTCTATATGAACCCAGGTAGAACGCGTACTAAACCCGTATAAAACTCGCATCTGATCTAGGGTTGGTCTGGGGTTGAAGAGGGATCGCGCTGGGGTTACCTGTGTTCAACCCAGAACGACCCCAGGCCAACCCCAGATCAACCCCACGGAAAATGCGGGTTCTATACGGGTTTAACCCGGGATCAATATGGGTTCATATACCGCCGTTACTGACCCTATACCACAAAAAAGGGCTGCTACAATGAAGTGTAACAGCCCTTTTTAAATAAAATCAGTGTTTCGCTATACCGCTTTTTTAATTTTTTTGTTCTCCGTGTAAAAGGCAAATCCTAAGCCAAGCAGCAGCAATATTGATCCTGCAAGGGAGATCTTCTCACCCGTGTAATAAGACGTTGGATGGAACACAAATTCCAGCTTGTGGTTACCTGACTCCAGCTGTGCGGCACGAAGAACGTAATCTGCACGGAAATAAGGCTTCTCTACCCCGTCAATCAGCATTGTCCATCCTTTATCATAATAGATCTCAGAGAACACGGCTATCACATCTCTCGGGGCACTGTATGAATAGATCATATGGTCCGGATTGTAACTGTCCAGTTTAATAAAAGCTGTTGGCCCGCCAAGTCCCGCACGGGTGGTATCCATCGCATTTTTATATTTCATATCAACGATAGCTTCTGTTTTAGGGTCGAAGCTGCTGATGGCTTTCATCTCTTCATCAGAATTCTGAACAAACTGAACTTTGTTCACTATCCAGGCGTTACCTGCCGCAGTTGCGTTGCGCTGCATTTTGTACGATCCCGTTTGCGGGTCCTGAGTGATGATGTATTTGGTATTCAGCATATCCAGCACATCCTGGTTCACGCTCTTGGTGAACTGATGGTCTATCAGCTCCTGTATGCGTTTTAACCTTGCCGAGTGTGCCCCACCCACAGTTTTATGGAAGTAAGAAGCATCTGCACTTGTAAATGTAGGGATAGAGGTATCAAACACCCTGAAATCAGGGTCTTTGTCTGCCATGATGAAGGTATCTACATCCCTTGGCTGGTAATGGTTGCTCAATGCACTTTTAGGCACAAAGTTTTTGTTGTTCAGGTAGCGGCGGTCAATCTGCCACATATCAAACAGGATCACTACAGCCAAAATACCAAAAACAACTTCGGCTTTCATCTTTTTGGTGATGAGCGCCCAGATCAGTCCAAAGCCGATGGCGATGAAGATCACTGTACGCATCGCGTCAGCCCTGGCCAGGTCTACCCTGTCCTGTATCAATGCGTTACCGATGGTTGTTGCAATATTTCTGTCGTTGTTCAGCGCACGCATCAGCGTTTCAATGAACTGGTCATGGTCTGATGTCCTGAAGCTAAAGAACAGCGTTGGCATGATAGAAACCACCAATGCAAAACCACCTGTGATACCGGCCGACCAGGTCAGCTTTTTCAGCAGGTATTTCTGGTCATACTTTCCTTCCTGCGCTTCCTTGATGGCAAGTAAAGCAAGAATAGGGAACAGGAGGCCTACTACGGCCAGTATAGATTCAACGGCCCTGAACTTGTTGTAAAGCGGCACATAGTCAAAGAAGATATCTGAGATGAAGGGAAAGTTCTTACCGAAAGACAACAGCATGAACAGGATCGTAGCGGATAAGATCCACCACTTTATCCGGTCACGGACGATGAATAACCCGAATACAAAAAGGAAACAGATGATCGATCCGAAGTAGTATGGGCCTGCTGTGAAAGGTTTATCGCCCCAGTATACCGGCAGGCGCTGTGCAAAATCTGCAGCCTGCTCTGGCGTAGCGCCCACAGTCTGGATGGCTTTTGCCACATTAGATTTTCCGTCAAGGCGTTCATTACCGCCACCGTATAGATTAGGAATTAGAAATGTAAGGGATTCTCCTACGCCCTGGCTCCACTGGTAGGCATAATCTTTTGGCAACCCGTTATCCGGTTCGGCAGAATCTGTTTTTAAATTGGATTGACCACGTATGGTCTCTTTTCCATATTCATAAGTAGTCCAGAGGTTACTCGCGTTGATCATGATGGATAATAGCACCGCCATACCCAAAAATCCCATTGCTTTACCCAGTTCCTTTGTCCGCTTTGTTTTAACGGCATGGTAGATCTCAATGCCGATATAGATCAGCAGGGCTAACAGAAGATAGTAGGTCATCTGAATATGGTTGGCCCTGATGTTCAGTGCCAGGAAAAGTGCCGTTAAACTGGCACCCATCCAGTATCTGCCCCGCAGCGTTAAAATTATACCCGCAAGGATCGGCGCAAAAAAGCCTATAGACAGGGCCTTGTTGCTATGCCCTGCGGCGATGATGATGAAGTTATAGGAGGTAAATGCAAATGCTATTGCGCCCGCGGCAGCAAGCCAGGGGTTGATCCTGAGCACGCAAAACAGCAGATAAGACCCCAGCAGGTACATCAGAACAGTGCCTACAGGATCCGGAAAGGTATCTTTGATCAGTGAGATTCCGTAAGTAGTTAAATTCAAGGGGTACTGCACCCAGATCTGGTAGGCCGGCATTCCTCCAAACATTTGATTTGTCCAGAGAGGGCCTTTGCCATCTTTAGCTTTGTAATCCATGATCTCCTTTTGCATGGCCTTCGCCTGCAAAACATCGCCCTGTTCCGGCACTTTACCCTGAAGGACAGGACTAAAGTAGACAAAACATATAATTACAAAAAACGCACTGATGGCCAGATGTATGCCATTCCTTTTTAACCAATTATTCATTAAGGTTTGCTTATATTTAAACTAACCCCAAAAATATAAATTTGATACAGATTAGGAAGCAAAATTGACCGATTAGAAGAAAATACTTTATTTAACTTCTTCGTATTCCACAAAATCACCCAGTTTATCAGCATTTCCATGCTTGGGCTGTGGTGGTACGTAATCGATAGATATTGAACCTTCCGGTTTAGATGAACGCTGTTGCTGTCCGTTTTGCTGGGCCTGCTGCTCCTGCATTTTTCCAAATACGCTCTTTAGCACCATAGGAAAAACAAGCCGCAGGAGTACCCGGATTACCCAAAGGATCAGTATAGTGATGAAGAGAAATTTAATAATTCCCATTTTTATGATTCAGTTGATTTACAAATATAGACAGATTTCAATGCCGAATATTACTATTACTTTCAGTTTGTTGCATTATAATTACAATCTGATTGCCTAAAAGTTTTCGTCAACTATTTCTGCTACCCTTCCAACCTGCCCGTCTTCGAGCCTCACTTTGATTCCCCTGGAATGATATGGTGATGATGTGAGCAGGTTAGCTACGATCCCGCGTGTGAGTTTGCCACTGCGCTGATCTTTTTTCAAAATGATATCTACCTCAAGTCCCGGATAGATATCCGATCTGTTTTTTCCGTCCATTATTTTATTCTACCTTTTTTAAACTGGCTTTGCCAAACCTTTCTTCAAATACCTTTTCCATGGCAAACATCTCGTCCCTGAGCCTGGCCGCCATCAAGAAATCCATGTCCTTAGCTGCTTTGGCCATATCCTTCCGTGTCTTGTCGATTGACTTCTGCATCTCAGGCTTGGTCATGTACTGTACAATAGGATCGGCAGCGATACTTACCTGGTCGATCTCCACATATGCAGCTTTCCTTTCCGAATTTGCGGAGAAGTCCAGCACCGATGTCTGTTCCAGGATAGCTTCCCTGCTTTTGCCCACCGTTTTCGGCACAATGCCGTGTTCCGTATTGTATTCGATCTGCCTCTCGCGTCTGCGGTTGGTTTCATCCATAGTTTTAGCCATAGAATCGGTGATCTTATCGGCATACAGGATCACCCTTCCGCGGTCATTCCGGGCAGCCCGTCCTATAGTCTGGATCAGGGAGCGCTCAGATCTGAGGAACCCCTCTTTATCGGCATCCAGGATCGCTACAAAAGATACCTCAGGCAAATCCAGCCCCTCCCGCAGGAGGTTGATCCCGATCAGCACATCAAATTCGCCTAAACGCAATCCGCGGAGGATCTCTACCCGTTCCAGTGTTTTCACCTCTGAGTGGATATAGCGGCATTTGATATTGAGCCTGTCCATGTATTTGGTGAGCTCCTCAGCCATACGTTTGGTGAGGGTGGTTACCAGCACACGGTCGCCCATTTTAATCGTCTTGTCTATCTCATCCAGCAGATCATCCACCTGGTTCACTGCAGGCCTCACCTCAATCAGCGGGTCAAGAAGCCCTGTAGGGCGGATCACCTGCTCTACATAAACCCCATCCGATTTCTGCAGTTCATAATCGGCAGGAGTAGCACTCACATATATCGTTTGCGGAGCTAAACGCTCAAATTCTTCAAAATTCAAGGGCCTGTTGTCCAGTGCGGAAGGCAGGCGGAAGCCGTATTCCACCAGAGACATCTTCCTGGACCTGTCCCCGCCGTACATTGCCCTGATCTGGGGAACCGTCACATGGCTCTCATCAATCACCATCAGGTAATCATCAGGAAAATAATCAAGCAGGCAGAAGGGGCGCATTCCGGGTGACCGTCCGTCAAAGAACCTCGAATAGTTCTCAATTCCAGAACAATAACCCAGTTCCTTCATCATCTCAATATCAAAGTTCACCCGCTCTTCCAAACGTTTCGCTTCGAGCAGCTGCCTGTCGCCAATCAGCTGGTTTTTGCGCACTTCAAGCTCTTCCTGGATACCCCAGATGGACGACTGGAACCTGTCTTTGGGTGTCACAAACAGGTTTGCCGGGTAAACGGCCATATCTTCAAGTTTTTCCAATGTTTTCCCTGTCACAGGATCAATCACACTGAGTTCTTCAATATCATCACCAAAGAAAGATACGCGGTAGGCTGTATCCAGATAGGCCGGAAAGATATCTACCGTATCTCCCTTCACGCGGAAAGTTCCCCTTTTAAAGTCGGTGATGGTCCTTGCATACAGAATTTCTACCAGGCTGTGTAAAAATGTATTTCTTGATACCCTTGTCCCCACCGCAAAGCGGAATACGGAACGCGAGAAATCTTCGGGGTTTCCCATACCGTAGATGCAGGAGATGGATGAAACCACAATGACATCCCTCCTGCCTGACATCAGTGCAGAGGTTGTTCTGAGCCGCAGCTTTTCAATTTCTTCATTGATGCTCAGATCCTTTTCGATATAGGTATTGCTGCTGGGCATGTATGCCTCAGGCTGATAATAATCATAATAAGAGACAAAATAATTTACCTGGTTTTCAGGAAAGAATTGTTTGAACTCACCGTATAACTGGGCCGCAAGTGTCTTATTGTGGCTCAGTATCAATGTGGGCTTTTGTGTTTGCTGGATCACATTGGCTACAGTAAATGTTTTACCGGAACCTGTAACGCCTAAAAGTGTCTGATAATGCTCATCATTATTGACACCTGTTACCAATTGCTCAATGGCATTTGGCTGATCACCGGTAGGTT
>Ga0247734_1001892_pt1 | contig 14929 bp, 19 predicted proteins | sample UWRJL103311B2_FD_180933 | JGI IMG/M metagenome (GOLD analysis project Ga0247734, IMG submission 180933) | Plant litter microbial communities from Arlington Agricultural Research Station in Wisconsin, United States - UWRJ-L103-311B-2 | ecosystem: Environmental > Terrestrial > Plant litter >... | reverse complement strand
AGAAATGGTTCTCTGAGCAGGAGGTTGTGGAGATCACTGCTACGGTGAGATTCTCTTATTTCCGTGGATGCATGCTGGGACAGTTACTTTTTGGGGGAAAGAAAACCGAAACCCCGAGAATTTGGAGAAATCAGAGCTAATTTGTGTGCTTTTCTTATAGGTTGCAGCTTACAACTGTGTGAGTAGGTTTTTGGTGGCTTTGGACAGTAGGTTATCAAACTCACTCCTCACAGCCTCTTATTACTGATATTAATATAGTTGGAGAGAAAAATGGTGTCAAGCCCGATGAAATCTGAAGAGACGTTTCTTATCTTAGCGAGAGAAACATGGGAAAGCACTTAGGCAGAGTTGCTCAAAGAAGCATCCATGGAACATAAGATCTCTATATTACTTAGACTTTCCATTCTTGGCCACAGCCACATGAAACTTATGCTTAACTGGTATCAACCACCGTTAGCGTGTACTGTCACTCTCGTGTTACCTGTTTTGAATCTGGTATCACATTTAGATAAGTTGCTTAAGTAAATACAAAAAAATCAGGCCACTTTTCTTATCAGATTGAATACCATACCAAACGGAAGTCGAAGGGTCAGGATTAAGAAGTTGTTTAGACCATATGCAACATGTTTAGTGTGCATTGGCTAAATGGAAACTGTATTTGGACATGCAGTATATCGCACCTAGGCAGCATAGGACATTTGACCAAAGATATTCACTTTGATTCTGTGATAGAGGTAGATCCTACGTTCTAGACACTAGTCGGTATTAAAATCGGGTAATAAAAATGTTGTATAAACGAGTGAAACAGCCGTTGAAGTTTCGGGGATCGTCTCCTCGTCCTCCTCCTGATTTGATAGAACTTGACCGGAGAAAAGCAGATAGTTCGTTTTGCTTAGGGCAGTGGTAGCAGATTCGTTAGCATCGCTTGCATCCGGTGCTTTTACTCGTACCTGTAAGCCTCAAGTCCTTTATCGAATTGTGGGGGTTGTAGATGCTTGTACAGCATCAACATGCATATGCTCAACAAATGATACCAGCAATTAAACAAACGGGGTTCGGATTGGCTGCTTGCCACCGCTGTATTCGCCGACGATTTATTAGACTTGGTCTTCCCAAACCAAAGAATCCCCCTTGTGGTTTCCAATCTTCTTCCTCGTCCGTCCAGAAGGAGAAAACCCCGCCGAGTTCAAGGAGCAAGGGATATAAGATTAGACGTAGCAAATTTCCCAATCAAACAGAGTGTTACTTGGGGTCTAGCACAGATTCCGCATTGTACCAGTGACAAACTACCAAATCGCCACACGTCTTCGTTGATGCAAAGACACTCTTGAAGTGTCGGCTGGACTGTGGTGTGGGTTGTTGCTATTGTAAGGATGTGGAGCGATTAGTTCGCTTGACCCAGCCCCACTGAATGAGATCTGGTTTTAGCTTGTGGCAGTTTGGCTAATCCACAAATGGAAAATGAACAATCCCCTCTCCCGGACAGCAACCCAACCTCCAAGCCATCAAGCAAGTCTACCAAAGTTACACGAGAAATCAAAAGAAAAGCATTGGAGGATTGGAAACCCGGGCAAGGCTGCTGAGTCATAGAGCCTATGCATTCTCTCTTGTCTCTGTCCCATATCGTGGGTGCATGGAGCCGAAAGAGCCCCCCAAAAAGCTTCTTTTCCGTTGCAGTTATCACGTTTATTAGATATATACTTGGCGGCCAGCTATTGCATTATTCCGACCTTCAAGATCTCTGCAGTCGGGAAGTGTCTGTTCTTCAAACGGCCAAGCCGATCTAAGCAGTTTTGGCCATTGGGTGCTCCTCCAGACACACGTTTTTCTTTACTCGTTTATGATTGACATGGGTGATGTAGGTGATATAGGTGACATGGGCGATATAGGTGGTTTTGTTTTATGGAAAATTCCTTTCCCATAAGGCCAAGGGCATATGCGTTATCAGAACCCCTTAGTTACGAAGCTCGTTCCAGAAATTGCAAATGTTCCCTATCCGGTAGGTGTACGAGCGATTCGATTTGCAGTGTTGAGACACTGCCATCGTACCGACAAGGGGGTCATTGCCCCATTACTGGCTTCGGTGGAGGCTCAGCGTGATGAGATGAGATGGGAGTGAGTTGCGGCTGGAGTAGTATAGTATACAAACTAGTATGTAGCTGATTCTTCTCCAGCACCACTTTTCCAGTACCATTTCCCTCGGGATCTGAATGAGTTTGAGTGATTGGGACAGAGTTTGGGAGGGTTTTGGGTCGGAATGGGTCACGAACCTTTCTCCAGCGTGCTCCTGGCCATCCCCAGAGAATCTCCTCTGATAGCGAACAATCTGAACGCAACTATGTACAGTAGCAGTAGGCTATGGACCATCTCTAGCGTCAAGTCAGCATTTCTCGTGCAGCAATAAGCTCCTGGGTCCCTAGGGTAAATCGTGCTTGGCGGTCGGCGGGACCTATTACACGAAGCGACACGAAGGTTAACTTCCCGCTCGGGCCAGGAAACCGACTGCTGGTGAACGTTAAACTGGAGAGTCAGCACCGTGGCGTGCAGGGGCAGCGGGTGCGAGTGCAAAGTCAGCACTGCAAACTTTGGCTGTGAGCCTTTAGGTAATGCTTTGGGTCTGACGAAGCCCGCCGCTGACTGGTCGGCACCGCGGTGGTCCAGCATGATGGTACTCCAGCCAAGGGCTGCGTGGCCGGCAAAATACGACTGCTACCCGTTACAATAGGTTAGCCCTCAAGGCGCAATTGGATTAAGCATCATCCTGGCCTCCAAGAGGAGGGGTCTTGAGGGAAAGTGTTACCGCTCCTTCTGCACAAGCTCAAAACCATGATTGGTTGTGGCAATGCCTTAGGGGAGGATAACCTAGAATACTAGCGGTATAGAGGCGACCAATTCTGAAGCGTCCTCGGGGCCGCTGGGAAGGAAGTTGGGGTCATTGAAATTCCATATATTGGAAGTCTCCACAGCCATATACCGTTCCCGTTGCTCCATAAACCCTAATTTCTGCACGAAAAGGTACTTAACTACTCGTCTATCCTCGGACGCTCGCAAAGTAGTTTGATAAGTACTGAGTACCGAGTCTGAAACCATCTACCCAAAGAACCAACTATCATTCCGAAAGTTTGCCCCGACAGCTACTTCTCGTTCCAAATACATAAGCTATTGCTTGCGATCCGACATGGCCACCGGGTATAGTGATGGAACTGTCGATGGCCAGTATTTGATGGCGTCTGATATGAATGCCGGGATGTATGATGGCACTTCCAGCGAATCTTCAGCCAGCTCTCCTATGAACTGTAATGTATGTCTACGACATTGGTAACTCACGTATAAAGCACCAACTGACTTTCCAGGGCTATGATATGTCGTATGGTACAAACACATATCTGCCATATTCATCATATCCAATGCAATACGCCCCAGCTCCGGTAGGCTTAATACCGGTCGAACTGGATATCGAGGGTATATATGAGGACCACGATCGTCGGAGAAGAAAAAATGCTGGAAATGAAAAGGCTGTTTCTTCCCATGTACATTCAGTAAGCTTGTCTTGATGTAGTCCGCATTTGCATACAAAAACTAACCCTTCCAAGCGTCGCAGAGCCCAGAACCGAGCCTCGCAAAGAGCATTTCGGGATAGGAAAGAAAAACACATGCGAGAACTTGAACAGCGTCTTAACGAACTGGAGGGCCGCCACTCCGATCTCTCTCGATCTTACGAATCTTTACAAAACGAATATTCAAGCGTTAAGCAAGAGCTAGATCAACTTCGAAAAGGAGCTGAGCAATCGCCACCAAACACAGCTAGAGATTACGCAACGGGTAGCCGGGGCTGGGATGACTCCAAGGTTGAGATTTTGGATCCGTTGCTGTTTGATGTTTCTGCGTTTTGTTTTGACCAGGACGAAAGCGATATACAAAAGGAATGAGCGTCAAATTTGGTGTCTGGTTCGGCGTTTTGGGGCGACTGGGAAGGCGGTGGCGGCGTCTACCATTGGTTTCAGGCGGAGAAATAGGTGTAGGGAGGAATCTTCCCGGAGTACGTGCTGCAATGCCGTTTTGGCGGCATTTTGTGTATAGCAGTGGGTTGGCTACGGGTTGGCCCCGAATCTTGATCGATTTTGAGATAATACCCTTCAACATTCACCCCAGCTCCCTCTAAATTTCCTCCAAGTCCCCAGAAGCATCCAAATGGCCATGCCTACCTGCATATATCTACCTGTTGTTTGGCTCCCAGTTAGTGACTGCACCATCGATACCCAAACCGTTGCCACAGCCGAGCAAAACAATGACACGAAGCATTTCGAATTATCTTCGTCTGCTATAGCAGCCCCCCCCCCTCCCCTTCTAAGAGCATCCCTGCCCGCACGTCAACTGCTATGCAAGTAGGAGCGCTTCATTCCTTGAGAGTAGTGGTGTGCCTGGGTCATTTTCTGTAGTAGTTAGCGACCCGAAGGTGGAGAAGTTGAAGAGATAGATATCTAACGTTGTTGTTTTCTTCTATAGATCTTCAATTATGTTCGCAAAATACCCCGAGATTTCTTGGCAGTCTGTGCGTGGACGGAAATGCATCCGACACACCAGAGTTCAATTAGTTAGTTTGGTTAGTTGGTTAGTTGGTTAATTAGTCACCCAGTCACTTCGACTCCGGTCCTCCACGGGAAATGGGGAGTCCTTTTTTGTTTTTGCTCCTGCTTGTCGTCCCATTGATGCTGCTCGGCTTGTAATGTATCCCCTTCAGTGTCCTGGATATGCTGGACAATATATTACCCCGTTCGCCTTGTGGCATATTCATATTATACTTTTCCCTGTCGCGTCAAATGTACAGTAGTACATCAACGCTATTTGGGTAAAAATAACAGCAATACATATTTTGTATTGGGGGAACACACGAATACACGCCGAGCTGGGAAATGGTAATAATGGAACCATACTATTATCGGAAGTATATATAAACCAAATTAAAAAGGACTAAATTTCTTTCTTTCTTTCTTTCTTTCTTTCTTTACTTGATACATCCAGTTCTTAAAACACGTTTTCAAAACGGCGTCTGGCATCCATCCCTCTATGCCTTGATGTTCACTTTTATACCTGCGATCCACAATTTGGCTGATCTGGCTGTGTATTTTTGCTTCCCCTATCCAAACTTTATACAAAATATCCATCTTTTTTATATATATATATACTTCCTACTAATATAAATTCAAACCAAATTCTGGTAAAAAGTTTTGATAGGGGCTAGTGTGTCGCATATGCTCGAGTTTTCAGCCGCATTCGAGCTTTGCTTGGGTATATAACCCTAATAAGAGGTCGTCGAATTGAACTCAATTTCAACTTTTTGTTGTGGTGTTGTGGATAGGCAAATATTGAAACCAAAATTACATAGTACTATTCTGTTAAAACTTACGTACGGTTCTTCTTATATTTCTACTGAGTTACTTGGTTTCCTCTTTTACCTTATTTTTTGGCTCCCTTTTCTCCGCGGCCGGTCCTTTCTCCACCTCAGCTGCTTCGTTCTCTCTCATCCTTCATTTGTTGCCGCACCCATCCAAAAGTCTTTCGCTCTTCGGCAATTCGATCTTTGGTGAAAATCACAGATATTTTGATCCCACTCCTCTTCTTGCAAATCGCAAATTATCTGGTGTCCTTGGGATTCTGTTAAAAAAAAGAAGAAGCCATATCTAATGCTTTGGGACCAACCCCTCCAAACTTGTCTAGCTTCAGATTGATACCCTATGGCTAGTAAGTTTACGAAGGTAATAGAAACAGATTATATAAGTCAAAGCTCCTTGGGGTTGAAAGTAACAATACAGACCGGGAAAAACGTTGTGCTGGCTCGTTTTAAGGCTGCGGCCTCCGTATAAGATGAGGAGGATTATCAGAATCAAACAAATCCCGGCATCGATCTATATTCTCTTAAGTATTACGTAGTACCCAGAGCGAATCTGGCTGGTCGTCGGGGTATTTTAATAGTTGCTGCCATGGTTGGGATTGAAGTGTTATATAAAGGTCGAAGGGTTTCATTGTTCAGCCGGATGGGTAGTAGGAGGATATTTGAGACATTTCAGGAAAAGATAATAAATAGAACAGCCTTCTAGAAAAGGTAGCTAACGCTAAGCAACATCAAATAACAGTATATGTATATGTATATATATAACCTGTAAATATATATATTTGATTAGTTATAACTATAGGAAAGGTTAGGTAAGGGGCGGTTCTTGCTTGCACTTGCTTGCACCGTAGATGTGTTATCGCGACCCGCACGGCCATCACCAACCAACGCCAACCAACGCCAACGCCAATACACGTGGATGTTTTCCGCGGCAGCGCGGATTTCCGAATAGCCTAAATCAGTCACCCCATTCTCTAATAAGTATTGGAGCTACAGTCCGTACCGTACAGTACAGTTACAGCATTATCGTGCGGAAGATCTGGATCCCTTGGGGGAAAACGTATCGAGGGAGCCCACAGTCTACAGTCTACTACAGTCTACAGCACAGTAGGGTTTGTTGGCGGTGCGAGAACGGAGAACGGAGAGCAAGTGGGCTTTTGCAGAAATCCCTTTTTTCCTGCTCCATCAGTGGTTTTTGTTGAAGCAACTAGTGGCGAGAGAGCTACAAACAAGTAACAAGTACATCCATCCATCCATCCTGTATATACTGTATATACTGTATATATTGTACTATACGTACACTGGATATTGGATAATGGATACCGGACTCCATAAGTAAAGTAAGGTAATAATAATAATATTAACAACAATAACAATAACAATAATAATAAAAATAAAAGACAGACGGTGATCGAGGGGGTTGGAATTGACAGGTGAGCATCGTAAGGTTCAAAGAAACATCCCATATAGTAAAGTGAAGTGACATTTTTGCTGGTTGAGACGTGCGAGTCGTTAAAACAAATGGGAATGGGGACTGTTCCGATGATATGATGATATGATGATGATACATACATACAGTATTGAAGCCAGCCAGCCAGCCAGCCAGCCAGCCAGCCAGCCAGCGGCCATCCTCCCTGCCAACTATTTTTCATGCGCGTGGATGAATGAGATGATGATGTGGTTGGGGCCGGTGGGTTGAGGTGGGTTGAAGTGGGTGATGATTGTGGGTGAGGATGATGCACGTAACAGGACGACGAGTAAGGGGTTTCCGTCTCGGGGGTGTTTCGACGGCGGCGGGCGGGATTGATGATGATTAATTACTGTATTATAATAATACCACCAAAAAAAGAAGCACTGGCGTTGGTTTGGTTTTGTAGGGAGGAGTATTGTATAGTGGTGTCGAGTAGTGTAGTGTGGTGTAGTAAGTAGTACGTTGTTGGATGCGATGCCATGCGATGCCATCGGTAATCATCATCCCCCCACCTAACCTAAAATCAACCCCTCCAAAAACAAAAACATCTTTCTTCCGCTCACCTTTCCCTCCTCCACACCTCCTCCTCCTCATCATAAGGAACCTCAATCACCACACTCCCATTTCCTTTGCTGTATATCAACCGCAATCATGGGCTACACCGATACTGATAAGCTGGCCATCAGTGCCATTCGAATCTTAGCTGTATGTACCTTCCCCTCCCCCCCAAACCCTCTGACCCCGCGATGGCCTCCATCTCCATCCCAGAACTCCATGTTTTCCATGCATTGCCATTGATACAGGAACTGACGGATGTTTGCTAGGCCGATGCGACATTCAAGTCCAACTCCGGTCATCCTGGTGCCCCAATGTAGGTGAAATCGGAATATCCTCCCTCAAGAGGAAGGGTTGTTTGCTAACAATCTCGTAGGGGTATGGCACCGGTTGCCCACGTTCTCTTCAACAAGATCATGAACTACAACCCAAAGAACTCCAAATGGGTGAACCGCGATAGATTCGTGCTCTCGTAAGTACTCCAATATCATAGCTTCAGCCTCCAATTGCATTCCGCTCAACAAAAACCGCAAACTTGCACTTTGCCACACCAGTTTCCAACCACTATCTGAACCTGAGCATCAAATCAGACGATTTTTCAATGGTTGGAGTGTAATTGCCGAATATGGTGGTCTCCTATTCTTGCCTGATTTCAACGGATATGCTAGCAAATAATCAAGAACGAGCTGCTGACCAAGTTTTAGCAACGGCCATGCTTGCATGCTCCAATACACTCTTCTACATCTTTGCGGATACAAGGTGTCGATGGATGATATCAAATCTTTCCGAGTACGTAATTTTAAGCAGTTGAACTATCCCCCACTCTAACCAAATTCATAGACTGTGGATAGCATTTGTCCCGGCCACCCCGAAGCTCACGACACTGATGGTGTTGAAGTCACAACTGGACCTCTTGGTCAAGGTTTCGCCAACGCTGTGGGTCTCGCCATTGCTCAACACCATGCATCTGCCGAGTTCAACAAACCTGGATTCGAGCTCATCAACAACTACACATACACATTCTTGGGTGATGGATGTATGCAGGAGGGTGTTGCAAGTGAAGCTGCTTCCCTTGCTGGCCATCTGCAACTAGGAAACTTGGTTGCAATCTACGACGATAACCACATCTCCATTGATGGTGACACCAACTGCTCTTTCACTGAAGATGTTGTGGCACGCTTCAAGTCATATGGATGGCACACTGAGGTCGTCGAAGGTGGAGATGACGATCTCGAGGCAATTGAAGCCGCCATCAAGAAATGCCAAGCCGTCAAAGATAAACCATCTATGATCAAACTCCGCACTACAATCGGTTTCGGATCCAAGCTTGAGGGTACTCATGGTGTCCATGGAGCTCCTTTGAAGGCCGACGATATTAAGCAGCTCAAGACTAAGTTCGGATTTGACCCCGAGCAGTCTTTCGTTGTTCCACAAGCAGTATATGACTTGTACAATAAGAAGGGCGCCGAGGGCTCAGCACTGGAGAAGGAATGGGAGCAGCTTTTGGAGAAGTACTCACAATCCAACAAGTCCGAGGTAGGGCCCGAAAGATTATATTCTATATTTCAAGATCGTAATGCTGACTTTAATGACTTCACAGGCTGCTGATCTCAAACGCCGCTTGGCTGGAGATCTCCCTGAAGGATGGGAGAAGAACCTACCAACATACTCCCCAGCTGATTCCGCAGTCGCATCCCGCAAGCTCTCTGAGATTGTCCTCCAAAAGATCCACGCTGCAATTCCAGAACTTGTTGGTGGATCTGCAGATCTCACTGGCTCGAATTTGACCAGATGGAAAGAGGCTGTCGATTTCCAGCCACCTTCCCTCGGTATCGGAGACTGGTCTGGACGTTATATCCGATACGGTGTCCGTGAGCATGCTATGGGTGCCATCAGTAAGTTGACCCCAGCTCTTTAAATCTCAAGATGGGAGGGTATGGATCCACCGCGAGATACATCCCTTAGACCGTTATTATTTCCCCAAATATATACAGTCACTGACCGAGTCTCCCTAGTGAACGGTCTTGCTGCATACGGAACTGTCATTCCATATGCTGGAACATTCTTGAACTTCGTTTCATACGCTGCCGGAGCTGTCCGCCTATCTGCTTTGTCTCAGGTTCGCGTTATCTGGGTTGCCACTCACGACTCTATCGGCCTCGGAGAGGACGGTCCTACCCATCAGCCTATTGAGACTCTCGCTCACTTCAGAGCCCTTCCAAACTGCATGGTATGGCGCCCAGCGGATGGAAATGAGACCAGTGCAGCATACTACGTTGCTCTTACCTCCAAACACACTCCCAGTATCATTGCCCTTTCTCGACAAAATCTTCCACAACTTGAGAACTCTACCCTTGCTAGCGCTATTAAGGGTGGTTACGTAGTTCACGAGGCCGAGAAGGCTGATATTACCCTTGTTTCTACCGGCTCTGAGGTTGGAATTTGCGTTGACGCAGTCAAATACCTTAAGGAGAAGCACAGCTTGACCGCACGTGTCGTCTCTATTCCTTGTTTCGAGGTCTTCGATGCCCAAGACAAGGCATACAGACTCAGCGTTCTTCCAGATGGTATCCCATCGCTGTCTGTTGAGGTTATGTCGACAATGGGTTGGGAACGATACACACACGAGCAATTTGGTCTTAACCGCTTTGGCGCTAGCGGACCTTATTTGGAAGTTTATAAGGTAACCACCTCTTTATCCACTTGTCCATGGCCTTTACAGAATGCTTACTCACTATACAGAAATTTGAATTCACACCTGAAGGCATCAGCAAGCGCGCTGTTGCCACCGTCGACTTCTGGAAGGATGTACCTAACATCCGCTCCCCAATCAACCGTGCTTTCCAACAACTCATTTAGAGGAGGCTAGGTGTAATTTGGGCAGAGAGGAGAATATAAAGTACTACTTGCTACATTCACAATAAGTGAATCGGGTTTCAAACACAATTAGATAGTGAAGACCGAGGAAATAAATACTTGATTCTGATGACTCTAATTTCTCGTCTGTGAACACACGAACCACCGACCAGACATCTGCGCATTCTTGAACTTATACAGCTGTCCATTGCACTCCGATACGGAGACTGAGCCAGGCTAACATATACAGAATTTCGACGTTTCTTCCACCTGGGTGGGACTCGCTCCAATCTCACTACGTTGATGCTCCATTAAACGAGACGCCCTCTACTGATAAAGAAACAGGTTGATCTACGTCATCCTTAACCCACCGCTCTCCCTCTTTAACGGCACCTCTCACAGCATCTGGATGTACAACCATAGCCGTTAACGGGCACCCGCACTCCTTCCTAGCAAACCCACAACGCCAGCAGAACTTGCACCCACAATAACCTACAACGCCATAAGAGTCAGTAAATTGAGCTGCGGCGGGGCGAGGGGAGGGACTCACAAGTCATATTCTTGTTATCCACCACGCGGTCAAAGACACGATAGATGGCCTTTTTGCAGCCCGGGCACGCTTTGATATACGCCGCCGACGCGACCTCCTCCTTCATCAAGCGGAGCGTTTTCTGCATCTCCGTCTCGTGCTCCGAGCATGTTTGGGTTTGGGTTGGGTGCTGGCTGGAGCTTATGAGCGAGGAGATGGTGCGGTGGTGGAGGATCGGGGAGGGCGTGGGTGTGGGTGTTGGACTGGGTGAGGGCGTGGGCATGAACTCTGGTCGCGAGTAGGGCTTTTGCTTGCGGCGGGCCACACGGCTGCTGTGTTTGCGGGAGGTTGGTGAGACGGCCATGTTACTCTGCTGGCGGTTGTTTTCGAGAGAAGAAGAAAAAAAAGATGCGGAAGAACCCTGAGGTGGAAGAAGATTAACGAGAAATTAAGTATGGGGGATTTTGGAGAAATGGGGCTCTTAGAATGGAATATGGGAATTTGTATGTTTTGATGTATTTGTATGGGAAGAAGTTGGGGAGGGGGATTATGTGGGAGATACTTTAATATCCTTCCTTCTTTCCGACTTTAAATGTGAAGTTTTTGGGTGGAGAAGGAGCATATGCTACACAATACACTTGGATCATCGGCCTATGCGGTTTCCATGCATCTGATATTGTAGAAGTAGAACGATCCTAGAATGAAAGAAGAAAAACCCCTTTCTCAAAACCTTGCTAATTAATCACTCTTGTGATCGCCGCCTGTGGTTCACAGGTTCTTAATCAACCAAACAACTTGAATGTTTTGAAATTTGTGCTCGAGTGAATCTTCAACTATGGTAGTTGGCAAATGAGTAGGTCAAGTTTTGGGTAACGTTGATATGACAAAGGCAGTGCCCAAAATATTCAGAACCTACTTAGTTGCAAGACCAGTGTAGACTTTGATGAGATGACTGTATGCCCGGCTAGGCCTTTATTCGAATCACAGCGGCAACCAGAAACTAGATGAGATCACTTCCAGTGCCACGAAGTTTCGTTCATTTTTCTACTGCTTCGCGCAAATCCATCTGTGTTTGCCCTATACCTGGTCGACTTCTACGAGCACACTGTTCTTTCGTGAGATACAGCATGCTCACGACCTCTCCTTGACATCCACAAGATTGACGCCGGCGCCATCTGCCCTTCTCTGAGGCCCCCAAACTTTTCAGTGTTCTATTGGAGTTTCGATCAGCGCTCAACCATCACCTTCTTCACCAGCAACTTCACCAGCCTCGTTCTGTTTTAGCTGCTCCTTCGTCCATTCTTGTTGAACTTCTCTTCCCAGTCTCTCCAGTTTTGCTGCTGCTTGCCTAGCCTCACCTGTATCTGCAGCACTGGTCACAACGACAGTTGCAATCAACAGCGGTGGTCGCTGTGACGAAGATCCCTCCTCCTCCCCCTCTTCTTCCTCGAGCTCTTCCTCGTAATGAATCCCGTTTGCCAATACATCCCTAGAATCTTCCTGATCATCCGTCCTGCTTCTCTCTGCATCTGCACCACTGCTCAAAGGTCTAAGCTCCTCGCGTGCCTGCTCTACGATGCCTCTCCCGCTGCCATGCAGTGTAGAACTTCGCGTAGATGGCGGATTTAAGTATGAGTGTAGAATTACCGGTCCTCGGTTTTGTGACTCGATCATTATTCTTTGGGGTAAACCTAACCCGAGGCGAGAAGCAGAATCATATGCTGTTATTGCGACAGTGGTGAGAGCCTGCATCTGCGATTCGGGTTGGGAGGGGGATGTTGCTGGTTGGGATTGGGGACTGGAGGAAATGAGTGGTGTGAGTGCGCGATCTGAGAGATGGAAAGCTATCCTGCTTTCTGGGATCTGGAGATCTATCATTTTTGCCAATTGAAGGTTCAGACAGAGTGGAATCCTACTGTTCCGTCACATGAGTGAGGAGAGTTGATCGTGGGGGAGAAGCTTGAAAAGAACTGAAGACCCCTGTAAGTGACCATGGCGTCGAGGGCGCGGGGGCGCTACAGTTCTAGCCGCATGCCTAGCTTGAGCTTGGCAACGAGCTGTCCTATCCAGAAATAACAGTACTTGCGACAGATTACCGCTAAGTAGATTCGAGACGAAGCTTGACAAATACGCAATTCCTCATATTATAGGTTTCCAAAGATAAAAATGGGAGATGCAGAAGAGAAAGCGAAAGCTGAGAAGCTTGCGGCGGCCAAGAAAAGGGTATATGAACTCCTAACGCTGCTGTAGTCAAGCAACCAGAGTAGTCTACAGGAGATGCTGACAGCTGTTCTTTAGGTCGAAGCATTGAAGAAGAAGAAGACAGCAAAAGCTGGAGCCAAAAAGGAAGAAAAGAGCGAACCTTCCCCAGCTCTAAAGGAAGAAGAGAAGCCGGAATCTGAAGTTGAGCCATCAGCAGAGGATGCGAATGGGACTGATGATAAGGAGGGGGGTAATGATGCAGAGGACACCGTTGCAGAACTCGCAAAGACCTCAACAGCTGCTCAACAATCCAGAATGCGATCCTCATCGTTTCGGCAATCTTCATCGGGGCTCCCTTCACCCGGCTACGGATTTCCCACAGACGGAGACACAGCTCCTGCTATATACCAGAAGCAAGCCACGAAAATCGAAGAACTAGAGAAGGAAATAAAGAGGCTAGCGAAAGAGGCTAGCGATTCAGAAAAGAGATGGAAAAAGGCGGAGGATGAGCTCGAGGATCTACGAGATGCTGATTCCCCGGTTGCTACGAAATCGTCAGATAATTCATCTACCATATCATCTGGAGAGGTAGAGAAGTTGGTAGGTTCTAGGTCTCTGCTAAAATTAACACCTCTAATGTCGAATTTTAGAAGACAGAAATCACAGCCCTACAACGCCAAAATGCTCAACTTCAAGCACAATCAACACGACGCCATGTCTCTTCACCATCTATTTCCGGAACCGCCCCTTCAGATCATGAAGCCGCTTTAGCGGCCAAGGATTCGACCATTGAATCTATGGAGTTCGAGATATCTAATCTACGGGCACAAATGGAGCGAGTAGCTTCAGGATCATCCGTTGAACGTGAACAAATCGAGGCTCTCGAAGATAAATTAGCACGAAGTGAACGTTCTGCCGCAACTGCTCAGCGTGAATTAGGTGACCTAAAAAAGAACTTGCAGCGCACGACGGAGAAAGCTATTAAGGAAGGGAGTGAACGGACTTCAGCTGAGACCAAATTACGGACTTTTGAACGAGAGGCCGAGGATGCGAAAACCCATAGCCAAGAACTTCAGAAAAAAGTTGATGCCCTAGAAAAAAAGGCGGCGACCTTAGCCACTCTTCATAAAGAACACGATGCTAGGTTTCAGGCCCAGAAGCGTGAATTAGAGAAGGCGGAGAAAACTTCAGCTGATCTCAGAGCTCGTCTTGCTGGCATTGAGAACGAGAATCTTAGACTAAGGGAGGAGAAAGAGAGGGCTAAGAAACGTGATGCGCAAGGTGTTGATGATGATGGTGTGGATGAGCTTGAGAACGAAGAGCGACAACGTTTGGAGAAGAAGGTTCGCGACCTTGAGGAGGAAGTTCATGAGCTTCGCAAAGGCATCTGGCGTGATCGTAGGAAAGAACTTGATGGTGAAGAGCCTTCAGGTGTTGGTTTCACCGACGTTGATCTTGGCGGCATGTCTCCTAACAGGCGGAGAAGTGTTGCACAAGCTGGCAAGGGTTTAGGCGATTTCCTAGCTAGTGGCTTCAATGCTATCACAGGCGTGAATGCCAATGATGGCGGACTGTTAGACGATGACGACGATATGGACTTTGATGAGGATGCGTTCCGACTGGCCCAAGAGGAAGAAGCTAAGAAACGCATTGAGAGAGTCAAGGAGATTAAGAGGGGTCTGAAAGATTGGGAGGGGTGGCGTTTGGACCTCGTTGAGAACCGACGGGGTGGGGGCGAAGGTATTGGAGAGATATTCGAGATATAGATTTATTGCAGGGGGATATGTAAGATCAGGGTAGGGTAGGCGTTAGGTCGGTAGCTCTATGAAGGAGGTATTTTACTTCATGGCTAAGTAGATTCGTTTGCATGGTATCTTTGTGCGAGTTGTGAGAGCCGTTGAGTACCCTTAGACCCTTCTATACC
>Ga0247734_1001891_pt1:5000-14929 | contig 14929 bp, 9 predicted proteins | sample UWRJL103311B2_FD_180933 | JGI IMG/M metagenome (GOLD analysis project Ga0247734, IMG submission 180933) | Plant litter microbial communities from Arlington Agricultural Research Station in Wisconsin, United States - UWRJ-L103-311B-2 | ecosystem: Environmental > Terrestrial > Plant... | reverse complement strand
GTCGTCACGCGGCGTCCTGCCAGTTCAGGACCACCTTGCCCGACTGGCCGGACTTCATCGCCTCGAAACCCTCGCGATAGCGCTCGTAGCCCATGCGGTGAGTGATCAGCGGCTCCAGATCCAGACCGGCCTTGAGCAGCCCCAGCATCTTGCGCCAGGTCGTGAACATCTCACGACCGTAGACGCCCTTGATCGTCAGGGCCTTCAGGATGATGGCGCCCCAGTCGGTCTCCATCGGCTTCGACGGAATGCCCAGCATGGCCATGCCGCCGCCCATGATCAGCGTGTCGACGCACTGTTTGAAGGCGATCGGCGAACCCGACATCTCCAACGCCACGTCGAAGCCGACCTTCATGCCCAGTTCGTGGATGACGTCATGCAGATCCTCGCGCGTCGTGTTCACGGTGCGCACGCCCGGCGCAACCTTCCGGGCCAGGTCCAGGCGGAAGTCGTTGATGTCGGTCAGCACCACCGTCCGCGCCCCGGCGTGACGCGCCACGGCGGCGGCCATGATGCCGATGGGACCCGCGCCCGTCACCAGCACGTCCTCGCCCAGAAGGTCGAACTGCTGCGCCGTGTGAACCGCGTTGCCGAACGGATCCAGCATCGAGGCGACCTCGTCCGACACGTCGTCGGGCAGTTCGATGACGTTGAAGGCCGGCGCCACCACGAACTCGGCGAAGGCGCCCTGACGGTTCACGCCGATGCCGCGCGTGTGCGGGTCCAGATGGAAATGGCCGGCGCGCGCGGCCTCAGAATTCAGGTCGATGACGTGACCTTCGGCCGAGACCCGCTGGCCGATCTTCAAGGGCCGATTGACCTCGGCCCCGATGGCGACGATCTCGCCGCTGAACTCGTGCCCCGTGATCATCGGCGTCGGCACGTTCTTCTGCGACCACTCGTCCCAGTTCCAGATGTGGATGTCGGTGCCGCAGACGGCCGTCCGATGCACCCGGATCAGCACGTCCTCCGGACCCGCGACGGGCACGGGCGCATCGATCAGTTCGAGGCCGACGCCGGGGCCGGTCTTGGCCAGGGCCTTCATGGTCTGGGTCATGGGGATTACTCCTGATTGTCGGCGTCGCCGTCGAAGACCCGCAGGGTGAACTGCGATCGCGGCTCGGTTACGGCGTCCCGTAGCACGCCACAAAGGATTTCAAAGTCCGGCCCCATGGCGGCGGCCGATACCTCGGCATGACTCCACTCAAGGACGGTGGGCTTTGGCCAGATGGCGACCAGAACGTCGAACAGGGCGTCCAGATTGCGGCCCATCCAGTCCGGCGTCCCTTCCACCTGCTCGATCGCGGCATAGAAGTCTGCGCGGCTGAGGACCGACCGTCCATCGATCCGGATCGTATGAGCCGCGACCGCCACTAGATGACCCCCAGCTCGGCCCCCGCCCGTTTGAACGCGGCCACTGTCTGGTCGATGTGGTCGAAGGTGTGCGCCGCCGACATCTGGGTTCTTATCCGCGCCGCTCCGCGCGGCACGACCGGGAAGGAGAAGCCGATGACATAGACGCCGAGTTCCAGCATCCGCGCCGCCAGATCCTGGGCCAGCTTCGCGTCGCCCAGCATGACCGGAATGATCGGATGTTCACCCGGCAGCATGTCGAAGCCCGCCCCGGTCATGGCCGTGCGGTAGCGGTGGGCATTGGCTGTCAGTTGGGTTCGCAGGGCGTCGCCTTCCTCGCCCTGGGCGATCCGGATCGCCTCCATGCTGGCGCCGCAGATGGCGGGCGCCAGGGCGTTGGAAAACAGATACGGCCGCGCCCGCTGCTTCAACAACTGCACGACCGGCGCCGTGGCGCAGATGAAGCCGCCCATGGCGCCGCCCAGCGCCTTGCCAAAGGTGCCGCTGACGAAGTCGACCTTCACCCCGTGATGCGCATAGGAGCCGCGTCCCTTCGGACCGAGGAAGCCGGTGGCGTGGCAGTCGTCGACCATGATCAGGGCGTCGTACCGATCAGCCAGCGCCCGGATATCCTTCAGCTTCGCGATGTAGCCGTCCATCGAGAAGGCGCCGTCGGTCGCGATGACGATGTTGCGGGCGCCGGCGGCCCGGGCCTCCTTCAGCCGCGTCTCCAGCTCGTCCATGTCGGAGTTGGCGAAGCGATAGCGTTTGGCCTTGCACAGCCGCACCCCGTCGATGATCGAGGCGTGGTTCAAGCTGTCGGAAACGATCGCATCCTCTTCGCCGAACAGGGGCTCGAACAGGCCGCCGTTGGCGTCGAAGGCCGCGGCGAACAGGATGGCGTCCTCGAACCCCAGATAGTCGGCGATCGAGCGCTCGAGTTCCTTGTGGATGTCCAGGGTGCCGCATATGAAACGCACCGAGGCCGTCCCTCCGCCCCGCGCCTCGGCGGCGGCGTTGGCGGCCCGCACGATGCGGTCGTCGCCGGCCAGACCCAGATAGTTGTTGGCGCAGAAATTCAGCACCTGACGCCCGGCCACCTCGATCACCGGTCCTTGACGCGAGGCGATCACGCGCTCGGGCTTGGTCAGCCCCTGGGCGTCGATATCAGCCAGTTCTGCGGAGATGCGGGCGTGAAAGTCGGTGGCGGTTCCGGGGGTCATGGGTCCTCGTCGGCGGCTCTGCGGCCTGCCGGTTACGCCCATTTCGGCGAGGACGCCAGCCGGGCGGCAGGCCGGTCGCTGGCTAGAGGCTGGCGGCCGGAGCCGGGACCGTGCTGCCGGAGCTGTCTTCCGCTATCGGCCGCATCGGACTGATCCGGAACCGACCGCCACACGGGGTGAAGGCCATCGGCAGAGTGGTGATCGCGGTATCGCCGGGCGCCGCGAACCGGACCATCCCCGCGTTGGGACAGACCGTCTCGCCCTGCCCTTCGTTGGGCACGACGTTCCAGGCCAGGTCGAAATACCCCTTGGCCTGGGCCGCCAGATTGACCGGCGTGGGCGCCCCGGCGCTGCGGAAATAATTGCCCGGGTTCTGTTCCGCCTTCAGCGCTGTCAGGGGCCGGCCACGCGTATCCAGCAGGCTGACGACCGGATAGCCGGTGATGCTGCAGGCCTGGGGCCCGATGTTCTGGACGCCCAGAATGGCGACGCGATTGCCCATGCCGGCATCGCCGCCTTCGCTGGACAGCTTCAACTGGGTGCTGCGGCACGGCGCGGCCGCCGGCAGGACCCCGCCGGGAGCCGGCGTCGGCAGGGGCGACGGGCCGGCAGGGGTCAGAGATCCGGACGAGGGCCGGCTGCAGCGCTCCAGCACGGCGACGCCGACATCCTGATTGGGACCCAGGCGGCTCAGCGTCGCAGTCTCCTGACCATCGCGACCCACTGTCCACCATTCGACCCCCGTCCCGGCGTAGCGGGCGCCGCTGGCCGCCGGAACGGTCCGCACCACATAGGTCTGGCCCTCATAGATGATCTGTGCCGTGGAGGTGTCGGGGTAGCGGACCGAGACCGTCTTCCCGCTTTCACAGGCGTAGCCCACGGCAGGCACGACCGGCGCCGGCGGCGTGGCGGCAGGCTGAACCGGCGCCTGACCGGGCTCCGCCTCGCGCGTGCAGCCGCTGATCAGGATCAGGGCGGCGAGGGCGAAAGTCGTCGTCGTGGCGGCGGTGCGTCGGCGCATGGCGATCCCTTTGGTTCGCCGCATAGAACGCCGTCGCCCTCTAAAGGCTCCGCTTGGCGCGGTCCGGCGGCGGGGCGCCGATGTGGGTCACCCCACGCTCTTCGGCGATGGCCATCTGACGCTGGCGTTCGGCGTAGCGCTCCCGCTGAAGTTCGTCGCGCGTGCCGTGGCAGCGTTCGCAGCAGACGCCCTCGACATAGTGGGGCGACGCCCGCCCGGCTGCGTTGACCGGCATGCGGCAGCCCCTGCACAGGCTGTGGCTGCCCGGGTCCAGCCCCTGCCCCACGGCGACCCGCTCGTCGAAGACGAAGCATTCGCCGTCCCACAGGCTCTCGGCCTCCGGCACGGTCTCGAGGTAGCGCAGGATGCCGCCGTGCAGATGGCGCACGTCAGCGACGCCCTCGGACTTCAGATAGGCGGTCGCCTTCTCGCACCGGATGCCTCCGGTGCAGTACATCGCCACGCGCTCGGGCCGGCGCTCGGCGATCAGGGCGCGCCCCTCGGTCTCGAACCAGTCCGGGAAGTCGCGGAAGCCGGCGGTGTTGGGCTGCACCGCATTGGCGAAGGCGCCGATCTCGCCTTCATAGGCATTGCGGGTGTCGATCACGAGCGTCCCGGGATCGGCGATCAGCGCGTTCCAGTCCTCCGCCGCCACATAGGCGCCGACGCCTTTCAGCGGGTCGACGTCGGGCCGTCCCATGGTGACGATCTCGGGCTTCACCCTCACCTTCAGCCGGTGGAACGGCATGACGTCGGCGACGGCGTATTTGATCTCGGGCCGGATGTCCGGAATGGCGCGGATGATGGCCAACACGGCGTTCAAACCCTCGACCGGTCCGGCGATGGTGCCGTTAACGCCTTCGTGCGCGATCAGCAGCGTGCCACGCACGCCGCCGGCACGGGCGGTCGCATCGAGCCGCCCCCGCAGGTCTTCGGGCCGCGTGACGGGAGCGAACCCGTAAACAGCGGCGATCTGGACGGGCCGCGACTGCATTTTCACATCAGCTCCCATCGCGCGATTTCCAGATGGCGGCGCTTGCCCATAAGGATACGGATCAGTTGAAAGTTGGTCACAGGCGTCTCCAGCTTCACCGGCTCAAACGGGACGCACCCGTAGGCTACGGTCAGATGCGGTTCCGCGCCGCCAGTCTTGCGCTGCTTAAGACGGCGGGGGACTTCGGCGAGTTGATCTCTCAGGCTTCGCCATGGCGCCGGCAGCTCGGAAACGACCAGCACGGCGATGCCGTTCGACGTGTGACGCGGATGCGGGCGCCATTCGCATCTGTCGAAGACAAGGGTAAAGCCGGGAACCCTCACCAACGGCGCGAGGGTCTTGGCCAGCGGGACCGCCTGTTCGATAACAGCCTCGCAGACGCGCACGATTGTCGCATGGATCATGTCCGGAGCCCGGACGAGCTGCGCGTTTTCGAGGCTGAGAGCACGACGCGCAGCTTCTACGGCCCTGGCCTGGCCGGCGTCGCCGACCTTGACCATGAAAGCGAACTCGTCGTCCGGGCCGGTTTCGTCATCCATAGGGGGTGATCCTGTCGCCTGTCCACGCTCGCTTATCAGAGAGCTCCGGCGGCGCAAAAGACCCGTTATCTGGTAGGTGGGCGTTCATTCGAAATGAACCGCTGGCCTCCTCACGAACTTCAGTTCGGTTGCGCCGACGGGCTTGTGCTCGTCAGCGTGACCGCTCTGCAGGCGAGACTCACTGCGTCGGCGCGCCCGGGATCACTTCCAGCGCCCTGCCGTCACACCGCGCTGCGGCCCGGACAGGATTGCACATGGCCGCCGCACCGCTCGTGAGTCGAACCTCGTAGGTCGGATAGCGGGGGTCCGGCCACAGATAGTCCGTCGAGACGAACTGGGCGCCGCTCGACAATGCCGCACTGCGGCGACCGACGTCGCCGCTTCGGGCTTCGCGCGTGTCGGCGTCCGCCCGGGTTCGCACGATGAAGCCGGCCTCGACCGCGGCCCGGATCCGGTCCCTTTCGCCGACGGGGTCGTTGAGCGTCAGATAGGCCGCAGCTGGCGAGGCCTCGTCGGTGTTCACGAACAGGACGCGGCCTTCGAGGGAGCGCCGATCGCCGCGATAGCTTGCGACCTTCTCAGGCCCTTCGTCCAGGGCAAAGAAGACCTTGCCGCGCGCGGCGCCCAGGGTAGGCCAGCCTCCGGCCAGAACAGCCTCGCGTAATGTCGCATGGCTCGCCCTGACCTGATCGGGAGTGATGAGGTGATGCCTGTCGAATACGGACCGGATCTCGGCGTCGAGCGCGTCCCAGGCGGCCGTGTCGAAATCCAGCGGTCTGACCCCGCCGGGCGCCGAGGGCTGGCCGGTTTTGGCGTTCAGCATGATCAGGATCGGCGCGTGGTCGGGATGGGCCCGCGACCAGACGCTGATCTCCGTCAGGCAGTCGATGAAGGTCGGACAACTACTGCGAAAGTCCACATCCGGCATGTGCAGGGTCTTGAAACCCGGCTGCGCCATCGCGAGGGCGAAGGCGGGGCTGACCCGCGCGGCGCCTGCCCCGGCGCGTGCGAGCGCCGAGAGAGGGTGGGCGTACCGGCCGCCTTCCGGATCGTTGAGCACGTCTATCTCGATCTGTCTGGCGCCTGCGTCCAGTTGTTCGGCCAGCGGCCTGTGGCCGTAGTCAAGTCCGACGGCGCCCGGATTGACCTCGACCATCGCACCACGAACCGCATGACGTCCGGCAGGTCGGACGGAATCGGCGGCAGAGGCGTGGCGCGCCACAGCGTCGTGATGGCGGCCTCGTCCAGCTGGGCGTAACCCGAACTGTCCTGCACGCCGACATCCAGCACCTCCCCACGACGATTCATGGAGAACCGCAACCGCACAATCCCTTGTAGAGCGCGAGCGCGGGCGGATTGAGGATACAGGCGGTAGCGCTCGATATGGGCGGCGACCTGCTCTCCGAAGTCAGACGTCCCGCTGATCTTGCCCCCTGCGTCTGAAGCCACGCCAGACGACTTTTCCGGGATCGCGGCGGTCTGGACCAGGTCCGGGTCGCGGGCAGGCTGGACCGACCTGTCGGCAGGCGTGGACGAGCCAGGGTCAGGAGCTGCTGCGGTGAAGGACGCATCCGAGGGCCCAAGCTGCAGGAGAACGACCTGCACGGTGCGCGCCTCTCCTCCCACACGAACCGACGGCTTCAGGACCATGAACCCCGCAAAAGCCGCCAGATGGATCCCGATGGAGGCTCCGCCTGCGATCACCGCTCGCCGTGTCGACACCGTCACGCCCCGCTTCGCCCGGACCCTTCCTATGTCGTCTGGCGCAAGGTTTTATGAAGGTCGGCGGACACTGCGCGGCTGGGCCTGGACAGACACCGTGACCGGCACTGCCAACCCCGGCGGCGGCGGCTCGCCGATAACTGTGCCCGTGCAGGCGCTTAACAGGGCTGCATCAATCTCCGGCCGTCCCGACGAACGATGCAGAACCGTGCGCGCGACATCCCCTTGAGGCGTGATCCACACCCGCACGGCGGCTTGAAACGTTTCATTGCGGATGGCGGGATCCCGTTCGATCGCCCGCCTCAGCGCGTTCTGCACGGCCAGACCATAGCGCCTGAAGGAAACAGTTGGCGGCGCCACGACGTTCACGGCTCTGAGGGTCGTAACCCCGTTACCGGGGGGCGGATCGGCTGGATCAAGGGTTATGGAGCTTGGGCCCGTATACCCGGGCGTCAATCCTGTTCCCGAGACCAGCAGGATGAGCGCTTCATGGCGACCGAACCGACCGTGTACCGCCGAAGCCCGGCGTCCACGAACCAGGCTGGTGTCGTAGATCAACTGAATCCCCGTCGCCACGGCATAGGCCGCCAGGGCGTTCTCGAGAGGCTGGGCCGGCAGGTCGAAGCGCCTCTCCTGGGCAGCGACGGCACCGGACGCGGCCATGACGATGGTCATCGCAGCAAGGCCGCCTCTCCATCGCCTCATCCATGAGCTCCACCACCCTTGTCGGGGCGAACCTAGCGGCGCCGCCCTGGAACTCCAAAGGTTGATACTGGGCTTTCCGCTCGGCGAGAGACGTCGTCGCCTGCACCCCGTGCGTGTATCGTCGGTCCGGGCGGGCGGTTCAGAACCATTTGCTCAAACGCGACACACACCCTTGCGTCAATCCTGGTAAGCCTGGAACGCCCAACTGACCTTGCCGTCATCGAGCGTAAAGCCATCGCCTGACCGGGTGACACTGTAGGTGTCCACGCGCGGAATGATGTCAACGTCGTAGACGTTGTCATTGCAGTTTCGACTGGATCGCGCATTTCCTCGTTCGATGGTGAACCGGGCCTCACTCGCAGACACAGCCAGCCGGCCGACCTTTGTCTGGTGCACGAAAACCCGACATGAGGCGCTCTCATCGTAGCTCTCTTCCGAGATCCAGCTGAATTTGCCGTCAGGCTGAACGATGAGGGCCATCTGGCGTCGGATCTGGGTCGGAGTCGGCGTCGTCGTGACGACCGTCGTCGGCGTGGCGGGTCCGAGGGCGAAGTCGCCGGGCGCGGAGTAGGTACGCTGCTGGATCGAGGAGCGGATCACGATCTCCTGTTGTTCGCCCTCGTGGACCCACTGGCCGATCAGATCGGACGATTGCGCGAGCGCTTGCGACCCTGCGCTTACGGCGGCTGTCGCAATTAGCGCTGCCAGAGTTCTGACCGTCATGTTCCGCATGCCCGCCTCCATTGAGGGGCGATCCTTCCAGCCCGTCTTGATCGCGTCACGCCTGATGCGACCGGCAATCCGCGAGCCCGGCGAAATTCCTGTCAGCCACGCCCGCCACTCGCACGGCGGCCTCCTGCTGCATGCGCGGTGATGCATTGAAGGCGAGCGGGTGCAACGGTCTGCGTCGATTTCGTCGTCTCGCGTCCCTGAACGGGGCTACAAGCGCAGGCGGCTTTGGCTGATGGTAGGCATGGCAGTCTTCGCGTCGGGACGCAGAAACGCCCCCCGATTTTCATCGAGGGGCGTTTGTGATGGTTTGGGTGCGGGAGCAGGATTTGAACCTGCGACCTTCAGGTTATGAGCCTGACGAGCTACCGGGCTGCTCCATCCCGCGGCAGATGGGTGTTTTGTGGAGGAAGAGGTTCGAGAGACATTACAGTGGGATATCCGCTTGGTAGACCCGGCGGCGACCTACTCTCCCGCGCCTTGAGACGAAGTACCATTGGCTCTGGAGGGCTTAACGACCGAGTTCGGAATGGGATCGGGTGGGGAACCTCCGACATAACCACCAGGTCAACCGAGCGGATATCAGACTGTAATTAGAAGACATTGTCGTATTCGAAAATCGAATGAGTTTTGCTGAGAAACGATCAAGCCGATCGGATTATTAGTACCAGTAAGCTTCATGCGTCGCCGCACTTCCACACCTGGCCTATCAACGTGGTAGTCTTCCACGATCCTCAGCGAAGCCTTGTTTTGAGGTTAGTTTCCCGCTTAGATGCTTTCAGCGGTTATCTATTCCATACTTAGCTACCCTGCTGCACAACTGGCGTCATGACAGGTCCACCAGAGGTATGTCCATCCCGGTCCTCTCGTACTAGGGACAGATCCTCTCAAGCTTCGAACACCCACGGCAGATAGGGACCAAACTGTCTCACGACGTTCTGAACCCAGCTCACGTACCACTTTAATCGGCGAACAGCCGAACCCTTGGGACCTGCTCCAGCCCCAGGATGTGATGAGCCGACATCGAGGTGCCAAACTTTGCCGTCGATATGGACTCTTGGGCAAAATCAGCCTGTTATCCCTAGAGTACCTTTTATCCGTTGAGCGATGGCCCTTCCACGCGGGACCACCGGATCACTATGGCCGACTTTCGTCTCTGCTCGACTTGTCAGTCTCGCAGTCAGGCGGGCTTATGCCATTGCACTCGACGACCGATTTCCGACCGGTCTGAGCCCACCATCGCGCGCCTCCGTTACACTTTAGGAGGCGACCGCCCCAGTCAAACTACCCACCACGCCATGTCCCGGGACCGGATAACGGCCCTCGGTTAGACGTCAACGACAGTAAGGGTGGTATTTCAAGGATGGCTCCACCAGAGCTGGCGCCCCGGTTTCATAGCCTCCCACCTATCCTACACATACGGTCGCTAACGCCAAGGCGAAGCTATAGTAAAGGTTCATAGGGTCTTTCCGTCTGACCGCGGGAACCCCGCATCTTCACGGGGAATTCAATTTCACTGAGCCTGTGCTGGAGACAGTGGGGAAGTCGTTACGCCATTCGTGCAGGTCGGAACTTACCCGACAAGGAATTTCGCTACCTTAGGACCGTTATAGTTACGGCCGCCGTTTACCTGGGCTTCAGTT
>Ga0247734_1001890_pt1 | contig 14942 bp, 16 predicted proteins | sample UWRJL103311B2_FD_180933 | JGI IMG/M metagenome (GOLD analysis project Ga0247734, IMG submission 180933) | Plant litter microbial communities from Arlington Agricultural Research Station in Wisconsin, United States - UWRJ-L103-311B-2 | ecosystem: Environmental > Terrestrial > Plant litter >... | reverse complement strand
ATCGGTGCATGACGGCAATGGTATCCCATTCCGCCGCGAGGTCGTTGGGGATTCCTACCGGCAGATCCAGACATTGTATCGCCGATCTTTCGGTTGGTGGCCGGTCGCTCTCGTCCATCAGCTCGTCAATGGACAGGTGGACGTTGGCGTCGTTCTCCGACTTTCCATCCTCTCGTGCAAATAGACCTAGCATACACCATCAGTAGTTTTACAATCCCGCGAGATGAAAGACATACGCTTCATGACACGCTTTCCCGAGACGTAGATCCCTTCCTCAATAGCCTCTCTGAAATTCGGTAAATCTTCCTTCGGAACAGGCGATTTCCTCAACATCGCAATGAGGTGGCCGTCGTCATTCTTTTCACCTGTGAGATACGTCCACACGCGGGCACCTCCTTCGTCGTAGAACTTCTTGCTGCAGGAAGCAGCAATCTTCCACAGTTCCACGTCGTCGTTGGACTTTGTGAGGGGATACGTTAGCCATTAATTGAGCCCCAAAGGTGAACGTTACTCACTACAAGTCGGATTTCAGCCTTGGAGACGGCGTCCTTGGCAGTCGTGTATTCCAAGTCTAGTAATTTGTGCTACTGTGGTGTTAATGTAGGTCGAACAGGATGAAAGACAAGGCCAAACCTCGTCCCAAGGCAACTCTTTCAAGCCCGTCGGCTCTTCCTCATCGATATCGTCCTGCAAAGATGTCAGCACAGAAATGCGATCGGTTCATGGTTCCTTACCTCGATAACAATGACCATGTTGTCCCACCTGCTTTGTATCTCCTTTACGCCCACGGGTTCAGCTGAACCCGGTCAGTCAGTATCCAGATGATCAGCATGGGCAATGGCTTACCTTTGGTGCGGACTGGAGGTTTGTCGATGTAGTCGGCTTCTGCTTCATCATCGCTGTCCCTCGTATTCAGTTTTCTTTTCCTGCGGATAAGAGTGAGATTTCGTCCAAGATGTTGAACGGGACACAAACTTTGTAGACCGCCTCTTCTTGCTACTCTCCTTCGCCCTATCTTTGCGTCTCCCTGTTTCTCCAGGATTGTTTGAAGTCGCTGCAGCAACTTCCGGTGCCACTGCTGCAACTTCCGATTGCTTGATTATGCGCTGGCTCTGCCTCGCAGGGACGCCCTTCGATTCTTCTCCGGCCGGTGCTGTCGGTCTCGTCGAAGCCGAGGCCTTGTCTCCAGGACCCGCCGGCGTTCTTTGTACTTTGGCTCCTGAAGAGCCTTCCTCCCTCACATCCTCCATGGGCGTATCCTTATTCCCATCCTGGACGAGACCTTCAGACTCTTGCACCTGATTGTTACTCGCTTCCTTGACATTCACGCCAACAGGCTTTTTAGACTGTTCCTGCTGGTTTCGTTCTCCTGCGTTGCCTTCGCTATCTGCTCCCGTGGCAGTAGGAGCTGCAGGCAGCAATGCTTTGGGTGCTGGATTTCGCTTGTTTTGCCTGTTGAGCAAGGTCAGCCATTGTTCATACGTCGAACCAAATCACTCACGGTTGTTGTGTAACGCTAGGTGGGATAGTGATGAGTTCATGGGTATGATCATAGGAAGCAAAAGAACATACCAGTGGCGCAACACCGCCCAGGAGTTATCGAAGCTATCCACCTTGATGGCCTGCACGATGGCGTCGTCCAGCTGCTCTACTGGAAGATCGTTTCGCGCCAGCCTGTCAATGATCTCAAATAGACGATGCTCGACGTCCAACTGTTCTTTGGACTTGCGCGGTTGCAAGTACGCATGCCACTGTGTCTCTGATTAGTCAGTGTTCATGGCTCTAGAGAAACAAGTAACTTACCTTCATCGCTGCCGCCTGCGGAGGGCTATCGTTGGTGGTTCCCCAGCACTTGTTATCGAACAAGACGATTGGTGATACCACCAAAGCCAGAAACAGGCTCAAGTCCCTATGACCAGGACTCTCGAAGAGCCTTTCCCATCCGCTCCAATCCCTAAGGATGCGTTAAATCACGCACAGGATGTATGTAAATCATTGAGACTTACGAAGTGCCCTTCACTGCTTCACACAAAGCCTCCGGAATCGTTGCATTGTCAATATCTCCACTTATCCACCGTTGTAGAGACAATGCAGCGAGAAGAAAATTGCGTCGAATCTTGGACGACTGGGACTTTGACAGGGTGTCGAGGAGTCCTTGGACTATTGGAGCTGTTGTGTCACTCGACGTTCCACCGGGGGAGGCCATTGTTGTATCCTCCCTTGAGGAGAACAAGGCGAGTCCATCAGCAATTGACTTGATATTGATCTATGTATAGAAGTTAGTTCAATTGAAATGAGAAAAAGACAATGGGAACGTACATGCTTCAAATGCTCTTTTGGCATAGAAAAACTGGATTGTTGCTGGGTTCCAGAAGCCACCGCGGGTTTCACGCTATAAGCATCCAAGATACGATGGGGGAATTGCGCCCTTCGGAGCGCGGCGAAGACGTTGGATGGACCTGAACCTGTGCGTTGCAGGAAAGACATGTCGCGTACGGAGTTACGCGTTTCTGTCTGGCTCTCGTTCTCCTGAGCGATTCGTACGAGAGTCTATAAGAAAATGAGGCGTCAGTAACGTCGCGGTTGCCATCGCTGGTTGCTGTCACGCACCTGCAAATGAGGGAGCGCTGCCACGATTGGATCGATCGTTGTCCATCCTGTGTACGCTTCAAAGCTTTGAACGCTGGTGGAGTCGAAATCGGGGGTAGCGCTAGAGGTGGACATGGCGGGAGGAGAGAGGATATTGTGGTTCATTAATTGGCCACGAACAATGAACCGAGCGGCGCCACGTGGCAACCAAAAAGCGAACAGGATCCTGTTGGGTCCCGTGACTTTGGACTGCATCAGTTCATCGTTCAGACGTAGAAGGACGTATGCCAGTGTTATATCACACATATAAATATCAATTCTACGTCCAAAATTAAACTCGAAATCCAATGTACTCGCGTTCAACGACAGCTGAGGTGAACCTGTTACATGAACTCATACACACAATGCCCAAGCGTTGACTCCCAGCACTCCTACTTGGACGCCCTCTGTATTGCGGCAGCAGATACTCCATTTCTAATTTCGGCTCGAATCAGACTGCAACCCTGGCAGCCGGTGTGCAATACCTGGAGTATGCCGTCCCTCAACAGTCTATCACCTTCACCCTCGGAAAGCGCACCGGCGACTCGGCGGAGATTGATATCCCACTGTCTCTCTTTTTTTTCTTTGTCCTCACCAGCACCAACTTGAAAGTGCTTGAACGGTTTGGAACGGTTTTCGGCGGCGTTTACCAGAAGGGAACACATGTTCTGTCATGGCGTTTGGCAAAGAGCGGCAAGAGGTCTCAACTGTACTCACCGTCCAGAATGTTAAGCCTGTTGCTCCTGCTGTGATAATACTGATAGAATCAATTTCTTTGCAATCGTTGAGAAAACAGCGAAACTGTTGAAGATCGTCGACGACCAAGCCAGAAAAGGTTTTCAGCGTGCGAGGAATGCGACTGTAGTCCAACGGAATACCAATCCGGGCAGCTTGAACGGTAAGATGTTGGAGAGCAGGAAAGGTAGTGTCCGTGACTAGTACATCGTTGTACTCGCTCAAGAGCAGGGTCTTCACGTGAGGGAGTTTGAGATCGGATACCTTGTCGGACGGTGAGAAGAAAGAACGAGGCTCATGGGCAGACAGGATAAGCTCCAAGGTTTGAAGGTTGGGCAGGTTCTGGAGGCAAGTGATAATGGCCTCCCCGTGGACGCGTGGTATATATCTGTGGCCTGGTGAAGGGCGCTGGGCTGGATCAAATATGGCACCAATACGGATGGATCTTTGGTGACAGTATTAGCATGAAATTCAGTGGAATAAGGTGAAACTCAATGCACTTGACGTGGTTACGCAAGCGATCCCCGAGATTTCCATCCGTCAGCTCCCAGGCAAAGTTTTGGGTGACTTCGGAAATGGTGGGGCGACCTGTTGGTATACAGCCTCAGATCTCCTTGCCTTTGAACCAAGGAAGTGAAAGGGAGAGAGAGAGAGAGAGAGAAAACACCAGCGACGGACCAATGGGCAACACAATTCGACGGAAGCGCTCCGCATCACTTATCATCGCCTGAAAGCTCTTGCAGACGACGGCGACATAGTAGACAGCGAGGGGCGATTCCTGTAGATGTGATACGATTTCGAGCAATACGTCAAAGGATATCTCTTCAAATCGAGCCATAGCGAAAGGAAAGTAGGGAAGAAGGGGGGAAATGAGGGCTCCTGGGTATATATAAGCCACAGAAAGGGTGGGAAAAAAGACTATTCGGAGCCTGATCGGAAGCGAATATCAACTTCTTTCTTTCTTCCTTTCTGTGGAGGGAAAGGCTTGTCATGTGGTAATACCTGCCCTTCCTTGTAGCAGTACTAAGCGTGCATTCTATGCGCAGTCGGTTTGAGTTTGTTCTTTGCCCACCTATTCATCATGACATGTTGTGCATTCCTGCCTCGTCACGGAGGAATATACTCAACGGTGTGAAATTGGATAGACCTCGTAATAGTTTGTGGCGTTAGATATGTGCTTGCCCTACATACGATGCCTCAGTTCTATTGCCCTCTCTGTCGCGTTAGGGGATTGGTTAGGATACGCTAGCTTGGGGCCGAACGTGGGCGGTACGCCCCCTTCGGCTCCAAGCAGGTTAGGACGTTAGGGCGTTAGTGGTTAGAACGTTAGGGGTTCTGGCTTAGGGGGAGCAAGAGTATTTACAGCGCCGCAGGCATGTGTACAAGCAGTTAATCCACACAGTGTTAGAAAGGGAGTGCCCGGGCCGATGGCGGCAAAAGCGAACAGGGGACTGTTCGCTTTCTTATTCGCGCCCACGTGATCCACCATCGCCCATTACGACCTTCGCATGAAAGAAGGCATCCGGTTGAACCTGAACCACCATCCCAAATGGCCCAATCCATCACCATCTCAGGCCTTGATCTCACTTGGAGGACATTTGACCGTGATTTGAATCGATGGCCCTGGCTGGGGGTATGTACATGCGCTCTGCTAGGATAGTTTTTTTGACAATGTTCGCAGAACTTGATCAACGAAGCTGTAAGAAATCAATTTGGCAACGGTGGTCGCGGCACGTTCAAGGACACCAGTTACTCTCGAGATGATCCTGTTGGCCCTGCGAATATCATCTCTTCGTTGCGGGTGTCTGGTATGCCCCATCGGATCCTGAACGCGTACGCGAACACTCCCAGAACCAGCCCGGCTAGGTTGGGAGAAGAGCAGCAATGGAAGAGGCCAGAGTCGCTAGACCCAGTATGTGACAGGAACGTGTGGTTTTAACGGATGCTGATCCGGACTGTAGGTAAACTCCAAGTCGATTTCAAATGGCATCAAGATCTTCAAGACAATGACGGACGATCCATCTTCCCTGCCAGTTTCATCTGCAGAATCGTCTACGCCTTATCTTGTCAGGGCGCTAGTAGCCAACTTCCAAGGCCACCAGCGCAGCAAGATCCGTCGCAACTTCCTGCTGGCTGCGATGTCCCTGCGAAGCTGGCTGGCCGGGATTTCTGACGACAGCATGTCGATGCCACCTGAGCTCAAGGAAATCGTGTTGGGGACATCGTACGTGTAAGATAATGCGAATATATGCGCGTGCTAACGTAATCTCTCTTGGATTTGTAGTGATTGGAGTGGATGGAGTTGCCTTTTCAAAGACTCTGGCAAAAGAGACATGTCTCTCTTCCTTGCGGTGACCATATCACCGCTCATTCTGCTAGACAACAAAGTGTGGGGTAGTACCAGAGATAATCCCCGACAAGTGGCCGCTATGAAGGTCAGCATTTCTATATGACGTGTTATTGCATCTCATTGGTGGCGATAGTGGCATGAATTTGTCGAACCAAGGAAACCGGCAATGCTCAGAGAGATCGAACACAAATTGTTCCTCGTGATAGATCATCTAGCGCGCGATATTCTTCGCATGGAAAATTTCGATGAAAGGGTTCGAGAGGCATTGGAAGAGGAAGACGGAGGAGAGTGCTGGCGCGTGTTGAAGGAATAGTAAGCAACACACGCGGACATTTGCTCTGATATCAGACTTATTCAGACTCGCCCTGGAACAGTCCGTTCTTCAGGTGAGTCTCTACGACGCATCTTTCCTCACCAATGTTGATTCCCATGTTATGACAGACCATCGGCAACACCCAACCAATCTCCACTGCAAGATATATCGAAAAGACCAGGTCCAGTGGAAGGGACAAGTGAAGATCTCAGCATAAGCACGTGTGAAGGTTCGTCGGAAGGCTCGGCGATGACCTTGATAGGAGAGCAGTCAACCAGTCGAGAAGGAGCGCAGTCTAGCACTTGTACGTTTCGCCATATGACGACACACTCAAGTAGATGATGACACTCCCATTTCCAGATGCGGCGGATCTCACCACGAAATTCACGGGCAAACAGATTGAAGAAGCAAAAGAGAGAGCTTCTTTAGATCCGGAGCTGGAAGAACGCATGATGGGGGAAGTGTTGAAGGATTTCGAGCGAAGGATAGAAGACAAGAAACGGGAGACCCAGGCGAAGTGGGATCTTTTGAAGCAAGAGAACGAGCTAATGTTGAGAGAGATGAAACGGGCAGAAGCCGTTGCACAAAAAGAGTCAGAGCAGCGACGGACTGTGTTCAGAGAACAGGCAGAACAAGCGGAGAGGGAAGCCCAGGAGAGGATCCGAGCAGCGAAAGGCATCGTGCCCAGTACAAAAAGGTATGTCACTCTCAACTGAAACAGAGCAGAGTTAATGGAAACAATCAGGAAGAGAGATCGAAAGGATGAAGGTGGGAAGGGTCAGGATTCAAGTGAGGGTTTAACTGCAAAGAGGACAAGAGATGGAGGTTCGCCTGTTCCTATCCTTCTTTCTTTCTTCCCTCCCTTTTCTTTCCTTTCCTTTTCCTGTCCTTGAGCACTGATCACTGGTGGCTAGGCTCGCATTCTCGAGCACAGTCCTCGTTGATATCGAACGTAATTCAGCAATGGGATGACACGGTACTGGTTTTGCCAGTATGCCAAACATTTTTCATTCGATCGACGCAAACAAACACTGACACGTCACAGGAAGGGACGATGAAAGATGTGGCAGAAGTGGAGGATATAGACTGGAGATCTGTACGCCGATACTGTTTCGTTGGGGTTCCAGTGCTGATGACCATGCAGCTCTTCACCTTTACGACATCGGCGATCAGATTTGACGGAACGAGGACTGATGTCCGGTTTCATTTTTTGGTGGGACGAATAAACTCTCATACCCAACCCCCGGCTGACGGTCTTTGTTCAGCGCAAGGACGACTTCAGGATGTGGAAGCGTACTCACCGCATTTCGGGAGAATACTTTCAAGAGCGGAATGACACGGAATGGGAGTGGCTTGACGAAGGAGAACCAATCAACTTTGCCCACATTGGCTGGGTTAGTGCGCACACAGGAGCATCAGAGGCTTATCCCAACTTCGCGGCCGCTGTCAGTGCAGAGGTCAATATGATTGGACCGCGGATGGTAGAATGTGAGCAATTCTTGCATCTGATGTGTACGCATCTTACTCAATTTTCCGCAGCACAATTTGCAGTCAAGTGTGTCAGACGATGGGAAGATGCCTATACCAAGATGTCGATCGAGGACTTGATCGACGAGTCGCAAAATCCCATTGAGACTCGGTTAGCGGTGCTGTTCCCGCCATTACCAACGTGGTGCGAAAATGGGCTGGCAAGGAACATGGACACGATTGCGGTGATGCAAAAGTTTAAGGATGCTTTCGAGGTCGATTTTGCAACTGGATGTTACCTGTCTCCTGAGCGATGGTGGTGCGTCGCCAACACCGCCAATACACACGAACGAAGGCAAATTGCTTGCTGTGGTGCCGTGACTGCCATGCGTGTCATGAACCGGTCAGGAGCGTTGTATGTGGGAATAGAGGCAGAGAGCGACGTCTATCATCGGTGGAACATGAATCCACGCAAGTATGCGCGCGAGGACCAAACGGAACCCACAGCGTTCGACTATCTCAATGTCGAACCAGGATTGGATTTGCAAGTCTTCTTTTGATCGCATACCTCTTATCAATCTGATAGTCCTTCGCGTAGAATCATTGCGCCAAATACGCGATACATGTCTTACAGTGCCCACAATACCGTCACAATAGGCAAGTCTTTCTACAGCGCACATCTGATGACGAGGACCCTGTCTGGCATTGTCCAGCAATTTTTGGCTAGCTGGAAGGCTGTCAAGTACAGTCTCGCGACAGAGTTTCGACTCGTATTCCAAATGGTCAACTTTTGGCATATGCTGTACGACACCCACTACTTTCTCACCAGGACGCGAGAGGAAGTGAGGCTATTAACGTTGCAAGAAGCTTGGGGTTTGCCTTTTTTTTTTTTGTCCTTTATTCTCAATCAACGACTGAGGCTGCCGCTTAGATCATACCCCAGACGTAAGCACGGTGGATGGTTTGATGAACATGATGGCGACATGGGCGCTGGTAGAGCTTTCTACCATCCTAAACGTGGATTTATACGGTCCCGGACTGGAGGACATATTTTTGGAACACGTAGGACCCGCACGAAAGGTAGCCCGCTATCTCATTCTTCGGATCAGTCAACGATATGGAGTACGCGTGCGCTGGGCTACTGGAAACGAGATCATGAGGAGAACGTTCACGGTGATTGAATTTGCGGAGATTTACCTGCTGGACTTGGCGGCTTCCATCTACGATGGTGTCAGGACCATGGAGAGGAAGGGCAGTTTGGCGTATCTATTCGCGACGGATGGAGACTATTGGAACTGGGTGAAAAGCGTTTCTCAAGAAAGAATAGAGGAGCTGTCGCGAGAGATCTCACACGACACATACCCCAACATCCTGCCTCATACTCTTCAGGACAAAGAGCATGAGCCCGGACGGCCTCCTCTGCCTCTGAACACCAAGCTGATGAAGGAAGTTCTCGACCGCCATTTCCAGTTGCCGATATTTTCGAACCGGTTGGATAGCGCTTGGCACTCCATCGCAGGCAGAAATGTAAAGGATGAGTTTATCGGGATGCCCAGGGACGTGTATGAGCGAGTGAGTGTGTTCAGACTTGATACACCCTCAGTGGATGCGATCAGCTTGGGTGAGCACTCTTTCTTTTCGGACAGAAACGTTTTAACGCATCTGTATTACAGAGAACATTCCAGCCGCTACCTACAATGACTTTGTGCGACCAGCCAGCACCATTTCCAAGGCAGTACGCGAACGGTTGCAAGGAGAATGGGGTGACTATATGGGCACTCAGCAGGCTGTGTATTATGACTTTATTCAAAGAGAATGAACAGCTCCTCGTTATGTTGCACCTGTATATTTTCTTTTAACCATAACCACACGTCTTATCTCTCACAAGTAGTCGTTGGAACATTGCATGTAATACTGCGTTATTATCACCTGGGCGCCCGCTATGCTGACACAAGGTGCATTGCCATGAGCGGTGGAGTGCATGGACAAAAGCGAACAGGATCCTGTTCGCTCATCACGTGATCATCAACAATGTTGTTTGTTGTCCAATTGATGGCCACTTGCTCTCAACCACAACAGCGCCACGTCTGGTCATGTCTCACCTCAGCCATTCCCACACGCTCCACCCCGATGGCGAGTTTATTTTCCACTGGTCTATTTCTTTCTATCTTCTTGCTTCACGCGGATGTAGAAACGCGAAGGTTGCAAGCTTCACCAGGGACTCCTCTCCGGGGACCCTCAGAAGTCTGTGTATCTCCGTTGGTTCTTCATCTGTTGTCGTCGCTTCTGTGTTTTGCTTGCTACCTGGACCATGTCTGATGCCTTGGGTGTCACCAGGGACTCCTCTCCGGGGACCCTCGATACACATTGCTGTTGGGCATGGTCTGCGTTCGCTTGTGGAGTCCAAGGCTTTGGGGATTGAATGTGACAGGTGTAGCTTCGAGACTAGGGACTCCTCTCCGGGGACCCTTGATTCGAGGTTGCATTTGGTGCGATTCGGCCCTTGGTTCGCTTGGAGGTCATTCGCATACGGCAGCATCGCAGCTGTTCCCTTTCTTTCTCTCCTCTCATCTCTATATCGTCAACATTTACTGACCAACGTGGATGTTATTCAGGGAGTGGTAATCCTTCAGACGAAGGACGAAGGGTGAGTGGGTGTGGAACCAAATGAAAAGAACACTATTGACAAATGTGTGCAGACGCGATCGGGGGCCCTGTTTTCTAGGTTGATAAGCATAGGCGACGACATGATGGCCCACGTACTCGTACGCGCTATGGATACGGACCCAACCAGAAACAGTGCGACTCCATCTCCTCCCTCTTCGGAACGAGGAACGCCTCCTCCTCAAGCGTTGCCCGATACAGAAGACAACACCACCTTTGTTCCGGAAACCAGCCTTCCCTCATCTTCAACAACGGCTCATGGAGAGGCAAAGTCCAAGGGAAAGCACCATCGAAGCAAGAAACAAGACAAGGCCCGTGGAAAGGAGAAACGGAGACGGGCGCGAAAAGCATCCGACATCACCCTCTCCACTGACGCCAGCATCGTTCAACAGCACAAGATACGCGCAAAGATCCTGGATCGAGTAGCTCACGTAGGAAGGCATGTCGAAGGCAGTTCGTTGCGCCCTGCGAGCAGTGGATATGTGGGCACCAGGAGGCAGGACGAGCTGCCGGAGAAGAGGGAATATACGCTGGAGGAACTGACCAGCAAGGATGGGATGTGGCAATTCGACGTGTTGAAACACGATCCGAGGTGTGTTTCATGTCATCGGTCCAATGAGGAGCATACTGATTTTGGCTACAGCCGCTCAACCGCCATCCTGCACTCCGCTTCAAAGTCAATCATCGCCAAAATCATCCCAGGGGAATTGGCAGGACCGGGATGGGAGAAAGATGTTGCGTCGATGAACGAGACGATCCGCAGGCTTCGCCCCAATGTCCCTGAAAAGCCCAGCAGGCCAACGAAAGCGGAGCAGAATGCCTACGACAACGGAACTGGAGGGCCTAACATCTTACATCCTCGCCGAGGATTATTTACGTGCCTGACAAGTGGAGTGTCTCACGACCAAGGACAACAGGTAAGCATCTTCGAACTCTTTGTGCTCATGGGGTTGACTATTTCCACCAGCGACCGAAAACGGTCAACCACAGTGCAAAGGAGCGTGTGTTGGTGGAGGAAATCACAACGAACCCTTCCTTCCTCAGGCTCACAAGCCATATTTCAAGTGAGCAATTCAGCTTAGTGTGTTTGTTACAAACTGATAGGTTTACAGAGTGCTTCCTGACGTGGGCTCCAAAGCTGTATGTATACTATTTGGAGACGATGTCGGCTCTGATGGCCAAGTACCCCGACATTCGCCTGCCGTTCTGGAACTGCAAGGTGTTTGCCAGTTTCGCGCTGAACTTTGGACCTCGGACAGTTTGCTATCCTCACATTGACATTAAGAATCTCGCGTTTGGGTGGTGCTGCATCACTGCCCTGGGAGACTACGACCACCGAAAGGGAGGCCATCTGGTTCTGTGGGATGTCAAAATGGTCATCGAGTTTCCGGCTGGAACCACCATATATCTGCCATCCGCTCTCCTCATCCACTCCAACACCAGCATCGCTGCCAACGAAGAACGGTTCTCTTTCGCGATGTACTCTGCAGGTGGACTGTTTCGATGGGTCGAGCACAATTTTGTAAACGAGACAACATATAGCAAGATGATGTCCAGTGTGAAAGGGGCAGTGAACACGTTGACGAGGTGGACAACAGGGCTCGCGCTATTCTCGACCATGAACGAGTTGGAGGGACGGACGGACTGGTAGACAGGCGCTTACCCAATGTATTGTTTCAGAAAAAAAAATACAAATACAACTATGTAACCCGTGTATTCCACTATTCACCTGCCAGATGTCGCTGTAGGCCTTTGCAATTCTATCCCTTTCGATGTTGATGAAATGAGCCCCACAAGGTTATCTCAAAGTGTGTATTCCTCTACCATTCCTTTTTATGGGCAAGTGCACAACTTCTCTGCTCGCTTGGTGTCCAGAGAAGCAGAGAAGATTAAGTAGTCGTCAAGACAGAGGTTGGATCCCGGCACGGAAAGACGAACACTCCTCTCACAAGAACGTCTCAGATGAGAAGGAGACGAGCAATATCTTTTCCAAAAAATGTGATGTATGAGCGCACTAATTCAGACTTGGCTGATGCTAGCAGATCGACAAGCAATGCCACCCTCGTGCAGTCACAGCTTGGGACCTGCAATGTAGCCTTTGGAAAACAGTAGGGATAACGAAATGAATGTACAGCAAGATTGGTATGCGACTCTGAATTTTGTTTTCGTTACCGGGAACATTTATTCCATCGCCTTCGCCATAACGCTGACATCCAATGCGTCTCGAATGTAAGAGCAGGAACGGCAGTCAGAGCGGAGAAGATGGGATATGTTTCGCAACTTTTCTGGATCTGGATCCGGGCTCGATGCAACGTACGGCGCCATCCACATCGAAAGCTCTATGTCCCAATAGTGATGACCATCACCGCCGTTGAAATCCCCAGTTCGTTCCAGTGAGTCAAAAACCCGCCCGTTCTTTGCAGCCTCAGCCAAGATTTCGAATTTCTACTCCATGTGAGATATGAATTGAATGTTACATCTCGGACTCACGTCATCCAAACCGTTCCAATAGTTAAAGCGAATCCGGGTCAGGTCTGGGCATGCATTCAGGACTAGGCAGCAAATAAGTGTTATGCTCAAAACGTCCTACAGGACTCACACTGAGCAGACAGAGGACCACTGTATTCATTGAACTTTGAGAGATGGTTCGGAAGAGAAGAGAATTCGAACTTTGGTAATATGTTGGGGTCTGCGTTCAGAGTTCGTAGTGCAGGAACAAACGAATGCTCGATGATCTCAGCCCCGATGCCTACAAGGATCAGACTAGTCACAAGAGGAAGCACAACGGATGCAGAGTGCAGAGATTGGCGCATTTGTTGCCCAAATGCTGGCTGTTTCGCATACAGCGTCAAACGCGTGAGCCCTGGAGTTCGCTTTAGAATGGACACAAGCAAAGTCAGGTGGCTTTTCACTCGAGTTGGATTTTTGCGAGCTTGATATCTGACAGAGGAGCCAATGACCATAGATCTGACAGGAAGTAAGGTTCTTCTCCTCACGGAAAGCAGAACTGATTGCCATACCTGATGCTATCCAAGATCACCGCGCCTCTTTCTCTCGAATTGATTGCTATCCAGAAGACTTCCACAGTACCAAATGACTTATCTCCAGATCCTGTAATTTCTTGTCAGCATCGACACAGAGTGCATAGCTCGCAAAGGTACCCCGTCGCAAATTGATGTGCCGATAACGGGCATATGCTAGACAGTCCAAAGCCCATTTCGAAAACGTGGAGATGGGAATAAGGGATCCGTCAATATTGTCTATGATTAAGCGCAAGATCTCGGGTGGTAACCTTTGTAGAGCAGACATGAGCTGACAATACAGAGGATGAAATGGCTTATGAGCACTGGTGTCCCGAAATGGCAATCGCTTGCTTTGTCATCCGCCAGCATCTTGCCCTCTTGCCTCCATGATCTCTTTCTCGTTAGGGTCTTTCTTGCCTCTCTGTGCTTTCCTTTCTCCCTCTTGTCCTTCGTCAAGCTCGTGTGTCCATTACATAACTCGAATGCTGTCCAAATCTTGGTTGCTCTGCAGTCCGCCAGACGATTTCGCCATCGCAGTTTCATGCAGCGACGACGAACACGCCTTGACACCAGCCTTCACCGCACCACGGTACGAACCCGATTACTGGAATAATCCAGGACTCTATCGGACGGGTATAGGATTCAGATGGAACGCCGTCGATAGAAAGCTAGGGAGGGGATGCAGGAGCTCGTTCTCATTTTTGGACGCAAGTCTACTTGGCAAAGGTGTGTCGACCCCTCCGTAATCTCGGTTTCATGTTTACTGATGACAATTCTCCCATTGCGGAAATACAGGGAATACAAGTCGCCATCGACTATCGCCGCTCCCCTCTTCTGATCCCCCTCCATCTTGCTCTGGTAAGCACTATATCCACTGCCGTCATTCAACGTCTTGTACTGACCCATTTCGTAAACTTCTGGCTCAAAGAATTCAGTCGCCTAGGGCGGACACAACCTATCAATGTGACCACCCTTCATTACCCTACTAGTACCCTTCAACAACGCCATGTTCACATGTAGCTACAATATCATTTGTTATCCATCTACCAATGTAAACTCTTTCTCGATAACTATAGCCCTTGACATAAAAGCAGGGCAAAATCACGGTATAAGACGAAGTGAGCAAGACAGTCAACGGTACGGTGCGAACGTTAGCGGCGTACCCTGTTACGATTGCCTTTCTTGTATGGTGTTGGACATTTTCAGCAGAGTGTATATTAGTTAGTCACCTCTGTGTATCTATAGACAACTGAGATTAGTATGGCAGTGGGAAATGTCCAACGAGCGCATACAGATGCGTTCGTGGGCCTCGATTCCAGTTCCGGGCGCTGGAAAACATTTCCAGTCTGGCAACACACTCACAGGGAACAGATCCAGATTCGATTACCATCCTGTAGATACAGCAATAGGAGATGGCCAACTAACGTTCGAGGTAATGTTTGCGAGCTATTGTTGAGCCCTGGAATTTTCGCGAAAACAAGCTGTAAACGAAATGCATCAGATTTCTCAAGTTTCAATGCCTCGTCATATAGTAACACACACACCGGTGTGACATTGGATAGACCTCGTAATAGTTTGTGGCGTTAGATATGTGCTTGCCCTACATACGATGCATCAGTTCTATTGCCCTCTCTGTCGTGTTAGGGGATTGGTTAGGATACGCTAGCTTGGGGCCGAACGTGGGCGGTACGCCCCCTTCGGCTCCAAGCAGGTTAGGACGTTAGGGCGTTAGTGGTTAGAACGTTAGGGGTTCTGGCTTAGG
>Ga0247734_1001889_pt1 | contig 14943 bp, 13 predicted proteins | sample UWRJL103311B2_FD_180933 | JGI IMG/M metagenome (GOLD analysis project Ga0247734, IMG submission 180933) | Plant litter microbial communities from Arlington Agricultural Research Station in Wisconsin, United States - UWRJ-L103-311B-2 | ecosystem: Environmental > Terrestrial > Plant litter >... | reverse complement strand
TTGGTACTGGAGTTTGGAGATTCGCACAAGATACACCTAGACGTTAGATTTTTTTGGGATTCTTGGATTTTTTGGGATATAACGAGAAAATGTGGCACTGATAAAGAACAATATAATCTTTTAATATCGAATTTTTTCACTGCAAACCGTTTTGACTATAGTGATTTCTAAAAACCAAAATATTGAGCTGATATTTGCTTTGCAACCTTTCAGACGTTTGTCTGACTTTGGACTGACCCCCAAAACAGAGAGTGACCGGTGAAAAGTGCGAGATCTAGTAGAACTGATCTAGGATCTAATACAAAGTCATCTTTAGCATACAACCCGTATCTTGCACAATTGGAGCAATTCTAGGCACTTTACTGTATGTCACGTTATAAAATGGCTTTGTTGTTGTATGACGGCTAACAATGGACAAATCTCTCTCCACCCTAAAAGCACCTTGATAGACCACCTATACCGGACAACCATCAAAACAGATACATCAGCGCTACAAATACAGAATGTTTGCCTTCGTTCAACATATGGAGGATATCAAATTTGTAATTTTTTGGTTAAAATAATTGCAAAACTGACTTCAAACAACTATACGTGAACGAACGAACGAACCTGGAAAAGTACAGAACTTATTGTATTTCATCCGCCAACAAGTCTGTCGTCAAAGCTTCAAACCAGACACAGCATGTGGAACTTTATAGCTGTTGTGTGGTTTTATTTATTTGTAAAGCTAGTCGCTCGATACAGAGGAGCGACATAAGAGAGCTGGTAAAGCCTTCTACGGTTTGAACAACGAGTTTGCCAACAAAACCAACTTCAACTCATTTTTTATCACTGGTTACTTGTCAAGTTGTAACGTCAGGTACAAGGTATGAGGTGGCGAAGTAGGAAACTACCAAATTGACATCGTTTTACGGCTACCTTCGCTCCAGGAAAATCAGACTTTTCTCTCGAACCCAGGTGAGGATGTCTGATATTTTGCAAGAAAATTCAAATCAGATCAGAGGACTCGAATAATATTCAAGCTTCGACGGATCAGTGGTGGATGGAAATAGTTGCAGCAAGTTAATCATCTTTTCAATGAGTAGTTGCCAATCTGCGAATATATGTCGAGACAGTTTTCGTTCTAGTCAATGGTTATGGGTAGCACGAGCAAAGATGCTTTTAAGATATTCACCCATCTAGTAACGCTACGAATATATCGAAAATAACAGTTTGCTATGAGTATGAAACTGAGACTAACGGCGTTATCAAAACATCCTAGAAAATAATCGAGGGTGCTGGCGTAATCGTTACACACGACCCGTCTTGAAACACAGACCAAGGAGTCTACATTTATACGAGTGTTGGGGTACATAAACCTACACGCGTAATAAAAGTGAACGTAGGGGAGAACACTTGAGGGTGCATCATTGACCGAAGTTCAGAGTTATCACCGCTTTGGACATGCCAATTTTTATGAAGATCATTATCACAAGCACGACTATGAGACTACTGGTATTCAAAACAGGTTGTTTGCACCCATTGTTTTCAAAGGTCCATTGTAAAGAGAAGCAAGAACTTCCATAGTTAGTCACGTGATGCGTAACTTGGTGGCAATGATACATAGATCTTGCAGTACCATGCCGAGAAATGTTCTTTAAATCGCATTCATTGGTGAATTTACAAATATCTATACGCGGATAGTGAGTTTTCAATAGACGGAAACGAGGCAGCCTTGCTCAAGGCAGAATCGGGCTGTGCCAAGTGGCACAGCTGTCAATGCTAACAGTTGGGACGAACAGCCCCAGTTGATGTGCTATATTCCTTAGGTTCCCCGCCCTGAGATCTGATTCTAAACGCTCTTCAAATTTAACAAAGATGTTGCTCGAACTACCAACCAGTGTGGTAATACTAGTATTTGGATTGTTGTCTGTTGGTGCCCACTCACTGTCACAACATTCAACATGTGAACTATGCTCCTCAACGAATGAAGATTTAATGCCTGGTGTTGGATTCGATCTTACAGCTACATATGGGTATGTTTACTTCGAAGTTAGTCTTGAAAATGACAAAGCTAACGTCGATAAAGGACTGCCTCTGTCAATTTCTATAATGGAACAATCATAGACATAGCAAAGGTATACTTGTTGTACGGTCTTCAGATCTTAGGTTTGACTAATCCAATTTAGATTGAAGGCAGTTCGGACTATAGGCGTATGATGGAAGAATTATCCAAACCTGGCCGCGCTTTTCAGTGAGAAAGACCCTCACATTAGGAAAAATATACTAACAATGACAGGCCTCCTTTCTTTAATCCACTAAACTCAATACTTTGGGAATGCCAACAATTCATCCGAGAATCTTGTAAATCCTTGGGACTTCCGGCATCAAAATACGCCGCGATATTCTCGTATATGTTCTCTGATCTTCAGAGGATTACCGAAGCTAGACTTGGTACTAAGGTTACTCAAGTTGTTGCTGTCTTACCTTACCTGCCTAGACACCTAGATCTTGATCTCAAGGATGCTTTGGAACATGCCGGTATAAAGAGAATATCAGGTCGCAGAGGAATTTTTGAAAAGAACGAAAAATATCCATATGGGGGTGTAAGCATCGGCCATGGTATTTGTAAGAATCGGGAGGATAAAAAGTCGTGTGAGGCAGAAGAGAAAGCTATGACTGGAGAGCAGACACTTTCTATTACATACACCAACAGATCGTTACAAGTTGAGAGCCTCTTAGTCTATGATGCCGAACATGTGGTTCGTGGTTATTCAAATAACTTTCGTTACCTAGGTTCTCAGCCATTCAACCTCGACAAGGAGAAGGAGAAAAGCGATATAAGTACGAAAATCTCCAAAGAAAATCTAAAGCAAGGAAGAATTATGCAGATAAAATCTTCAGGATGGGGCCTTGGCAAAAGGAAGTTTCAACGCCTGGTGTTGATGGGAGAATCAGCAGAAGATAAAGACTTCTTGTCAGCTTTATGGATCACCCTAGGCGAATTAGAATCTCTAGGCTTTCTAGATGGAAGTGCTGGAGATCTTTACTCTGCACTTCAAACTCCAGGATTCAGTTCTCTATACACTGGCGCGAGAGGTGCCGCGCAGCTGGCTATTCGCTGGCAGGAGAAGAGAAATGCAACTTTCATCGTACATACAAAGTCTAATAAGCCAACAACGGAAGCAATATCAATACCGGAAGCAGCACCGGTAGTCTGCAGTATCGTGCAGGTAGCTTATGGTCCACAAGATTCTGAGAGGGTCATCATGAATGACAATATCAGCAAACTTAACGTTGATGTCAACTTCGTAGTCAGAGCATTATGGCGCATGCCTCCCACATACTTACACAGATCTTGGTCAATGGAAATTCATGATTGTCCTGGACATCCACGCAAATTATATGGATTTGTCAATGGCTCTAAGTACTGGACGCAAATTATTCGCAATTCGCAATTCGATAGCAGGGTAAGCTGGAAAGATGGGGCCACTTCGGAAGAGGTAGCATATAATAGACATGAGCATAGCATGCCAAGAACGAGGATACAAACCATTGATCATCTTATTCGGAAACTAAATCTCAACCCACATTGGGTACAGCGTTGTGTAGAGAGGTTTAATCTTAGTCCATTTGACGAAGAGTGGAGCATTCATGCAGTGAAAGTTCCTGGACGGGCTAGCGAATTACGGTTTGTGATGGGGGAGACTGCGCAAAGGATCGTGGAAACGATCGAGGATTATCCACAGGTAGGAAAGATCGCTTGGGGCGGCATTGAACCCAATGCAGATGGGGTTCTCGTTACTATATTTCCGGGTTCGGAAGACTTTGGCGATGATTTGACGACGAAGATTCTGAAAGATAATTTCCACACTCATAGTCCACGAGAGTCATCGTGGGAGGTCTGGGCTAGAATGGCTGATTTTGGAACCGATCGTGGAACTCTAGCACCTTTGTGGGTTTTCTTTAATGGCAAATTCGCATTTATGCGGAGTAGGCCTTAAGGGCCGGTAGTATGCAGAGCAAATAAGGATACGCATATTGGTCCGATTAATGATATATTGGATTCCAAAATCTTGCAACATGTAACCAAAGTCGTCTGCGTGAAAGCTACTCAATTGTGACAATTCGTTGCTGTATGCATCTTACACTTTGTGAGGTTGAGAGTGAATACTATGGCAGGCAACTTCTATTTGGCCTCACCGATAAATTAGCTAAGAGGAAAGAATGTTAACTTGAAGTTGAGATATCGAGTGACCTGAAAGCAGTCATATGCCAGATAGTGCTCTAACTTTTATCTCGATCTATCCTTTTTGTGCCTTATCTCAACGAGCTTCCATTCCCTTCCCTTCAAATCAGTCTCATCTATGATGATTCCGATGTTACGAGAACCAAAATCCGTGATCAGATAGTCATCTCAATAACCATTTGGCTGCCATTTTCGTTCCCGTCGCAACCATATCTGATGCCATCATTCATCCCATATCCATCTCCGACCATTTTCATTCTCAGTGAGCTCATGGTCATCATCTTCCATCTTGATGTCCAAGTCGCTTCCAATTATATTTACAACTTCTGTGTTATTAGTACCATCATACGCCTCAGCCACCTGCGTACTTTCTTTCAAATTTCCAGCAATCGTATTAATGTTGCCATCATCCATCTCAACATCAGCTTCAAGGCTGTTGTGCTCAGAAATTCTTCTTAAGTTGGCACTTAATTCGGTTTCGCTGCCTCGATCGGCTCCTTTACCTTTGCCATTGCGTTCGAGTTGGGTTACATGATCCTCGGTATCGTGATCATCACTATCGCCGGTCGCATTCTGCTTCTTCCTGACGTATTTTCCTTCTCTGATGTATTGTCCCTTTCCAACGCCCTTGCCATCAGCATCAAAAGCTCTGACAGTCTTGCGACGCTTCTTGAGATCAGGATTGGTAATGCCAGTAGCTGAAGCAACTCGTTTGCGAAAGTCATCTCTCTTCTGTTCACGGTCTTTTCTGAGATTAAATCCAAAGTAGTCACCAGCGAGATTGCGACGGCGGGGAGCAGTAGACTCTCGTTTTCCGGGACCTAGGTAATTAGAATCGCTTCTAAATCTGGCAATTAGAAATACTCACAGTTCTTCGCCAATAGTTCTTCCTTCCAATATGTATCCTCAATGGCATGCAACTTCGGAACCTTGGATTTGACCCATTGCAAAGGATCGGTGGCAACAAGGTTGATATTGGAGATATCAACCAGTTGATCAAGAGTAGAATAGCCGAGTTCGTTATAAACATAGCAACTCATTATGTGTTGCGATGCTAAAGCAGGCTTCTGTTCGTCAATGAAGGCGGTCATATAAACTTCGGTGCCAAAACGTGCCCCTTCATCGCAGATCGGACATTTGATAGCATCTTCGAGTCGCTTTCGTAAAGAATCCATGAGAAGCTTCCAAAAGTGATGAAGAGCACCCTTTTCAGATTCAAGCAAAATTCCTTCTAGAGGTGGGATGAGTTCGTGCAGGTTGTATTGGACCTTCTTAATGCTGAGTATCTCGGGAATGTTATCGTAGATTGCAAGTGGTGGTTGTATGATGACCCCATCTTCGTCGGCTTCAATGACTCGCTCAGGATAATCAAGGTTAAAGAGGCTAACAGGAGGAGAACTGAATCTTTTAGGTTCATTGTCTCTCTCGATACATGGTAATTCTATAATCATTTAGCACATAATAGATATGATTGTGTAATTGTAGTGGCTCAGAGGGGACTTACTCCAATCCTCTGCATATCCTAAATAAACCAAGTTTTTGACCGGATCAAGACAGTCACGTTTGTCAAGATTAACGGGAACTATGCGTGGAGTTAGCTTATGACAAGACGTGTAGCTATTGCCACACTAATATGACATAAACCTTCGATGTAAAGAGATCTGTGAGTTGAAACTCACCATACGCGCCCCTCTTCTCTCTAGCACGAGTTTTGATGTTTGGTGGTAGGTACTCTTCAAAATCAATAGGCTGACCATCAGAATCATAAGGATCTGGCTCCTCCTCTTCTTCCAGAAGAAAGTATGGCGGAAAGAGTAATTTGAATGGACCTCCATTTGCATCCGATCCAGAAGTTTCATCGCCATCACAAGCAAGAGAATCAGGTGCTATGGGGATGGGTGAGTTTATCTCACGCTCAGGAGATCCCATTTGCCATCGAGACATGTTTTGTTGTGGAAGTTAGAGGTTGATGCAAGAAGCTGGTTGTGGTATATTTAAGATATTATCTGTTGGGGCGTAAGGCTGCTTATAACTCCATCGGTGGCCGACTGAACCACTAGTGCCTAGCCTTAGTTATTAAATAGTGGGTCATTATTGTCAGAGTGAATAAATATTTGTGGCTGCACCGATACTCAACAGCAGAGATACTGTAAGACGGTGATACAAAGAATGCTGGGATTCTTTGTTGTCTAAGCTACAGCGAAAATCCGTTCTTATATTGTAAATGGTGCTACGTATTTTCAACTTATTTCAAATTAGACTCTTTGCATCTAACTGATGTATTGAATGAGAGGTGAAGTGGCTACTAAAATCGTGGCTCGAGTCGAACTTACCTTAAGAAAGATAGCAGCTTCAACCAAGAAACATATTCCGTTCCTTCAAAACTGCACCTAGTCTCTCCTTTCTGTTTATTATGGTTCCATTATACTGCTCTAACCGCCTACTTCGACATACTTGCACTTCTACCATCAAGTTGTGATATGGCCACAGGCCTACAACATCTACGTGGACTTAATATAATTAGTAATCCATTATGCCATCTAAGCCGTGACTACACCGATAGCAACGCCCTAAAACCGATACAAATTGACACTTCAAGTCTCCACGGAAATAATGTAAGAATGAAATATTTGCTTTCTGACGTTCTGTTGGGCACACTCCAGAGAATGGCCCCTATTTAAGCGAGATGCTAGACGCGGCTATCACCCAAGGCACGTATGGGTAGATCAATACCCGTAGCTCACGGTCTGTAAATCCTGGGCTTAGGGTTTGCAGAATTAGATGATACTGAACCGGCTCCCAGGAAACTCACACAGATTAGCAACAATTCAAGTCTAAGATTGTTGTGTTACATGTACTACTGGAAGACTCTGTTGACATAAAGCTGCCGGCGAGCAAGGGGTGTAAATTTGTACTATATAGTAAATACGGGTTGCCAAGACGCTAGAACGACTCCCCCAGACTCCTCGGCCGCAAAAACGTGGATCAACATCACTACAAAACACAACCTTCCTCCTTTGTCGACTGTCAACCTTTTGTTTTTAAGTTATCTAAGCGTGCCGGAATTCGCGAATCGTTCGGATGGAAGCCTATCAACAAGATATATCATTCCGCCCAACAATCACAGCAGCAGCCTGCTAGCAAGCTTGAGCTGCAAGCTGTGAGCTGTCAATATGGCCAGAAGAATTGTATGTGCATCTCATATTCTAGCGCCTACATAACTGACGTCTCTCTAGGTTCGCACGTTATGTCAGTTTAGTGTTGCTTCATTATGCTGCGTAATCTTCCTCTGGCTTCTCGATACTAGATACCGCGTACTGCCTTCAGCTCTACACAAGGTTATGCCAGCACACCACCCTGGCCAAGTTGTTATAGATATCACCGTCAAGACATGCAATTCTCTCAACCTATTCTCCAATTGCAGACTTGACCCTGCAGTTTGGCACCGGGTGGACAAAGACCTAAACTTGCATAAGAGAGTATTCTCCAGCGCATATCTACATGTCCGAAGGAAGAAGGAGGAAGAGCTTTTGCCAGGGGATAAAGTTATTATAGATATCAGTGTAGGGAAGCTGGATCCTACAGTTAGTACTAAAGGGCAAGGCGATGAGAGGTGGGAGTCTCGACCCGCAGGAATTTGGCTTAAGCGATCTGCGAAGCGCGGTGCCAGTGATTCGCCAGATGCCATCACCGCAGTTGACATATTGTTTGGGGCAGATGCTGTTGATCCAAGGGATGGATGGGCAGTCATCGGAACTTCTCTTCTCTTGGATTCCTCAGGCGAGGAACAAGAACCCCGACTAAGCGTGCGAAAAGGAAAACTGGCGACCACCCCAAAACCAATCCCTCGAATCAATGAGCATGGAAAGTTTAAGATCATGCAGGCTGCAGACTTACATCTGAGCACTGGAACGGGGCACTGCAGAGATGAGCAGCCAGTCGGCCTTAATGGGGGTAAATGCGAAGCAGATCCGAGGACTTTGGAATTTATGGCACGATTACTGGACGAAGAAAAGCCAGATCTTGTGGTGCTTAGTGGAGACCAAGTCAATGGAGAAACTGCACCTGACGCACAAAGTGTAAGCTCTCGTAAAAATTGGTCATGTACCTTACTGATTCATTTTAGGCCATCTTCAAATATGCTGCTCTGCTTGCGGAGAGAAAAATACCATATGCAACAATCTTTGGAAACCACGACGACGAAACCATGTCTCGCTGGGAACAAATGGCTTTAATCGAAACACTACCCTACTCCCTTTCCGAAACTGGACCAGAAGAGCTTGACGGTGTCGGCAATTATGTTGTTGAAGTGCTTGCCCGTGGAGGCTCCAAGCATTCAGCCTTGACATTGTATTTGCTTGACACGCATGCATACTCTCCGGATGAGCGGGCTTTTAAGGGTTACGACTGGCTGAAGAAAAGTCAAATAGACTGGTTCAAGAAGACCGCTAAAGGACTCAAAAAAGCACATGAGGGGTACACGCATATACATATGGATCTGGCCTTCATTCATATCCCATTGCCAGAATACAATAACAAGGACCTTGAAATTGTAGGAAAATGGCTTGAGGGCGTAACTGCCCCAGGGTTTAATTCTGGCTTTAGAGATGCATTGGTCGAAGAAGGAATTCTGATGGTTAGCTGTGGACAGTGAGTTTGTTTCATCAATAATCTCACAAATTCTAACATTTTCTAGCGATCATGCAAACGACTATTGCGGATTGTCTCGTAATGATGCTAAACAACCAGCACTATGGATGTGCTACGCCGGCGGATCAGGTTTTGGTGGCTATGGCGGATATGGCGGCTACCATCGTCGTATGCGATTTTTCGACATTGACATGAATGAAGCGAGGATAACGACATATAAGCGACTCGAATATGGCGATACTGCGAAGAGGCTCGACGAGCAGACCATCGTCGAGGGTGGTAGGGTTCAAGGACCTCCTTCTGCCTAACTGTTACAATATCAATTACAAATGGGATGCGGTTCGGGAAATCATCGGGAGGCGTAAAGGAAAATGGGATCTTATGAGTTTTACGGCCTTCTCTGGACTTGTATTCATTAGGCAGCTTTGTTATAGGCCAATCGATACCACTTTTCTATAATCATCTCTTTCCAAGGTTATCTATGCATACAGTCTCGATGATCAATTGAAGGAGAAATATATAGGATATTGTCTTCGTCATGAATAACACGTTAGTCTAAGCTAAACTATTCTCGGCTGATCCTTGGATTTTGTCAGCCACAACTAACCTTTATCCTTGGACACTGCAGTATCACAACTCGGAATGTTATTCACTTCAAAAGTTTTCCGAAGCTGTTCCTCAGCCCCGTATACCTGCTTTCCTTCTAGAGTACGCAGGATGACTTCTGAACCTGTTTCCTGGTCATCGGCAACTCATGTAGAACGGACTGCCGCAGAGCCAAGAGATCAGGTGACCTTATCCCATACCTGCTAGATGGGAACGGTTTTAATAAAGTCATGTAGGGATTGCATAGAGTTATTTTGTCTAGAATTGATCAAGTAAATTCGGAAGTGAGATTGTTGAGATTGATACCGGTAGAACGGGAAAGATTAATCAAGGTAAATACGGCAGCGATGCCACATGTTATAATTCTTATTTCTCGAGTATCGCCATCTAGTTTCTAGTTCGTTCTTTTGCTGGATTCATTCAAAAGATCTCTTGTTCTTACTAACTCAAATTTACAGTTTCAGCCTGGGCAGGTTAGTGTGACCTATCAGTAGACTCCATTCTTTAGGGGTGTTATCAATCCTAAAAAAGGAAACCGTAAAGCACCACCACTGACTGGCACCACTAACAGTGGCTTGATGTACATATCCCCGGTCTCCCCAGTCCAGGCGGCTTCACCATAACCTCGCCACCATCCAGTCTCGCCAGTAATTCCCAGCTCGAACCTCCCTATCTCGAACTCGCTATACAAAGCACATCCAACCCACCCGCAGCATGGCTCTGGAAGCCTGCTTCCTCGATTCTTAATCAAGAACTAACCATTCGAGTCGGTGGGAGTTTTGTTTGGCCTCCACGGTTCTATGGCGAAGGAGAGGTGAAGAAAGTAGTATTTGTTGCCGGTGGTGTAGGTATAAATCCGTTTATGAGTATGTTGAGCTGTATCAGTGAGCATGTAAGTCCGAAGTTCAAGGTTGAGGTTCTGTATTCGTTGAGAGATCCGGGAATGGGAAGGAAAGTGGAGGAGATGTTGTTCATTGAGAGAATTGGGACGATTCTTCGAAAGCTCAACTCTGAGTCAAGCACTTTAGAGTCATTGAGGTTGTTTCTAACGAAGGGAGCGGGAAAAGTGGGGGTGCTGGAAGGAAAAGAGTTTCAGACAAAATTTGAGGGAAGAAGAATAGAGGAAAACGATTTGTTAAAAGCCTTAGGACCTGTGAAAGAGCGATCTGGTACAGTTGTTTATATTTGTGGACCACCAGGCATGACGGACGAGTTGGTCAACGTGGCGAAGAAAGCCGAGGGAATGGAAGAGCGGCATGTTCTGTGTGAGAAATGGTGGTAGATATAAGCTGAATTTTCGACTTTTTAATAAAATTACCACGTTTTGATGTGAATCTACGGTGAGCTCGAACAATAGTAGGATTTTGCTCTCAGATTCCGCACATTTTTGATGCTTTCTCACCAACCCTCACAATAATCACCAAATGACAGTATATCACTTACATAACTATGAGGCTATGGAATACAACTCCCTCATATCATAATCCTCTGAACAACTGAACCATTTCGCCAACTGGTAAACCGAATTTATGGCTGATGTATTTTAATATAAGATGGAATCCTATTACGGATAAAGAGCATCGATTGAGCGTTCATATACCGTCAAAGCTATTACTGTGTGGGACATCAAAACATTGAAACCAGAGAACGGAAGGCAATCAAATCGGACTTATAATCTCCAGTCATTCAACTAAACTAGTGATATAGAAACAACAAGATGTCTAAATCAATGAAATTGAGAAGGTTGGTGCGTATCAACCTATGATCGGTTCTCTTGCGACCTAGTCCTCCCAGATTGGCAATTGAATATCAACCACAATTGGTTTGTTAAAGGTTTTCCCTCTGATGCCATGCGACCAACTAGATGTCATGATAGCGGCGTTTACCACACAGGTTTCCAATCGGGACATCCGACCTGACAATGCCTCTAGGTCACATCTAGAAGATTGAGGCAGACTTCCCATACCAAGACCAGGAGTTGACTTTCTTTCTGCCATACTTGAACAGTTCGTGTTATAATCGCCCCCAGCACCATCATTACTTATTGGGTTTCCAAGCTTGCCTGTGAGATCAACTAGTGAGAGTTTTTTATTATCTCTGCCAGGATCCTGCCAGGATTCCGTCGAAATTTCCCTGAACCCGCAATTTGGTGATTCCAGGTCCCACTTCACCCTTTGTACACCTCTACCTTCATGGACATGTCCGCATATAGCGATTCGTGGGCGAACTCTCCAAAGTGTTTCCCGTAGAGTTTCGCAACCAGCAGCTTCTCGCTCCCTGGTCTCATCACAGTGGTATTTCGGGGGGGTATGTGTTACAACAATGTCTGTGTCAAGTGGGATCTTGCTCCATAGCTGTCCTGCCTCGGCCGTTTTATAACCAAATGCCCACATGCCTTTCTCTCGGGATAACGGAGAACCGAACACTTTGAAGGTTGTGCGTGGTCCCTCCGGGGAGAGCAGTTTGATAATCGCAGACTCGTGGCGTAGCCATTTGATCGAGGGAGAGCTTTTAAGAAGTTCTTGACTTTTAAGAGGATCTTGAGGGGTTTGGTTGTGGAAGTACGATCCATACTGAGCATAAAATGTGGCATCAAGAGTAATATCGTGGTTGCCTGTTTATATCAATGGGAATTCCTACAACAGCTGCGGTGAAGACGAGATTGGTTGTACCTGCAATGACAATCTTCGTCTCAAAATCGACCTCTTCAAGCCATTTGACAGCCTTTTGCAACTCTGCAAAAGATCCTTGATTTGTTAAATCTCCAGCATGTATTAGAACATCTCCTTTAGGCAAATTGAAAGCGCCGCCGCAGTTATGGGTATCTGAGATGCAGACAAATCGAGTCTTGCGCGTCTTGGGATTCATTATATGCTCACCGTTTGGATTCTGGATACGAAACTAAGCTTCAACCATGCAGAATTAAAAGAGAGAGAGCTGCTACTGCAGCAATGACCCGTGGTTGCGATTGGCACACTACCAACAGTAGTCGTTTGGTAATGGTTTTGATCAGTCAGATAAATACAGTGGGTGGACATATGAATCCGCACGGGAAAATCACATGATATTTCCGAATATTTTATGAGTGATATATTTACATGTTTTATACGCAGTAAGCCTGTAAGTACAAATTTAGAGTAAAGCTTTATAATCTTTACTTTAAGTATCTTTTAGAGATTTTCTATAGAATTAAGATTAGGCGAATAAGATAGCTAATTTACTATCTTTATATTTATTTCTTTAAACTATTCGTAGATTTTTCGTGCTTTATATATAGAAGCATTATCTTACATTATGTCGGATCACTTCGAATACGGGGTACCACTATGTGATATTGTCATATAAGTGCTAATTGTATTTAATGGGACCGATCAATGCATTGTAAGTTCTACTTAGGGGTGTTGTTGATGGGGTTCCCTAAGGCGGTGAACCGCATTAGGGAATTCTGCCACTCGAATTGGGTCACGTGCACCCGCCTCGAAGTCAGAATTGCACCAACGGTCTTTTTCATGACGTGTGACACTACTATAAAAACTAATTCTTGCGTAGTAATCTTTGGAGATTGCTCTATTAACCTAAATATTCATCTTTTATTACGCTCGACAAATTTAGTTGAAGATCTGCCTCGTGGTCGTGAATGCCCTCAAGCACGAAAAGCCGAGTTTTTAACTACTTTATACGCGCTAGATTTCGCACACTCTTCTTTCTCCGCAATTGTACTATATGGAATTCCAAAGGCCCTAGCATCAATTATACGGTTTCTGGCACCTGGCGATAGGTTTGCTAAAGGGGGTCGGGGTGTTCCTGGCGTACGAGGCATGGTTGAAGAATAAGGGTTGATTTTCAAATCACGGAAAATCACGGTTGGAGGCGGATTCATATGTCCACCGATGTATGTACTGTATTGCGTTGACATGTTGCTTAAGCTTCCACGAAAGCTTCTTTAGGCTCGTGTGATGCAGCCTATTTTTGGTCTAATCCGCTACTGCCTCCACTGCCACCGTCATTCCAAGCAAGCCACTTTTCTCCAGTGGATACGTCAGAATTCAGAGCGTTTTTGTTATCAATTGGTATTGTTGCGATCGATGAGGTGAAATGAAGTGAGTAGAGTGAGTCGAGTGACGATTTATCATATTAACTAGTGGTGGCCTTGCTCTCGCCCCCGGATATTAGCCGGTACTAGCTACCGTTTTAAGGTTTGGCCGACGTGGGAGGTAGACGTTATTAGCTGCAAGAAAGTCAATCAATCCCCTTTTCCGTTACCGTGCTATTTTGTAGCAGAGAAGAAAGGAAGACGAAAAGAAGATTCCTAACACTGGACCCCAGCTTTGCTACTGAGCTGCACTGCAACAAATCTCTAGTGCTGCGAGTCTGGGTAGTCCTCCGTACCGCCGCTCAACATCCCTCATCCTCGCCAGACGCCTGGTCTTCACCAAAATTGTGCTTGGCGCAATCAGCCATCTCTCAGATCGAAACAGCTTCAGCAGCCAACAATTTCATACCCCATATCTTGCATTCTCCCAGCCAGCAGGCATCTCGCAGATAGGGACATTGGATGGTGATCGGAGAGCTCAATTGACAAACCGTGGATAGCAGGCTTTGTGTTTGTTTCTTTCGGAGCATTGTCAACAAACGGGACGTTTCGCGATTCGACGATTTGCACCACCCAGGTGATCCACAAGCTCATGCGAAACGGAACGACTGCTTAGGGCGATCTACTTGTTCTTCGTGAACGTAACATGGCTGGGGTACGCTCTGCACCGTCAACATCGCAGGCTACATCCTTAACTCCCCCATCCAGTTCCCAAGCTGCATTGAACTCTTCGTGGGATCATTCCGTGCCAGCGCATACAGAGGTACGATCAATTCGCTAAGCAACGTCCGTATGCTCCAAATCATGTCTCTAACTCTCTCTCTCTGTTTAGGATTTATCAGCAACCAGAATGGGTGACTACTCGAATCGACCGCCTCCATCCCACACCAATGGACACTCTCTCGAGCACAAACACTCTCGACCAGAATTATCGGGCAGAAGAACCGATGCTCAATCCAAACGAGCGGCAGAGTCGGGGTTCCTGGCCCCTGCCCGTGTGAATGACCTTGCCAGAAAGGATAGCAGTATTAGCGATACTGGTAGCGCGCCAGACAGCTTATTGGACTTGTATGGGACAAATAGAAGTGGGATGAACAGTATAGAGATAGGAGAAAGGAGGCCGGACGGTGCCTATGGGGATGAGGAAGATCTTGAACACTCAAGATGGATACACAGAGACAAACTTGCACGTATTGAGAACCAAGAGCTGCAGGCTGCTGGTATTATTCTCCCACGAACTCGGGCAGCGAGCAAATCCAGTCGTCGCGAACATAGTCGAGATCAGCAAAGCAATGGTATCAGAAGTGAGCAAGCAGGACAGAAGCGGCAACGAATTGGATCATCCCCAACTGAGGGGAGCTTTGAA
>Ga0247734_1001888_pt1 | contig 14950 bp, 5 predicted proteins | sample UWRJL103311B2_FD_180933 | JGI IMG/M metagenome (GOLD analysis project Ga0247734, IMG submission 180933) | Plant litter microbial communities from Arlington Agricultural Research Station in Wisconsin, United States - UWRJ-L103-311B-2 | ecosystem: Environmental > Terrestrial > Plant litter >... | reverse complement strand
CGACCAAGACCTTCCTTTCTCCTTATCGAACTTATTGAATTCTACTATTGAACCTCCGTGTATACGTCGTTCGCCGGTGACACTTGAATTTTCAAAGAACTTTATCAAGATATTATTTCTAATTGAGCTTGAAAGTTTTTGATATCCTATTCCTAGTTATATAGATACCAAGCATCTTGCTAATGTCGCCTAGTGCTTTTATATTAAATTTAGAGTTAAGTTTATTATAAAACCAGTCTAATACTTGAGCCTTAAGCGTAGCGGCAGCAAGATTATTAATATATATCAATAGTCAAATTTGCTTTTTTATATATATAAACAAACATAAGTTTACTTTACTTTGAGCAAAGCCCCAATTAAGTAATTCGGACTTTATAAGCAAGTTCTAGTTTTGTATTAACTGCTTTAATTCATATAAGTTCCTTAAGAGATGTAATATAGTTCTATTCTTTATAAATTAAAGCCCCTAAGATACTTTTATCCAGAGCTCTTTAATTAATTTTGACTTGATAAAGGTATTCTTAATATCATATTATTAGTATTCTAAATCTTTATATACTACTATTATAAAGAAAGCTCTTAGTATAGCCATGCGGATTATAAATGTGAAAGTTTCTATATAATTTATATTATATTATTATATAAAGCCTTAAGCAACAAGTTGGGCCTTATATTATTCTAATATTCTATTAGGGTTAAATTTTAGTATAAATATCTATTTAGAACTTATAAGATTTACATTTAATAATAGTACTTTCTCTTTCTAAATGTTATTTGTTAGTAGTTATTTGATTTTAAGATTAATAGTAATATATTATGCTGCTTTATAAATTAGATTATTAATAGCTTCTTTGTAATTTGTAGAAATTAGAATATTATAAGCAGCAGCCGAGGCAATTATAGCGTTTCCTTCTTTTAGTTCTATAAGTTCTTCTTTATTATAGAATCAATTAAATATAGCTATTATACTCCTTAACTATTTAACCTTTTAACTAAATTCAAATTCTAAATTTAGATCATTTACTCATTTATTTAAATTAAGACATATTATTCAGCTATTTAGAAATAGACGCTTAATATTATTATACTCTAGAATCTTGGTTTCTAAGTTAGGAGTATCCTAAGCTACAAGCTAGTCCTTCTTATACTCCTTCTCTCTTATCTTATTAATTGTAAAAGTTAATAATATTAATATTTCTTATACTAATTATTAAGAAATCATAACTAAGAAGAATAATTTAGCTAATTTCTCTTCTTAATTTAGAGTTATTAATAAAGCATATTTAAAGTCATCTTTATACTTGAATTCTTTATTACTTATTTGGATTAAGTCTATTATAGATTCTTGATATAATCTTATAAAGCAACTTCTTTTATTCTAAATTAAGAGCTTATTATAAGTACCTTTTAATTACTCAAAGCTTCTATTACTTAGCTTTATCCAAAATTAATAATTATTAATAAAATTACCCGGGATATCTTCAAAAAACTTAATATTACTAAAAATAATAGTTATATATATATTAGATATATAGAGTTTATAATAGAAAGTAGTATGCTTATTATATCCTATAAATATCCCCTCTCTCCTAATAGGCATAAGCTTGTCTTGCCTACCAGAGAAAGATTCCTTTAAGATATAAGCGATCACCTTATAGCCCTATGCCTTAATATAATTATAAACCACAGGAACTTTATCTAATTAAGCCTCTTATAATAAAATTTGATATTTTACCTTTAGTAATTCTCTAGATAATTTATTAAATATCTCTTTAGTAATTATAAATTCCTTTTACATCCTGGCTTATATATATGCTTATGCTATAGCTGCCTTATACCAGAATTTAACAAGGAGCTTAATATTATTAATCATAGTTCGCACATTATTCTTAGTAGATTAAATAGATCTTTCGGCAACTCCATTTTAGACTAAAGTATAAAATTCTATAGTTTATATAAATATGCCATCTATTCTATTTCAAAGATTCAAAGTTTCAAGAATCTCTAGAATATTGTTTATATAAACAACTTTCACTTATTTACTACTCTTAAGTTTCACTTCCTTCTTTTATTGATTTAGCTTTAGTAGCATATTCTTTTAATCTTTAAATAAGAGTATTCAAGTCTTTTAAGTTTAGTTATCTATAATTTCACCAAAGTAGTTATAATTTTGATATAATATTAGAAATAATCCTGCTATATTAAAGCTAATTAGTATAAGCGGCTTTTGGGTATATATGGCAAGCTTCTTAAATTGCCTTTTCTTTAATTTCTATCTGCTATATATTTCGCAGAGTAAAAGTTAAGTTAATATAATAATCTTCTTAATTAAATATATTATATATAGCAATAATAATACTTTTAAATTAGCATAGCAAAATTATTAATAGTAATAGATATATTAAGCAAATTCTCTTTATGTTCGGCGCTCCTTTAATATGAAATTAATCACTTTCAGATATTTTTGCCTTAGAAAATATAATTTTAACTATTAGTATATTTTATTCTATTCTTATTAAGGCAAGTTATCTATATATATAAATATATGTTCAACTTCTATAAAATTATTATTCTCTAATAGTAAGCTCCCTTTGTTGTCTAGCATACTAAACATATTTTCTATTATTAGGCTAGAGTAAATTATATCGTTAATTAGTATAGTATATAATAGTGGTTCTTTATAAAGTGTATTACTAAATGTTATACTATTTGTGGATTTAGAAATATTTGAAACAATATATAGCCTACTTTTGGATTTGGCTTTAATTAAGTTATTATGATTAGATTCTCATATAAATACCATACGCTTTTTATTAAAACTATTTATATATTTAAATATAGCAAGCTTTCTGGCTAAGATAAGTATATAATTTAGATTAAGGATAAAAAAAGCATCTTTTAGTAATACAAAGCATTTATTTCCTGAATTGATAATTATTGTCCTAATGCCTACTAATCAAAGCCTATCTCCCCCTACTTTTATGCTCCTTCTATATGGTTTCAGGGCATTAATAAAGAGGGAAGCTTGGTTAGTTATATATAATATATAACTAGTATTTATAGCTGTTAGGACTATAGGAATCTCACTTTGCTTTTCCCAACTAATGCCTGTAAACTTATTATCTAAGTCTAAGTTACTCTCTTCTGCTATAAATGTAAATTTCTAAAATAATATATTCTTATTAGAGACTTTGGCTGGGTTATTTGGTGCTTTTTTCCCTTTATAGGAATAGAGTGATCTTTAGTAATATAGAGATAGTAAGCATATATAGGATAATAGTTATACTTTTGATAATAAGAGAAATTTATTGCTTTTGCTTCTTATAACTGCCAGGTTATAAATTTTATTTTCTTTATCATTTTTAGATTCTTCTGCCTTAATATAAAGCTTCTTTATAAATTTAAATCTTTGTTAAATATAAATATAAGCAATATTTAAATATTTGTCAAAGTCACATTTGAAATATTATAAAGTTCCTTTCATATATCCTATTTTCTTTATATATGCTATAAATAATACTTCGTTAAATAAGCTAGTGTCGCTCTTGTAAGGGGATGTCATAAAGCTCTTTTCTTTCCTTTGGTATATTATAAGTCTTTTCTATTTTTTATCTAACTTCTAAAATTTGGTAATTTCGGCCATTTAATAAGAGAAACTATTAGTAATTATATTATATATTTCTCTAAAGTATAATTCTAATATAAATATATTCTAAATAAATATATTATCAAAGAGCTTAAAGCTTATTTATTTATAAATGTTACACTTTATAATATATAGCTTGACTCAATTGTTACTAGGGTATATTTTCATATTTATTATTTAGCTTATAAAGGCTCGAATAGTTTTATTGCTTGCCTAGTATATTACTGCAAAGTATTTAATATAAAGCGTCTTAATTGCTTTATTAATGCTTGCACAATGTTCAATTCGGGATTTATCAAGGTTACTAATCTTAAGTTTAAGGTTTAGTAAAAATGCTATGCTAGACTTGCGAAATTCTCTTTCCTTTTTCAAGCTTTATTATTCTTGCTTTAAAAATTGTATCTTAATTCGCCTTAGTATTTATGCTGCTTCTGGGGATATTTCTTCTTCTGCTTTATTTATTTGAATAGTATAATATTATCTCTTAGTCTGCTTAATAATAAACAGGATGTTTATTCTTATAGCGATCTGGTTTAGTTTTTTAAATTAGTTATCTTTGTTTTTGATAGTAAATATCTCTAGAGTTCGCCATAAGCTCAATCCCTTATATTCTCCCTTTTTGTGATCTATTATAATTTTGAGTGTAGTAATAGAGGGTGTTAATAGTAGTTCTAAGGTGCTAAATTGAAATTTTAATTTGGAAAGTAAATTTTTCTTTTAGAAGCTCAACTTTAGTTTATATTATATATTATATGTTATATGTTACTCTTTTGCTATCTGGGCTTATAATCTATTAGAAATGATATATAGGCGCAGCGTGTAGAGAGGAATCAACCGTGTTATATTAACTAGAGAGGAGAACTTAGTATAAGTTCTTTATAAGCTCTAGATATTACGCTGAGAGCTTGGTGCCTCAGGCTACCATGCTCTTATTAAGTTTGTGTGGCTGGAGCATGGCACTCAGCCACATGCAGCTCGGTAAGGTTGCTAACCCCTATCTTAACACTAAGTTATATACTTTGATTTAAAATAGAATTACTAAAAGATCTATTTAATCTACTAAGAATAATATATAAGCTATAATTAATAATATTAAGCTCCTGGTTAAATTCTAGTATAAAGCTGCGATAATACAAATCTCTAATTGATACGAATTTCTTGATGTATATTCGCCAGAGTGCATGTACTATTCTAAACGATTTCCTTAATGCCTCCAGTCACTGCTTCCCACTCGAACATTTTTGGTTTTCTTATATTCGCGAGTATAGAAGAAAGTTGTCCCAAATCACACCGTACTACGTTGTGAACACCAAGTGCAAAATTGAACCAGGGACAGAAATTGAAGGTTGAATAATGATAAATCGGATGTGATATATGTAGCTTGGTACAAGAAGAGAGTAGATTATGTTGTTCAACGTTATATTTTCCTCTTACTTCAACTACTCCTAAACCACCGCGCTTTCTGAAAGGGAAGATAACATACCAATACTAAAGAAACCTCATATTCATCTATCGGCCTCTAAATTTGCAAAAGAAATATCCAAGCGGAAACCGTATGCCCATCAAGCTAAAATTCCCAAATCTCAGATCACCATACCTTCTCCTTTCTTGCAATCCTCTTAATATCGCACGTTCAGACTCATGAGCTAAGCATTCTTGTTCCATTTTGCCTAACAATTTACAATTTAGCTCCCTGCATTATGCTCATCAGCTGCTTCGAAGCCTTGATGGGAAGGTGAAGAAACATATCACCAGCTGCTGTTGCTTTTGGCAACCTTCCAGCTCGAATATTCCATTGCAAAGACTGGTGCAAAAGTCTCGGCTCCCCAAGCATAGAATCCCTCTCCAATCTAAATTTCATAAACTCCTCTTCTATCGTCCCAGTATTGACGTGTTTGTTGTCCTCCCGCTGTTCCTTTACAGTGGTGTAAGGTTTGTATTTCTCACCAGCCTCGTTCTCTGCCCGTGTCTCTGGTGGATAATCATGTCCAACATAGAGGCGATAGTGCCCCGGAAAATCCAAGAGGGTTCTTGCAGAGTTATACAGCGCTACTGCCGAGCCGCCGGGGAAATCAGCTCGTGCAGATCCCACATCTGGATTGAATATAGAGTCCCCAGTAAACACATTTTCACCGATGAGGTATCCAACATGATCAGGAGTGTGGCCAGGGAGATGAAGGACCTTTGCACCCAAATTTCCAAGCGTGAATTCCTCATTATCTTGGAAGAGCTTGTCAAAGACGTTGGATAGCTCGGAGTCCTCGATCCCGTATCTAGGGGCAAATGTGGATTGAACCTGAGTGATTCGTGCTCCAATGCCAATATCTGGACGTGGCTTCCCCTGATTGACGAGCTGTTGTTGAAGATAGGTTGAAGCAGTCAGATGGTCTGCGTGTGCATGAGTTTCGAGAATGCGTGTAACAGTGAGGTTATTCTCCGAAACAAGGGATAGGAGACGATCTGCAGTCTCGGTACTGATTTGATTCGAGGCTGGATTGAAGTCGAGGACCGAGTCGATGATTACCGCGTCACGGGTTTCAGGGTCGGCAACGACGTATTGCCAAGTTGCAGTAACGGGTTCAAAACGGGGGAAAACGTCCGGCTTCATAGTTATTTTGTAGTTGACGTTGACTGTTTTTGATGAAAGTAGTAACGGATTGAAGACTACTAGGACGTTGGTCAGAGAGAGAAATAGAGAAGGGGCCGAGAAGTTATACATGTGATTGAGATGTGAGCCAAAGGCTACAACTTAGTGATCAAGTAGCAAGAACAATTGCGGCAGAGTTTGAGAGTTGGGTTTGTTAGCAGATGGATGCTGGGTTTTCATACGATATTCTACAATGCCAGGCAAGTATATATAAATAAGCCAAGCAAGGAAGATCAAATCGAGCAGGGTGGCTAATAAATAAGTCAGCGATGATAAGCCATCACTGACAATCTGACGTATTGAACAGCCTGAACCCGAGGTCGCCAGACGCTGGCCAACACTTTTAAATCCAGGCTTTTGAGCTCTGGACACAAAAATCAGTCTCAAACACTTGACAAGGAGATCCTCATACCGGGTTGCTGAGAAAATTGAGTGGCGTGACTCGGGCTTCTGGTAGCCGACTGCACTACTCACCTCGTGATAAAACGGCCAACTCATTTTAGATCGCCGACTATGAGACACATGTTAATACTGTATTCAGGCCAAGGAAGTATTCGCCTCAAAACCCAAGAAGAGAAGAAATTCGGGGGATGTGCTCGGCGATTTGATATCCAATTTGTAGACTCTGTCGCTCGAACCTGGGCCGTTAAGACTGTTCCCGCTCTGTAATTGCCAGGCGACTTCTAATCAGGATGGATATATATATGGCTCCTGGACCTCTCGGTCGGAAATTGTATTTCATATTCAAACAACTCATTCGCCATCAATCTCAAGTAACAGTCAACATTTTCTATTTCCTCCTTCAGCCATCACAAAAATGACGACGAATCTGATCGCCACCGCCCTCTCGGGCTCTCTATTTGGCTCTGCCCTTCTCGTCTCTGGGGTGTACTCCCCTTCGGTCATATCCTCTCAACTTCTCCTATCGGACTTTCACATGTTAAAGGTCTTTCTGACGGCGAGCGCAAGCAGTGCGTAAGTAGCTCTATTGTTTTTGAAATAATATTGTGTACTTAAATCTAAAATATTTCAACAGTATCCTTATGGTCATTGCGAAACAAACAAATGTCTCTCCTTGCAGCCCCCGCAAGCCTTCAAACTTGAGTCGACTGTGCCGGTATGATGGAAATGTTATTGGTGGCCTCCTGTTGGGGAGCGGGATGGCGCTCACAGGTGCATGCCCAGGCACAGTGTTAGTGCAGATTGCGACAGGCGTCTCATCAGGCCTTCCGGTCCTCGGAGGTGGAATTCTCGGTGGCATCCTGTGGTCTCGGTTCGGGCACTGTGCCAAATGCACAATACTCCCAGCTTCTGCAGGCGCGAAGAAAGACTGCGACTGCACCGATGAGAAACTCACTGTTTATGAAGCCGCAAACTTGAAAGAGAGTCAGGCAGTTCTCATTTACGAGCTTGTTTGTCTTGCCATAATTGTCTCGGCCTCATACTTGGTTCCTCATTCCATTGGATCTCAGCGTCTACATCCTGTAGTCGGCGGGCTTCTCATCGGCGCTGCACAAGGAGCATCTCTCATACTCACTGGAGGTGCTATCGGTGTCTCCACCGCATACGAAAGAATCGGGCAATATATTTGTCGACTTACAGGGCTATCGTCGCACAAAGGCTCTTCGTGGCCTTCCCTCAACCCTGTAGTTTTTGTACTTGGAATGCTAGGCGGCAGTTGGGGGTTAGGAAAAGCAATTGGCGTGAAAGTACTTGAAGAGACCGTGTATATTTCCTTGACAAGAGCAATAATTGGTGGGATGGCTCTCGTCGTTGGGGCAAGGACAGCTGGCGGATGTACCTCTGGACATGGCATTAGTGGGATGGCTACGCTATCGAAGTCAAGTTTTGTGACAGTGGGCGCTATGTTTGCGGGGGGGGTTGGAGTATCCATGCTCCTTCAATACCTGTTATAGTGCTCAATCGTAAAGTAGAGAGTGATTGATAGTGAGCGAGGCCTTAGATTTTCAAGTTAGATCATCAGTACTATCTCTTTCAAACATAGAACAATCTTAGCATACTTTCTACTACTTACTAACATCTACCATAATCCATCCTGATATTTGACCCGCCCCTATCAAGTCAAACGATCGATTTGACCATGTGATGCCTTTCTCAAACTTATATTCTTCAACCTTATCAATTCGTTGCAGTCACGCACTTGAAAATAGTCTAACGTAACAACCGTCACAGAGCCCCGATTTGATGCGTATCTAGATGAAACATCTCAAACTCAAGCAACCTGAGTTCTGCTCCTGCTCGGCCCAGTCTGCCTTGCAAACAGTTGCCTAAATCTGTTTCTGATTTGGCAAGCTATAAATCGTGATTATATGATATTCCTGGCTACAACTCAACTCAAAAAAGATATTGATACAATGAAGTTTCCCTAAAGTCTCAAAAGTATACTCAAACTCACCGTCGGTGATAATTCTAGCTATCCTAGATACAACAGATTTGATAGGAGCTTTTCATGAATACTTTAGCGAGGGATAATTCAAGGTTCCGAGATGTCTAGAATTTAATTGAAAGTCTAGGTGTCAATAGTGACTGCACTCTCTACAGGACCTGCCACAATATCCCTATCAATAAAATGACGCCAGAATGCATCGCCCATAGTATCTTTGCGATTCGAATATATATTCTATGTAACCTTTATGACCTGACTGTAGCCCACCCGGGCAACAGGCCACGCACCAGCAACCGCCAGAAACCCCCCCTCCAAATTCATGAGTATTTGCTTTTTGAGATTATTGTTAAGTGCCATGGCAGGTAAGGCTGACCAGATGGAGAGATGGGTAATAGAGGACAGAGCAAGACCACATATAAAGAAGTGAGTGTGTCCCAGTAAAGGTACTGGTAGGGCCACGAGCTTGCTGAGATTTGATGCTGCTTGCGCTGTCTTCAGTGCGTGGATGCTGCCTGTTGCTAAGCCTGAGTCTGTTTCGGTTTGCTCACTATAAGAGCCTATTGTCTGCAGCCCAAGACCTTCAAATCCAGAGAAGTGTCGGTGAAGCAGGATCGAGCTTCTGAAACGAAAAGAAGTGTCACATAGAGAATAAACTTACACATTAGTTACCATGTGAGCCTGAAAAATCTTTTCATCGAAAGTGCCAAATTGAACAAAATATGATATCTTCGATTCGGGGAGATGAAGACCCCAGTTGACGAGATATGCGTCTTGCCTGTATATGGCTGAATTGTCCAGAGATGTGAGCACTTTCGATTGCAGTATTCGCTCGAGATTCATAACCGCAGCTATTCTGTATGTGTATGAAGACCACTCGATATTCTCATCGCTGAAAGATCTATCATTAAATTCTTCGAAGGTATGAAAAGGAGGAATACACTATCAAAAATTAGGACTTAGTCTAAATACCGTGTACTGGTGAAGGAGACTTACTCCGGCTGCAAATTCGTTTTCCTCGCAGGGTAGAGGCAGATTGGACATATTGTTGGTAAGGTTGAAAGTTCTTCTTCCATGAAATCCGGCTGTCATCACACTTACAATATAAAGCTCCCACCATGTCCGGCGTAAGCTCTCTTCGTAAATGGGTGAACCTAAGTTGTTGAGTGCTGCGTACTCTTGCTCATTCACACCAAGCTCAAGAGCCAAGCTTTGCGCCTTGATGAGAATCTGGATTGCTCTCTTCTGATCATTGCATCCATTCAGTGCCAGAGCAAATAATAGCATTGCTTGGACCATTGATGCGTCCTTTGGAGCGCTTGAGCTAGCCAGGATGGAGTCAAAATCTGTCGCAAATGAAGCCGACGACACCCCGGGAACATATCGAGCCCCAACACAAATTGCTGCCTCTAGATGGCCAATAGAGATTCTCTCTCAAAATTGGAGGAACTCGTCACGAGGAGGTAAGAACGGATGTGAGTCGTAGAGGTAATGGAAGAATGCTAGTATGCACCGCTGCCTGCAAATTTGGCCATTTGTTCGAGAGCTCGGGGTCATCGGCTCCCAATAGTTGCTCACTTGTTGAAAGTCCACTGACGAAGTCGATTTGCTTCCGGCATCCCCTTGAATGAATGTGACACCTAACAAATCAAGCTCGCCAGGATTATGGCTTCCAGCTTCTTCACCATCTATCGAGCCCGTCTTGTTAGCCTTTTGGTTGAGCATGATTTGGATTTGACCTACTATCCACAGAACTGGCTTGTTTGCTATTCTTTCCTGGCCCTCCGTAACCAAGGCGGGACTTTAGATATACGCATTTGATTCCCCGAGCAGAGCATCGAAAGCACACTAGAAGCTTGTCACACTTTAGATGCATGCTACGACAAGATATACAAGCCGAAAGAGATGCGGCAGTCACCTTCCGGCCCGGTGAGTGGGGCGGTGAGCCTTTTATCGAAGCAGTAAAGTCTGCTTCCATTGTTGATAAGCCGAGACAGATCCAAAAAATTGCGTAATTGTTCTCCCTTTGTCTCTATCTTTGCCTGGCCAGAAATCGAGGCTAGCAGAAGCGTGTAGTGAGATATTGTAGGTATAGCTGAGGTTGTCCCAGACTAAAAGTCTAGTATGAGATATAGGAAAGCTTTGGAATACCATCTTGATAAGACAGTGCCGTTGATATAGATGCTACTCCTCGTAGCGGTTGACCAATCATAATCGATAACAAAGAGGCTCCGGTGATCATTTGACCCGTGTCACAGAGCTATAGAAAGGACTTGCACATAAATATCATTTTAATGCTCGTTCTAGATCCCGGCGGTATTATAACACTATCTCCTTTCTCTAGATCGCCGTAAAGCAAATCGTCCAGGGATGCCTCTACCTAAAGGGGACTTTGGATTAACGCTATAAATAATTACATTTAACGCTATTAACTTCTAATTACAGAAAGATTTCTTTTCCTGATTCCTGATTATCCGATCTAATTATTATTAGAAGATTTCTTACAGACAGCTGTCTTAGAGAATGCCGTGATATAACCCCCTGATATCATATCGCCGACATTTTTTTAGATGGTGACTTGCTTAGGAAAAAAGCTTTGACATAATAAGAAGTTATAAGGCACGTAAAAATATGATAAATAGCTAGGCAAGATTTTGGTAACAATATACAGAGGGGTAAAGGGTTGATTTTTGCTAAAGTTAGGACAACTAGACATACGTAACTAACGTGTGTTATATAAGTACAGGTCAAGGATTACTTAATACCCTATTAAAGCATATATATAAGAAGAGACTTCTCTCTTATTAGATCTATAGACAATTCAATTATATAAATTATATAAATTATATAAATCTAGCAATTTATAGCATACTATAATATAGACGTATTTTATATAAAGAATAAATAACTTAGATCAATTTCGTATTATCTAAGATATGTGCTTAAAGTAAAAATAGTCACAGTTGCGATTCCTAAAAGCTGAAGACTAAAACAAGAAGAACCTATTATTAAAAATACTAAACTAGAGAATTAATTATATATAAGAAACGTGCTTTTATATAGGCAGAAACCTAATATGTTATATAACTAAAATTAATCTTACTTGTTAAGCTAAAGCCTCGTAGCCTCGGCAGTTAGATAAGGTTAGCTAGTTACGTGATTTATAACAAATATGTTAAAAGATTATTTATTTTTAAAATACTACTAATAATACGCCTTCTAATATGTAGATATTTATTATATATATACTTTTCTTTTTTCTTTATTTAACTTTTTTGTTATTTATATTACTAACTTGTATATATTTTTTAATCTTTAATTTTTATAAATTAATAAAAATAGTAATTTTAATTTTAATTTTAATTTAGCCTTATTTTTAAGATCAAAGTAATTATATTACTTAAGAGAAACTATGTTCTATTTTAATATAAGTGTTACTTAAATCTTATAATCTAAATTATTATATAATTTATATAAAATAAGTATTTAAAAAAATAAAATCTATTATATATTTTACCCTTTATATAACTTTTTTAATATTTTAATAAAGTTTATATTAGCAATAATATATATAGGCGTAGCGTGTAGAAAAGAATCAACTGTGTTATATTAACTAGAGAGGAGAACTTAGTATAAGTTCTTTATAAGCTCTAGATATTACGCTAAGAGCTTAGTACCTCAGGCTACTATGCTTATATTAAGTTTATATAGCTAGAGCATTACACTTAGCCGTATACAGCTCGGTAAAGTTGCTAACCCCTATCTTAATAGTTTATATTATTTTTACTAATTTATATTACTAATTTCTTTCTTTTATATATTACTTATATTCTTAACTTAAATATGTTGATATTATACGACCTACAGGCATATAATTCACCTAATAGGGTACTATACGTCAGGTTGCTATTCTCGGAAGATAAGGATTACGTAGTACGTGCGTAAGTGTTTTGTAAAGATCAAGGCGTAGGCCTTGGCAAGAATTATACAGAGCTGTACACAAAGCCCCTATAAGGATCGTATACAAGGGATTCGGGCTATGCTAGTATAACTCGTACAGCCCTCGGTTAGTCGGTGTTCCCGAAATAACTCGGACACTTTAAAATATCCTAGTATTATTCTTACTTATATATTAGAACCGATTCTCCCTATTTTGAGAGAATTAAGCCAATTCAAACACTCTTTCTAAGTCTTCTAGTATTCTCTTAGGGAATAATCGCCCTTACTACCCTTCTGCAATACCTTATACTGCCCGATTATATTACTACTACTAGTAGTATAAGTCGAGTAGTATTACCCATCCAACACAGTTCGATTGATTTGTAATCAATTACTAGTAAGGTGTGAGTTATACTATGACTCATGGCCTTGGGCTAGGTAATCAAGCTTACGTATGCGTAATACTTTGATTTGTAATTGAAGGTTCTAGAATATTTTAGAATATTCTATTTGCTATCTAAAATCGTCGTCGGTTTAAACCGAATTTACTAGTAGAAATTCATTCTAAGAGAAGTATATGACGTTATAGTACCCTATTAACTAGATCACGTGCACATAGATCACGTGACATCTCACTACCTAATTCAGGCTTAAGTCAGGTCAAATCCTTAAGTCAAAGCTAATTCAGCTGAATTAGGCGAATCAAGCTGACTTAAGGAAAATTTGACATATTGTACCTATTAAGGGGACGTGTTGATATCATATAAACTACAGATATATAATTCGGCTAATAGGGTACTATACCCTATATTGTTATTCTTAGAAGTTAAAGATTATATAGTACGTTTTATAAGGATCGTAATACAGGGTTGTACGTAAGCCCCTATAAGGACTTGTAAGGATTATATACGAGGGATTCGGGCTATACTAGTATAACTTATATGGCCTTTAGTTAATTAGGATTTCTAAAATAACTCGGACTCCCCGAAATACTCTATTACTCTCTTATATAGAACTAATTATCCCTACTTTGAGAAAATCAAGCCAATTTAAACAAGTTTTCTTAGTATTACTAGTAGTACCTTAGGGACTAACCGCTCTTACTATCCTTCTCCAATTACCTCTGACAAATCGAGTATATTACTAGTAGTATTACTATTACTTGTACTATAGTCGCATACCCCTTCTAACAGGTAGCACTTAGAAGGTGAGAGGGGGGGTTACAAATATATGTTACAATTTGTTAAACATATATATATTTGTTATACTACACAAATCTACTAGGAAAACTGCCACCAATTAAAATTAAACAGCACATCGCTACCGCTGCCTGTAAATCGAAAATATAAATCTTGAGTTCCTGTAGCACCACTAACGGGACAGGTTACAGAGGCCCACGTCTGCCAGCCTCCGGTACCAGATACTGTACAGGAGCCAACCAGAGCACCTGTCGCGCTTCCCATTCGCAGCTCAATTTTCCCACCACTATTCGCAGAAGAGACCCGGGCGGTAAATGACTTAGCGCCAGCGCCGAAAGCAACACCCTTGACCTTGATATAGTCGCCATTGTTTACATAGGAAACATTGATGCCACCTTCGCTACAAACCTCGGTCTTCAAGCCCGAAGACGAGGCCATCGTTTCGGCCTCCTGACGCACGTAAGGATTTAGGTTTCCAATCTGTGGCGCGCCGCCCGTGGTCATCTGAATCGTTGGTATAGTTCCGTCAGCATTGTAGGCAAAGCGCTCAACAGCGACCGATCGGGCATAACCGCCTCCACCAGGTAGGGCGCCATTGTGGTAGAAGAAGTATGAGTTGTCTTTATAGTCGATGATTCCTGGGTGGTTTGTGAAGCTCTTGCCCTGAGTAGGCATGATAACGCCACGGTATGTCCACGGCCCTGTGGCACTTGTTCCGGTCGAGTAGCGGATATCTTCAGAGCAACAATTTGCGGCATAGATCATATAGTAAAGGCTGTTGCGCTTATAGAGCCATGGAGCCTCCTCGAACATAGTAGGTCGCTGCGCATTTCCCGAGCGCGAACCGAAACCAGCCGTGGTAAGCGGGACCTTTGTTACGCTACCACTATAAGAGATCATGTCTGCATTTAACTTCACATACCAAAGGTCCGGATTGCCCCAATACAAGTACGCTTGACCATTGCTGTCGATAAAAACCGTTGGGTCGATTTCATTATTCTCGACTAGCGGACGGCCCAGGGCATCGCGGTACGGCCCGGTAATGGAGTCACTCACCCCTACACCAATGGCCATGGAGCCGGTGTTGCGGCGCACTGGCACATAGAAATAGAACT
>Ga0247734_1001887_pt1 | contig 14951 bp, 14 predicted proteins | sample UWRJL103311B2_FD_180933 | JGI IMG/M metagenome (GOLD analysis project Ga0247734, IMG submission 180933) | Plant litter microbial communities from Arlington Agricultural Research Station in Wisconsin, United States - UWRJ-L103-311B-2 | ecosystem: Environmental > Terrestrial > Plant litter >... | reverse complement strand
CCATTACCGAGGAACGGCGGGAACTTGTCTTGCCACCACTAGTACTCGGCCGTTTCTCAGAAACAGACTTCGACCGGGACAAGGGTGGTGCACTGCCAAACATGGCTGACAAGCCTCTTGATTTGGGTGGTCGACTTTCTGCCTTGTCCGATGATGAGTCTTTGGAAGATACCTTATCCTCTCGGTCAGACGTTGTTCTCTTGGTTGATTTGGAGCGTTTAATGTCAGCATCCTTGAGTTTTTTCTCCTTCGTCTCCTTAATGGGTGAGTCGTCCTTAGAAGGTTTCTTCTCTTTGCCGTCTCCATCCTTTCCATCTTTCCGAGATGATGCACCCCAGGTGCCCCAAGAAGTTCCATCCCGTACTACGCGCGGACGTTCCTTCTTTGATGATTTAGGCTCTGGCGGTGGTGTAGGTGGACTGACAGGCTCAGGCTTTGATTTTGGCACTTCTTTGGCAGCTTCTTTTTCTTTACTAGTGGTTTTACTCTTTTTGCTAGACTTCTTCTCAACGGGCATATCTAGAATATTTTCAGGCTCGTCGACTGGGAAGCTACCTGGAACTTCTTTACTTTTGGAGGATTTCTTGGGTGATGCTGGCTTTTCCTCGATAACCTCCTTTTCCTTTCTGGATGTGGATTTAGATGTCTTGGACGCGCTGCCCTTCTTCTTATCCTCTTCTCTTGGTGGCGAAGGGGGTGGAGGAGGAGGTGGTGGCGGGAGAGCTTCTTTCGCTGACTCAAAGGCTTTCAACCTGTCAGCAATCTTTCCTGCGACTGGCTTCTTCGTCAATGTTGATGCCTTCATGGACGTTGAGTTGAATGCTGATTTAGAAGACGTGTCCTTGTCCTTGGAGGTCGACTGTTCTGGAAGCTTCGCTTTGTCATCATTCGCAATCTCATCTTTCGAAGCCCCTTTCTTGGCACTAATATCCGGGCTCGCACCCTTGCCCATGCCACCAATTTTCTTAGTTGCACCCCAGAAACTGAAAGTCTCGCTCTTGTCGGGTATTACATCTTTTTCTTTGAGATCAATTAGGGGTTCGGGCTCGGGTTCGGGTTCGGGTTCGGGTTCTTTGGATTTAGAGGTTGATGTTTTCTTGCCGGTCAATTTACTGGATTTTGAGTCCTTTTTAGACTTTTTGGCTGCGTCCAAAAGCTCCTTTTCTTTCGCTTTTTGCCTCTCAAGCTCTTCGGCCTCTAACTCAGCAAGGAGCGCATTAGCTTCTTCGTCTTCTTTAGCTTTAGCAGCGGCCTCTTCCTCTTCAGCTTTCTTTTTGTCTGCTTTCCTTTGCTCTACTTTGGTAAGCTTTTTAGCAGGTTTGGCAGCTTTGGCAGCGGCTTCAGCCTCCTCTTTGGCTTTGAGTTCGGCTTCTTCAGCTTCTAATTTAGCCTTCTCCTCAGCAGCTTTCTCTTCGGCCTCTTTTAGCTCAGCTGCCTTTCGTTCGGCTTCCTCAGCGTCCTTAGCTTTTTTGGCCAATTTGTCGGCTTTTTCCTGCTCCTTCTTGGTAAGCTTTACCGCAGGTTTAGACTTCTCTTTCTCCTTTTCTTTCTCCTTCTCCTTGGACTTAGTCTTCTTGGCTGTGCTTCCAAAGTCCCAGCCATCTGCTTCTGGTTCGGTGAGATCCATTGCAGGTGGAGTAGGTGCTGGAGGAGGCGCTTCAATAATATCCTTGGTCTTACCTTTCCCCTTCTTATCCTTTTTGCCGACCGGTGCACCCCAGGAAGATCCCCAGTCATCTTCAACAGCCTTTGTCTCTTCGATAGGATCAGGTTCCGGAATGGGCTCATCAATGACTTCAATTGGCATATTTTTGCCCTTGCCCTTTTTCTTGTCCTTTTTGGCAGAAGAGGTACCCCAGATATCATCAGTTTTAGGCTCCTCGATATCATCTGGTTTAATTGGTGCATCAGGTGACGTTTCTTTCCCTTTCTTGCCCTTCTTGTCTTTTTTCGAAGTTGCAGCCCCCCAGCCATCACCGAAAAAGTCATCGTCGCCGACTTCAGGGACAGCAGGAGGTGGAGTAGGTGAGCGTGGCTCGGGTTCTTCAGCTTTGACTTCAACTAGAGCTTTCGAGCTGGTCTTGCTCTTCTTCTTATCCTTGCTATCTTTGGAGTCCTTGGAATCCTTTTTATCCTTCGAATCTTTGGAATCCTTGGAATCTTTGGTAGCCTTAGTATCCTTGGTGTCCTTGTCCCAGCTCATCCAGTCATCATTCGCGGCTGGTTCAAGAGCTTCAACGATTGGGTCTGGCTCAGGATCTTTAGACTTGCTGGTAGTCTTCTTCTTGTCCTTCTTGCCTCCACCCCAAGATGATATTCCCCATCCTGAATCCTGTTCTGGCTCTGGTTCGGGTTCGGGTTCCTTTTCTTTGATTGGTTCTTCAACCTTCTTGTCGGCAACAGCCTTCCCACCTTTCTTCTTCTTGTCAGCTTTGGTTGCAACGGATCCCCATGTATCGTCAACAGGGGCCGATTCGGGCTCCGGTGTAGGCTCCTTGGCTTTTGTTTCCTCTTTTCCTTTTTTCCCTTTGGTCTTCTTGGTCGAAAACCCCCACGTATCCTCTTCGACAACAGGTTCAGGCTCAGGCTCAGGCTCCGGGGTGGGTTCTTTGGTTTTGCTGTCCTTTTTCTTATCTTTTTTGTTGCCAAAAGAACCCCATCCGAAGGAATCTTCGACAACTGGTTCTGGCTCTGGTTCTTTGGCTTTCTCCTCCACCGCCGCCTTGCCTTTTTTCTTGGAATCCTTCTTGTTGCCAACGGCACCCCAACCGAAAGAATCATCAACAGGTTCAGGCTCAGGTTCAGGCTCCTTGGCTTTGGGAACTTCTGCAGCCACAGCCTTTGCTCCCTTCTTCTTTTTAGATGGAACAGCGCCCCATCCAAAATCTTCAGCGGGAGGCTCGGGCTCAGGCTCTGGTTCTGGATCCTTTGGCTTGACAGGCTCCTCGACTGCGCCTTTACCTTTCTTCTTTTTACTTTTAGAAGCAGTGAAACCCCAGCCATCATCTTCTACAACTGCTTCAGGCTCAGGTTCGGGGGCGGGGGTATCCTCGACTTTGATCTCTTCGATGGCGGCTTTTCCCTTCTTCCCTTTCTTGTCCTTCTTGCCGACGGCTCCCCAACCAAAGTCATCCGCAGGTGGTTCCGGCTCTGGGTCTGGCGCTTTCTCTTCGACTTTAGGAGGCTCCTCGACAGCTGCAATTTTACCCTTTTTCCCTTTCTTTTTGTTTACGGGAGCACCCCAGCCAAAGTCATCAGCGACAGGTTCCGGTTCAGGATCCGGGACCTTCTCTTCAACTTTGGGGGGTTCTTCAATAACTGCCGCCTTGCCCTTTTTTCCTTTCTTATCCTTTTTGCCGATTGAAGTTGACCATTCGTCCTCAATGGGGGCGGGCTCCTCAACTTTGGTAGGTTCGGGTTCGATTGTCTTTCCACCTTTTTTCTTAGTCTTTGCTGTTCCCCATCCTCCCCAATCATCTGCGGCTTCTTCAACGGCAGGATCAGGATCCTCTTTGGATTCCTCCACATCAAGGATAGCGGCTTTGCCTTTCTTTTTCTTGTCTTTTTTACCAGCCGCAGTAAATCCAAAGTCGAATGGATCAACATCTTTCTTTTCTTCCGGTGGTGGATCCGCCTCCTTCTCTTCATCGAGATCCCCAAAAGAGAAACCCGTATTTTTCTTTTTAGGCTTCCCTCGATTTAGACTCCACGGGTTGTTTTCGATCTCGCCGTCCTTTTTGGTATCGGTGGTGGTTGCGGTATCCGTAGCTGCAGCAGAGAAATCCCAAGTACTCGAAGAGGTGCCTGCAGCTCCTGAAGCTCCTGTAGCCCAGCTACTTCCCCAAGTTCCAAAGCCTCCCCCAGCTTTTGCAGCGGCTGTAGGCGTATCAAAGCTAAGGTCTAGAATCGGGTCGTCCAGTTTAATCTCATGGAAAGCATCGAACTTCTCTGCAGCTGCTGGTGCTTCTTCTGCCTTGGCCCCTTTCTTCCCCTTCTTCTTTGATTTCACAGGTGCAAAACTGTCCCATTCATCCTCAGCTTGAGCATCACCGGCCTTGTCGTCCTTCTTGTCTCCGTCCCCGTCCCCAGCCCCAGAACCCGTACCAGCACCGTCCCCAGCACCTTTGTCTCCTCCATCACCAGCCCCATCTTCCTTCTTCTCATCCTTATCACCTTCATCTGGGTCGGTCCAGGCATTTGCCTTTTTGTTCTTCTTCTTGGCGGCTTGGGTGAAGCCGTCCTGGGATTTGAGGTCGATTGCTGGGGCCATAGTTGGATCACGGAATAGGGACTTGTCTTCTTGTGGTTCTTTGGAAGAACGAGGGGTAATTCTAGTGTCTATGGGGTCATGCAGGTGCGGTCTGGCGAGGGTGCCGGTGTCGTGCAGGTCAACTACCTCCAATGCATCGTCACCAGGCTTCGATATGCCACGAGGACATTGTGGGTAAAGCACTCGAATATCCAAAGGTTTCCCACTCCAGCTGCAAGACCACGTAGGATCCAGATAGGGTATAGAGGTCTGTAGAGTCGTTAGATATTGTGTTGTTTACAGGCCCACACCGCCTGCACTGCGGCCGATGCGCTACTGCAGACAGCGAGCGGCCTCGTCATCCAGAATACATATACAATAGAAAAGCACTTCACTCGTACCAATTCTTTCCGACTTGTCCGTCCATTTTTGATTCTGACTGAGCTATGTGATGCGACCCAAGCTCTTGCAATAAGGCTCAACCTTATGCGTGTATCCTCCTCATCCCACCCAATCGTCGTAGTTTGTCCAAAGCCTCTCTCTGGGCCACCGCCGTAGTACCGTAATCCCTCGACCGTTGCCATTATGGATGTTCGAGCTCGCGTGTTCGTGGAAAGGCGTCAGACTCATCTGGAGAGGAGTATGCGTCGAGACAGAGCGGTTTGCGATAGATGAAATATTTGTTTCCGGGGGGGCTGCTCGAAAAGACTGTCGTCGTCTTCGCAGTGAACTACCGGTGCGTATGGGTTTGGAAAGGATCGAAAGAATCCCAAAGACTTGAAGAATCAAAGTTAGGGGAAATAAGGGAGCAGAAGTGGTCACACGGGTGATCTTGGGAGTCGTGTGGTAGGCAAGGGGAGAGAGAATGGGTATTCTCGTTTGTTACCAGCCACAGGAATTCCGAGACAGGAATCTGTGTGTATCACTGAAGCACCTGTGCCCTTATCGCGTTGCCCCGTCGTCGTCTGTGCCGCAGTCCGATCACCGTCATATAAATCACATTTCAGAGAGGAAGAGGAGAGGAGAGGAATGTAAAACGACGATGTTGTTAATTACAGGTGTTTTCTTTTTTTTTCTTCTCCTTCTCACTGCGTCCAGTTGAGCCTCGCAGTAGCACAATCCAGTGTTAACACGCCCACTGCCCAACGGCGCCATTAAAAAAACAATGGAACCCGCCCGCCAGTAGCAGCAGCATTAATATGGGTGCATAATAGGGATATGGCTACATTGAACGGACCGGATGCATGTTGCTGCGGGCTCTACACTCTCCAGCAGCCAACCATGGAGATGCATTTCGCACCCTCAGCGGCCACGGGCTCCGTTCTCTCGGGAAGATCGATGCGGATTGCCAGCAAATTTTCCTTCTCTTGCAGTTTTACCTTTCCTAGTTCAGGCTGCGTATGGCGTACAGAACCCATAATTGTCCTGCTACACCGCAACTTGGTCGTCTATCGTCGTCCATGGCCTGCCAAACATCGCTCGAATCAGAGGACACGATTGAGCTGTGCATAAAGGGACTTGGGCGGGCTGCCGGTGGTTGGTTGGAAACAGGACCTTCCAATATACTTAAGGGGGACACAGAAGCCAACGGACAACGTTGATTCGCATGGATGTGCATCTTGCATTGATCAATGGGAGCTTTTTCTGATGGGAAAAGAAAGCACCACGATGTTTGGCTGTGCTGGTGAATTTGGGCCCAATGACAATGACAATGACAATGACAATGACCATGATGATGATGATGATGCTGTCCAACAGGTCTGTACTTTGGTATGCTCTTGGTACGAAGCACCGCAGGACAAGTCTTTTAAGGCTGGCTGCATTTGTTGCACTGCACGTAAGAATTGGGTTTACCAAGAGGCTAGGACCGTACCGTATGCCGACTGTTATTATTAATATCTCGTCCGGTCCTTGATTTCTACATGCCGAAGAGAGTTGGGCTGTCATACATCAAGTATGCTTCTACTACCACTACTACTACTACTATTACTACTACTACTACTACTACTGTAGTGTACTACTGGACAACAAGGACAATAATAGAACGGGGCTCTTGGGCTTGACCGGCGTTTCTATCAGCTTTCGAGGCTCTTCCCGTCCACAAGGCCCCAGATCTCCCTCCAACTCCCCGTCGAGCCAGCTGTCCGTCCATATGTTCAGAAGTGGGGAGTAAGTGACGTACCAGATCTGTTACTCCCGTCAATCAATCAATGTTTAAACACTATACTAACTATACCGTACTACCCGTGCGAGCGTGCCAATAATGCAGACCCAAAGCTCTGCCTTTCCAAACGAGCCACAGTCCGTAGTGCTGGGCCTCGGTTAACCTTCTGCCCTCGTGTTACCCGACCAACAACGTGGGACGTAGGGTGGAGGGTGGCAACTGGCAAGACATTACCGCTATATTTTGGACGGATTCTCGTTCATCTGGTCCCAAGGAGTTGTCTTTGAGTGGGACGCATCGAGGGCCCCTTGGGAATTCACATGCCACTACTAGAACTAGAAGCTGGTTTGCATCATTCAGGGTTCGGGGAGGAAACGAAATCCACGCCTATCACTGGTGTGCAAAGCATGGCAATTGTAACGAGTCACGCATTCTTTGGTAATGATGCAGCGGGTCTTGAAGGGAATTTTTCATAGAAGTGTTTGATTTCTAATCGATGTATGGGTCTGTTCCCTAAGTATTAAAGCGATTCGCGCTGGTAGGCTTCTTCCTTGATTTTCCTTCATACTCAATACTTACTTAGCGACCATTCAATCTATTCCATATTAATTCTATACTTATATACATATACAAGATGTCTCAAAACCGAGGAATCGTTATGCAGAAGCCTGCAGAGGCGGGCATTGTAGAGATTCCAATTCCAAAGCGTATGCATTTACAATCCACTTCATATATTTTTAAGTTCGATTTTATCTAGATTTTAGATTTTAGATTTATAAATAAAACCTCACTAGAAAATGAGCTTAAGATGAACGCCCTTTCCAAAAAAAGAAGAAAAAAACTAACTGATCCAGTTCGTGACGACTACATCCTAATCAAAGTCAAAGCTGTGGCTCTGAACCCAACGGATTGGAAACATATTGCGTTTATTTCACCTCCAGGATCCAAAATAGGTTGTGACTACGCTGGTATTGTCGAGGTACGCATCCCAAAGCTCGATTAAACCGCCCGCTTCTTCAAACCCCCCATTATCCAACCAACCACAATTCCACCAATTCCAAAGCACAACAATTAACACTTTACAGGAAGTTGGCTCTGCCGTAACCAAGCGTTTCAAGAAAGGTGACCGCATCGCTGGCTTCGCCCACGGTGGAAATACCGTTTACCACGAGGACGGCGCATTCAGCAATTACATCACCGCCAAAGGCGATATCCAAGTCAAGATTCCAGACGACCTCTCGTTTGAAGAAGCGGCTACGCTTGGTGTGGGAGTTCTTACCGTGGGGCAGGCGCTTTATCACTCCATGAAATTGCCATTCCCAGGGGATGTCAAGGGCGACGAGAAGGAGAAGTTGCCGGTTTTGATTTATGGAGGTAGCACGGCGACGGGGAGCTTGGCCATTCAGTTCGCGAAGTTGAGCGGTGCCACGGTTGTTACAACTTGCTCGTGAGTTTTTCTTCTGGGGGTTTGTGTGGTGAGGAAGGGAGAAGACTGACAAATCCACAGGCCAAAAAACTTTGACTACGTGAAGAGTCTCGGAGCTGGTAAGCAAAACTCGGGTTGCAGCCGGGTCAGGAGATAGCTTACTGACAATGATATCAAAATAGACGCCGCATTCGATTATAACTCACCCACATGCGTCGAGGATATTAAAGCTTTCACCAAAGGCAACCTCTCGCACGTGATGGTAAGCTCTCCTCTGTCCCCTATCAAAATCCATAAAGCTTACGTTTGTAGGATTGTGTTTCCGAAGGAGACTCGCCATCCATTTGCATGTTCGTACTATCTTCTCTTAAGCCCCCTTGTATCTGCCCGCTATCATCTAGCATCCCCAAAAAGAGCCTCCGGTTGCTAACATACAACCGCCTAGTCCATCCATGAGCACCTCCTCCCCAGGCCAATACGTAACCCTCCTCTCCATCCCCGATGAAACCATGCAAGCCCTCAACCCCTCCGGCAACGTTACGCAAATCGGCGTCCTGGCCTACTTCGCGGTTGGCGAAGCCTTCACCTTCGTCAACAACATGGAAATGCCCGCCATGCCCGAACACTTCCACTTCGCCGCCAAGTTCGTCGACATAGCCACAGGACTCCTGGCCGAGGGGAAGGTGAAGCCGCACAGAAGTGTGGTGGACAAGTACGACAGCGGACTGGAGGGCGTCATGAAAGGGATGGAGGCCATGAAGAAGGGCGAGGTCAGTGGCGAGAAGTTGGTTTACAAGTTGTAGGATAACAACTCGTTTGCGGGAAATCACAAACATGTGCGATAGTGTAGATCTAGGCGAAGGAACTCGGTATATATAGATACATAGATACATATACATATACATACACGTACACGTACACTTTTCAAATATACAGATCTACCATCTACAGCGCTGCTACTATCAGCCCAACCCATGAAACCCCAAGATCAGCGGATATCGCATCGATGAACCACCAAAACCAAAGCTTCCCATTCGTAATGTAACCATTTGATATAGCAAGCGCAAACATATATATATATATATATATAAGCAGTCATATATTGATGATAACTTAGAAAGGAAAAAAAAATATAACTTTGGTTTCATCCATTGTTTGCAGTTTTTGGTAGAGTGGAAGATATGCTTATACAATATGCTTCTCCATTCTTGTGGGCGCGGCTGTGAAGGCGGAAAATCAACATCACATGGTTTGAGCAGGAAAAATGGAGTTCATTATCAATCATCGTATTTCCTCTAACATAAGACTACAATCTAGGTGAATCATAAAAAAAGCCATCGTCCGCTCCCAAGAAAAATCCTGCAGAAAGCCCCAAAAGCTGGAACAAAGTCCGAAAAGTAAATGGTATCTAAAATGCGCCCAAGCCTTGCTATCTTTCCCAATCATCCCTGAAAATACACAAAAAAAAACTTTGGTAGAGGGGAAAATATATAAAAGGGGTGGTGATGTTCGCAGATCGCAAGAGGTCAGATTGTGGATCAAAATCAACGACCTATGTCACTCGAATATCCCGCCCCGTTATATGTATCAACCATTTGGCCTTGCGCATAGCCTTGTTGAGGTCCCGGTCCTCCGGATATGTATCCGCCATCATCGGCTTCATCATAATACTCCGAGCCGCTGGCATCAAAACTGCTTCTTCCACTTGGATCATCGTCGTGAACATCACCCTGAGGTAGCTCATTCCAGCTCAAACCCGCCAAGGCAGGATATTGTGCAAGCAAAGCAGCAGGAAGTGTATAATTTCCACTAGAATCAATAGGGAAGCCATTTGCATCCACGGCAATCTGTGGTTGCTGCATGCTGTGCATTGTCATTCGCTGCTCTTGCCATTGGCGTTGCCGTTCGATAGCTTCTTCATCAAGTAGTGGTTTGATGCAAATACGACCAGCTTCTGAGCGAAAGTGGCGACCCAATGCATCTGCACGCGCAAAACGACGACCACATCCCCATTGTCCGCCCTGCTTGAGCTCACCCTTACAAACGAATTTCTTTTCGCCGGAGTGTAGCCCTTCATGGCGTTTCCGATCGTGTTGTCTGGCGAAAGCTTTTCCGCATACAGTGCAGACAAACGGTCTTTCATCCGTGTGGGTACGGAGATGTGAGCGAAGATTGTAAGCGCGCGTGAATCGCTTTGGGCAAAGCGTGCACTGGAATGTTGCAGGATGCTTCTGAACACGTTTTGAATTGCCGTTGTCGGCGGCATTGGCTTGATATTCTGGGTCTGCGAGCCCTAATATATAATCACGATTTGGGAGTGACGATGTTGATTGCCGACGACGACTTGGAGATGCTGCTCCAGTACGGTCATTTGGTGACAATGAGCGAGAGACATCAGAGCCGCGATCGGAGCCAATCTGAGGAGACAAGCTCGTCGACTGAGAATGTTGCCGCGACTGCGATGAAGCGTTGTACGGGTCAGAAACTGCACGACGACGATTGCGTCCTACATGGATATTAGTCATCAGCTAGAATATTTATTATCTCGGTACGTACCTCTATCTGGTGGGGTCAGAGCGTCATTATCAAAGGAACCGGGCTTGGGGGGTTCAAAGCTATTTGTCCTCGAGGTTGGCGCAAATTCAACATTAATTTCTGGTGGCACCATTTGCTGAGCTTGTCCCATATCTAATGATCCATTGTGGTTTATTTGAGGATATTCCGAACTTTGCGATCCGTACATATTCTGTTGTTGGCCAAATCCATTGTTTATACCAAGCATGAACTGGTTCTGCTGGTTTACGTTTGGAAGCTGCTGTGGCCCCAAACGAGGCGAGATTGCAGGACTATGCGCTGGGCTGAGACCTCTATGGGGAGTGCCATGGTCTGACAATGTAAAGGAACCAATTCCCATAACCTCTTGATACATGCCATCATTTTGTGGGTTGTGCATTGGTGAGTGGTGGTGGTTCAATGGATCAATGGGCTCGAAGCTATCATGGACTCCAAGGTTAGGCGACGGGGCAGCTGATGAGTTTGAGATATCGGAGTATTCTGATGGGGTTCTTCTATGACCTTGGAATTGGGGTGCCATCATGCTCCATTCAACATTGTTGTGTCCTTGAGGATATGCAGCGCTTTCCGGGCCCAATGACGCATGGCGTGAGTGTCCAGGAGATGGCTGGAACTGTCCTTGATTGAAAGAGGGGGAATTCTGCGCCGATGATGGCGATCGGCTGTCGGGTTGTAGTAGGGATGGAGGTGAGTTTCCACTCTGCGGAGGTGAAGACATGACCTCTAGCTCGGCTGGGTTGATCGAGGGGTTTTGCGACTGAGGGGAGAACTCATTCATGTAGAATTGAGGATCGAGCTGGTCATTTTGGTTGCTTGTATTGCCAAATAACGAGAAGTCCCCGCTATTGAAGCTAGGGGAGATACTGGCACTCATGAGTTCTTGTGTAAAGCTGGTCTGCTGCCCTTGGCTAAAAGGTGACTGCTGGTCTTCCTGCTTGAAGCTTTGATTGAAGTCCTGGTTGTTTGGGGAAAAGTTGGTGTCTTCGTTAGCCCCTCGAGAGAATGACTGGCCCTGCTGATTGACGAAGCTGTTATTGTTGAAGGTTGGCAGACCGTTGTTCGAATCGAAAGGCCCGTTCTGGAATTGCTGGTTATTGTTCCCGTTTTCAAGCCCGAGTCCTAAGCCAACGGAGTGTGTAGTATCTTGAAAGTGATGCGGGGAAGGAGAGTGGCTTGGGTTTATATGAGGCTGTTGATGGCCCGTCGAAGGCGATCGACCCCTCTGTGGATCCATGATTTGTATTGTTGCTGTTCTTAGAACAAAGATGTAGTTGTTGATATGTGTAGTCAGCCTTGAAAGGTACAGTGGCTGTGTTTTGAGGCTATGCGACAGCTGAGGTATCCGCACCCAACGGCTTCACAACGACCACGACTAGTCCTTCTGGAAGAATGCCTGATTTGATTTGATGATTTGTTGAATTGATATGCGCGGGAGAATGCCGTCTGCGAGATAGTGTTGGTATAGGTTTGAGTTTGCGACAAGCGCGGGAGAGTGGAGGGGGGGATGTTCGTCAAACGTCGAACGTGTATCGTTTGCTATCGATAGTAGATCGTCCTGCAGCGGGCTGGCGACACGGGGTTGAGTTGCTTGTATCGCGGCAGGTCTTGGGGGGACAATCAGAAACTCTGCGAAGGAGATGCTCTGTTAACCAGCAGTCGTCGTTAATAAGAAGAGATCTCGAGGGTCGAGTCTGGTCACAATTTGAGGCGGACGCTACGAGGGGGTCAAATCGGGCGGCGTATGGGCGGCGCTTACCACTGGGTCTCGTCACACTTGAGGAACTCTTGGATTAGGCAACGTGACGGCTCCGGATATGGTGGTCTGTACGGAGGTAGTGGTTGCGCGACTAGGACCAGCGTGGGCGCAGCAGAGTTTAAAGTCCAAGAATATTTAGTTGCAGCGCAGTCTCTCGAATGGTTGGTGAGTAACCATAAAATACCGATTTGAGAACAGCGAGTGATTGTGTGTATGTGTGTATGTGTGTGAGAGGGTGAGAGAGAAGGGGGAGGGGGGGAGTAAGAGTAAGAGAAAGAGAGAAAGAAAGAATTGTATTATTGATTGGGGTCTGAAAATAGCAATAAGGAAGGAGGGTGGAGGTGGGGAGACGTATGCGTATGTATGTATGGTACAGTCTGAAGAGTGAGAGTGAGAGTGATGAGGAGTGAGGGCAGGTACATGTACATTCATGTGTGCACCCGGTTAGCGTTTATAGCGTTTTGTAATTCACGGTTCACGGTTCACGGTCCATGGTCCATGGTTCATTGTTTACGGTTTACGGTTTACGGTGTGGAACGACGGTAGAAGTGGAGAGTGCAATGCCTACTCTACTATACTATACTATACTATACTATACTGTAGCTAATAAGTCAATTCTAGTAAGTAGAGTGAGTGTACACTATACAGTAGTAGGAGGAGGAGGAGGAGGAGGAGGAGGAGGCGCTCGAAATAATACGTGTGGGTGAAGGTACAGTACATACATATCTACTGTAACACCAAGCATCTGATAAGAATCAACCATTCATTCATTCATTCATTTGCAGGGCTAATTGTTTCTTGCATTACTACTCTTTACTCTTCTTCCTTCCTTCATTCATTCATCGCGTTACCCTCCACCTACCTAGGTATCCTACTCGTACTCACATACCATCCATATAATTCATCAATATTGCATCCGTCCACCCAAACCAGAATACCCCAAATCAGACATCAGACATCAGACTCATCAGACTTAGACTCAGACGCAGATGCAGACGCAGCCGCAGACGCAGACTCGGATTCACAACTTGTGCCTGGCTGCCTGGTTGCCAGTCGTCCGTCTATGACCGTCTAAGAGGCTCCTCGTACCGTAGCAGCACAGCACTACAGTTCTCAACCATACTGTAGCCACGGTACTGTCTTTGTACGTAAGGCGCTGTCACATTAGTCCTCTGTAGACTTTCTCAAAGACTTTCTCACGTAACAATAACCCAGAATACAGGGTTCTGCTCTCATCATTAAATAAGGCTGACAATTCTGGGGTCCAAATCGCCACTATCAAGTGGTGATTGGCTCTTGCTTGTGATCATCTCATTTCCTCCGCTGCTGCTGCAGCTGCTGCATCTATAGATCCGTGGCCATCATTCGCTCTTGGGTAGTTGGGTAGTTGCTGTAGATGGGACTTTGAAGATTGACACTGCTCGACCACCGTAAACTTCGCGCACCATAAACTCTTGCTAGTGGGTCGAATTTGTCAAACCCTGCTCCGTGCTCCGTACCACTGTCCACTGTCGAGACAATATAACTCGGTAGCAAAGCCAAGACAACATGGACAAGGCTTTCGTGCAAAGCCTCGAAATGCCAATGTACCGTTGCAGACTGTTCTACTCTGTCGGGGGGAGTTGTGATTTGCTTTGCATTGCTCTGCTGTAAGTAATTATGTATCTTTCATTATTATCTACAGTGCGCAGCTTGGCTTTGGGGGTGTCGGTTCTCCTGAATCCTACATACGCCGCAACCGGCCAAACATGGTATGTATCAAAGTACAACTAGTTCCGAAAAGCAAGCATTTCGTTCCCGGATGGATCATCAAAGCGCCAGGTTAAGCATATCTCCCAGCATGTCGTGCATACTTGTTATCACCCAGTCTGCCTCTCCATTTTGCACTGCTATCTCTGCCGTTGAAGTACATATACAAGCGGCTCGCCCGTTGTACAGAGAGTGGGTCAAATACTACTATTCTCCTCAGAGTATCGAGAGCTTCTGATCCGTCAAAACCTGAAACATCAGCATCTTCTATCCTACCTTACTCTAAGCGATCTTTAGGGATCGCCTTCCGTGCAGATCAGGTTAATGTCAGTAAATTATTGGTATCCAAGCTTGTTCTCTAGCTAGAGTGTGTGATGTAGATTAAGGCCTTTAATCCTGTCCAGACAGGGGAGGTCTTTCATGTGCCTCAATTGGTAGTGAAGAACAGCCCACGGTCGGAGTTTTAAACCTTCCTACGTCCCAGAAAGGATTCTATGAGCTTGGATGGAAACGGTGGTTAACCAACATTGACTTGGGACATGATGTCTCGGACGACATCGGGTAGCCCCAAAACTATCATAATTATGGCTTGCGCCTTCTTTATCCAAGCCTCCAACTGTGTAACACTGGCCGGATTCTTCTTGCCGTGTTTCTTAAGTGTGTGTGACTCGTGTCGCTAGACTTTGACGCCTTACTCAAGAGTCCGTTAAGTCAAAGCTTCTTTCCCAAGTTTATCAATTTTCGCCTCTGTTCGTTGCTTATGCAAAGAGGAGCGTCAAAGGTTTTAAGATCTGGGTCTCCCATTGTTGCCAGTGCGGCCAAACCTAGATATGAATGATATATATCTTCGATCGTTAGTCGAGTCTAAACACTCAAAGTAGGAAGCACGAACCTGGCGGGTTTCCTGGACATTTTCCGAAACCACCAATCTGATGCTGAGTTTGCTCGAACAAGAACCGACGAATAGGCCCAGAATCTATAAGTTTGGCTTGACCTAGCATCTTGGTTTGGATTAGTCAATGTTTACCAAATC
>Ga0247734_1001886_pt1 | contig 14959 bp, 11 predicted proteins | sample UWRJL103311B2_FD_180933 | JGI IMG/M metagenome (GOLD analysis project Ga0247734, IMG submission 180933) | Plant litter microbial communities from Arlington Agricultural Research Station in Wisconsin, United States - UWRJ-L103-311B-2 | ecosystem: Environmental > Terrestrial > Plant litter >... | reverse complement strand
GGACTCGGGTCAAAATTATCGCCTCCTATGATTGCACGGCATTAGATTCGGGGGTTGTTTCTTCTCTAGATAAGGTTACATCAGTACAAGTACGGAATTTTACGCCAGCAGTATAACCTACTGATACGTCGACTTCTACTTAAATTGATATTTCAATGAGGGTATTGGATATACGGCCATTAGCAGCTTGTTATCCTGAGCACATGACAATAAATACGCCGCTTGTCTGACATACAAACCTTAAAAAACTAAGGAAGACAGCCAAGACCAATCTGGGGCACATCAAATCCGGGATTGGATACACGCAATAGCAGTGGCAGCAAAATCAACATCAACTCCGGTTGCCATGGAACAATTGTCCGAACCTAGCCAAAACTCATGTCCATAACCACCTAGCAGACCTCTTTCTATGAAATATAAAGAGGCCTTGACATTCGGATACCTCCTGTTTACTGCTTTTGTAACTTGATTTGCGGAAATTTGATTCACGTATCAGAGTCCTTCTTGCACATTTCTTATACCCATTTCCGGTACACTCCTATATATATAAATACTTGTGTTGTGTAATTTTTGATGGTTTACAAAGACCGCCTACCTTGTATATAATGTTAGTCGTATATGTACTTCCTAGATGGACCAAAAAAATATTCATGAAAGTGGTCTCTAGTCTATGACCGTATGCAAGTGGTTAGCAATTATGTGAGGATAAATTCCCCTCACATCTGCTAGCTTGAACCGGTCAACTTTGGTAGGCATCAACCAGGTTTAAAAGTGACAAAGTACACCTTGTCCAGGCATACTTTTTGATATGGGTGTTGACAGCAGACTTACAGAGTAAGAGTATTTTGCCTTCGCGGGAACAAGCTTTATCAAGCCTTGGCCGGTTTGGCAAACCTACTTGTGTAATCTACTTTTTCCTCACCAATATTTCTATTCCAACAAGTGTTTCAGACATTTGAAAATAATGAATAATAGGCACAGAGGGAATACATCACCCAGTGCTTTTGAAAGGAAACAATAAAGTTGGCGTTGAAAACTTATAAGGAAGCCGCCAAAAACCAAGTCACGTTTTTCTGCCGACCTTTTGTTCCACCGCGAAAACTCATTCATTGCACATGATTGCCGGTCAAATTTTCACCTCATATATGTTCCGATATCATCACCCAACTTCCAGAATACCACACGTATCAATTCCCAATCACTATAACATTCCTCGTTACTAAAAAGAAGTTGACATACACAAAGGTGGCGGTGCCCAAGTCGTTATCAATAACCGCTTTCTCAGATGATTCAATAACACCAAGAGAGCTAGACCTATCACCACCAGGACCAAGCATCAATACCAAGCACCAAGACCCAGCACCAAGATTATTTCTTGGACTGCGTAGCACCCAAGACGCGACAGGCGTAACCTGAGCGAGTGGTCAATATGCCTACTCTTGCCATTACCAATTTCAATGTAGTTTTCATCGAATCATTGCCCAAGTTTCCCGCTGACGTAACAGGTTGTTTGCTCCGCGCTTGGAGGATTCATCACTTTGTTTGGATTAGTATCTTATTTGTTCAAAGAGAAATTCTATCTTTCAGAAGCTTGTATGGATGTCCTCTCTTTCTATTGGATCGCCTTTCTAACAGCCTAAAACAGTAATTTCTCTTCTTGCCGGGGTTATTTTCTCTCCTCACGCAACGAACATTGTGAGACCTCTTGAATACACTGGTGGATCTCAGGTAGATCTCAATTCAGTCACTTTATATTTCAGCCGCCTTGTTCTCGGTGTACAGCTAGTACTAGCAGGTGTACAGCTTCCGAGCCGGTATCTGAAGACAGAATGGAAATCACTTGCCCTACTGCTTGGGCCTGTAATGACAAGTATGTGGCTAGTTAGCAGCCTCTTAATCTGGGGACTAGTTCCAGGACTACCCTTCCTACATGCTCTTGCTGTTGCAGCATGCGTTACCCCGACGGACCCGGTGCTTTCCAATAGCATTGTCAAGGGGAAATTTGCAGACAAGAATATACCTAAAGATTTGCAGAAAATCATTGTTGCAGAATCCGGTGCCAACGATGGGCTAGGATACCCGTTCTTGTTCATTGCCCTATATCTTATCAAGTATACGGGTGATGGTGGACTGGGTCAGTCTGGGGGTGCAGGTAAAGCCATGGGCCTCTGGTTCTATGAAACTTGGGGGTATGTCATTATCCTGAGTGTCATCTACGGAGCCACAGTTGGATGGATCGCTAAAGAACTCCTCCACTGGGCTGAAGAGAAGAAATTTGTTGATCGTGAAAGCTTTCTGGTCTTTGCTATAACTTTGGCGCTGTTCATCATTGGCACTTGTGGAATGATAGGTAGCGATGATGTGCTGGCCTGCTTCGTGGCTGGAAATGCTTTCACTTGGGATGACTGGTTTAGGCTCGAAACTATGGATGACTCCCTCCAGCCTACGATTGATATGCTTCTTAATCTTTCAATATTTGTTTGGTTCGGGGCTGTCTGTCCGTGGTCGCTATTTCTTCACAACGAAATCATTCCCATATATCGATTAGTTGCTCTTGGCATCTTGATTCTACTTCTTAGGTCAGTCGTTATGGTTTCCGAAAGTTATATATTGTTACGTATTTCTAACTATGTCCAGACGTTTACCAGTTGTCTACGCTTTTCACAAGTATATCCATCAAATCGAAGAGAAACGGCAAGCTATCTTTGTAGGATTTTTCGGACCAAGTAGGAAAATTTCCATAACTCTGTTTTAACCTAGAAGCTCCCTTCCAAACCTTAGATCTCTAAGCATACTAATAATTTGAATAGTCGGTGTGTCAGCCATTTTCTACCTTTATATAAGTATTGAATTTCTTGAAACCATTAAAGTGGATGGTGTTGTAAGAGAAGATGCCGAGAGGCTATCAGAAGTAGTTCTAGTTGTGGTCTGGTTCCTAGCCATTTGCAGCATCGTAAGTTGCTCATCTCCTATGCCTTCAAAATCACGCTAAGCATTTAGGTGGTACATGGCCTCAGTATCCCACTTGGAAAACTCGGATTCTTCCTACCTCGCACTCTCTCTCGGGTTTTCACGCAAAACTCAGACGAACCTCAGAGTACGTTTTCCTTCGGTCAACTGAGCTTTAACACAAGTACTGGCGTGCTTCGTGAGCGGCGGAAGAAGAATAGCCCAGAGAGACAATCGACACCTGGTCAAGTTTCTTCTCATGGTCGGGTTGCCGGTGTTGAGGGCAGAGAGACCCGCGATGAGGAACCTATGCCGATCGAACCTGGAACACCACCACTGGTATCTCAATCCAGGACGATTCGCTTCCCTGATCAGGATGAGTTGAGACTGGATGGAGGGAGGAGTGATACCAGAGGTAGATGAGTGATCTTGGTAAAGATAGTAAATACAGCTATCTCTAAAGATCAATGGAGGCTCAAGCTTTCGCTAGCCAGGGGGAGAATATTTAGACTTGGATATTCGTCATAGAATGGCATATTTAGAGTTAGAGTTTGCCACACAAGCGCAATATACCATCACTAGGCCCTGTAACTGTGACAACATACTGGGATAGAGTTAATGTTGAATTAGAAGGGAATATCGGTGGATACGTGGGGGTTGATTGCCAACATTACATATTTCACCAAAAGGAGTATGTGTATCTTTATGGGATTGAAGGCATTTATAGTCTCTGTCTACTGCTGGGTTCTACATTAAACTATTGGTTCTAGGCAAGGATTGGTGCTTTTCTACATGTGCAAATTTACGTTTGATGAATCCGCCAAATTCGCACAATCATAGTAGTGGTAGTCAGCGAACATGTTCTATATTTTGTTTCCCGCGCTGAACTTCATCTGGCTGCTGCCTGTTGGCTTTCTTTAAAAACGGGTTTAGAAACTTTTATGGGTAATCGGCACTTCAAATCTTCTCTCGTATCTGTAAACAATAAGAAGGACCGAATGACAGCATGGAGTGAGGACGCTGTGCAGTGAAGAAGATAACTCGGGAAGGGTACTTGGGAACGGCAGGGTTAGAGTGGATAAAAGTTCGCCTCCTGTAACCGAAATCGTAGAGCCGCTCAGAGTCCGCCGCCAGACCCCGATTCAATAAGCTGGGGCTGCCGAAGGGCTCGCCGGATAGCTTCAACTGAAGTTCCGGACCGGCTCCAACGAGATTAATCTCAGGTGGTGCAGTCCGGTGCGCCGCAGTATGCAAATTGTTTCGCTGGAGTTTTATTGTAGCTTATTAGCTGTGCCTGCTATTAAAACGGTGACTAACCAACGCCTCGAGATCGGTTTTTACTTTGGCTAGTCTGCTTCCCCACGAACCACTACCCAGCTACCCAGCCAGCAAGCAGATCAAAGACACTATTCGACACTAAGGTTATTAAAGCCTCCTGGCTGGCTCCTTGAGAAATAGAGGTGTAGATTTAACGAGCCTTATGACTCTCTGCGTGGCTTGATCTAGTCGCGACTGAAGAAATTCGACTTGGGAGGCTGGCTAGCTGGCCTGCTATCTTTCGAACCTCTTGGCCAATATGCGTAGTCTTATGTGGTGTGGTGGGATTCTTCTGGTATATCGGCAAGTTTAGGAAGACATCATGCATGAAATCGAGTGGTGGTTGCGTGCTGAGCGTTCCTATCCAAGATACTCACCTTTCCATGACACATTTTCCCCTTGGAAATGCCTTGACCTGCGTCGATTCCCAGAAGGTGCAGATGTCCTTATTTACCATTCGGGCTGAAGTGCAGGTTGAGTTTTCCTGCTAGTGGGAGTTCATTTTGCGATATCGCCGTCGCTGTTGGATCTTAAACATCGAACGGCGCTTGAATGCTCTCCGTCTCATTCCCTCTCTCTCTTTCTCTCCCTCTCGATCTCTCTCGATGCATTGATTGTCTGGTCGTCTAGTCGTCTTCTCGTCTGCTCGTAGGATTGTTTTGTTGTTTTGTTTGGTGGAGAGAAAGGCATCACATCACCATCGTCCAATTTGGCCGGGCCGGCCTGGTACTGTATGTCCTGTAACTGACTATTACGGAGTAAACGATTGGAACCAAACACCACTCACTGGTGGAGCTAGCAGTAGCAGAAGCAGTAATAGTAGCAGTGCAACACTCCAAACTGGAATTGGCAGTGGGCCACGCGAATTTGCCTCTTGGCGCTAAGGATTTACAGCCAATAAGTCTCCCGAAAACCCGGGGGTTGTGGAGCAGATCTGGGACCACACAAATTGGTCAAGAGACTCTGATTCTGCTGCGATATCCACTCCACTTTGCAGCACGTAACTGATCAGAGCTGGCCTGGTTTGCTATTGTACTGTACGAGAGACCTCATCGTGAATTGCGCCCTGAGATTGAGCAGAAGACAATCGGCCTTGACCATCGCCAGCACCCTCGGCCGTCGCCATCCATCACCGCAAGACCTTAGGTGCTTGTGCTCAACAAACATTCCCCTCAACAGCGGTGACGAATCTTCGCCAGGCGACACCAACAACACACATCACACACCACCCACCTCACTACCCTCGATCCAGCATGGCTTGGTAGTTAAGGACACTTCATACCAGCGTTTCCCGCCTGCCATACCGCGGGCCTGAGGCGGAAGAACTTCGTGGGACTAGGAGGGAGGATCCTCGATCGTGAAAGCCCGGAAGGTGTACGTCGATTGCACGTAGTGGAAAGGTTCACACCTGGGGAAAGGACATGCCGAATACAAGAGAAGCGACGTTTACTGCGAGTTCCCCTTTCATTTTGGAGCCGGACATGTCGGGGCAATTTGGCACTGACGAAGACTTTGGGTTGACATATTCCGGCCTGTCGCCCGAGGCAGACTCCAGCAATTTCTTCAACGAAGAGTTGACGAACAGTTCTGAATTCCTAGACGGATTTCAATCTACAATTGCCGCAAAAAGCCCGTTGTCTCGGACTGTGGCCTTGCAAGACACGACAAGACACTTGTCGCCCTCCACCGCGTCAACTTCTTCTCCTGGAGGCTCTTATCAGGATTCCTCTTCCGAATCGTCGGGATATAAGCGCAAATCTAGCTCAGACTCTTCTCGGTCTGCGTTGACCAGTAGAGATCCAATGCTACAAGACGAGATGGAAGGCTGGAAAGGCGACGAAACGATGATGGGAACCGATGCAACAGATTTTGGGGTATATGGCGACACGTTGAACCCTTCCGTAATGGATACGTCCTTTGAATTTAACGATAAGAGCATGGATGACGATTTCGATTTTGACAGCGCAGTGAGTAGCCCGAACAATTTTGGACTTGGCCCGGAGAGCGTCAATTCTCCAGGAACTATCTCTATCAAACACGCACCTTCTGAGAGGAAATCCCCTATGCTGAAGACTAAATTCAAGAATCACAATAAAGCAAACTCTGTAAGCGAATCACATCATAATACATTGGTAAGCTACTAATTGAATTACAGCAACATTCGGTAACTCAGTCAATGAACGGTCTTACGACCTCAGGCTCTAGAGAACCGTCCCCTCTCTCAGTTGGATTTGCGCAGAGCCAAGCATCATCGCCTCCGGTTTACTTCAACAGTTCGCCTTCGCCTGGAACTACGGTTGAATACATTAGTGGGAAGATGCTCAACAAGGTACAACCGTCCTGTAATCCGCCATGGCACCAGGCAGCCAGCTATCCATCAATTGAGATGCCCCCTACGCAGCCCGGCTTTCAAAACCAGCCCATTCAGTCTATGTCACATTCTCATAACCTGCCAATGAACAGCCACCTCCAGGAATGTAGATTAACTATTCATCCAACTCCTCTGAAGTCTCGCGTTGAGACCCAAATTCCTATCAAATTAACGCTCTACCCAGTACCGAGCGGAATTTCTAAACTTCACCTTCCGACACACACCATATCGAAACCTAAATTGCTTTCCAAACCTCCTTTCGAGCGCTCACCAGACACGCTAGAATTGACTACGACATTGGTTTGTACTAGTGCGATGCAAAATCCAGATATCATGAGGCGAGCTTTCCAAAGAGCTGCTTCTGGGGTAGCTGCTAGTAGCCCCGTCGGTAGCTCATCCGATGCTTCAGATGAAGACGACGAGAATAAACCACTCAATGGCGGAGATGTCAAGATATGTCAAGGCTGTATAACTCGTGAGCGGAAAAGGGCTGCGAGGAAAAAGGTGAAAAAGGCTGAGGAAGAGGAATCTTGGCATAAGGATGAGGCTAAAAGAGTCGTTGTTTTTAATACCCACGAGATCAAAGACTGGCAAGCCCCTACCAGTCAACCTGCCTCAGATGCAGTTGGCGACCGGATAGAGCCACACGTTCCCTATGGTGCGATGCAGGTGGATGCGCCTATGCGCATTGCGTGTTATTGTCGTCATCAAAATGAAAAGCAAGGGTTCCAAGTAATCTTTACAATCAAGGATTACCAAGATCATGTAGTAGCTCAGGGGATCACCGATTCTATCATGATCACTGATGATCACAAGACGCATAACATGCCCACGTCCTTGACTACACAGACGTCAAACGGGTCTGATAATCCTATTGCATCGGCCTCTAATCCATTTAGCAACGATGGTATACTAGAAGTATCAGCTCCAGCCAACACTTTTGGTCATTCACAATCTAGTTCGGATTTGCAGAATTTACAACGAAGTTTCAATATCCAACACCAGGCTCAAAACATTCCTACTTCCTCGCAAGCATCACAAGCTACTTCCACTACAATGACACCTCGTAACCTATCCAGACAAGCATCTCCAACTGCATACTCGGGGCCTCTATCGAAGAAGAGAAAGGCTAGTGGTTCAAGCAAAGTCCCAAACACATTGGCTATGACAAAGTTAGAGACGTCAAACAGCACATGGGGAGGGTCGTCTGCCCCAATAAGTGCAGCAACTTCTACAGCTCCCTCACCATTCACCCCAAGTCTCACCACATTCGGATTACCAACCGATCCACAATTCAATCATCCTATAACGAACTTATCAACAGTCGCTCAGCCATACAATACAGGCCCGCCCACTCCTAACAGTAACGATCAATTCTTCTCCAATGCAAACCGATCTCAGTCAACAGACAATCTTGGGATAGTCCCTCAATTATATTCTGCGGCGAATTCAGAGCATCCCAGCCGTGCTACAAGTCCTAATGGGTTCCGAAATGTTCAAGCCTATCAACAGCAGCAAGCACAATTTCAGACGCCGTTTGCTCCAGTCGTTACGCCTATTTATAACATGCCATTGAACTACAACCCACCAAGACCATCCCCAACAATTCATAAGTTAATCCCAGGAGAAGGGCCAGTCTCTGGTGGAATTGAGGTCACATGCCTTGGTAGCGGATTTTGCCAAGGGCTGGAAGTGATGTTTGGTGACTGCAAAGCTACAACAACTACATTCTGGGGCGATACGTCTCTTGTCTGCTTACTACCTCCATCTGCCCGAGATGGTATTGTATCTGTTACTTTCAAGCCTCAAAATCAGCAACAACAGATGCAGTTCCACCCGCAACCCCAAGATACGCAGAAGCGTGCTGTATACTTCAAATATGTAGACGACAACGAACAGCAGCTTATGAGGAGTGCACTTGAAGTTTTAGGGCATAAAATGAATGGTAGAATGGAAGACGTCAGTGATATTGCGAGAAGGATAATCGGCGAACACCCGTCAGCCTGGGGATCTGGAGGTGGCCACTCACCCAACGGTGGCTCTGCTGGCCAGAATGTTCCTGGATTCAATCCAGCAACCTTTGGCCTCGGTGTTGATGTGGAGGCAACGCTTCTCAAATGCCTCGATCTCATCGATCTCGATGATAGCCCGAATGTGCCTCGTCTAAATCTCCGGAGAGCATCGGGACAGACCATGCTTCACTTAGCTTGTACTCTTGGCTTTCAACGCTTTGCGGCAGCTCTACTTGCACGAGGAGCCAATCCCGAACCTCGTGACAAAGGAGGTTTTACCCCAATGCACTTCGCGGCGCTCCATGGCCATGCTCAGATTGTACGCCGACTAATGCTCAGCGGTGCAGATCCGATGCTCCGTAGTCTTCAAGGCTACACACCATCAGATATGACAACCTCCGAAGACGTTTTGCGTGTTGCTCGTCGTATTGAGCACCACCAGAGAACGAGAAGTGGCTCTTCATTGCGAAGCCGCACCAGTAGTGCAACATCTCTTCGGTCTCTCTGGGAGCCACTTACCTCGCCTAGCCCGAAAGATGATAGCCTTGATCTCGATGATAGTGTAGAAAGTAGCGAGGAAGCTAACGAAGATGCGGATCCTTCGAAAGACGATATCTTCTGGATGCGTTCAAAGAGGAGAGCGAGCGCTCAGAAATCACGAAGACAATCTATGGCATTGGAGGGCGACGATGACCCTCATCCCATTCTCGACTTGCCTCCCGATCTTAGGTTGGCTGGCGGTCTTCCATCTCCTGCGGCTTCAATGGCAGCATTCCGAGATCATCTAGCCGCGCAAATCCACCAGTTTCAACAGACTATGCAAATAAATCTCCCGAATTTCCCCAATCTTCCCCAGATGCCGAATTTCGGAATGATGCCTGCTTTGCCTCATTATCAGGCGTATTTACCAACGACCACACCAATGGTACGTCGTATTAGCAACCTAGTGGGCAACACTCGAGCAGAGAATGTTGGAGAGCAAGAATACAAGTGGTCAGATCTGTTTTCCAGATCTACACCTTCAGCACCACCTGCATACGATGAGATATTTCCTCAAGGAGACACCGATACCAAAGAAGCATCTGCTGCGCAAGCTGCCGCTGATGCATTGGCCGATGACAAGTGTGCAACGCTCTTCGATCAGAAGGAAACAGTGGCAGTGACCGCTTCATCCTCCACAGCCGAAGCTGAAAGTTCAACCTCAACCAAGAAAAAACAAGTGGTTCTCACCGCCGTAAGAATCGGCCAGAAGCATATTATTACGAGGGAGCAACAGGATCAACTGCGACTAGCGCATGCAGAGAAAGTGAAAAGATTGAGCAGGGACCGCAATCTGTTCTTCATATGGGTAAGTAAATCTCTCGCATATCAAAGGCCTTTCACTCATATTCATTTAGATTCCCCTGCTGGTCATCGTAATTCTTGCAATGCTCTACAACAGAGTTCCGCAAGTCTGGAACCTGGCATCGAACTTTGTCACTTTGGTTCAGTCACGAGCCGAGCAAGCTCGCATCCAGGTGCTCTAAATTCTCTTCTGCTTTGAGTTTATATAATGTTACAGTAGGATGGATACATAGGATCCGCCACGGGATGAATGGTGCTTTCGGCAGCAATGAATGAATTGAACGATTTTTACTATATTCTAGTCAAGCAATTACTCGCACGTCCGGTGGTGTTTTCGTACTTTTTTGTATAGGGGCATGTGTAAGGATCAATATAGACGGGGCAAGCAAGTAATGGGCACTAATTCGCCCGTGCTACGTCACTCAAGAGATGTATTTAAATGGAATTAATTTCAAAAATTTCAAAGATTACGCCTGTTCACTCATAACGTGTTGATGACATATTCATATGAAATTCTGCAAATATCGACGGTAATTTCAAGTGATTTATTTACGTTATACATTACGGTACTGTATACAATGCATGCATAGGCCAACAGAGGCGCGCCTCATCTAGAAATCAGATCAAGCAACAAACAAAGCATCCATCCTTCATTCCCTTCCCCCTTCCTAAAAGAAAACATAAGAAATCCTCGATGGAAAAGAAAGAAAAATGCATATAAACAAAACAAAAAACAAAAACAAAAAGAACAACGCTATCAAAGTCCCCTTTATGCCATTGAAAAGAACAAGAAATTTGGCATCATGCGTAAAACATCGTTGTGGTCATGAAAATCGTTATAAGGACACAAAAGTTTCTGTTTTTGGTCATTGTATAGGTAGGTAGGTAGGTATACACTCTGCTTTGTTGTACTGTACTCGTGTATCGTGGGAATCGGCATGATTATTTATTAATCCCATTCCTTTTTTTCCTGGGTAGAGGGCGAACGAGAGTGTGATCTGCGAAGGGTGGCTCGTTAAAAGACATCAGCAGGCCACTCGAAGGACTTGTCTCGCTTCATGCCATCTTTGGCCTTGGGGCTGGGGCTTGCCTTCACAGCACGTCGGACCTTGAGCTTGGTCAGCTTGGTGGCTTGGTGGTGGGTGGTGTTGATGATTTCGCCGCTGGCGAGACGGACGGCGGCAGGGAGGGGAGGAACGGGTGGGATATCGCTCTCCGGTGTGTAGGTGTTGTGGGTAGGGGAGTGGGTGTTGGGTTCGGGAGAGGGCTTCTCGAGGTCTTCGCCGGTGAAAGCGGATAGTGGTGGTGACATGGCTGGCTTGCCTTTGGTGGAACGGCCAGTAGCACTTTGGCTCTTCTGAAGCTTGGAATGCTGGCGCGAGACGGTAGAGGCGGTTCGAGAAGCAGCTTTGGCAATTGGTTGCTGACGAGTTTGAGATAAAGATGAACGGCGGTTCAGTGGAGAGGAAGCCTTCTTGACTGGACGATCTCTATGGGATGCGACTTTTGGCCCATGCGTGAGGGTGATGGTTGGCTTCTGAAGCTTCTGTCGTCGTGCTCCCATTGAAGTTTTTGGCGTGACGATTTCTTCGTCCTCAGAACCATTCTCGGATTCATCCTTTTGGTCTGGCTGAAAGGCACCGCTTTTGTCGACCACACGCTCAAAGCTCGTTTGCTTCTTCGACATCGGGGGTGACTTCTTCGTGACAGGTTTTTTTACAAGATCATCCATCATATCACGCACTAGTTCATCTTCGTCACCACTACTTCCCGTGGGCTCATAAAACTGTGTCGATGCTTCAGAAGCGGTTGTGGCTCGAGTAGTTTCGCTAGCCCTAAGGTGTTCAAGTCAGTATGTATTATGTACAGCCGCGATGTAGCCATGTATATGTTACTTACTGGGTAGAAGCTCTAACGGATCTATCCTTTCCCGTGCCCTTTGCTGCTTGCACGCTCAGGATTTCCACGGTGCCAAACTCAACATTTTCTCCAGAGATCGGTTCAGGGTATTCCTTCTTCCCAGCTCTATTCTTCTCGTCAATAGTAAGATGATTCGACGCAGTGATATCTTTCATCGACTCGTCCTTAGTCAAAGCACGGCCGATTCTTTCAGAAACCTCCGGTTCACTTGGTCCTTTCTCGGGTTCCTCGTCATCAGCAGTTTCATTTTTGGCAAGAAGTCTCTCAGAGGGCAAGGTGGCTAGAGCACCCGGAACAAATCGTTGTCTTCCAAGTCTGGATGCAGAAACGGCGCGCATCGGAGTGATCTCAGTAGGTAATGGCTCACTTAGTGCGTCTGACAACTGGCGACGTGCAGCCTCAAGTCTCATCTCCAAGTTACTGACGCGCTTCACCAACTTCTGCTGTTTCTGAAGATCCTTGCGAGAGGGGATTCTTCGAGCCTGACGGTCGCCGCTATGTGGTGCATTTGGTCCTCCATCACTGTCGGCGCTCTTTCTGCGAGACAGAAACGGCTTTTTGAAGTTGATACCGCTATTTCTGGCAGACCCAACAACTGAACCAGAGACATTCGACCCTGGGCTACCAGCTAGGGCGTCGATCTGTGGAGTATCAAGAAAGATTATTCCATTTCTCTTGTCCGACTGATACGAGTCACCGCTAGTGCGAGCTGGTCTGGTAAGGACAATACCAGAATCATGCTTTGCCAAAACTTCTTCGGACTTGAACACTGGTGGAATGGCCGCATCTCGAAATTGTCCATTTCTCTTTAGTTCCAAATAGATAGACTCAGCTCTCTCACGTCGCTCTCGTAAGACTTTCTGCTCTGGTGTTTCTGCCTCTTCTTGTTGAGACTTCGACCAGATCTTCCAATTAACAGGATTGAAGTTAGCAGCTATAGACTTGCCAAAACGGAAAATGCTGGAGTGTCTAGTAGTGTCAGGTCTCTCAAAATTTGGGCCAGGACGCGATTGCCGATGAATAGATTTCCGAGGTTGGGCTATCTTCCTCTCTCGGTTTTGATCCTCCTGGTAATATCGCTCCTGAAGCTCCTCGTCACCGATGTAAGGCGTGGGTGGCTTTTGGCTAACTCGATCATTCATGCTGCCTTCTATGAATCTAGAAGGGTATGCTCGATAGGAAGTAGGACGTCCGCGAGGGGAAGAAGAAGCAGGTGCATTTTGACTCCGTAGAGGCTGTTTGGTACGAGGACTTGTGTTTGCACTGGCTGTGTTTGGGAGTGGCCAGTCGCAATTACGATAGCGCTTCCCGGAGTGGTATCCCGCTTCCTCAGCTTCAGCTTCATCATTCTCGCCATAATCATCTGAGTCGGCAAACCTCGAACCACCTAGATTTACTCATGTCAGTATAATCACGGAGCCATGAGATTGCAGAAGGGGGGAGGAAGTGCACGTACGTTTACTGAACAGTCTCTTCATTCCAGTCTTCGGCGCAGATACATCACTGCAGTCGTCTTCGTAATCTGCAAACCTCGAATCCGCTCGAAGGGGGGTCTGCGAACAGTCAGTAAAAAGCCATTGCATATATCGCAGTTAAACATTATTAAAGGCCCCAGCAGCAGTGCTCTCCAAGCAGAGTACCTCTTAAGCAGAAGCACCCTCCGCAGATCGTCCTTAGCAACACACATGCACATAATAGACAGACCACCAATCTCCGCAAGAAGCTGGGGAATTCACTGACCTCTTGTATTATACCCTCCATCTTAGTCGCCATTCCTTCACCCAGCATTCTTTAAATCCGGATCCGACTGCCTGCCGTTCCAAAATAAGAAGGGAACAAAGCACCACACTTGACCATAAATATAATGAAAACCCCCAGCAGGTAATGGGGACAGGAGCACGGTAGGAAGGAAAGGGGAAGGGAATAGAATGGAGCTAGAAGATGTGCTTCCCCTTGCGTCCGTTGACCTCGTTGCCCCAAGTTTTTCTCTAGTATTTATATACTAATGCAGGGTTGTTTCTACTGCACACCTTGGGGGGTGATGTGTTGCGGGATGATGTTTTGTTGCGTCGCGAACGTCAACAAACACCACACGCGAGCGCGGCACCGGCGGGAACAGTGGGGCCGCTAAATACGGGACGATCTCGTTTCTACTTAGCTGCTCCGACAGGCGTGTTGCTTTACAGTTTCCATTCATTCATTGTTTTCGAATTGTAAAGTTAATTTGTTTTGAAGAATCTCAATTGTTGGTGGTAAAAAATATTCTGTGGTTCTTTTTTGAAAAGATCACCTTGAGCAATTCTTTGACGGCAATCAATGAATGAATGGCTTGCGGCCGGTGTATACATCATATATCATGTTAGTTTCACATAATTGTGCATTTTTCCTTAGGTCACAAATTATTCAAAAGTATCATGAAGTCTCTATGTTCCAACGTTGGTTCTCATTTGATTCGTATCCAAAAGCACACCAGCGGCCTTAGTGCCAGCCAATTCCACCAATAACAAACAAAACCCGCGATAAATTACAGAATGGTTCCCTGATCCATATCCTTCTCATAACCCCCCTAAATGTTCTCCTAGCTCAAGTGGTCGAATGCAAACATAAACCGTTCATGCCAAAAAGAGGCTGTGTAGTGTTTCAAGATGAGGTGGAATAGAGTCCACCGAGTCTATTCGAAGCGGAAATATATGTGTGCTTTTTTCAAGCCTCCTTCCCTCCTTCCACTGCCTCGCCGGGTCATTCAAAGAGAACTGAGTAATGTTCTATAATACTGTGCAGTTGAACAAATAACAAGAAAAGGCAAGCCTCGTGTGCTCCGGCATGCTCCAGGTGAGAAACGCGTCACCTTTCCATAAACTCCGGTATACTGGTAAATTAACCCCCCAACGCCAAAAACAAAAAAAAATCATATGTTTCGCAACTGTAAGAGGTCCGGTCGATATCAAGGCATGATTTCAGGACATGGACGTGATTGTAATACACCATCGGCTCGTTTGTAGCTCATCGGCGTCAGGGTAATTTGATTGTCTACTTCATCGTCAAC
>Ga0247734_1001885_pt1 | contig 14972 bp, 15 predicted proteins | sample UWRJL103311B2_FD_180933 | JGI IMG/M metagenome (GOLD analysis project Ga0247734, IMG submission 180933) | Plant litter microbial communities from Arlington Agricultural Research Station in Wisconsin, United States - UWRJ-L103-311B-2 | ecosystem: Environmental > Terrestrial > Plant litter >... | reverse complement strand
AGGCCGTCGCGATGCTGACGTCGTGCGAGATCGACAGGTGCGCCGTCACGACGCCGAGCTCGCGCAGCCGGTCGAGCGCGGCGCCGTGCAGCCGGAACACCGGGGCGCCCTGCGGGTCGTTGACGACCTCGATGTCCTGCCACGACATGCCCGCCGGCGCGTGCAGCGCCTTGACGAAGGCCTCCTTGGCGGCGAAGCGTCCGGCGAGGGACTCCAGTGGGAGGTCGGCCTCGGCCGGCGTGAACAGGCGGCTGCGCAGCGTCGGGGTGCGCTCGAGCGACGCCGCGAGCTTGGCAAGGTCGACCACGTCGACGCCGATCCCGAGGATGGTCATGGCGTTCAGCCTAACGTCGCGCCGCACCCACAGGCCGAGGGAGCGCCAGCGACCGAAGGCAGCCGCCCGGGCGAAGCCCGGCCGGCGCGAGGAACGAGCGACGGGAGCGGCGACGAAGGAGCCGCGGCCTACTCGACCGTGACGGACTTGGCCAGGTTGCGGGGCTGGTCGACGTCGTGGCCCAGCTGGCTCGCGAGCTCGCACGCGAAGATCTGCAGCGGGACCGTCGCGACGAGCGGCTGCAGCAGCGTCGGCACCTTCGGCAGCCGGATCAGGTGGTCGGCGAACGGGACGACGTCGAGGTCGCCGTCCTCCGCGAGCACGATCGTGCGCGCGCCGCGGGCGCGGATCTCCTGGATGTTGCTGACGATCTTCTCCTGCAGCTGGTCGCGGGCCTTGGGCGGCACGATGATGAAGACCGGCACGCCCTCCTCGATCAGCGCGATCGGACCGTGCTTGAGCTCGCCCGCGGCGAAGCCCTCCGCGTGGATGTACGCCAGCTCCTTGAGCTTGAGCGCCCCCTCCAGCGCCACGGGGTAGCCGACGTGGCGCCCGAGGAACAGGATCGAGCGGGAGTCGGCCAGGTCGGCGGCGAGCTTGCGCACCTGGTCGCCCTCGTCGAGCATCCGCTGGATGCCCGCCGGCGTCTTCTCGAGCTCCGCGACGATGCTGGCGATCTCGTCGCCGTACTTGGTGCCCTTGACCTGGGCGATGTAGAGCGCCAGCAGGTAGCAGGCCACGACCTGGGCGAGGAAGCCCTTGGTCGAGGCGACCGCGACCTCGGGCCCGGCGTGCGTGTAGATGACGGCGTCGGACTCGCGCGGGATCGTCGAGCCGTTGGTGTTGCAGATCGACAGCACCCGGGCGCGCTGCTGACGGGCGTAGCGGATGGCCATCAGCGTGTCCATGGTCTCGCCGGACTGGCTGATCGTGACGACCAGGGTGCTGCGGTCGAGGATGGGGTCGCGATAGCGGAACTCCGAGGCCAGCTCGACCTCGCACGGGATGCGGGTCCAGTGCTCGATCGCGTACTTGGCGGTCATCCCGGCGTAGAACGAGGTGCCGGCCGCGACGATGATGACCTTGTCGACGTCGCGCAGCTCGCCGTCGGACAGTCGCATCTCGTCGAGCTGCAGGTGGCCGTCGATCGTGTGGCGGCCCAGAAGGGTGTCCGCGACGGCCTGCGGCTGCTCGTCGATCTCCTTGAGCATGAACCACTCGAAGCCGCCCTTCTCGGCCGCGGAGACGTCCCAGTCGACGTGGTACTCCGTGGTCTCGGCAGGGCGGCCGAAGAAGTCGGTGACGACGATCGCGTCGGGCGTGATCGTGACGACCTGGTCCTGGCCCAGCTCGACGGCGTCGCGGGTGTACTCGATGAACGCCGCGACGTCGGAGCCGAGGAAGTTCTCGCCGTCGCCGCGACCGACCACGAGCGGGGAGTTGCGACGGGCGCCGACGACGACGTCGGGCTGTGCGGCGTCGCAGATGACGAGCGTGAAGGCTCCCTCGAGGCGGCGGCACACGGCGCGGACGGCGTCGGACAGGTCGGGCGTGCGCTGCAGCTCGTCGTGCAGGAGGTGCGCGACGGTCTCGGTGTCGGTCTCGGAGACCAGCTCGTGACCCGCCGCCTCGAGCTCGGCGCGCAGCGCGGCGAAGTTCTCGATGATGCCGTTGTGCACCACCGCGACCCGGCCCGCCTCGTCGAGGTGCGGATGGGCGTTGACGTCGTTGGGTGCCCCGTGGGTGGCCCAGCGGGTGTGGCCGATGCCGGTGTGGGTCACGGGCAGCGGGCGGGCCGCGAGCTCGGCGTCGAGGTTGACCAGCTTGCCGGCCTTCTTGGCCGAGTGGATCGTGTCGTCGCCGACGAGGGCGACGCCGCCGGAGTCGTAGCCGCGGTACTCGAGCCGTCGCAGTCCGCCCATGACGACGTCGAGAGCGGACCGCTGACCGACGTATCCGACAATTCCGCACATGACTTCAGAGTACCGAGTGCACCACCCCGACGAGGGAGGCGCCAGAATGGAGTCATGACGCGCGAGCACTCACCGTATGTCGAGCTCGAACGGGCCGCGTGGGCCGAGCTCGCGGGTGACGCACCCCAGCCGCTCAAGCCGGCCGAGATCGAGCGGGTGCGGGGCATCGGCGACGAGCTCGACCTCGAGGAGGTCCGCCAGGTCTACCTGCCCATGACCCAGCTCATCAGCATGCGGGTCCGGCTGGCCGGCGCTCTGTACGAGGCGACCGAGGAGTTCCTGCACGCCCCGCAGTCGCGGCGCACGCCCTTCGTCATCGGCATCGCCGGATCGGTCGCGGTCGGCAAGTCGACGACGGCGCGGCTGCTGCGCGAGCTGCTGGCCCAGTCGCCCGACCACCCCGTCGTCGAGCTCGTGACGACCGACGGGTTCCTGTTCCCCAACCACGAGCTGGAGCGCCGGGGCATCCTCGACCGCAAGGGCTTCCCCGAGTCGTACGACCGCAAGGCGCTGCTCCGGTTCGTGATGGAGGTCAAGTCCGGCGTGGAGGTCGTGACGGCCCCGGTGTACTCGCACCTGACCTACGACCGCACCGACGAGGTCGTGACGGTCAAGGCCCCCGACATCGTCATCGTCGAGGGTCTCAACGTCCTGGCGCCCGCCCGTCCGCGTGGCGACGGCTCTCCCGGCCTCGCGGTCAGCGACTTCTTCGACTTCTCGATCTACGTCGACGCCTCCGGCAAGGACCTGCGCCGGTGGTACATCGACCGGTTCCTGACGCTGCGCAAGACCGCGTTCACGAGTCCGGACTCCTACTTCCGCCGGTACAGCTCGTACACCGACGAGCAGGCCATCGAGCGGGCCAGCGAGCTGTGGGACACGATCAACTGGCCCAATCTCAAGGAGAACATCGCCACGACCCGGGGACGGGCCTCCCTGGTGCTCCGCAAGGGCCCCGACCACGCCGTCGACTGGGTCCGCCTCCGCAAGATCTAACCCCCCCCGGATCCGCGAGTGGTGCGGTTCGGACCTTCTGGGACGGCGTGTCTGTCCGGAGTGCACCACTCGTGACCCGGGATGCACCACTCGCGATCAGATCGCGCGGACGTACTCCCCCGCCCACGCCGTCTGGCGGAAGCCGAGTCGCTCGTTGACGGCGATCATGAACGAGTTGCTCGCGGCGTTGAACGTCGTGACGCGACGCCGCCCGGCCAGCAGGTCCGCCGTCGCCTGCATCGCACGAACCTTGAGCGCGAGGCCCAGACCGTGCCCCCGATGGGACGGCCGCACGAGGGTGTCCCACTGGTAGACCTCGATGCCGTCCGACGGGAACGCGAGCTGCGTGTGCCCTGCGAGCTCCCCGTCAGGGGCCCGCGCGACGACGACCTGCATCTCCCGGCCGACGCGCACGAGGTCGGCCTCGTCCCGCCGGACCCGGGCGGCGTCCCAGTGCTCGTTCTCCAGACCGGCGTCGCCGCTCGGGGCCTCCGAGGTCAGGATGCGGCGCAGGTCGGCGTACCCGTCGACGAGCTCGTCGGGGCAGGGCCCGCGCCAGGTCTCGAGCGTGTAGGCGGGGTCGACGACCAACGGCGGCAGGTCGGCCGGCAGCCGCAGCTCCCGGACCGCGTCCAGCAGGTCGAGCTCGAAGCCGCGCGCCTCGGCGAACCAGCGGCCGGCATCACCGTCGACGTCCACGCCCCAGACGGGCTCGGCGAACGCCGTCGCCCGCCCGTTCGCCCGCCCGACCTCGAGCAGCGCGTCGAGCAGCATCGACCCGATGCCCTCGCGGCGGTGCTCCGGCGGCACGAAGACGTCGATGAAGGCGAACTCCGTGTTGTCCTGCAGCGGGAGGATCGCCGATCCCCCGCCGACCGCGGCACCGCGCTCGTCGCGGACGATCAGCGCGACCTTGGCGCCGTACTCGTCGTCCGTCAGGTTGACCCGCTTCTCCGCGGCCAGCCACGGGCCGTCGAACGGTCGCGGGTAGGACCGCAGGTAGACGTCGTGGAACTCGTCGAACGTCTCGCGGCTGGTCGTGCTGACCTTCTCGATCGACCTCATTCCCCGAGCCTAGGACGCGCGAGCGGTGCGAACCCAGCCCCGAGCGGTGCGCCCTGGACAGACGCGCCGTCCCGAAAGGTCCAGACCGCACCACTCGCGGGTCTGCTCGCGGGTAGGGGTTGGGAGATCAGCCGAGCGTCGTGCGGACGACCCCGGCGAGGTGCTGGGCGACCTCGGACGCCTCCTCGTGCGTGGCCGCCTCCACCATGACGCGGACGAGGGGCTCGGTGCCCGACTGGCGCAGCAGGACGCGACCGGAGTCGCCCAGCCTGGCCGTCGCGATGGCCACCTCGCCGAGCAGCGTGGGGTCGGTGTCGGCGCGGTGCTTGTCGACGTCGGGGACGTTGACCAGCACCTGCGGCAGACGCGTCATGACGGAGGCGAGCTCTGACAGCGTCGACCCGGTGTCGCGCAGGCGGGCGGCCAGGTGCGCGGCCGTCAGCACGCCGTCGCCGGTGGTGGCGTAGTCGCCCATGACGACGTGCCCCGACTGCTCACCGCCCATGTTGAACCCGCCGGCGCGCATCGCCTCGAGCACGTAGCGGTCGCCCACCGCGGTCTGGATGACGGTGATGCCCTCGGCCGTGAGCGCCTTCACGAACCCCAGGTTGCTCATGACCGTCGCGACGACGGTGTCGTCGGTCAGCCGTCCGGCGTCACGCGCGGCGAGCGCCAGGATCGCCAGGATGTGGTCGCCGTCGACGACCGCGCCCGTCTGGTCGACCGCCAGGCAGCGATCGGCGTCGCCGTCGAAGGCGAAGCCGGCGTCGGCGCCGTGCTCGACGACGGCCTTCTGCAGGTCGTCGAGGTGGGTCGACCCGCAGTTCTCGTTGATGTTGAGGCCGTCGGGCTCGGCGTGGATCGCGATGACCGTGGCGCCGAGCTGCTCGAACACCCGCGGCCCGACCTGGTGCGCCGCGCCGTTCGCGCAGTCGAGGACGATCGTCAGCCCGTCGAGCCGGCCGGGCGTCGATGCCACGAGGTGCTTGACGTACGCGGCGACGCCCGCGCGGCTGTCGCCGATCCGGCCGACGTCGGCGCCGGTCGGGCGGTCCCAGGGCTCCTCGAGGCGCTGCTCGATCAGCAGCTCGAGGTCGTCGTCGAGCTTCAGACCGCCGCGCGCGAGGAACTTGATGCCGTTGTCGGGCATGGGGTTGTGGCTCGCCGAGATCATGACGCCCATGTCGGCCTCGAGGTACGCCGTCAGGAACGCAGCTCCCGGCGTCGGCACGACGCCGAGGCGATGGACGTCGACGCCGGCAGAAGCAAGGCCCGCGACCACCGCCGCCTCCAGGAACTCTCCGGAGGCGCGGGGGTCGCGGGCCACGACTGCTGTGGGGCGCTGGTCGGCGAAGGCACCGACCTCACCCAGGATGTGGGCCGCGGCGACCGCGAGGTCGACGGCGAGCTCGGCGGTCAGATCACGATTCGCGACTCCGCGAACGCCATCGGTGCCAAAGATCCGGCCCACGGTGGGATCAGCGCTTGCTGTACTGCGGCGCCTTACGTGCCTTCTTGAGACCAGCCTTCTTGCGCTCCTTGATGCGCGAGTCGCGCGTCAGGAGTCCGGCCTTCTTGAGGACCGGACGGTTGGCCTCTTCGTCGATCTGGTTGAGCGAGCGAGCCACACCGAGGCGCAGGGCGCCGGCCTGACCGGTCATGCCGCCACCGGTGACGCGGGCGATGACGTCGAAGCGGTCCTGCAGACCCGTCTCGGCGAAGGCCTCCTTGGCGATCTGCTGGTGCAGCTTGTTCGGGAGGTACTCCTCGAGCGGCTTGCCGTTGACGGTCCAGACGCCGGTGCCCGGGACGATCCGGACGCGCGCGATGGCCTCCTTGCGACGGCCCGTCGCAGCACCGGGCGCGATGGTCGCCGGCTTGCTGGACGTCTCGGACGAACCAGCCGTCTCGGAGGTGTAGGCAACACCCTCGGAGTTGGTCTGGAACTCGGTCTCTTCGGTGGTGGCGGTCTCAGCCATGGTGACGCTCGTCCTCTTCTACAGGTCTCTTAAGGGAAATGACTACTGGGAGATCTGCGTGATCTCGAACGGCTGGGGCTTCTGGGCGGTGTGCGGGTGCTCGGGGCCGGAGTAGACCTTGAGCTTGGTGATCAGCTGATCGCCCAGACGGTTCTTCGGGAGCATGCCGCGGACCGACTTCTCGATGGCCTTGCGGGCGTCGCGGTCGAGCAGGTCGCCGTATGCGATGGACTTGAGTCCACCCGGGTAGCCGCTGTGGCGGTAGGCCAGCTTGTCGGTGCGCTTGTTGCCCGACAGGGCGACCTTCTCGGCGTTGACGATGATGACGAAGTCGCCACCGTCCACGTGCGGAGCGTAGGTCGGCTTGTGCTTGCCGCGCAGCAGCGTCGCAGCCTGGACGGCGAGACGGCCCAGGACGATGTCCTCGGCGTCGATGACGTGCCACTGACGGGTGATGTCAGACGGCTTGGGGCTGAACGTGCGCACGGCGTGACCTTCTCGTTCTTGGGTGTGGTGAGGTTCTGGGAGCAGACTCTTGGTGGTCGTAGCCCATGGCGAGGCCGCTGGGCACAACGACACACTAGGTTAACCGCCAGCGGCGGCGAAGGTCAAAACGGGGCTCCAACCGACCCCCCTCTGACGTGAGGCCCTCCTCACGTCTAGGTTGAGTACTGATCGGCAACATCTCAGCCGCTCCGTTACGCCACGTCACAGGAGACCCATCGTGACCGAGAACCACACCCTGACAGTTCGCGACAACCGTACGGGCGAGGAGTACGAGCTCCCCATCACGGACGGCACCGTTCGCGCCAGCGACTTCGGCAAGATCGGCAGGACCGACGACGACCCCGGTCTGGCGGTCTACGACCCGGGCTTCACCAACACCGCGTCCACCCGCAGCGCCGTCACCTACATCGACGGCGACAAGGGGATCCTGGAGTACCGGGGCTACCCCATCGAGCAGCTGGCCGAGAAGTCGACCTACCTCGAGGTGGCCTACCTCCTGATCCACGGCGAGCTGCCCACCAAGGAGCAGCACGAGCAGTGGGTGCACGAGATCACCTTCCACACCTTCGTGCACGAGAACCTGAAGTCGCAGCTGCAGGGCTTCCGCTACGACGCGCACCCCATGGGCATGCTGCTGTCGAGCGTCGGCGCGCTGTCGACGTTCTACCCCGAGGCACGGGCCATCAGCGACAAGCAGATCCGTCACGAGCAGGTCGTGCGGCTGATCGCCAAGATGCCGACGCTGGGCGCCTGGTCGTTCCGGCACGCCCAGGGCAAGCCGTACGTCTACCCCGACAACGACCTGACCTACACCGAGAACTTCCTCTCGATGCTGTTCAAGATGAGCGAGCAGAAGTACAACCCCGATCCGCGCCTGGCCAAGGCGCTCGAGGTGCTGTTCATCCTGCACGCCGACCACGAGCAGAACTGCTCGACCAACGCGGTCCGCTCCGTCGGCTCCAGCCAGGTCGATCCGTACTCCGCGGTCAGCGCCGGCATCGCCGCCCTCTACGGCCCGCTGCACGGCGGCGCCAACGAGGCCGTCCTGCGGATGCTCAAGCGCATCAAGGTGCCCGAGAACATCCCGGCGTTCATCGAGGGCGTCAAGAAGGGCGAAGAGAAGCTCATGGGCTTCGGCCACCGGGTCTACAAGAACTTCGACCCGCGCGCCACGATCATCAAGAAGGCCGTCGACGACGTCTTCGAGGTCACGGGTGTCAACCCGCTGCTCGAGATCGCCCAGGAGCTGGAGCGCATCGCGCTGGAGGACGACTACTTCATCAGCCGCAAGCTCTACCCGAACGTGGACTTCTACTCGGGCCTGATCTACGAGGCGCTGCAGTTCCCGCCCGAGATGTTCACGGTCCTGTTCGCGATCCCCCGCACGTCCGGCTGGCTCGCCCAGTGGATCGAGCTGGTGGACGACAAGGAGCAGAAGATCGCCCGTCCCAAGCAGATCTACACCGGTGACCGCCGCCTCGACTTCACGTCCGCCGAGGACCGCTGGCGCTAGCCGAGGCGATCGACCCACCGAGGCCCCCACCGCACGCGGTGGGGGCCTCGTCGCGTCCCCGTACCGATACCGTGGGGTGGTGCGGCTGCGACTCGACCTCTCCTACGACGGCACCGCCTTTCGCGGCTGGGCGACGCAGCCGGGCCTGCGGACGGTCCAGGGTGAGATCGAGGCGGCCCTCGCGACGATCCTGCGGCTCGACGTCCCACCGCAGCTGACGTGTGCCGGACGGACCGATGCCGGTGTCCACGCGCGCGGCCAGGTCGCGCACGTCGACCTGGACGACGTCGACCCGGCCGCCCTCGAGCGACGGCTGCGTCGGCTGCTGCCCGCCGACATCGGCCTGCGTGCCCTCACGACCGCACCCGACGGCTTCGACGCGAGGTTCGCCGCACTCGAGCGGCGCTACGTCTACCGCATCTGCGACGCCCCGTCCGGCCCCGATCCGCTGGTGCGCGGCACGGTCGTCGCGTGGAGACATGCCCTCGACGCCGACCTGATGAACGACGCCGCGTCACACCTGCTCGGCGAGCACGACTTCGCGTCGTTCTGCAAGCGGCGGGAGGGTGCCACCACGATCCGCACCCTCCTCGAGCTCTCGACGGTCCGGGTCGGTGACGTCCTGGAGACCACGGTGCGCGCCGACGCCTTCTGCCACTCGATGGTGCGCGCCCTGATGGGTGCGCTGGTGGCCGTCGGCGGGGGCCGGTTCGAGCCCGCCTGGTCGGGGCAGGTCCTGACCGCGGCTGCCCGCGACACCCGGGTCACGGTCATGCCGGCCCACGGGCTCGTGCTGGAGGAGGTCGTCTACCCCGACGACGACGGTCTGGCCGCCCGCGCCCTCGTCGCCCGCCGGAGGCGCGACGAGTGAGCCTTCGCCTGGCCCCCCTCTCGCCCGACGTGTTCGGCGCGCTCGCCGGTGGTGACGTCGCGGCGGCCGAACGGCTCACCGGTCTGTCGATGACGCCGTGGTTCGCCGGACGTACCGAGATCTGGCAGTACATGCTGACCCTGCTCAGGGGACGCCCGGAGAACATCGGGTGGCTCATGCAGGCGGTGGTGCTGGGCGAGCACGAGGTCATCGGCAACGCCGGGTTCAAGGGCGCGCCGTTCCGCGGCGAGGTGGAGCTCGGCTACAGCATCGACCCGGCGCATCGGCGGCGCGGGCATGCCGTGGCAGCGGTCGAGGTCCTGCTCGACCGGGCGCGCAGCCGGCCCGCGGTGTCCCGGGTCGTCGCGCGGATCGCCCCCGCCAACGATGCGTCCATCGCCGTGGTGACGCGGGCCGGTTTCGTGCCGGACGGGGACGTCCAGAGCCCGACGTCGGGCCATCAGCTGCAGTTCGCGCGCCTCACGCCCGGACCCGATCGGTGAGACACTGGCCCGCATGTCGGTGACCTGGGAGGACGTCGTGGCCTTCGCCGTGACGCTGCCCGACGTCGCCGAGTCGACGTCGTACCGCACCCCGGCCATCAAGGTGGCCGGCCGGCTCATGGCGCGCCTGCGGACCGAGGACGACGGCAGCCTCGCCCTCAGGTGCTCGACGGCCGACAAGGAGGCGCTCGTCGGCGGGGACGATCCGGCGTTCTTCACGACCCCGCACTACGACGGGCACGACTACGTCCTGGTCGATCTGACGTCGGTCGACCGCGACGAGCTGTTCGAGCTGGTGGACGACGCCTGGCACGTCGTGGCACCCGCGCGGCTGGCGAGACAGCGAGCGGACGACACCTGAGGAGTCAGGACGGGATCGTGCCGGCGATGACCTGGTTGCCGTCCGCGTCGACCACGCGGAAGCCGGCGGCGTCGTCGAGCAGCACCGACGAGCTCACGTCGCACACGAGCGTGACGTCGGCGGCGACCCCCAGGAACTCCCCGGCGTCGTGGGGCGTGCCGTCCTTGCCGAGCACCCAGACCTCGAACCGCTCCCCCGGTCTGAGCCCGCTCGCCTCGAGCTTGATCTCCAGGCCCCACGTGTGGTCGACCAGGCCTGCCGTGGCGGTGACCCCTTGGGCCGCCTCCACCCTGGGCACGGCGATGACGGTCGGCCCGGGCGCGGGCGCGTCGCGGACCACCACGGTCGTGACGACCGCCGCCACGGCGGCCGCGGCCAGGACCGCGCCGGTCAGGGGCGCCCACCGGCGTGCGCCCCTCGCCGGTCCGGGGATCGCGCGCCGGATGCGCTCGTCGAGCTCCTGAGGCGGGGTGACGCCGATCGGCCTCAGAGCATCGGGGTCGGCACCGCGCAGGGCATCGGCGAGCGGCTCGATCTCCGACAGGGCCTCACGACAGGCCGCGCACGTGGCCAGGTGGGCGTCGACCTCGTCCCGCAGATCGGGCTCGAGCTGGCCGAGGGCATAGGCGCCCAGCGCGTCGCGCAGCTCGTCGTGGGAGAGGGTCATGGCTCGATCACCATGGCATGACGCAGCTGCCGCAGTCCGTGGAAGACGCGGCTCCGCAGCGTGCTGACCGACACACCCAGCTCCGCCGCGACGTCGTCGTACGAGCGGTCCCGCAGGTAGGTCTCGACGATCGCGGTGCGGTGGTCGTAGCTGATGAGGCCGAGCGCACGAGCGATCAGGTCGGCGTCGAGGACGGCGGCGGTGCGGTCGATCATGCTCTCCTCCCCCTGTTCGGCCACCAGGGCGGGCAGGCGGGCTGCTCGTCGTCGGGCGGCGAGGTGATCGATGATGACGTTGCGGCAGATGGCGTAGAGCCAGGTCCTCAGCGAGGCCTGAGCCGGGTCGAAGCGGTGGCCGGACCGCCACGCTCGGACGATGGTCTCCTGCACGACGTCCTGTGCTGCGGCGTCGTCGGAGACCCGCCCGAGCGCGTAGCGGTACAGCTCGGCTCCGTGGCGGGCGTAGCCCTCCCGGGCCAGTGCATCAGGTGTGCGTGGCACACCTGCGTCACCGGCCCGGGAGGTGCTCCGCGGTGCCACCAGTGCTGCTCCTGTGCGTCGACGTGCTGGGCGACATCGCCTCTGGTCCGGGCGAGCGCCCCGCCGTCACGGCTGCGGGATGGCGATGTCGGCGATGTCCTTGTTGAACTTTGCCACCTTCGTGAACTTCCCGCTCAGCAGGTTGACGCTGTACAGGGTCGGGAGGCCGCCGCTCGTCGGTCGGATCGTCGCGTAGCCCGTGTTGTCGGCCGTGCGCGAGCCCGAGTTGGAGCCCACGACGTCGAAGCCGGCGACGGGACCCTGACGGGGACCGAACGGACCGGACACCAGGAGGTTGCCCGAGTTGGCCGGGACCTGCTGCACGACCTGGTCACGCGTCGTGTCCAGGTTGAACAGCGTCGTGCCCGTGGACGGGTCGTTGTCGCTGTTGGTGTACGCCGCGGCGGAGACGCCGGTGGCCGTGGTTCCGTCGTAGTTGAGCGGCCCGTCGACGGCGGTCGTGGGCGTCGGCTGCGTGACGTCGTGGCGCAGGCTCTGGCCCGTGTCGCTGATGATGCGCAGACGATCGGCCGCCGGGTTGAAGTCGACGCCGAAGCGCGTGCCCTCGAGGGCCACGCTCACCTGCGACACCTTCCGGACGACGGCGTTGCCACGATTGATGAGGTAGACACCACCCTTGTCGCCGACGCCGTACGCCTTGTGGTCGGCCGGACGCTCGTCGATGCCGATCAGGCGGATGTCGCCGACGAGGCCCTTGACCTGGCCGAGCGCCTTGGTGCGCTGCGCGGTCGTGAGGTCGAAGACCGTCAGGTTCTTGCCGTTGGACGACAGGCCGAGGGCGGTCTTGGGGACCGTCGCTGCTCCGGCCGAGCCGACCGTGGCGACGACGCCGCCGACGGCGAGAGCCGAGACGGCGCCCACGGCGATGAGGTTGCGAGTTCGCTGACGCATGGTTCCTCCGATGGTTCGGGCCGGCCACGTTGCCGGCCTCGCACAGGGATACCGTGTCGACGGCGCCCGCGTTGACGCCACCGTGCGATTTCTTCCCGGGCGGCTGGAAGACTGGCCGCGTGGCCGAGCACTACTTCGACAAAGTCCCCTCCAGCGACGACCGGCGTCGCGACGTGACGGCTCACGTCCGCGGACGTGAGCTGGTCTTCACGACCTCCAACGGGGTGTTCTCGCACGACGGCCTGGACCAGGCGACGGCGGTCCTGCTGCACCACGAGGTGCCGCCGGCGGCCGGGGTGGTCCTCGACCTGGGCTGCGGCTGGGGTGCCATCGCGTGCTCGGTGGCTCTCGCCGGTCCGACCGTCTGGGCCGTCGACGTCAACGAGCGCGCGCTCGAGCTGACCCGGCTCAACGCCGAGCGTCTCGGCGTCACGGTCCACACGGCCCTGCCCGACGACGTCCCGACCGATCTGGTCGTCGACGAGATCTGGTCCAACCCGCCGATCCGCATCGGCAAGCAGGCCCTGCACGACCTCCTGCTGCGCTGGCTCCCCCGGCTCGCACCCGATGGCGTCGCCCGCCTCGTCGTGGGCAAGAACCTCGGCGCCGACTCGCTGCAGCGGTGGCTGGCCGAGCAGGGCTGGCCCACACGGCGCACGCACAGCGCGCGCGGCTTCCGCGTCCTGGAGGTCCGGCGGCCCACCGGCTCCGCCGACGAGGCACCCGCCACCTGAGCACGTCTCAGCCGGTGACAGGTCCGGTCGCCGCCGACGTCGAGCCCAGCTGCGCGAAGACCCCGGACGCCGGCGACACGGTCACCGTCAGCCGCCTGCCGACGTCCGCGGCGGTCGGCTGATAGCTCGCGCCCATGCCGACGAGCGCGCCGTCGGCCCGCCAGGTGTACGCGACCGCGGGAGGGGCGCTGACCCACCGGACCGGCGACGCCGTGACGGTGCCGCCGACGACCGCCGCGCCCGAGATCGAGGGCACCGACGCCGGCGCCTGCACCCGGCTGAGGTCCAGCAGCCCGCGCCCGCACCACCGACGCCCGCGCGTCGTGCAGTTCAGGTCGGCCCGGTAGGAGCCGTTGTCGCCGTCGATCTTCTTGTGCGCATAGGCGGAGGAGCGTGGACGAAACGGCGTGAGCGATGCGTAGAGGGCCGACCTGAGCGAGGCCGGGGTCGTGAAGCCCAGTGAGTGCAGGAGCGCTGCCCCACCGGCCACCTGCGGCGCGGCCATGCTGGTGCCCTCGTACCGGACGTACCCGTTGCCGCGCGCCCGCCTGCTGCCGGCGTTGCCCAGCGACAGGATCGCGTCCCGGCGGTCACCCGCGGCGGAGTCGCCGCCCGGCGCGGACAGGTCCACCGTCGATCCCACGTTGGAGTAGGACGCACTGAATCCCTTGCGGCTGGTCGCACCGACCGAGATGTACTCCGAGCACGAGGCCGGGATCGCCCGGTTGGCGTTGTCGTTCTCGTTGCCGGCCGCCGCCACGAAGATCGAGCCGCGGGCCCGTCCGGCCCGTGCGACGTCGTCGTACGCACGGCAGACCGCTCGGCGCTCACGCGCACTGGAGGCCATGCCGCCGATCGACAGGTTGACGATCGGCGCGGGCGTGGCATTGGCCGGAACGCCGCGCACGGTTCCCCCGGAGGCCCACCGGATGCTGTCGAGGATGTCGGAGTCCCAGCCGCCGCAGCGACCCAGCGCCCGGACCGGCTGCACGCGGACGCCCGGCGCCACCCCCGTGATGCCGGTGCCGTTGTCCGCCGCGGCGGCGACCTGACCGGCCACGAACGTCCCGTGCCACGAGCTGTCGGTGGAGCCCGGGTAGGGACACTGGCCGCTGACGTTCCAGTCGCCTCGGTCGGTCGGATCGGCGTCGCGGCCGTCGCCGTCGCGTGCCCGGGACGCGCTGCTGACGAAGTCGTAGCCTGCCACGGTGCGTCCGATCAGGTCAGGGTGCGCCAGGATCCCTGTGTCGATCACCGCGACGACCGTCGTGGGGACGCCCTTCGTCGCCTGCCACAGCGCCGGCGCCTTGATGCTGTAGCCCCCGCGTCTGGACGCCGCCGAGTCCCAGAGGTTGCGCTGCTGGGAGAACAGGGGGTCGTTCGTGCTGATCGGTGCCCGCGCCTGGACGCGGCGGAGCCGGTTGGGTATCGCCCACTCGACGTCGCCGGAACGGGCCACCCGCGTCGCGACCCTCGCCGCGACGTCGACGTCGACCACGTGGTCGAAGTCGATCGTCGACAGCTGCGACCCGAGCGCGTCGTCGCCCACGACGAGGCCGTCCGGTCCGAGAGCGGCGCCGGCGGCCGACAGGGCTGCGGCGGACGGCGCAGCACCCGTGGTCTTCACGATGAGTCCGCGCGCCACGTCCCCGTGGCTCTGCACCGCGGGGGCGGGCGACCGCTCGGCACCGGCCGGGCCGGGGACCGTCACGACGAGCGTGGCGAGAGCAAGAGCGACCAGGGCACGACGAGCAGCAGACACGAGCGAGTTTCCCACCGTCAGTGCGTGGCGTATCCGAGCGCCGCGCTGAACGATCACGCTATCAGCGCCCCGGACGCCCCTGACGCCCCGACGCACGAACGCCCGCCACCGGGAGGTGACGGGCGTTGGTGGTGGTGCCGATGACTACTTGGCGTCGTCCTCGGCCGGAGCGTCGTCCTCGGCCGGAGCCTCGGTGCTCGCCTCGACGGTCTCGGCCGCCTCCGGGGCGTCCTCGGCCGCCTCGACGACGTCGACG